>ENA-OSET01000405-OSET01000405.1-sediment-metagenome-genome-assembly--contig:-NODE-405-length-48465-cov-7.896297_pt1 | contig 48465 bp, 47 predicted proteins | sample MGYA00237882_ERZ534229 | MGnify/ENA primary metagenome ERZ534229 (study PRJEB26408, sample SAMN06266212) | sediment metagenome | isolation source: Hudson Canyon methane seep mesocosm | place: USA:Hudson...
ATAACCGGCTGTATCGTTTTTATGCCCAAAAATTTAAGTCACGTGTTACGCCTAATTCCTTAACAGGGTTGACCATCAGTGGTGCCTCATCAGGGGTCTGTTTGATAATTTACGCCCTTGGCTGGATCCCGATCCAGAGCAATGCCTGGTTCGGTATTTTTGGGCTGCAGTTTGCTGTGTACCTCATCACGCTGAGCCGACTAAGGTCCTCACAGATGAGTGAGAGCGCGCCAATGAGCGGTGTGTCTGGTCAGTGATAAAGGCTATTATCAAACGTTTTAAACGAAACAAATAAATGGAAATTTTAAGGCAAATGGCAAAATACCAAATCTATGGCATAGGTGCGGCGCTAGCCGATACCGAAGTGGTCGTTTCTGATGAGTTTCTAAAGCTGAATGCCATAGAGAAGGGTGAGCCCACCGTGAGCATGGGTGCCTACCTAAATGTAATCAGCGCTCTAGATTTGAATCTGCACCTTACAAATAAGTTGCAAGATTCATCCGGAATCGCTCATAGCTGTGATTCTTTTGGTAAAGGTTAACCATCAGAATAGAGTTATCCGGTTCTTACCCTTCCACATTTAAATAAGAAATAAAAATGTCTAATTCAACCCTTCCCTATACTTTACGTCGCATTTGGTGGCATCTTACCCCAAGGCGTCGTAGACACTTTTATGTGCTATTTTTAGTGATGATACTGGCGTCTTTTGCTGAGGTCATCAGTATCGGCGCGGTATTGCCGTTTTTAGGCGCATTAACTTCTCCAGAGCAAATATTTAATCATCCCTTGGCGCAACCATTTATCCATGCGCTCAGTCTGACTGAGCCTGAGCAGTTATTGTTACCGCTAACTATCGTTTTTGCTCTCGGTGCAGTGGGGTCTGGATTGATGCGTTTTATTTTACTATGGTTTCAAACGCGACTCGGCTATGCAATTGGCGCTGACTTTAGTTTCAAGATATATCATCATACGCTTCACCAGACCTATGCCGTGCATGCCGCGCGTAATAGTAGCGAGGTGATCTCTGGAATTTCTAACAAAGCAAATTCTATTGTGGGTGATGCGATCCTGCCATTTGCCTCAATTGTAAGTTCTATAATAATGTTGATATCTATTTTAATTGCTTTGTTGTTTATTGATCCTGTGGTTGCTATGTCTGCTTTTGCTGGCTTTGCGGCTATCTATTTTGTCATTATGGTTATAGTTAGAAAAGCCTTGGGACGCGATAGTAAGCTGATTAACTATGAGACAACTCGGGTAATCAAGGCCCTACAAGAGGGGTTGGGTGGTATTCGGGATGTACTCCTTGATGGTACACAAGCCGTCTACTGTAAGATTTATAGAAATGCAGATCTGCCGCTACGTCGAGCCCAAGCAAACGTTTCCGTCATCAGCGGTAGCCCGCGTTATGGAATTGAGGCCTTAGGTATGGTGCTAATCGCCATTTTAGCCTATTCGCTTTCCGGTCAGGCAGATGGTTTTGCAGGCGCGCTACCTGTGCTTGGTGCAATGGCGTTGGGCGCGCAACGTCTGTTGCCTGTGCTTCAATTGAATTACGCTAGTTGGGCCAAAATGCTTGGTGGCCAGGAAGTATCAAATGAAGTTTTAGATCTTCTAGATCAACCTTTACCCGTCTATGCTGATGCGCCGCCGCAGACGCTCATGCAGTTTGAACGCAGTATTACTTTGAGTGATTTAACCTTTCAATATGAGAAAAATGCTCCTTGGGTGTTACGGCATAGTCTTAATCTCAGCATCCAAAAAGGTAGCCGCATCGGCTTTATTGGCGCCACTGGGAGTGGTAAAAGCACATTGCTAGATATTATTATGGGTCTGTTGCAGCCTACTGGCGGTAGCATCGCGGTTGATGATGTAAACGTTACGGAACAAAATTTTCGCGGCTGGCAGGGGCATATAGCCCACGTGCCGCAAGCCATTTTTTTAGCAGATATCAGTATCGCAGAGAATATCGCTTTTGGTGTGCCGGCAGAGGAAATAGACTATGCTCGTGTATATCAATCTGCCCAAAAAGCGCAGATTGCAGGAGCCATTGAGTCGTGGAGCAAGCAATATAATACTCTAGTTGGTGAGCGGGGTGTGCGCTTGTCTGGGGGGCAACGCCAGCGTATCGGTATCGCGCGTGCCCTCTATAAGGAAGCTGATGTGATAGTGTTTGATGAAGCCACAAGTGCGTTGGATAATGATACCGAGCGTGCCGTGATGGAAGCCATTGAGAATCTAGGTGATGAGCTCACCGTGATTATTGTAGCGCACCGCTTGACTACGCTACAAAACTGTTCGCAGATAGTAGAGTTGGAAGATGGGAAAATTAAGCGAATGGGTTCCTATACCGATATCGTGGACCAGTCGGCATAAATAATTGATTACTACTTCGCTCTAAACCTGAAAATAATAATGGCTTATTAAATTAATGATTTACGACTATTGCGTTATTGGTGGTGGAATAATTGGGCTGGCTACGGCGCATAAGTTGCTGGAGCTTCGTCCGAATTCAAGCTTACTCCTGATTGAAAAAGAAACAACTCTGGCCAGTCATCAGACTGGGCATAACAGTGGTGTTATTCATGCGGGGATATACTACGAACCAGGTAGTCTAAAGGCTAAAATGTGTCGGGATGGGCTGAACTCAACGGTCAATTTTTGTGAACAGCACAGTTTAGCTTATAAGCAGTGTGGCAAGTTAATTGTCGCGACTAATCCAGAGGAAGAGACTCGTCTTGATTTGCTGCATACACGTGCTCATGCAAATGGGCTCAAGTTACCTCGAGTATCAGGTGCGGAGTTGCGTGAGCTTGAGCCGAATATTGCTGGTACGGCCGCCCTACTTAGTGCGGAAACAGGTATTGTTGATTATCAAGAGATAGGCGCAAAATTGGCTGAACTCATCGTCGCGAAAGGGGCGAAAATTGCACTGGGGTCAAAGGTTGAGAGAATTGTCGAGAAAGGTGACTTCGTTGAGGTTGGCGTTAAAGACACAACATGGCAGACAAAAAAGCTGATTGTATGCGGGGGTTTACAGGCAGATAGGTTGGCGCGGCTTGCCGGCTTACCTGTTGATTTTCGAATAATTCCTTTCAGAGGTGAATATTTCAAATTGCCTGCAGATAAAAATAATATTATTCAGCATTTGATTTATCCAGTGCCTGATCCATCCCTGCCATTTCTCGGCGTACATTTGACCAGAATGATCGATGGCAGTGTCACAGTAGGGCCCAATGCCGTACTCGGACTTGCTAGAGAAGGTTATCCTAAGCTATCGATAAATTTACGAGATATAGCTTCTTTTGCTAGTTACTCGGGTTTTTGGAAACTTATTTGGGAGCATCGTCAACATACTATGCATGAGCTCAAAGGCTCGCTTTCACGAGCGGCCTATCTTGAGGGTTGCCAGAAATATTGCCCCGAACTAAGGCGCGCTGATCTATTACCTTATAGGGCAGGCATACGCGCTCAGGTAGTGACGAAAAGCGGCCAAGCTGCGCACGACTTTGTTTACGCGCAAACGGATCGAATGTTGCATATTTATAATGCCCCATCACCTGCAGCAACGTCGGCCCTCCCAATCGGCGAAATGATTGCTCAAAAATGCTCTGACCATAAGATTTAGCGCTCAAATGTGAATAATTTTATGTTAACCTCTTGCTTAAAAATCTGAGCTTCATTGAGTAGCATTGTGGAGCTCGGTTGGCTGGCTAATGAGCCTTATTTTGTGGACTTGTAGCATCATGTTTATATTGGAGTACGGCCACACCTTAACAAACCTAAAAACTTAGAATTAAAATAATATGTATGCTAAATCTACTAATCAATGAATATTCAAGGAGCTCAAATGAATGTATTCGTCACTGGCGGTTGCGGCTATAAAGGCACGGTGCTTGTCCCTAAATTACTTGAGCGCGGCCACAAGGTTCAGGTGCTCGATGCTCAATGGTTTGGTAATTTTCTTCCCGACCACCCCAATCTGACTGTAACCAAAGGTGATGTGCGCGATATTGACTGTATTAATCTTCAAGGTATTGATACCGTTATCCACTTGTCATCCGTGGCCAACGACCCCTGCGGGGACCTTGATCCTAAGCTTACTTGGGAGATTAGTGCGCTTGCTACCATGCAGTTGGCCGACAAGGCCGTGCGTCAAGGCGTTACACAGTTCATCTTCGCTTCTTCTGGCAGCGTTTACGGCATCAAGGACGAAGAGCAGGTCACCGAAGATCTTGAGCTTAAGCCGATTTCAGAATACAACAAAACTAAAATGGTGTCTGAGAGGGTCTTGCTGAGTTATCAGGATGACATGATGGTACAGGTCATCCGTCCAGCTACGGTGTGCGGAATATCGCCTCGCATGCGGTTGGATGTAGCTGTAAATCTATTAACCATGCAAGCGCTGGAAAAAGGGAAAATTACCGTTTTTGGCGGAAATCAAGCTCGGCCAAACATCCACATGGATGATATAACGGACGTTTATTTGCACTTCATGGATCATCCTAAGCATACCGGGGTCTTCAATGCTGGTTTCGAGAATATTACGATTCTTGATATCGCCAATCTAATCACAAAGTATATTCCAGTTGAGATTATAGTGACCGAATCTAATGATCCGCGCTCCTATCGTATTAACTCAGATAAATTACTGGCAACAGGTTTTAAACCGAAAAAAACCGTCGAACATGCGGTGCAGGAAATAATCGAGAGTTACCGGAGCGGTCTTCTTAAGGATGAAGATCACTTTTACAACCTTAAGTGGATGCAAAAAACTGGAATTGTGGGAGACTGATTATGGATACTACTAAGGATTTAGAAAATTTTTGTTCTGGGTACGCGGATAAGTTGAGTAGTGTGCTTGCTTCGTCCGACTGGTCGAGTGTGGGTCAGCTTGGTAAGGATATGCACGAATGCTGGCTGGCGGGACGGCAAGTATTCTTTTGTGGTAACGGCGGCAGTGCGGGCAACGCAATCCATCTAGCTAATGACTTTTTATATGGCATCGCCAAGCGTACAGGTGGGGGCTTGAAGGTCCAGGCCCTCTCCGCTAATCCGGCCGTGATGACTTGCCTGGCCAATGATGTTGGCTATGATTACATTTACTCGGAGCAACTTGCTGTGTTGGCGGCGTCAGGCGATCTTTTGGTTGTTCTTTCGGGGAGCGGTAACTCGCCCAACATCTTGCGCGTACTTGAGCAGGCTAAGACTATGGGTGTCAAGTCTTGCGCTATTCTTGGGTATAGCGGCGGGGAGTGTAAATCTCTGGCCGATTTCTCGATACATTTCCCTATTGACGATATGCAGATCGCTGAAGATATGCAATTGGTGGTCGGTCATATGTTGATGAAATGGCTGTATCAAAACAGGCCTGCTGCTTAATGAAATTTAAGCGATTCGCCGTATTGGGTTCTAATTCGTTTGCGGGAGCTGCGTTTGTAGCTCGGGCTGTGGCTGATGGCGCAGAAGTGATTGGTTTTAATAGGTCACTTGAATCGTCTTCTATTTTTCTTCCTTACCGTAATGTAAAAAGTGGGGGGAGTTATACTTTTGTTCAGGCTGATATTAACCACGATCTCGATGCGATTTTAGGTAGGTTAGATATATTTCGGCCTCAGATCGTTGTTGATTTTGCCGGCCAGGGAATGGTTGCGGAAAGTTGGCAGAACCCAGCCCAGTGGTACAACACGAACATAGTTGCCAAAGTTAAGTTGCACGATCAGTTACGCCGTCGAGATTGGATGGAGCGTTATGTCAGGATCTCCACGCCGGAGGTTTATGGTAGTCAAGAAAGTCTACTACAAGAAACTTGGCAATATAATCCCAGCACTCCATATGCTGTTTCACATGCTGCGGTAGATCAAAGTTTACGGGCTTTTCACCAGCAGTATGACTTCCCTGTACTTTTTACACGCTTTGCTAATTTTTACGGTCCGGGTCAGCAGCTGTATCGAATTGTTCCGCGCACCATTATTTATGCTCTCTTAGGTAAGAAATTACAGCTTCAAGGGGGCGGTACCTCGGTACGCGCATTCATCTCCGGGGTTGACGTAGCCGATGCCGTGATGCGTTCGATTGATTTTGGGGTGGTTGGTGAGGCTTATCATTTTTCCCCGGAAAGATTTCTTACTATCCGTCAAGTAATCGAAATTATCTGTTCACGGATGGATATTGACTTTGAGGAATTGGTTGAGATCGCTCCCGATCGACCCGGTAAAGATCAAGCTTATTTGATGGATTCCAGAAAGGCTCGGAGAGAACTTGACTGGCAAGAGTCCATTACTTTTGAGGCGGGCGTTGACGCTACAGTAGGTTGGGTAAAGGATTCTTTCGATGAAATCTCCTCGCTTCCGCTGAATTACATTCATAAAATTTGAGTATCTTATAATATGGCTATTACAGAAAATTTCCTGCCCGAGCAATATAGGCAGAACAACAAACTGGGTATAAACCACAACTATCTTGACCAGCAGTTTTCAGATCATGAAGTGATTTGGGCCAAGATGCGCGAAGTCGTGATACGCGGAGACTTTACTCTTGGTACTGAGGTCGACCTTCTTGAAAAGGAATACGCTAAAATATCTGGTACCAACCATGCCATCGGTGTTGGCAGTGGTACTGATGCAATTTTTCTTAGTTTAAGGGCGTTGGGTGTGGGTGAGGGTGATGAGGTCATCACCACGGCATTTACATTTTATGCAACTATTGGGGCAATTGTTACGGCAGGTGCCAAGCCGGTATTTTGCGATATCGGAGCGGATTATAATATCGACCCCTTGGAAATCGAAGCCAAAATCACCCCAGCTACGAAAGCAATTCTTCCCGTCCATTGGTCCGGAAAGCCCTGCGATATGGATGCTATCGAAGTTATTGCGCAGAAACATAATTTAGCAATTGTTGGTGATGCCTGCCATGCCATAAGCGCCACCTACAAAGGTCGTACTGCTGGATCTCTGGGTACACTTGCTTGCTTCAGTTTTCATCCTCTAAAAAACCTCAATGTATGGGGCGATGGCGGTATTATTACGACTAACTCTGACGAGTTGGCTGATAAGCTGCGCTTGATGCGTAATCATGGTTTAGTTGGGCGAGATGAATGCCACATGTTTGCGTACAACTCTCGGCTAGATACAATACAGGCTGTTGTGGCGCGTCATTTGCTGGGAAAAATTAACCATATCACTGAATCTCGTGTAGCGCATGCCGATTATTTTGATCAGGAGTTGCGTTCTGTTGAGCAAATTATAATACCCAAGCGTGATACGGATATCTATCAGGTTTATCACATCTACTCGATCTGTTGCCAGCGCCGAAGTGAACTGCAGAATTATCTGATAGAAAACGGTGTGGATGCAAAGGTGCACTATCCAATTCCAATGCACTTACAGCCGGCAGCAGACTATCTGGGCCATAAGAAAGGTGATTTCCCTATTGCCGAGAATATTGCCGACAATACAATATCGCTACCCGTGCATGAATTCATTTCCCGTGACCAACAAGACCACGTTATCAAGCTAATTAAGGCCTTCTATGACTAAAATGACAATACCCTTCGTGGATTTAGCGGGGCAGTTCCGAAATATTGAGAGCGAACTAACTACAGCGTTTCTTGATATTGGGCGCAGTGGTGTGTATATCATGGGTGAAAGGCTCGATTCGTTTGAGCTCAAAGCTGCTGATTACTGCGATGTAAAACATGCGATTGGCGTAGGTCATGGTTCTGATGCGCTATTCCTGATTCTCAAGGCGCTAGACGTCGGGCCTGGCGATGAGGTTATCACGGCAACTAATTCCTTCATTGCATCCGCCTGGGTGGTGGCCGCTACAGGTGCAACCCCAGTGTTAGTTGATGTGGCGGAAGATTTCAATATTGAACCTGCGCTTATCGAAGCTGCGATTACGGAAAAAACACGAGCCATAATACCAGTGCACTTAACTGGCCGCCCTGCGCCGATGGATGAAATTAACAGCTTGGCGGAGCGTCATGGTCTGCATGTTGTTGAAGATGCTGCACAGGCTATTGGTGCGCGCTATCGTGGTCGCCGGGTTGGTTCGCTTGGTGTGGCTGCTGGTTTTAGTTTACATCCGCTGAAAAACTTAGGTGTTTATGGTGACGGCGGATTAATTACCACCAATGATGACAAGCTCGCTTCGAAGCTTCGCGTACTGCGAAATCATGGTTTGCGCAACCGCGACGAATGCGAAGTATGGGGTTTCAATTCCAGGCTGGACTCTATGCAGGCCGCCTTTGCTGAGATCAAGCTAGGATTTTTAGATAGCTGGAATGAGCGTTGCCGTGCAATTGCGGTAAAGTATCAGACAGGTTTGGCAGATTTCGTTCAAGTGCCACTTGATCAGGCATGGGAAGAATGCGTTTATCATAATTTTGTAATTCGTACGGAAAAGCGAGATGAGTTGATGGCATATTTATTGGAGCATGGTGTTGATACTCGGATTCATTATCCGATACCCATTCATTTGCAGGATGCGGCTAAAGATCTCGGCTATAAAGTGGGTAATTTCCCCAATGCTGAAAAATATGCCAAGACAATGATCAGTCTGCCCATCTATCCGGAGTTAAGCGATGCTCAGGTCGATTATATTACACAGTCAGTAAAGTCTTTTTTTGATGAATTGGGAAAAAAATAATGGGACAAGAAATAGATCTAATGGCCAACTATCCTCGGCCAAAGAGAAATGTAGAAGAGCGTGGCGCTACCAAAACTGACGCAGATCGTGCTCTTGCGCGAAAGTTTGGGGAGGAGTTTTTTGATGGTGATCGCACTCACGGCTATGGAGGCTTTAATTACCAGCCGCGCTTCTGGCAACCGGTGATACCCACTTTCAAGGCGCACTGGGGACTTACGTCAGATAGTTCCGTCCTTGATGTCGGCTGCGCGAAAGGTTTTATGATGCATGATTTTGCTGAATTGATACCCGGAATTACTGTAAAAGGCATAGACGTTTCTGAGTATGCGGTAAAAAATTCAATTGAGGATATGCGTCCACATGTAGACGTTGCCGATGCTAAATCTTTGCCGTATGAAGATAAATCTTTTGACTACGTAATCTCCGTTACCACAATACACAACCTTGAGCGCGCTGAGTTGGTTCAATCATTGCGAGAGATCGAGCGAGTGGCTCGCTTGGGGAGTTTCATTACCGTTGATGCGTACAGGAATGATGAGGAAAAGGAGAGAATGTTGGCATGGAATCTCACAGCCAAGACGGTCCTTCATGTGGACGAGTGGAAAGAGCTGTTCAAGGAAGCTGGTTATTCTGGTGATTACTATTGGTTTATGCCATGACAATTAGTAAGACGCTTTCTATTGAATTACTTCGTGGAATGAAGCGGATTCGTCTGGTCGAGGAAGGGATTGCTGAGCGCTATCCTCAAGGGAAAATGCGTTGCCCAATGCACCTTTCAATCGGACAGGAAGCTGCAGCTATTGGTGTTGGCCTTGCGCTCAAACATAGCGACCTCGCAGTTAGCACCCACCGTGCCCATGCACACTACTTAAGTAAGGGGGGCAACCTTAAGGCAATGCTCGCTGAGATTTATGGCAAAGCCACAGGGTGTAGTAGCGGTCGCGGTGGCTCTATGCACCTGATTGATACTAAGGTCGGCTTCATGGGTAGTACCGCGATCGTTGGCAACTCAATGCCGGTTGGGGTCGGTCTGGCGCTGTCCCTACAACTGCGGAAATCATCGGCAGTGAGTACGGTGTTTTGTGGTGACGGATCTCTTGAAGAGGGATCATTTTATGAGTCAGCCAATTTCGCGGCTGTTCGTAATTTACCTGTGCTTTTTGTCTGTGAAAATAATTTATATTCCGTTTATTCGCATTTGCGAGTCAGGCAACCTAAGGGTCGGAAAATACATAAAATGGTCGAGGCTATCGGCATACCAGCCTCACTTGTTGATGGTAACGATCCTCAGGCTGTTTATGAGGCAGCATTGGCGGGTCTTGACCATATCCGTGATGGTAAAGGGCCATTCTTTCTTGAGCTTACGACTTATCGCTGGCGAGAGCACTGCGGACCAAACTACGATAATGATATTGGTTACCGTACAGAAGAAGAGTTCCAAGAGTGGAAGCGGAAAGATCCTATTCCACTTTTTGAGGAAAAGCTTCTCACTGAGCATGTGCTTGACCAGGTTGCTATTAAGCGCATGGACGACGAAATTCAGGCTGAAATTCGGGCGGCCTTTGATTTTGCTGAAATCTCTCCATTCCCTGACCCGGCACGAGCATTTGAAGGTATTTTTGCAGAAAAGGCAGGATCCAATGACTAGAATTATTACATTTTCAGAGGCTATTAGAGAAGGGCTAGATCAAGCTATGGCGGCTGATGAGAACGTTATTGTTTTCGGTTTGGGAGTCGATGATCCGAAGGCAATTTTTGGCACTACAGCTGGTTTGCAGGAGACATATGGTTGCGAGCGCGTCTTTGATACACCCACCTCTGAGAATGCTATGACCGGTGTTGGTATAGGAGCAGCGCTCAATGGAATTCGCTCGGTTATGGTGCATCAGCGATTAGATTTTTTCCTGCTTGCCATGGATCAGCTAGTCAATGGCGCTGCCAAATGGCACTTCATGTTCGGGGGTCAAGGCAGTGTGCCAATTACCATACGGCTCATTATGGGAAGAGGCTGGGGACAAGGGCCGACCCATTCACAGAATTTGCAAGCATGGTTTGCTCACATTCCTGGGCTAAAGGTAGTTATGCCTTCTACAGCTGAGGACGCTAAGGGCCTGCTTCTTGAAAGTATTCAGGACGATAATCCTGTGGTTTTTTTAGAACATCGCTGGCTCCATAATATCCAAGGTGAAGTTTCAGAAGAACCAAAACGCATTCCTCTTGGAAAGGCCCGTAAGGTTCGAGAGGGTGCAGATATAACGTTGGTAGCTATTTCTTACATGGTTGTTGAAGCAATTCATGCTGCCGATTTTCTGGCCAGTCAGGGTATAAGCTGTGAAATCCTTGATCTAAGAACTATCGCGCCTCTTGATTGGCCGAGCGTATTTGAGTCCGTAGCCAAAACAGGGCGTATTCTTGCGCTAGATACCGGCACGACAACAGGCTCTGTTGCTGGCGATATCGTTGCCCGTATTGCAGGTGAGTGTTGGGATGTACTTAAATGTGCACCACAACGCTTGGCGATGCCTGATTATCCCGAAAGTACGAGTTTTGCCCTGACGGCGGATTACCATATCCGCGCTGAACATGTTGTTGCCAAAGTTGGGCAGATGCTAGGAAAGACGATAGATACAGAGTCTCTGGTCACTCAACGCGAACATCCACATGATGTGCCTGGGGATTGGTTTAGTGGCCCTTTCTGATTCAAAATTAGTCTTACAAAAGACGCTAGTTACTGGAGAGAGGGGTGACATTGGATCGCTTTTGATAGGGGCGTACCACGCGCATGGACAACCTCTAATACCTTTAGATGAAAAAAGCGCAGTAACGGCGGCGCGAATCCTGCATCTTGCCGCAAAGTCACCTGGGGCAAGTGTGCGAGAATATGTGCATTCCAATCTTCTTTATCTGCAAAAAGTTATCATGTATGCAAAGTCAAACTGTATTGAAGAGCTGATTTTTTTTTCAAGCGCAAGTGTGTACGGGCGACAAGACCGCGAAGAGATAGTTGAAGAGCAGGTAGGTACGAATCTTTCGTTGTATGGCTCATCTAAGTTGTTTGGGGAAGAGATATTGCGAGAGAGCGGTTTGAAGGTATGCTCCATAAGGTTGCCAGCGATCTTGGGACATAGGGGTACTAAAAACTTTGTTGCTCGAATTTACGAAAAGTTGTCGCTAGGTGAAGAGATTGTTCTCACTAACGCACATAAGTATTACAACAGTTTTTTGTCAGTCGAGAACCTTTTCGAGTTTCTAGATAAGGTTGAGCTGAAGAAGGGATTTGATGTTATTAATTTAGCATGTCAAAACACTATGACTCTCCTAGAATTGGTTGAATTGATGCGTGAGGCATTAGATTCTCACTCCCGAGTTGTAATTTCCAGTGCTTCGACGGGATTACTGAGTATCTCTACCTCTAAAGCAGAGCGCGAGTATGGCTTTGAGCCCCATGATCCATCATCAACTTTGTTGCGTTGGATGAAGCAAATCTCGATCCTTTAGTCGAGTTTTAGTAATGTTTTGAATGGTATTCTTTTTATACAAACACTTAACAAATATGTTGCCACGCAATCTCAATTAAAATAGGTCAAAGTAGATGAAAGCAGCGGTTCTCCAAAAGCTTAACACCCCATTGCATATCCGCAGTGACATCCAGTTGCCGAAATTGAGACGTGGGCAGGTAATGGTAAAGCTTGCGTACAGCGGTGTGTGCCATAGCCAACTCATGGAGTGTCGGGGGAGGCGAGGAGAAGATGCATATCTACCTCATTTATTGGGGCACGAGGGTTCTGGCGTTGTGGTCGAGGTTGGGCCAGGTGTAGCGAAGGTGCAGTTAGGAGATCGAATTGTTCTCGGGTGGATTAAAGGTAGCGGAATCGAGGCTGGAGGAGTGCAATATAAATGCTGTGATGGAACTTTGAATGCTGGTGCAGTCACTACTTTTAATGATTATGCGGTTGTCTCCGAAAATAGGTGTGTCAGAGTACCTGATGGCGTACCTATGGATATAGCGGCACTTTTTGGTTGCGCGGTGCTGACCGGTGCAGGAATTATAACGAATTCAGTTCGCCCAACTAAGGGTTCGTCTATTGTGATTTTTGGCCTTGGAGGTATTGGTTTAAGTGCACTTATGGGACTTGTTTTATTTGATTGCGAGATGGTCATTGCCGTAGATATTTCTGAAGATAAATTACGGCTCGCTGAGGAGTTTGGCGCGACACATACAATTAACGCTGCTGATTGTGATCCAGTACAGGCAATCCGTAACCTCACCGATGGACGGGGAGCAGATTACACAGTCGAAGCAGCTGGTCGGAGCGACACTATTGAAAAAGCATTTGATGCGGTGAGAAGGGGAGGCGGACTTTGTGTTTTCGCTTCCCATCCGTCCCAAGGGAGTCGTATATCGCTTGATCCTTTCGAGATGATTTGTGGAAAACAGATTATGGGAAGCTGGGGAGGCGGTAGTGACCCTGATCGTGATATCCCGATATATGCCGATCTTTATCTTAAAGGGAAACTTCCGTTGGATAAACTCATCACACTTAGGTACAGCCTTGAGGATGTGAACCAAGCTCTGGATGATCTTGAGCAAAATAAGGTGGTACGACCGCTCATTACAATCGATCCTACAATAGGAGACGTAAAATGAGCAACATAGACTCTCAGAGTAGAAGAACTGTCGTTGAGATTCAAAAGCTGGCCGATGCTGATAAGCGGATTGTTTTCGTTTCAGGTAATTTCAATACGCTTCATCCAGGCCACCTTCGTCTGCTTCGATTTGCTGCGGAATGTGGTGACTTGCTCGTGATTGGCGTCACCAACAATGATGCCGAGGGTGCGTTGGTTCCCGAAGAGCTCAGGCTCGATGGAATTAAAGCCATCAGCTTTGTGGACTATGCATTTACCTTGAGTACCGCGCCGGAAGTGTTTATACAGCAATTGAAGCCACAAGTCGTGGTCCGAGGCAAGGAGCACGAGGGGAATTTCAATGTCGAACAGTCGGTGGTTGAGAGCTATGGTGGTGAGCTTCTGTATAGTTCAGGGGAAATGCGGTTCTCTTCAGTCCATTTGCTAAAGCAGGAAATGCTTAAGTCGGATTTATCATCGATCATTAGGCCTATGGATTTCCCTGAAAGGCATGGTTTTACGATGGCCGATCTGCGCGCTACGGTTGATAAATTTAAGGGTTTTCGAGTTACAGTTTTGGGCGATCTCATTGTGGATGAATATATTGATTGTGATCCCCTTGGCATGTCACAGGAAGACCCGACGATTGTTGTCACGCCTATACAGAGCGAAAGTTTTTTGGGGGGTGCTGGCATTGTTGCCGCCCACGCACGAAGTATGGGAGCCGATGTACGATTTATCTCGATTTCGGGAAAGGATGCCCCTGCCGAGTTTGCGCGCGGTAGATTACTTGAGTATGGTGTGAGCGCAGAAGTATTCGAAGACGATAATCGTCCAACCACCCTGAAACAGCGCTATCGTGCAGCTGGCAAAACTTTACTGCGGGTCAGTCACTTGCGACAGCAAGCTGTTAGTCAGGAAATAGCGGGTAGAATACTAAATGCGGTTAAAGCAGTTTTGCCAACGACAGATATTTTGATTTTCTCCGACTTCAATTATGGGTGCCTGCCGCAATCGCTGGTGGACGAGATAGTGGATGCGTGCAGGTCTCAAAAAGTTTTGATGGTTGGGGATAGCCAGTCGTCGTCGCAGGTAGGCGATGTTTCCCGCTTCAAGGATATGATGCTGCTAACACCGACAGAGAGAGAAGCTCGGCTTTCTTTGGGCGATTTCAGCTCCGGGCTGGTTGTAATTGCTGAGAAACTGCGAAAGAAATCTCGTGCTAAAAACATCATAGTAACGCTCGGTGCAGAGGGGCTACTCGCCCATGCTGCACCAAAAACTAATGATGAATGGCCATCTGATCGGCTACCTGCTTTTAATGGGGCTCCCAAGGATTCTGCTGGCGCAGGAGACAGCCTGCTGGCCTGCTGTTCGCTGTCACTGGCTGTGGGCGCAGACATTTGGCAGAGTATGTATCTGGGTTCTATCGCTGCGGCGTGTCAGGTAAGTAGGGTCGGAAATATTCCCTTGTCGCCGCGCGATATTGCGTTAGAACTGGCTGATTGACCATGCGCGCACTCCTACTTGCTGCTGGCCTAGGAACACGTCTTAGGCCGATTACGGACACTACTCCTAAATGCTTAGTCCCAATCAGTGGAACCCCTTTGCTTCAAATATGGTTAGAGCGTTTAACTGAGGCTGGTATTGGACCGTTCCTGATTAATACGCATTATTTAGTGGAGCAGGTCACTGCGTTTGTTGAAGAAAGCCATTTTCGGAAAAAAATTCAACTAGTTCACGAGAAAGATTTGCGTGGTACTGCTGGAACTTTGATTGAGAATTTAGATTTTTTCCAGGGTGAAGACGCATTATTGATTCACGCGGATAATTACTGCTTGGCAGATATTGGGGCATTTGAGCATGCACATATTAATCGTCCACAAGGCTGTGTGATGACAATGATGACGTTTCGTTCCGACGAGCCTTCATCTTGCGGTATAGTTGAGGTTGATGAGGCTGGAGTTGTCATTGGATTTCATGAGAAAGTGGAGAACCCCCCGGGTAATCTTGCCAATGGAGCTGTATACATTCTTTCTGCAGCATTACTAAAAAAAATGGGAACCGAATTAAAGCATATAACGGATTTCAGTACAGAAGTGTTACATCGGTTTGAGGGGCAAATTTTCAGTCACGAAATTTCAGATGTGTTCCTGGATGTAGGTACACCCGATAGATATGCAAAAGCCAATAGAGTAGGGCAAACCAAAATTTGAAAGATTATGTTGTGGGTCAGGTTAGGGACATTATACGAGGCGGACATTCAGTTTTCGCCAGAAAAATAAAACGTATTTTGATGATTATTTTAAAATCACCTTCCTATGTTATGGCAGTCCCCATTGTGCTAGCTCTTCGCATTATAAGGCCGTGGTTGATTGTGAGATTAGGTGGTTTGATAAGTTCAAGAATAGGACACTTTGCAGGCAATACTGAGTTACATTTATGTGAGTATGATGGGGGAGTCAATCGGCCTGAGCGGCGCCATATTGATATCTTTTATTTTGCTACCTGGCCAATTTGTAATCAACAACTAGCGAAAATGTGGAAAAGAACTCTTCGTGTTTGGCCGGCTTGGATTTTGGCGCCAATTGCCCGAATAAATCAGCTGATTCCAGGAGGGGCTGTTCATGAAGCCTGCAATACTTTAAATGATCGTGATGTACATAATCTCTTGGACGAAATCTCTCCGCACCTTGACTTTACAGCCCAAGAGGAAGCAAAAGGGCAAGCCAACTTACAATTGATGGGAATTCCACTAGGATCACCATTCGTTTGCCTTACTGCCCGTGACAGCGCGTATTTGGAGAGTCATATTAAAGGTGCTGATTTCAGGTATCACAACTATCGTGATGTTGATGTGCAAAACTACGTATTAGCCGCAGAGGAATTGGCCAGTCGTGGTTATTATGTGTTGCGAATGGGAAGTAAAGTTCATGCGTCAATAAATAGCGATCATCCTATGGTAATAGATTATGCTACCAACGGTATGCGTAGCGATTTTATGGATATTTATCTTGGTGCAAATTGCACCTTCTGTATTTCATGCGGTACAGGATTCGATGCAATACCAATTTTATTTCGAAGGCCAGTCGCCTTCGTTAATCATGTACCAATTGGGCTTTTGGTAACATGTCAAAAAAATACTCTAGCCATAACAAAACATCATGTAAGTAAAATAGATGGACGGGAGCTATCCCTGAGAGAAATCTTAAACAGCGACGTTGGACTTGCCTACTTATCTTCAGATTATGAATCAAAAGATATTAGGCTAATCGAAAATACACCTGAAGAAATTTGTGACCTTGTCATCGAAATGGACGAGCGCCTCAATGGAACTTGGCAGTCACATGAAGATGATGAGTTGTTACAACAGAAGTTCTGGAAAATTTTCCCTGTAGATGCGATAGATGTATATGAAGGAGTATCTCTTCATGGAGAGATTAGGAGTCATTTCGGCGCCTCATTTCTCCAAAATAACCGATGGTGGCTGGAGTGATAAAAACTAGCATGGTTATAATTTTCTGGGAATTTCAGAATCTCATTCTATGAAAATATTAGTTACTGGCGCAGATGGATTTATCAACGCCATCTTGCCGAAGCCCGTCACGAATGGGATAGTGGAGTGAATTCAGAGGCTCTCATCAGTAAATTTGACACTTTAATTGCATACTTGGAAGTGGCTAAATGATACAAGTTGAGCGCCCAATTGACGCTCCAAATCGATCCCGGGCATTATTTCTTGATCGTGACGGAGTCATTAATGTAAATTATGGCTATGTTCACCTCGTTAATAACTTTGAATTTATTGATGGTATCTTTGACTTAGTGCGCACTGCCCATGCAAATGATTTTAAAATCGTGGTAATCACCAACCAGTCAGGCATTGGACGTGGGCTGTATTCAGAACAACAGTTTCATCAGCTAACATCTTGGATGTGTAAAGAGTTCTTAAATGCGGGTGTACCAATCGAAAAAGTATATTTTTCACCCTACCATCCAACTGAAGGTTTAGGGAAATACAAAAAAAATGATTACTCACGTAAGCCAAATCCAGGAATGATTCTACAAGCTCAACATGAATTGGATTTAAATCTGAGTGATTCTATTTTGATTGGTGATAAAGACAGCGATATTCAGGCAGGTATGGCCGCGGGAATTGGGCTTAATATACTTTTTGACTATGAGCGGCCGCTAGAAAAAATCGCCCAGAAATCCCATGTAATTAACTCGCTGTGTGACGCATTACCATTTCTGAATAGCCATATCTAGTTGTCGCTATTAAAGTCAGACTACTAGTTTAGGTGGTGGATTTTAAGCCATCTTTCTTCGTAAATAACCGAAGTGGCTAAGGTATTCGTTATTGTTATTGTTATGTTGCATTAGATTAAACAGAATAAACACGAGAGATTAGCCAAATGTCAAAAACAATACGATCTCAATGGATGGAGCTGATTACTTTAACCGCTCTCTCCTTATTAAACGACTAAGTCGCCAGGATTATCACATGCACGCTTTTGTAGTTTTCAAGTTATTCAATTCCGCTGATTTTAAGGTTTCTTTATGATTCCTTTCGGCAAAGAAAGTATCAATTACGGGCGGCAAGATATAAATCAAGCCGACATTGATGCAGTAATTAAAGTATTGCATTCAGACTTTCTAACCCAAGGGCCAACGGTTCCTGTCTTTGAAAAAGCTGTTTCCGCATACTGTGGTTCGGAATATGCGGTGGCTGTGAATAGTGCCACAAGCGCGTTACATATTGCGTGTCTGGCATTAGGTGTCGGCAAGGGTGATATTGTTTGGACTTCGCCAAATACCTTTGTGGCTAGCGCCAACTGTGCCTTGTACTGTGGCGCAACTGTGGATTTTATTGATATAGATGTGCATACTTTTAATCTAAGCGTTGAGCGGTTGGCAGAAAAGCTAGCCGTCGCTAAAAAGAATGGCCAATTACCAAAAGTCGTTATTCCTGTGCATATGTGTGGCCAATCTTGTGATATGGCGGGTATTCGTTCGCTGAGCGATCTATATGGTTTTAAAATTATCGAAGATGCCTCACACGGAATTGGAGGGAGATACAAGAATCAACCCATTGGCAGTTGTCAATACAGTGATATAACGGTTTTTAGTTTTCATCCAGTTAAAATTATCACGACTGGTGAGGGTGGTATGGCTGTTACTAATGAGCCAGCGCTAGCTAAGCGTTTAAATTTATTTAGGAGTCATGGGATTAGCAGTGCATCAATAGATATGGATGCCCGCCCAGCAAAAGAAATCTGGAATTACCAGCAAATTGATCTGGGTTTTAATTACCGAATGACTGATATACAGGCAGCATTGGGGTTGAGCCAAATGCAGAGGCTTGACAGTTTTGTGGAAGGCCGTCATCAGGTAGCCACGCGCTATAATAAGCTGTTATCACCGTTGCCACTAGTAACACCTTGGCAGCATGCAGACAGTTACTCCGCTTACCACCTTTACGTTATTCGGTTGAAGTTGGATGAAGTTCAAAAAACGCAGCGGCAGGTATATGAAGCAATTTATTCAGCGGGAATACTTGTTAATATCCATTATATACCAGTATATCTTCAGCCTTACTATGCGGAAATGGGTTTCGGTCGTGGTTATTGCCCACAAGCGGAAAGGTATTACTCTGAGGCCATTAGTATTCCATTGTATCCGGGATTGACGCAAGTACAGCAAGGTCGAGTTGTGGCGGTAATTAGTGAGGCTATAGGCGCGTGAATATAGCCGTCATTCCGGCCAGAGGTGGGAGTAAGCGAATTCCCCATAAAAACATAAAGGAATTTTGTGGTAAGCCCATGATCGCTTACGCGATATCCGCAGCTAAGGAATCATGCCTTTTTGATCATATCGTTGTTTCTACTGACGACGAAGATATTGCCAAAATTGCAAGAGCCTGGGGTGCTGAAACACCTTTCCTCCGTCCAATATACTTGTCAGATGATCAAACCAAGACTGTGCCTGTTATCAGTCATGCAATCACAGCCTGTCGTCTACTAGGTTGGTCATTCCAAAATGTTTGCTGTATCTATCCTGGAGTCCCGTTTATTCAGGGTGATGATTTGAGAGAGGCGCTTTCACGCATGGATACTAGCGAGGTCGAATACTGCTTTCCGGTCACGGAATATCCGTCTAGCATTTGGCGATCACTCAGGCTCTTGAGCACAGGGGTAACACAACCGGTTTATCCGGAATTCTCGTTAACAAGAACGCAGGATTTAGAACCGGCCTACTATGACGCGGGCCAGTTCTACTGGGCTAAGTCTGAGACTTGGTTAACAAACTCGAATATACACTCTAGTGGCGTAGGGCACGTAATCCCAAATTGGCGTGTTGTTGATATTGATACGCAGGATGATTGGAAACGGGCCGAGCTTATTTACCGCGCCTCTAAAATAACAATATAACTTTTTTGAAATTTGGAGATGACAATGGCATTTAAAACTGAGCAAGAAAAATTCTGGGCCGGTGATTTTGGGGATGCTTACATAGATAGGAATCAGGGAGACAAGCTGCTCGCCTCTAACTTAAATATGTGGGTCAATATGCTTAAGAACGCCAAAAAGCTAGATAGTTGTATTGAGTTTGGTGCGAATATTGGAATGAACCTTAAGGCCTTAAAACTACTCCATCCCGAACAGGATCAATTCGGAATCGAGATTAATAGCGACGCTGCGATTGAACTTGAGAAGGTGATCCCCGCATCTAACGTTTTTAAGTCATCTATTTTCGACTTCGAACCATACAGAACGTTTGATTTAAGTTTTATCAAGGGTGTCCTTATACATATCAATCCTGATGAGTTGCAAAATGTCTATGAAAAACTTGTTGCTAGCTGTGGAAAATATTTATTGGTCGCAGAATATTATAACCCTTCACCAGTTGCTATACCTTATAGAGGACACAGTGATCGGTTGTTTAAGCGTGACTTCGCTGGTGAAATTATGGAGCTTCATCCAGAGATGAAACTAATTGATTACGGCTTTAGTTACAGACATGACCCTGTGTTCCCGCAAGATGACATTACTTGGTTTCTTATGGAGAAAGGAGAGTAAGATGCTTTCATACTGTATTCAATGTGTAATGCCTGATACTAAGCCTGACCTTCATTTGGACGAAAATGGTGTGTGTAATGCATGTCGCAACTATGAGGATCGGGAACAGATAGATTGGGCTGATAGAGGCGAAGAGCTTAAGAAGTTACTGGATAAGTATCGGAATGTAGATGGTTCGAATTGGGATTGTATTGTTCCAGTCAGTGGCGGAAAGGACAGCACTTACCAAGTAATAAGAATGCTTCAGCTTGGATTGAGACCGCTGGCGGTAACCTCTACTACGTGTGACCTCGCGGGGCTAGGCCGAGAGAACCTTGATAATTTGAAGAGGCTAGGAGTCGATCATGTTGAGATGTCTCCTAATCCCCTAATCAGGGCCAAGTTAAATAGCATTGGACTCAAACAAGTTGGGGATATCTCATGGCCTGAACACGTTGGTATTTTTACTATACCTGTTCGAGCCGCAGTGCAGTTCAATGTACCTTTATTAATTTGGGGTGAGAACTCACAGAACGAATATGGAGGCCCAGCTGCTGCGGCCGGGGGCAGCGTGCTCAATCGGCGTTGGCTTGAAGAATTTGGCGGAATGTTGGGTCTGCGGGTTTCTGATATGGTGGGGACTAATGGCATCGAGGCGCATCATTTAATTCCTTACAGTTATCCTAGTGATGAAGAGCTCAAAAGAGTGGGTGTGACGGGACTATTTTTAGGGCATTACTTGCCATGGGATGGGTTGTCGAATAGCTTAATAGCGCAAGCCAATGGATTTAAAGTATATGATGATATTGTGGAAGGTTCTATGGTCAATTATGAGAACCTAGATAATCACCAGACTGGAATCCATGATTATTTCAAGTTTTTGAAGTTTGGTTTCGGTCGTGCTACCGATATAGCTTGTGTTCATATAAGACGGTCTCGCCTTTCGCGTCAAGATGGAATAGAGATAGTGAAACGACATGACGGAAAGTTTCCGTGGGAGTATTTGGGTAAGTCACTGAATGACATCTTGCGCCCACTGGAAATTTCTGTAGATGAATTTGTAAAAATTTGTGATAAATTTACTAACAAGAAAATATTTAAACGTGATTCAGATGGCAAATTAATTAAAGATTCTAATGGCAATCTTTCTAAGATAAATGATGATAATTTATGAAGGTCGGAATAATTGATTATGGCATAGGTAATCTGGGATCGGTGATGAGAGGGGTTGAAGCCGCGGGTGGCCAGCCTATATTACTTGATAGATCAAAAGCTATAAGCAGTGTTGATCGCTATATATTACCTGGAGTGGGAAATTTTTCTGATTGTGCCAAATTATTAGATAAAGGTGAGTGGACTAAATCTTTACAAGATCAAGTGTTGGGCGAAGGAAAGCCAATTTTGGGTATTTGTTTGGGCATGCAATTGTTAGCCAGTTATGGTGTTGAGGGTGCCGATGATGAGGTAACACCCGGGCTTGGTCTAATACCCGGTCGGGTAGAGGGTTTGCGTGATTTAGGTTGTAAATTACGCGTGCCACACGTTGGTTGGAATGAGATCAGGTGTGTTTCTAAGTCAAGAGGGATTTTTGAGAGTATTCCTGATGAAACTGATTTCTACTTTGTCCATAGCTATGCTTTTGTTCCAGAAGATCCGAAACATATCCTTGCTGTGGCTGAATATGGCATTGCTGTGACAGCGGCAGTCAGATTGAATTCTACCTGGGGAGTTCAATTCCATCCTGAAAAGAGCTCTCGAGCGGGATTTCGCCTGCTCCAAAATTTTTTGGAAGCTCCATCATGCTAAAAGTACGGATTATTCCCACACTACTGTGGAAACAATTTGGTCTAGTTAAGGGAGCCGAATTTGATAGCTGGCGAAGGGTAGGACCTGTATTACCTGCAATCAAGGTATACAATCAGCGTGAAGTAGACGAGCTTATTTTGGTCGATATCACTGCGCATGAATCAGGCGATGATCTTGACTATGAATCAATCGAAGATTTCGCACAAGACTGCTTTGTCCCTTTTACCGTTGGCGGTGGAATCACAACAGTAGAACAGGTGCAAAGGCTGTTAAATGTCGGCGCCGATAAGATTTGTTTAAACACTTCATCTTACGCTACACCAGAGTTAGTCAGTGAGATTGCAAAGTTGCATGGAGCTCAATGCGTAACAGCAAGTATAGACGTGAGGCAAGTTGATGATGGATGGCGCTGCTTTAGCCATGCAGGTAAGCATTCTACTGGTCACGATGTTATAGACTGGGCACGTGAGATGGTTGACCGCGGCGCAGGCGAAATTTTAATTACTTCTATTGATAGAGATGGTACTTATAAAGGGTATGATTTATCCTTAATAGAAGCTGTAGTTCAAGCTGTAGATATCCCAGTTATAGCCTCGGGCGGCGCGAGTAATTATCAGGATATGATCGACGCGGTGTTGAAGGCTGGGGCTTCGGCAGTTGCAGCTGCGAGTATTTTCCATTTCACTGAACAGACGCCTGCCGAAGCAAAAATGGCACTACATAATGCGGGAATTCCGACAAGGCGAGCTTATAAGAATCCTGGTTGACATCACTTAGCTGAGGTCTCTACTTCTAAATATACCGCCTGTTAATAGATGTTCTAGTCCATTTACAGCTAATATTTTTGTCTTTATTGCAAATATTAATTTATTGATCTGGGTGAAACTCGTTAACGACGAAAATTGGATATGCAAGGGTTAATTTTTCATGTTTGATTATAAAAAATTGATGAAATGACTGTAGTTTTTAGAGTCGACGCTTCTGTGGCTATTGGATCTGGGCATGTGATGCGATGCCTGACATTAGCTAACGCGTTAACTGAGAAAGGAATGGTATGCCTTTTTATATGTCGAGAGCATGAAGGAAATTTGATTTCTAAAATTTTAGATGAGGGTTATAAGGTGCAACGCCTAACTAATGATGATTCAGGAAAAAATCAAATAGTAGGTGATAATTTCTATAATGGTTGGCTGGGTGCTGGGCAATTAGATGATGCTTCCGAAAGTATTGAGATAATAAAAGGTAGTGAATGTGAGTGGTTAATAGTTGATCATTATGGATTGGATATCATATGGGAATCAAAGCTAAGGGATCATTGCAATAAATTAATGGTCGTTGATGATCTTGCAAACCGGAGTCATCTATGTAACTTGTTGTTGGACCAGAATCTGGGCAGGGATTTTGAGGACTACTCGAATCTTGTTCCTGACTATTGCTCTGTCCTTCTTGGGCCCATGTATGCCTTGGTTCGCGAGGAGTTTTCGGCTCTGCGCGAAAGGAGCTTAAGTCGTAGGGAAAAGTATAAGCTTAAAAATATTTTGATCACCATGGGCGGTATCGACAAGATAAATGCAACTGGTCGGGTACTTGATGCTTTGACAGCCTGTATGCTTCCTGATGACTGCGTAATCACCATTGTAATGGGTCAGGAAGCTGTCTGGCTTTCGCAAATCCAAATTGCTGCTGAGAACTCATCATTAAATACTCGAATTGTTATTAATGCCAACAATATGGGGGAATTGATGTTGCAGGCCGACCTTTGTATTGGTGCTGCGGGGAGTACCTCATGGGAGAGGTGTGCTATGGGGCTTCCAAGTATTTTATTGTGTGTGGCGGACAATCAGAAATCCGGTCTCGATGCTTTATCAAAGACAGGTGCAGTTTTAACTATGGACCTAACAGGAAAAAGTATAAAACCTACAGAGCTAAATAAGAAAATTACTGAAATATCTGCTGGTAGTTATGAAATGGTTAGGAAGGCGTCACTGATTACTGACGGTATGGGCTGCCATAAAATTATTAATATAATGGAGTTATGAATTGCTCGCTTCTCAATATAAAAAATATCTCCGAACAATGGATCAACACGATTTAGACATAGTTCTTCATTGGCGAAACCATCCAACGATTCGTGATTTTATGCTTACTCAACACAAAATTTCTCAAGATGAACATCGAAATTGGTTTCAAAAAGCGTCTATTAGTCCTGATATAAAATTGCTTATATTTGAAATAGACTCAATTCCTTTAGGATTTTTAAATTTCACAAAAAAAGCCGAAAGTTTTGTTGCTGATTGGGGTTTTTATGTTTCCCCTGATGCTCCAAAAGGTACCGGCACTCAACTTGGCCATGCGGGGCTTGAATATGGTTTTGCTGAACTTCATTTACATAAACTCTGCGGACAGGCGTTAAGCTATAACTTAAATTCTATTCGGTTCCATAAAAAGCTTGGTTTTCTTCAGGAAGGCTTGTTGCGTGAGCAGTATTGTGATGGTCAGCAGTATCACGATATTCTCCATTTTGGCTTTTTGGCATCGGAATGGGAGCTGAATCAATGAAAAAAACTATATCCTCTAACCCTAGTATCAATATAGCCGGTCGCCGTATAGCCATAGACACTCCTCCATACATAATCGCCGAACTATCAGCGAATCACAATGGGGATTTTGATACAGCCCTAAAAATTATCGAGGAAGCAAAAAGGGCAGGTGCTGATGCTGTTAAGTTACAGACTTATACACCAGACACAATTACGCTTAACTCAGATTCGGAGGAGTTTACTATCCGTGGTGGTCTTTGGGATGGTCGGTCGCTCTATGAGCTATATAGAGAGGCGCATATGCCGTGGGATTGGCACAAGCCTCTTTTCGAGCATGCGCGCAAGTTTGAAATCACTCTTTTCAGCTCCCCGTTTGACAGCACCGCTGTTGACTTACTAGAAGATCTCAATGCTCCAGCATATAAAATTGCATCCTTTGAGGCTGTTGATCTTGCACTCATTAAATATGTTGCGAGCACAGGCAAGCCAATGATTATTTCAACTGGAATGGCAGATGTCGATGAGATTAAGGAGGCTATAGAGGCAGCTCACGAGGGAGGTGCAAAAGAACTCGCTATTCTTCACTGTGTCAGCGGCTATCCCGCCCCTGCTGAAGATTACAATCTAAATGTAATACCGGATATGATTAAAAGATTTGGTCTGGTTACCGGGTTGTCTGACCATACACTCGACAATACTACCGCCATTGGAAGTGTTGCGCTTGGAGCATCAATAATAGAAAAGCATTTCACATTGGATCGGAATGGAGGTGGACCAGATGATAGTTTCTCTCTTGAACCTCACGATTTAGCTGCTTTATGTCGAGATTCAAAGACAGTATGGAACTCAATCGGCAGCGTAGATTATGGTATGAAATCTTGTGAAAAAGGTAATGTCCAATTCAGGAGATCGTTATATTTTGTCAAGAACATGTCATGTGGGGATATTGTTACCGAGGAATCAGTTAAAAGCGTGAGACCTGGTTATGGGTTACCCCCTAAGCATCTTAGCCATGTAATTGGGAGGACAGTCACGAGCGATATTAAGTTCGGTGACCCTGTCACGACTAAAGTCTTAGCATAAAATAATAAGCCAATGTTGCGAAGTAGAATGTAGCGGTTTTATTGTTTATTTAGTCAGTTTGATTTATCAGTGATGGAGTTTCTTCACATGTCTAAAGTACCTCGTTATTTAATTACTAGCGCCGACGAATTATTATGGAAATTTGATCGACCAGTTATTTTTTTAGGTGAATGGTGCCGACGCTTTGATCGAAAACATATTTGGCAAGATATGGATGCTGTTGTTGCAAGACCTTACGGCTTAGGACAAGTACAAAAAGACATTGATCATGCAGAAGCACGTGATTTCGAAGATAGATTGATCGCAGAGTTATGTCTGATACTTAATCAGCACCATGATATTCAGCATGGAGAGAGATTTTGGCGGATAGTTTTGGGTCATTGGGTTCGCAGATATGTGAATGTCATGTTGAACCGCGTCAAAACCTTAGAGAAGTGTTGTCAGGAGCATGCTCTTTCGGGTACTGCGGTATTCAATAATGATGAATATGCTCTTGGAACACTAGACTCTGGTTCTGCAATTTGGGCTTTCAATGATGATCGGTGGAATATTGCGTTAACTGCACGTTTATTAAATTTACTAGACGTGGCGAAGTGCCCAGTAGAGTCTATTCCGGGTTGCAAGTCAGCAGGATTCCGTTTCAATCTATTGTTGGGAACTGTTACTTTACGAAAGCGTTTTCTCAGGTGGGGGCGTCGACAGCTCTCAACATTGTTAAGTTTATTGTCTAGAGAAAGTGACGCTTTTATTTTTAATAGCTACTTGCCAAAGAGAGTAGAGATAAAGTTGCAACTGTCTTTGGGTCAGGTTCCACAGTTATGGGCTTCTCCAAAGATTGAAGTCTCATGCAAGTATGACGGTGAGCTTCGGGCTATCTTAGCGAAGAAGATTGAAAGAAACTCGGGTAATAATCTCGAGGATATTTTGTTTGCAATGGTGTTTGAATTACTACCCGTCTGCTTTTTAGAGGGACTTGATCAATTGACGTTGCTCGCGAAACAACAGTCTTGGCCAAAGCATCCAAAATTTATTTTTACTAGTAATAGTTTCGACGAAGATGACGTATTTAAGTTATGGGCAGCGACTCAAACTGAGGCTGGAACGAAATATATTGTGGGTCAGCATGGAAACAATTATGGGACGTATCGCTATATGTTACCTTCTGTCGAGGAAGCAACCTCGGATAAATTTTTGACATGGGGGTGGGACGATGGGTTGCCCGCACACACCCCTACTTTTATATTTAAAATGGCGGACGTTAAAGGAAAAATATATTTTCCAAAAGGGGGTTTGCTATTAATTCAGGATATGTATTATCACAGAATTGATACTTGGGATCGAACCGCAGAGCATGTGAAATACTTTGAGGATCAAGTCGAATTTGTCAAAAGTCTGTCGAACGACCCGCTTGATGATTTGACTGTAAGGCTTCATGGATCATATCGGCATACTAATCCATTTGAAAAGGAGGCTTGGCATCAAAGTAATCCGACGGTAAAAGTCGATACAGGTAACGTTAATATTCGGGAGCTAATTGGTGGGAGTAGATTGGTAGTACATGCTTTTGACTCAACTGGCATTTTGGAAACGCTGTCACAAGATATCCCAACCCTTGCATTTTGGGCGAACGGACTCGATCATTTGCGTGAAAGCGCTAAGCCCTATTATCAGTTATTGGTTGATGTAGGTATTGTTCACTTAACGCCGGAATCTGCTGCCCAGAAGGTAAATGAAATTTGGGCTGATATTGATAGTTGGTGGGAGCAAAGCGAAGTACAAGTGGCTAGAAATATCTTCTGTGAAAGGTACGCAAAGGTAAGTGAAAATTCTGTGCGGGATTTAAAAGACGTGTTAACGGCCAGCAGCCAGTGAAGATTTGCTTCTATACTGAAAATTACTATAAAGGGGGTTTAGACACCTTCTTAATTAATCTTTTTAACGCGTGGCCGGATGAAAAAGATGAGTTAACTCTGGTGTGCAATGAATCACATGCAGGACTTGCGACCATTGACGAAAAAACTCTTCGGCCGGTCAAGATCGAAAAGTATCGTCGATTATTTACGCACCTTATTATTCAGGGGCAGAGTTCTTTCGCGTGGAGTCGCTTTTTTCCAGCCCGAAGATTGTTTGAGCTAGCTTTTAGATTGCTGCAGTACCCGATTCTTTTCCCCTGGTATGTGGTGACTCTTACGATCTTTTTTTTGCGGACCGACTATGATCGATTGATGGTCGTGAATGGCGGCTACCCTGCTAGTCTACTTTGTCGAAGTGCTGTTATCGCATGGTGGCTTGCGGGTAAGCGGCCACTTGCCGTGCTGAATTTTCATAATTCAACAACAAGTCCATCGTGGTATTACAGTTTTGTTGAAAATATTATTGATCGTTTAGTTATTCGATCCGTGAGTCATGTTGTCAGCGTATCCAGAAATTGTCTGAGTTCTCTGGATGCTAGAAAGGCTTTCGTAGATTGCGATAAGTTATCGTGTATTTATAATGGCATTACGGACCCAACACAGTTATTAAAAGTTGGTGCTAATACCACCAAAAACAATCTATCGCATAAGCCATATTGCTTGATGCTTGCGACCTACGAAACTAGAAAGGGGCACGGTTACCTTTTGCAGGCATTCCAAACAGTTGTTAAGGATTTTAATGATGTGCAGTTACAGATTTATGGACATGGGCTCCCCCATGAAAAAAAACAGGTATCTGATGAGGTTATCCGACTCCACCTTGAGGAAAGTGTGGTGTTAGGTGGTTTTACGTCGCAGACAGATTCATTGCTTGTTGGTGCCAGTGTCTTAGTGGTTCCGTCTCAGGCCTATGAATCCTTTGGGCTGACAATCGTTGAAGCCATGGCGTTTGGCGTGCCTGTGGTGACAACTGATGTGGGGGGTATGCCGGAGGTTCTAGGGGATAGCAAAGCAGGCTATGTTTGTTCGAAAGATAACCCCATGGAATTTGCTGATGCGATTAAAAAAATTCTTGGTGATCCGACGCTTGCTTCTGAATTGGGCCGAAATGGACGCCTAGCTTTTGAGCGTAGATTTATGGCGCCAGTTATGGCGCAGCAATATGCTCAATTAATAAAAAGAAATGTGTAACGAATAAGGAACGCCAGAACATGGGGTTTTGAATATCACGCGAACGAGGCCTTAACCGGGGTCTTAAATATTGGAATCTACCTACTATGAAAGACCTATTTAGTCGTATTAAACCTATTGTACGAGACCTCATGCGTCGCAGGGGCTACAGAGTATTTAAGATTGGCCCATATTCGATATTTGATTTTGAGAGTTTTTTGTATCGACATCTTGAGGCACACGAGACATTTTCCTTCCTCCAGATAGGTGCAAATGATGGTGTTATGAACGATCCTATTTATGATTTCAATATGGATAATAAATCAGTGATTAGTGGCTTTGTACTTGAGCCTTTGCCTGATATTTATGAAAAATTAGTAAGAAACTATCAACCTTGCCCGAATGTTAAAGCATTCAATTTGGCAATTCATGAAACCGACGCAGAGATGGTGCTTCATAGAGTTAAGCCATCGCTTGCAGATGAGGTGCCAGAATTCGCTCGAGGTGTTGCTTCGTTTGATGCTGCACACTGGGAGAAAACTACGATTGTACCCAATGCTGACTATATGGAGCAGGTCAAGGTCAAATGCATATCATTCGCCGATTTCATCAAATCGAATGGCATTGATAGTCTGGATTTGTTATTAGTTGATACGGAAGGCTATGATTATCAAATATTGATGTCGATTGATTTCACGTTTATTAAACCAAAAATGATTCGGTTTGAGCATGGAGTGAGGGATAAGGTGATGTCACCTGAGAACTTTACTGCGGTTTGCTCCCATTTAAATTCATTTGGATATCAAATAATCGCTGAAAGTTATGACGCAACTGCATATTTGTTGGACCCGTCGGACTTGGTATTTTAGGTATAAATATGAATAAAAATGACTTGTCTTTATTAGGTAAAAATTTTGACGGACAAACTGTTCTTATTACTGGACATACGGGCTTTAAAGGCTCTTGGCTAACTGCGTGGCTAAAGCAATTGGGTGCTAAAGTGGTTGGCATTGCACTTGATCCTCCCACGGAGCCGTCACATTATGGTGCGGCGCAGATGGCCGATGGTATGGTTGATTTACGTATTGATGTTTGCAATCAGGCGGCTCTAGAAGAGGCTATAGTTTCAGTGCAACCTGACTTTGTTTTTCACCTCGCCGCCCAGCCACTCGTACGACGTTCCTATGATAATCCAGTAGAAACCTGGCAGACTAATGTGCTCGGTACGCTCCATGTGCTCGAAGCTTTGCGTAAATTGGATAAGCACTGTGCAGCTGTCATTATTACTAGCGACAAGTGTTATGACAACGTGGAGTGGGTTTGGGGTTACCGAGAAACCGACGCAATGGGCGGTCCAGACCCTTATAGTGCCTCAAAAGGCGCTGCTGAGTTGGCCATAAAGTCACATATTAAATCATACTTCCCTAATTCAACCAGTAAGGTTCGTATAGCCTCTGCTCGAGCGGGCAATGTCATCGGTGGCGGAGATTGGGCCGCGGATCGTATCGTGCCCGACTGCGTCACAGCATGGTCGACTGGTAGTTTAGTCGAGTTACGGAATCCTCATTCCACACGCCCATGGCAGCATGTGTTGGAACCATTAAGTGGCTATTTGAGTCTAGCAATTGCTTTGTATCAGCGACCCGAATTACACGGTGAGCCTTTTAACTTTGGGCCGCAAGCACAGCAAAATCACAGTGTATTAGAGTTGGTTCAGCAGATGGCTTTGCATTGGGAACAAGTGCGTTGGCAAGATTTGTCAGAGTCTGTGGCTGGGCCTTATGAGTCCGGGTTGCTCAAACTGAACTGCGATAAAGCGTTACATCACCTGCAGTGGAATGCTGTGATGGGTTTTGAGGATACCGTGCGTATGACCGCAGAATGGTATCGATCGTACTATGAAGCACCTGCAGTAATTGCTTTGACAACTGATGCACAAATTAATGCTTATACAGCGCTCGCTAAACAACATGGTTTGGTATGGGCGCAATGAACATCAGTGACATTTTGGTGACACCATTGCGACGCATTGAGACAACTGGCGGTGATGTATTGCACGGTATGAAGCAAAGTGATCCAGGTTATGCTGGGTTTGGTGAGACTTATTTTTCTTGGGTGTCTATAGGTGCTGTAAAGGCCTGGAAACGTCATACACAGATGACGATGAACGTCGTGGTGCCAGTAGGAAAAGTGCGGTTTGTATTTCGTAGCGTTAACTCTGATGATGTAGAAGAGTTTCGCGTTGACGAAATCGGTGAAGATCACTATGTACGCCTCACTGTACCGCCGGGCATTTGGTTTGGCTTTCAGGGAGTGGGCTCACCGCAAAGCTTGGTCATGAACGTTGCCAGTATTCCTCATGATCCCACTGAGGTGGAACGTATTTTATTATCTGATATTAATTATAAATGGAACTAATTTTATGAAAGTAATCTTACTTGCAGGTGGTTTTGGTACGCGCTTGGCTGAATATACTGATGTGATTCCTAAGCCAATGGTTCCGGTCGGTGGCAAGCCGATTCTCTGGCATATTATGCAAACTTACGCAAGCTTTGGGCATAAAGATTTTTATGTGGCATTGGGTTACAAAGCTGAGATAATTAAGGACTATTTCCTTAATTATCGAGCGCTTAATGCTGACTTTACCATTGACCTTGGAGCGGGGGATGTTACATCACATCAAGTCGATACTGTTGACTGGAAGGTAACCTTGGTAAATACGGGAGATGCTTCTATGACCGGAGGACGTGTTAAACGTATGCAATCATTCATTGGTAATGAAGCCTGCATGTTAACTTACGGCGATGGTGTCGCAGATATTGACTTGGATGCACTGCTGGCTTTCCATCGGAGCCACGGAAAAATGGTCACTATATCAGCCGTTCGTCCAGCCGCTCGCTTTGGCGAGTTAGAGGTTGATGGGGGCAGAGTAGTAAGTTTTCAGGAGAAACCACAGCTACATGATGGTTGGATCAACGGGGGTTATTTTATAGTGGAGCCTGAATTTTTCGAATTAATAGCGGGTGACAGTATGCTGTTAGAGCGTGAGCCTTTGGAGCAAGCTGCTAAGGCTGGTGAGCTTATGGCTTATCACCATGATGGCTTCTGGCATTGTATGGACACAAAACGAGACCATGACTTGCTAGAATCACTGTGGGCTAAAGGTGCACCGTGGGCCATTTAGCTTAACTATGCGCATACTGATTACGGGAGGATTTGGTTTTATTGGCGGCAGGATTGCCGCTTATTTATCGCAGGCCGGGCACCAAGTCTTACTCGGGTCTCGTAATGATAGTAACCCACCAGTCTGGTTGCCTCAGGCAGAAGTCGTAAAGATCCAATGGGGTGATGAATGTGCGATTGAGAGTAGTTGCGAGGGCGTGGATGTAATTGTCCATGCGGCGGGCATGAATGCACAAGATTGTGCTGCTGACCCAATAGCCGCTTATGATTTTAACGGTGTGGCTACAAAACGTTTGGTCGAGGCTGCCAGTCGAGCAGGCGTAAAGAAGTTCATTTACCTATCTACAGCTCATGTTTATGCTAGCCCCCTAGTTGGAATCATCACAGAACAAACCTTACCGAACAATTCCCATCCATATGCCTCATCGCATCTTGTGGGTGAATCCGCAGTGTTAAATGCCGATGAACGTGGGGTTATTCAAGGTACCGTAATGCGACTGTCTAATGCCTATGGCGCGCCTATGCATAAAGGTGTGAATTGTTGGATGTTGGTGGTTAACGATTTATGCAGGCAGGCTGTGCAAACACGCATGCTAGTCTTGCAAACCAGCGGCCTTCAACAACGCGACTTTGTATGCGTAAGTGAGGTCTGCCGAGTTACAGAGGCCTTAATTTTTAGTAATGACTCAACCATAAAGCCTTCCATTTTTAACGTAGGTGCTGGCATATCACAATCGGTGCTTGAGATGGCAGTTTTGATTCAACAGCGTTGCGTGTTAGTTTTAGGCATCGAGCCGGCTCTAGAGTATAAAAAAGGTGTTGCGAATGAACACCTTCTAGAATTATCTTACACAAGTGGTCATTTGGCTTCGATAGGGATTAGCGGCAAAAGTATCAATAAGATAGCTGAAATTGACAGATTGTTAGAATTTTGCCGGAGATCTTTTCCTTAAGAACAAAATACAAAGGTATGATTTTCAGTAGACATTTAGTTTCATCTAGCGGATATCAATTTAAGCTTGTTCCAAATGGATTTTTGCACATAACATCTGCGATTTTCTGTGGTTTATGGCTAATTATAAAGCGTGAGTGAATGTGTACTTTCTACCAAAATAACGTAATGCGTAACAGATGACTATGTGTGTAGGCTAACTGACGTTGATTTCTCTCATCTCTCATCTCTCAGTGACAATATTTCCACAGAGATAAAGGTCTTTATAAGGATGCCTAAAATGAAGTGGATGTTTTTATTAAGATAAATAGAACTCAAGTGGATCAGCTAAAAGCGGCAATGATCTTCTGGCCAATAATTGCATATACTCCCTTCTTTTTCGAGGGGTGGGTACACCCCTACTTAAGAATCGGATGCTTTTCACTTTTAAGTTTATATCTTTTTTTTAGCTACACGCGCTATTCAAAGGATGATGCGGGTATATTGTATTTGCTGATATTGCTAGCTACGCTCTTGGTGCTGGGTGATTCATCTGGTATGCAGGGTCTTATTAAGTCGGGAAATTATTGCCTGACTATATTCTTTGGGTGGGGTTTAAGTAGGCACTTAAAACTTAGCAGAGATAGGTTACCCATCTTGTTAGGTTTATATGTGAAGTTTTTTTATTTGATTTCGATATTTTCACTTTTGAGCTTGATTTACCTTCTCACTCTGGGTGAACTTGATTTGTTTGGATTTAAAAACGAATTTGCACACTTAGTGACACCATTTGGGGTGTTATTCAGAAGACAAGTTGGTGATTTTGCTGTTTACAGAAGTTTCTTTTACTTTGTTGAGGGAGCACATCTGGCACTATTTTATGCTGTGAATATCATTGTAGTCGCCCCTTTGCTGAAAGATAAGACAGTATCTTTTAAAAGAGCAAACCTTCTTGGTGGTATTCTGACGATGTCCATGACCTTTTACGTTGTGCTTTTCGTGCTGTATGGTTCAAAAAAAATAACATCTATTTTCGGTGCCATTTCGATTCTTGTTGGAACTGTCTTTTTAATCAACCTGATCCAAATCTTTGATGTTGCGTCATTTTCGTCGGCAGATGACAGAACTGAGCGTTTTGTTCTATTTTTTATTCTTATGGCTGAAGCGAATGTCACGCAGTTATTGTTTGGCCATGGTGTTTCTTTTTTTGAAACTTTAGGATTTGGGAAGCCGTTTAACTCGGGCTTTACACTTTCAATATATGAAACTGGCTTTGTGGGGCTAGCAATGCAGATGATTATATTATTGAGATTAAGTCCACATTTTATACTCTTCGTCTTTTTTCTGTTGGCGTCTAATGTTCTCGATCCGATACATCAGCCTTTATTTTGGTTTTTTATAATCATAACTTCACAAGCATTAAAAAATGAGGCAGTTGCTGATACAACAATGGGTTCTAGTACGGAGCCTTTACTAAAGTAAAAATTATAATAGCATGATTAGCTTAGATTTAAGTCTAAACGACTAATGCGCTTAATGGGAATGATTGCAAATAGCGTATCTGACCCTGTAAAAAAGGAGCTCCGTTATGAGCGACGCCTTAACACCGTTAGTTTCTATAGTTATCCCCACGTATAATCATGCTCGTTATTTAGGTCGTGCTCTGCAGTCAGTATTAGATCAAACCTATAGTAATTGGGAAGTGATCATTATCGACAATCACTCAACGGATAATACCGATCAATTGGTTGCTAGTTTTTCTGATTCCCGTATTATTTATTTGAAGATCCATAATAATGGTGTAATTGCGAGTTCACGGAATGCAGGGATAAGAGAGGCAAAGGGTGAGTGGATTGCTTTTTTAGACTCAGATGACTGGTGGACAGCGGATAAACTGCAAGTTTTGTTTGATTGTATTAGTGATAAAGTCGACTTAATCCATCATGATTTGAAAATCATCAATGATCGATCTCGCCTTTTTAGCCGGAAAAATATCAAATCTGGGCAAGTTAAAAGTCCTACACTCATCAATCTGCTGCTTAAGGGTAATTGTATTGGGAATTCTTCTGTGGTTGTTCGGAAGAGGTTACTGCAGTCGATTGGTGGTATTAATGAAAGTGTGGGATTGATCGCGGCGGAAGACTACAACACCTGGTTGCGTATTGCTAAGTTAACTGAGCGGTTTGTATATTTGCCACGCAGACTCGGCTATTATTTTATTCATAATCAAAGTATTTCTCAAAAAGATATGTCTATACCGGCACGTCATGCGGTTGCTGAATTTATACCTATGCTCAGTGCGTCGCAGACGCTAAAGCTTGAAGCAAACTTTAGGTACACAACAGGACGTTTTAATTATTTGGCCGGCAATTATGAAGAGGCTAAAGAGGGTCTGTTGTTTGTTATGAGCCACGGTTTGATTGCGTTAAGGATCAAAGCAGCTATATCGTTAGTCATATTAATGTGCAAGAAAATTCGAGGATAGCGGGCCGGTAATACGGGTTACACGCTATATTTAAGTTAATTTATTTTTATTATTTTCGATGGTTTCTATTAATACCGTCGTGATCTTGAATAGTATAAAAGACCTGAAGAGTGGCTCTTAATTATGAATATATTATATCTAGACTCAAAGTATTTAAGCTTTGATTTTTCATTTATTAGCGGAGTTCATTCGTTGGATAGTATTGATAATTTTGAAACGCTAGCTCACGCTTCCGATTATTTTAGTACGAGATTAAATTTTGATTTAATACTGTATAACCCATATATATTTATGGATCTTATTGAGAGTGCCGACTTCGATCCTGATAGTTTCTTTTCTAGTAGGGGTCTTAACTCAGTCTCTTATGCAAATCCTAAAGATATATTGCCGTTGTCTCGAAAGATTGAGAATAAATTGATCAGTTTGTTCCCCCCAGAGACCGACCGAGCGTCATTTGATATTGGGTCTAGCTATCAAAAAAAATGCGTTTTAGTCACTGGTGCTGGAGGTTCAATAGGGTCAGAGCTTGTTATACAGCTGCTTAATAGTGGCGTTGGGTATTGTTTATGCCTTGATCTATCGGAGTTTTCTGTTTTCAATTTGAAGCAAAAGCTCAGTGAATTGAATTTCGATAATTTCAAGATGATTGTTGGAAGTAGTGGTGATACAAAGCTTTTAGAGACTATTTTCATAGAAAACAAAGTGGATATAGTCATTAATGCAAGTGCATATAAGCATGTGTCTATCATGCAAGACAACGCACATGCTGCACTTAACAATAATGTATTATATTTCATTAATTTACTTAAAACTGCGAGTTCTTTCGGAGTGAGTGATATTGTTCAGGTAAGCACAGATAAAGCGGCTGAGCCGTCAAATGTTATGGGACTCTCTAAGCTATTGTGCGAGCAAATATTGATTCATGCTAATGAATACCTTGGTGCTAATTTTAGTTATTCAATAGTTCGTTTTGGTAATGTCATCGGTTCATCAGGATCAGTAGTTCCTATTTTCATCGACAATATTAAAAAGGGAAAAAAACTGTGCATCACACATGATGATGTTGAACGGTATATGATGCAAATTAGCGACGCCGTCTCACTGCTGTTGCGTGCAGCTAGTAATAGAAAAAATGAAACTTATATTTTAGATATGGGAAAGCCATATAAAATTGTAGATTTAGCAGTAAAAACATTGAAAAATAGCCACTTTTGTTACGATAAAAATTTGATCGAAGTCACTGGGCTTCAGGTTGGTGAAAAGCTAACCGAGATTTTGTTTACGACTAAAGAGTCAATCGTTATGAGTAGGCAAGAAGATATGTTCATTATTTCAAATCGAGATGATACCTTATTGTCAGAAGTTGAAATGCGATTGTTATTCAGTGGTGAAATTAACTTTTTGTATGAAAAGCTCGCGATGATCTAACCGTGAATATTTTAATTATAGGTGGGCATGGTTTTTTGGGGTTGCAGCTACTAAATGATCTTCAGGACTCGCTACCTTCTGCAAATATATATATCTCTAGTTCTAGAAGAGAAGTGGCGGACGATAAGGTGCTTTTTGTAGATTATGACAGTGCCGAATCAGTAGCGGCTCTGTTCTCACATACAAGCCCTGATTATATTTTTCATCTAGCGTCTAGCTGTATAAGAGATTCTGCACATAGTTCATTGCGGAGAGGACGCTTAAGGGATGACAACATTATTAGGGCTCTTTCCGAATTAACTTTTTTTTCACGGCTTATATTTGTTGGCTCTATGGCAGTGTTTTCTATGAGTGATAAAAAAATTAAGCCCATGAGATGGTGCCCCAAGTCAAATTATGGCTTAGAAAAAATGTACATGATTACCAAACTTCTGGATTTTTCTGCAGATAGTAACAACGTTAGCTGTAAAGTTGTGTATCCATCTTCAATATACGGTAAAGGTCAGGATGGGAAAATGTTCTTGCCTCAACTATTGGAAAATATTAAAAAAAATACGCTTATGGTTGCTTTTGGTGGTAATAAGAAAAGAGATTTTATTCATGTAAGAGATGTTAGTCGGGCGTTAGTCCAATTAATTTTAGGCTACGACGATGTTCCTAGGCAGCATATTTTTCTTCATTCCTTTGATTTGTATAAAATTTCTGAAATTGCGAATTTTGTATGTGGTATTCGCCGATTAGACTCCAAAGATGTGATTGTTTTCCAGGATTCCAGAGAAGATCTTGAACAAGATATTATGGATTTTCAGGTCGTTGACAAAAAGTATTGTTCGCCTAATGAATTCGGAACAAAAATTTCGATTTTGGACGGCCTGCAGGAAATTTTTGGGGAAAATTAAGTTGGCGATGTATTATGGGTTTTACCGGTAGCTAGTTTTGGATATATCAATAATGATTGTCATAGAGTGCTCTTACGGTCACCTGGAGTTTAAGTTATGTTAAATTTAAAAAATTATGTCCATTTGCTACTCGTTGTATCAAGTAAGCGAGCAGATCAATGGATTTAGTAGTTGGAATTGACGCCTCACGTTGCCGTTCAGGGGGCGTAGTTGCTCATCTGATTGGAATTTTGTCTGAATGTGATCCTGTGAAAAATGGGATTAAGGAGATTCACGTTTGGTCGCAACGTTCAGTGCTAGATCAATTACCAGAGTCCTCATGGCTAGTTAAACATAACCCCTCTTCACTCGAAAAAAATCTTTTCAGACAACTAATTTGGCAATTTAGTAGCTTATCTAAAGAGTTAAAAGCAGCACGCTGTGATGTTTTATATACTCAAGGTGCTAGTTCTGTTTGCTTATTTAAACCCAATGTTGTCGGGAGTCAAGACATGCTCTCTTATGAACCTGGCGTTTTAAAAAATTATGGATTTGGAAAAGATAGACTTCGAGCACTGAGTATTCTTGTCTTACAGAATTTGGCATTTCGGCGCGCTGAGGGTGTGATTTTTCTCAACCGATATTCGAGTAGAGTCATTCAGAAATCTTGTGGTACGTTATCCAATTTTACTCACATTCCACATGCTGCGGATGATAAATTCAACCATGTTAAGCCGGCACTCCCCTGGCCTAGTGCTGGTGAGCGGCCTATCCACTGTATCTATGTGTCCAATATATTAATGTATAAGCATCAGTGGGTTGTAATTGATGCCATATCATCCCTTAGGAGTCGTGGTTACGATGTGACACTTAAATTAGTTGGCAGTGGCAGCCCAAGGGCCGAAAAGTTGGTAAAAAAAGCAATTGATAGGTCTTCAGAAAAGGGAGCTTTCGTTGAGCGTCTTCAATTTGTGCCACATGCAGATATACCTGCTCTCTTGGCGGAGAGTGATGTATTTATATGGGCGTCGAGTTGCGAGACCATGCCCGTTACTCTCATAGAAGGCATGTTCGCAGGACTACCAATTGCCAGCTCGGATCGTGGCCCGATGCCAGAGGTTTTGGAGAACGGTGGAGTGTACTTTAATCCTGAAGATGCCCTTTCTATTGAAGGTGCTATTGAAAAGATTTTATGTTCGTTTGATTTGCGTTCATCTATTTCTAAGGAGGCTAAATCCAAGGCTCGGCAATATAATTGGAAACAGTGTTCTGATGATACATTTGGATATATTTCGAAAATTCATAAGGAATTGAATCTTTAGTTGCCGGTATTTGGTGCTATGGTTTCTCATGCGATGACTATGAAGGTTAGTTTGGTAGTCGTCTTGGTTTGATGATAATTAACTTTTCCTTAATCGGCTGCAGAGCACGTGGACAAGGTTGTTATCATAAATATTGTTTGATTTTAACTTGTAACTAGGGTGAGTTTAATGTTCAAAGATAAAACGTTGGTAATCACGGGCGGAACTGGTTCTTTTGGTAATGCTATACTCAGAAGATTTTTGTCCACTGATGTTAAAGAAATTAGAGTATTCTCAAGAGACGAGCTGAAACAAGATAACATGAGAAAGCTCTATAATAATGACAAGTTAAAGTTTTATATTGGAGATGTAAGGGATACTAATTCGATTGATGATGTGATGCGTGGTGTGGATTTTGTTTTTCATGCGGCTGCTCTAAAGCAAGTGCCATCATGTGAGTTCTATCCAATGCAAGCGGTAAAAACAAACGTTATTGGCACTGAAAATGTTTTAAACGCCTCCATTAAGGCTGGTGTAAAAAAAGTGCTTGTCTTAAGTACAGATAAAGCGGTTTATCCAATTAATGCTATGGGTGTCAGTAAAGCTATGATGGAGAGAGTGGTTGTCGCGAAAGGTCGAAGTGATACAGGCGCTATGATTGCGTGTACTCGATACGGAAATGTTATGGCCAGTCGTGGTTCTGTGATACCACTATTTATAGATCAAATACGAAATGGCAAGCCAATTACTATTACTGATCCAGAAATGACAAGGTTTATGATGAGCTTAGACCAAGCTGTCGACTTGGTGTTGTTTGCTTTTAAGCATGGAAAAAGTGGTGATGTTTTTGTACAGAAAGCTCCGGCAGCTACAATCAAAATGTTGGCAAAGTCAGTTGCCAAAATTCTTGGTAAAGCTAATCATGAAATCAAGATAATCGGGACACGGCATGGTGAAAAGCTTTATGAAACACTTCTGACAAAGGAAGAGATGGTTAAGGCTATTGACCTGGGGAACTATTATAGAATTCCTGCTGATAATAGAGATCTTAATTACAATAAGTTTTTTGAAGAAGGCGAGGAGGTCATCACCCAGGCAGGCGAATACCATTCTCATAACACTCATAGATTAGATGAAAATGAGTTAGTTAATCTTCTTCTAGGGCTTACAGAAATTCAAGATGACTTAAAGGAATTTAGAACCTATGAATAAAATCAAAGTAATGACGATAGTAGGCACTCGGCCAGAAATAATAAAACTTAGTGAAGTAATGAAAGAGCTAGATCGCTACGTTGATCATACTATTGTTCATACGGGTCAAAATTATGATTATGAGCTAAACGGCATATTTTTTGAAGATTTAAATATCAGGAAGCCGGACATATTCTTGGAAGCGGTTAAAGGCACACCGTCAGAAACTATTGGCGATATTATTGCCAAGGCAGACCGAGTCTTTGAAGAGATAAAACCTGACGCTTTATTAGTATATGGGGATACCAATAGTTGTTTAAGTGTTATTCCTGCCAAGAAGCGAAAAATTCCAATCTTTCACATGGAAGCAGGTAATCGATGTTTTGACCAAAGAGTGCCAGAGGAGATCAATAGAAAGATTGTTGACCATTTAAGTGATATTAACCTGCCACTTTCTGAACAGGCGCGAGATTATTTAATAGCTGAGGGAATTAAGCCTGAGACAATAATCAAAACAGGCTCGCCAATGACAGAAGTGTTGAGCGCTAATATGGCAAAAATCAATGCGAGTGACATCGTAGATAGAGAAGGGCTTCAGCCAAAAAATTATATAGTCATGAGTATCCATCGGGAGGAGAATGTCGATTCACCCTCCAACTTTACTGATTTGTTGGAATCAATCGATGCATTGACAGATAAATACGCAATGCCGATAGTTATTTCTACACACCCAAGAACGCGAAAGAAACTTGATGAGATCGGGTACGAACATAAAAACCCTCTTATTAGATTTTCTAAACCTTATGGGTTCCATGACTACAACAATTTACAGATGAATGCATTTTGTGTTATTTCTGATAGTGGGACTATCGCTGAAGAAGCTTCGATTCTTAATTTGCCTGCCGTAACAATACGTCAGGCGCATGAAAGACCTGAAGGAATGGATGAAACCACAGTTATTATGTCAGGATTAAGTAAAATCAGGGTGATAGATTCTGTAGAGATTGCTACTAGTCATAATGCCGAAGCCGGAAGGACTATCAAACCAGTTAAGGATTATGAGGCAGATAATGTTTCTAAAAAAATACTGAGAATTATCGTTTCGTATATTGATTACGTAAACCGCACAGTTTGGAAAAAGGATCTATGAAAATTTTGATCTTGGGCTCAACCGGTATGATAGGCCACAAGATTCACCAAGTTCTATCACGTAACAAAGTGCTTAGATTATCCAATATCTCTAGATCTAAATTAAATAACGAAACAGTCATTTTGGATCTGCGAAACCTTGATAAGCTTCGGTCCGCCATACAGAACATAAAGCCTGATGTTGTGGTAAATGCTGCTGGAATTTTAATTAAAGACTCAGAGCTTAGGCCCGTAGATTCCGTTCAGTTGAATGCTTTGCTTCCGCTAACGTTAAGTAGCCTATCTAAGAAACTGGGGTTCAAATTAATACAGATATCTACTGACTGTGTATTTTCTGGAAAGAGTGGCCCTTATTCGGTGTCTGATGTTAAAGATGCTAGCAACATATATGGCAGGACTAAGGCTTTAGGGGAAGTATATGACGAGTGTAACCTAACTATTAGGACTTCAGTCATAGGGCCTGATTTAGGGTCCGATGGTGAAGAACTATTTACTTGGTTTATGAATCAGTCTGGTCAAATAAATGGTTTTTCTAAATCAATGTGGTCAGGTGTGACTACTCTTGAACTCGCAAAATGCATCGAATATTGTATCTTGAACGAAATTGTAGGCCTTAACCATTTGACTTCTGGGACATCTATTTCGAAATACGATTTACTAAACATTATGAATCAACAATGCGGTAAGAGGTTGGATATTAATAATGTTGATGGGCCAATTAATAATAAAACGTTACTTGCTGAAAATTCTTTTTTTTATACTAAACCACAGAGCTATAGTAGGTTGATAGAGAAAATGATTGCAGATATTCGTGAGTCTAAATGTTACCCTCACTACAACTTCCATAATATTTGACCAATGAATAGGTCAGGCTTAAAGAAGTGGTCAGTCTAGATTAATATTCAATATTTTTAGTCACATATTATTTAAAACGTTGGTCAATAATCAGCGCTTAGCTATAAATTATTTGACTATGTAGCGTTATTTTTTTGGAAAGAGCAATATGAGAATATGTATCGTAGTTGATGATTATCTACCGTTAAGTAAAAAAGTTGCCGGTAAAATGATGCATGAGTTGGCTGTGGAATTTTTATCGCGCGGGCATAAAGTTACTGTTATCACTCCCGATTCAGGGTTGAAAAAGAAATTTGAAATTTCAAAGCTGGACGGCGTTACAGTTTGTCGATTTCACTCCGGAGAGATAAAGAATGTTTCAATGCTAAAAAGAGCAATCAATGAAACATTACTTGGCTACTGGGCCTGGAAGTTCTGCAAATCCTATTTGAATGAAAACCCTCATGACCTAATAGTATATTACTCACCAACAATTTTTTGGGGCACCTTGATTAGAAAATTGAAAAAAATGTGGGGTATTCCAAGTTATTTGGTGCTGCGTGATTTTTATCCACAAATGTTTTTTGATGAAGGCCTTATTAGTGAGCATTCGCCAATTGGGTATTATTTTAAGTTTTTTGAGTGGTTAAGTTATCGTGCGGCAGACACTATTGGGATTGAATCTCCAAAAAATTTGGAATGGTTCTCCAAAAATAAATCGGTTAATAAGCCATTAGAAGTTTTATACAATTGGGCAGTAGATAAGCCAGCTTCTTTAGAGGCTGCTCAATATAGAGAGGATCTAGGATTGCAAAATAAGGTCGTTTATTTCTATGGCGGCAACATCGGACCTCAGCAGGACATGATGAATATAATACGTCTTGCAAGCGCGATGCGCGATGAAGAAAAAGCGCATTTTGTTTTGGTTGGAGAGGGTTTCGCTTTGCAAATGGTGCGTGATGCCATAGAAAAGGAGAACTTAAAAAACATGACATTACTGCCGCCAGTATCACAAGATGAGTACATCAATATGCTTTCTGCGTTTGATGTCGGGTTGTTCAGTCTGAATCGTAATCATACTACGCATAATATTCCGGGTAAGTTGTTAGGTTATATGGCACAAGAGAAGCCGATTTTAGGAAGTATCAACCATGGTAATGATTTACAGAGTATTTTGGAACAGTCGGAGGCTGGTTTGATAACGACTAATGGTGATGACGAAGCTTTTCTTAATAACGCCTTGAAGTTGATGCATAATTTTGATTTGAGAAAAACTATGGGGTGTAATTCCAAAAGTTTACTTAAGAACTTGTTTTCTGTACAGCGGGCTGTCGATACCATTTTATTAAAATAATTCTTTATACTTTTTTGCATATCTCATGACTCTTTATATATCCATTTAATAATATGCTCATATTGAATTAGCATACTTACTCGAAGCGAGATTAATTTATGACATCGAATTTAGAGCCTAAAGAGGCATTTCCATATATGCCGCCAACGGATGAAGTCCGTTTAAAATATCAGCACATCTTTGAATTGGATGCTCCGCTCCCACCTCGATTTTTTAAGGTTTTATTTGATAAGGTAGTTGCCTTTTTTCTGTTAGTCCTAGCGGCGCCTATTTTATTGCTACTCAAAATTGCCTATTTTATCGAGGGCATCTTTATTCCCGAGAATGCTGGGCCGATGTTCTTTTATTATAATGCCGTAAGTGCAGGGAAAATTATTCCAAAATATAAAATTCGATTGATTAAAACAAAATATATAGAGCCTGAGGGAGCGAAACGTCATGACTGGATAGCTTACTCAGCGGAATGGAACTCAGATAGTCGTACTATTGTAGGGCAGGTAGCTAAGAAATTTTACTTGGATGAGTTACCTCAATTTTGGAGTGTTCTTGTGGGTGATATGAGCATTGTGGGGCCACGTCCACTCTCTGTCTTACATTATGAGCGTGACATGGCACAAGGCAATGTGACACGCTCATTGCTAAAAGGCGGTCTTTTGGGGTTGGGGCATATCAATAAGGGTACTGGTGAAATGGGTAATTCTATCTATGAATACGAGTATGTGGATCAATACCTAACGCGCTCTTCAATTGGATTGATGAGACTCGACCTTTGGGTTATCTGGAAGGGTATTATTATTATTTTTAAGGGCGGTGGATACTGATCGGTCGTTAATGTTACGTTATGCTTACTCGGATAGTCCACATGACTACATGATGTGGATGTGAAGGCCTCGATTCCTATTTTTAGAGAGCTGCTCAGTCCGTCAGGCCGTGAGCCTGATGATGTGCGCGAGATGGCAACATTTTTTGCCGATAAGTAAAGGCAGGAGCGGCGCAAGGGTGGTCCGGTGTCCCGCCGCTCTGCGGGCAGCCACAAACTGATACGCTGCCAGCGCAACGGCATCGCTCGGTTATCGAGGGCAGTCCGGCAGGGTTAGATTAAAAAAGTAACAAAACGAAGCCAAAGCCAACTCCAAATCATGGCGTGCGATAAATACTGTTATAGCGGGTTAACAGTATTGCAAATACAGTCTTCAAGATTTATCATGATAAAAAATGAAATTTCATGATGGAGTGCAATTATGTCAATAGCAAGGGAAAAATTTGCAACTCAGGTTGATTCAGCCCTTTTAGACTCGGTCCGAAAGCTTGCTAAGTCAGAGGGCCGACAGATCCAGGCTGTGGTCGAGGACGCTCTTCGGGATCATTTAGATGCCAAAAATGGAGCGCCAGGCCGAGAGCATGTGATGGCCGCGTACCTTAAAAGTACTGAACGTTTTTCAGGTCTGTATAAAAAGTTAGCGCAATGAGCTTTGACTATATTAGGGTCGATGACATTCTGGCTATTCATGCTGATCAGATAGAGCGTTATGGTGGCGGCGAAGGGATAAGAGATCCTGGGCTTCTGGAAGCGGCCTTGTTTCGGCCTCAAACGGGTTATTACCCGACATTAATCGAGGAGGCGGCAGCTTTATGGGAAAGTCTTTCCCAGAACCATCCTTTTGTTGATGGCAACAAGCGAACTGCATTTGCTGCAACCTATGTATTTTTGGCAATTAATGGACTGGATATCACTGCGACGGATGACGAAGCTCAAGACTTTGTTTTAGGGCTTTACGAAACATCGAGTGTAAATTTTGAAAATTTGCGTGTTTGGCTGGATGAAAATACCAAGGCACTTTAACTACTGGTGCGCAAAAATGATAGCTAACGATAACTTCCCTTATCGGTAATGAAGCTTATTGAATCAAATTCCAGGCTCGCTCATGGCCATAATAAGTTATAAATTTCACAAAAAATTCTATGCCACCAATCATCGCAGCCATAGACAGCTCGCCAGTTACGATGTAGGCAATAATGGCAGTTGTGAGAGTCGCAGTGACACGCCAGGTGAATGCTTTTGTTAGGCTACGAGCATGGGAGTTTGGGTTTTTTAGATCTTCGCGCAATGTCATACACTACCCCTGTATATTTCTTGTTATCAATTCAATAAGTTCTGTGGCAGATTCATCGACTGTCTGATCTTCTGTATCGATGATCAAGTCCGCACTCACCGGTACTTCATAATCACTGTCGATACCCGTAAAGTTGGGGAGCTGGCCACTTCGTGCTTTTTTGTACAGTCCCTTAGGGTCACGCTCTTCAGCCAGCGCTAGTGGCGTATCAACAAAAATTTCAAGAAAGTCTCCCTCCTCAAAAAGGCTCTTTGCCATGTCTCGCTCAGCCCTAAAGGGTGAAATGAACGCAGTGAGCACAATAATCCCCGCATCCATCATTAGCTTCGCCACTTCTGCAATTCTGCGAATATTTTCTACCCTATCGGCCACAGTAAACCCGAGGTCTTTTGAAAGACCATGGCGTACGTTATCGCCATCTAAAATGTAGGTTCGGTATCCCTGTTCATGAAGGATCTTCTCTGCAGCACTAGCAATGGTTGATTTACCAGAACCTGAGAGTCCGGTGAGCCATGCGACTCGTCCCTGATGACCCGCTAGTTTCTCCCTTGCTGGCCGATCGACAGAAAGCGCTTGCCGGTGTACGTTAGATGCCCGGCGCAGGGCAAAACGAATCATGCCTGCGGCAACGGTTGCGTTGCTGTAGCGATCGATTAATACAAAAGCACCAAGGCCTGAGCAGTCTGTGTAGGCTTCAAAAGGAATTTCAGCATCTAAGTTGATCTGAACCGTGGCGATTTCATTCAGAGCAAGGTCTCTGCCAGGTAGTTGCTCAAAGGTGTTGATGTCATATTTAAATCGGATGTCAGATAGGCTGGCATTGACTTGGGTGGTGCCCAATTGCAAGGCATAACGTCGGCCAATATAGCCGGGTTCGTTGTCCATCCACACCAGTTCTGCCTCAAATTGATCTGACACTTCACAGGGGGCATCTGCCGAGACAATGAGGTCTCCACGAGAAAGATCGATCTCTCGATCCAGAGTTAAAGTGACGGCTTGGTCGGTGACGGCTCTGTCCAATTCTTGGGTTGAGAGAACAATTTGGTCAATTTTAGCCAGCTGGCCCGAGGGTAAGGCTCGAATTGAATCCCCAGGCTGGATACTGCCAGCCAATACGGTACCTGAAAAGCCTCTAAAGTCAGCGTTGGGTCGATTAACCCACTGCACAGGGAATCTGAAGGCGTGTTGATTGAGCCTCTCTCGAATATCAACCGTTTCAAGAAACCCCAGAAGAGTAGGGCCTTGATACCATCCCATGGGTTTAGATCGGTCTATCACGTTGTCCCCTTTAAGGGCAGACAGAGGAATAGGTGTCACTGACTTAAATGCCAGATGCTTGCGCAAGGTATTGTAGTCCTCACAGATCTGATTAAATCGACTCTCAGAATAATCAACCAAATCCATTTTATTTACCGCTAAGACCACGTGTTCTATCCCTAAGAGAGAAGCAATAAAGGAATGGCGGCGAGTTTGGGTAAGGATCCCTTGGCTGGCATCGACTAAAATAATGGCAACGTCTGCGGTTGAAGCACCGGTAACCATATTGCGGGTGTATTGTTCATGCCCTGGGGTATCGGCCACAATAAATTTGCGACGATCGGTATTAAAGAATCGGTAGGCAACATCAATGGTGATTCCCTGTTCACGTTCTGCGGCAAGGCCATCAACGAGTAGGGCAAAATCAATATCACCACCTTGTGTGCCCACTTTTTTAGAGTCATTTTGTAAGGAGGTCACCTGATCTTCGAAGATCAGTTGAGCTTCATATAGTATTCGCCCAATAAGGGTGCTTTTCCCATCATCAACTGATCCGCAGGTAATAAAGCGCAAAAGGTCTAGCTTAGATTGTGTTTCGATATACGCATCGACCTGAGCCTGAATGTCAGCTGAGTTATTAGAACTTGATTGATTATTCATTAAAAATAGCCCTCTTGCTTCTTTTTCTCCATTGAGGCATTACTATCTGAGTCAATTGCTCTTCCTTCACGCTCACTGGTACGACTTTGTAATAATTCCAGAACGATTTGTGATAAATCTGTGGCTGATGATTCAACTGCACCGGTTAATGGGTAGCAACCTAAGGTTCTAAAGCGAACCTCTTTCACCTCTATCGACTCTCCTGGGAGTAATTTCATTCTGTCATCATCAACCATAATTAACATACCATTGCGCTCAACAACTGGGCGTTTAGCTGCGAAGTAAAGTGGTACGATCGGAACGCCCTCTCTATAAATGTATTGCCAGATGTCTAGTTCGGTCCAGTTGGACAAGGGAAATACTCGAACACTTTCTCCTGGAGACTTGCGACAGTTGTAGAGATTCCACAGTTCAGGCCTTTGGTTTTTAGGATCCCATCGATGACTACTGTTGCGAAAGGAAAATATACGTTCTTTCGCACGACTTTTTTCTTCGTCGTTACCCCACATCAGGTGCACTTTCAAACCACGCTGACTAACCAACTCAGCCAATTTAATCCAATAAGGCTCTGGCCAATGCTTAGTTTCCCAAGTAGTCCCGTGAAGGAAAACGACGTAATCGCCTTCATCTGCAACCTCATGAAAGCTATTTGCATCAATACCATAATGACCAACAATATTAGGCACACGATAACCGAGCGCCTCGGCAAATAACGCTCGGATTCGTTCTACGGCATGTAAACTCCACGCAACACGCACCTGCTTATCATAAAACCGTGAGGCAACAGGCTCTCGTGCAGACAATCTATCCAAACCAACTTTTTTAACGCTTTTTAATTGTTTGGCGATCATGGCG
>ENA-OSET01000406-OSET01000406.1-sediment-metagenome-genome-assembly--contig:-NODE-406-length-48418-cov-11.527709_pt1 | contig 48418 bp, 48 predicted proteins | sample MGYA00237882_ERZ534229 | MGnify/ENA primary metagenome ERZ534229 (study PRJEB26408, sample SAMN06266212) | sediment metagenome | isolation source: Hudson Canyon methane seep mesocosm | place...
CATTCGGCCGCTCTGTCAACTCTCCAAGACGCGAAATAATACTAGGGTTGGGCTCACAACACAACTAGAATTTTAAAAATAAGTGTTTTAATTTTAAAATAGCTTTTTTTTGAGCCACTATATTAGCAAAAGTTGGAGTAATGCTTGCACTTCTGAACTTATTCGGTAGGATCTAAGTCTTAGTATATACATCATTTCACAACTGGAGATAAATTGATGAATTATGACGCTCAACCAACCGTTGTTCGTTCGCAACAATCTGTATTGGCAAACAATAAACTATTACGTAATACCTATAGTTTATTGGCAATGACATTAGTATTCAGTGCCTTAACAGCGGGCTTATCAATGGCCTATAACTTACCTCACCCAGGTATGATTATTACGCTTATCGGCTATTTTGGTTTGTTGTTCTTAACAACAAAGCTAAGAAATAGTGTTTGGGGCATTGCTTCTGTATTCGCGCTAACTGGTTTTATGGGACTCACATTAGGTCCAATCGTTAATTATTACCTTAGTATGTCTAATGGTAGTGAAATCGTGATGCAAGCATTGGGTGGTACTGGAGTTATCTTCTTTGCGCTTTCTGCTTATGCGATTAAGAGTGAAAAAGACTTTAGTTTCATGGGTGGTTTTTTGATGGTGGGTATTTTAGTTGCCTTCCTTGCTGGTCTTGGTGCTTTCTTCTTTGAGATGCCTGGTTTGTCATTAGCTGTTTCAGCGATGTTTGTATTATTAATGTCAGGTCTTATTTTGTATCAAACAAGTGAGATCATTCATGGTGGCGAAACAAACTACATCATGGCTACGGTAACGTTATATATTTCAATCTATAACTTATTCACTAGCTTATTACATTTATTAGGTGCGATGTCTGGTGACGACTAATCCAGCTATTTGCGACTAAGTATGACTAAACAAGCCTCGTCAATTACGAGGCTTGTTTGTTTGAGCATAAACGAAAAATGTTAAAAGGATAAAAAAGCAGGGCGAGTATACTGCTAAAAATCATGTCAGAGAACAATACACCAACACAATTGGTTGATCGTTATGGCCGTCAAGTAACTTATGTACGTATGTCGATCACGGACCGTTGTGACTTTCGTTGTGTCTATTGTATGGATGAAGAAATGACCTTCATGCCACGCGAAAAGTTATTAACGTTGGAAGAGATCATTTTTCTACTGCGTGCTTTTTGTGAGCTAGGTGTGGAGAAGGTGCGTATTACTGGTGGTGAGCCTTTAGTACGCCGTAATGTAGACTGGCTGTTTAATGAGCTGGGTCAACTCAAGTCATCGACTTCCTTAAAAGAATTAACCCTGACAACAAATGGTTCTCAATTACCCAAATATGCTACATCAATGGCCGATGCAGGGGTTGATAGAATTAATATCAGTCTTGATTCCCTGCAAGCTAAAAAGTTTAAAGAATTAACCCGTATCGGCGAGCTCAGTACGGTATTAGCTGGCATTGAAGCGGCTAAACAAGCGGGGTTTAAACGTATTAAACTTAATGCGGTCATCATGAAAGGCCGTAATGATGATGAAATTATTGATTTGACTCAATTTGCTATCGATAATGATCTTGATATTAGTTATATAGAAGAAATGCCTTTAGGCCAAGTCAGTCACGATCGCCATGAAAGTTTTTGTTCTAGTGATGATGTTTTAGCTGAGTTGCAAACAAAGTTTGAACTACATCAAAGCACATCAACTACAGGTGGTCCATCTCGTTATTATCAGGTGGCTGGTTCAACAACTAAAGTGGGGTTTATCTCACCACATACACATAATTTCTGCGAAAGCTGTAATCGTGTGCGCGTGACCACTGAAGGCCGTTTATTATTATGCCTAGGTCAAGAGCACTCAGTTGATTTGCGCGATGTGATTCGCAGCTATCCCGGTGATAGTGAACGCTTAAAACAAGCCATTATTGATTCAATGCAGATTAAACCTGAAGGTCATGAATTTAATCTCAAAGAACAGCCCGTTATATTTAGACATATGAGTGTCACAGGTGGCTAGATATCGACCGGAAATGACGGATGAGGGTATTCATAGCCTTCATACCACAACTGTATTAGATGAGTTCGGTGACACCAGAGAGTTGTCATTAACGGGCGAAAAACCGTTGACAATATACCTTGATAAACGTGAAATTGTCACCTTAATGACAATGGGGGCTCAACCTGAGTTATTAACGTTAGGTTATTTACGTAACCAAGGTCTGGTTGTCAACTTAGGCGATATCGTCGCTATTCAGGTTGATTGGGATGTCGATGCCGTTGCTGTTACTACACGTCAAGCGAGAACCGATTTAGAACAGGTATTATCTAAACGTACTGTCACTAGTGGCTGTGGCCAGGGCACTATGTTTGGTAATGTGATGGACTCGTTAAACGAATTAACACTTCATTGTCCGACATTTTCTGCTGACAGTATTTATCAGGTGTTAGATGGACTGAATGAATACAATAAAATGTATAAACAAGCCGGTGCAGTGCATGGCTGTGCATTATGTACCGATGGTAAGGTGAATGTGTTTGTTGAAGATGTGGGCCGCCATAATGCAGTAGATGCCATATCAGGTTGGATGTGGTTGAATGATGTTAATGGTGATGACAAGGTTTTTTACACCACAGGACGATTAACTTCTGAAATGGTGATTAAAGTGGCGCAGATGAAAGTGCCCTTATTATTGTCTCGGTCAGGTGTGACAGAAATGGGCCTGCGTTTAGCCACGCAAATCGGTATTGGCATGGTCGCGCGGGCGAAAGGCAAACATTTTTTAGTCTATACAGGCCAAGCGAGTTTTAGCCAAACTTAGTATTCAGACTGTTGCGATTGCTGAGATAGGACATATAGACGCTCAAACTCTTGTTCAAGGCTATTATCAGGAATACTCTGGCCAACACGGCTATACCAATAGTTAGCATTGCTGAGGTCGCCTTCTTCACGGTGTAAATAACCATGTATAAGACCGGCAAGTTCATCATGATAATCCTGAATTAAATTATGAGCACCATCCCAGTCACCATTGGCTGCTAGGTCTAAGGCTTGGATATGTTCCTCTGCCATGTCATTCCCTTTCATAAACTGTTCGTGTTTAATAGTAGCAGACCAGCAATAATTCCCATAGGTGAAGTGATCACCATAAAGCTCAGTAATATGATTTCGCGGACGATAAAGATGGCGTCAATAATATAAGACATAGAATTTCTCCTTCACAAGTGATGGATTGAATTATAATTAGCGTCTATTACAGTTAAATGATGATTTTGTGACCAAATGATGAATATTCTTGCTTTAGATACATGTACTGAATCCTGTTCTGCCGCTTTGCTTTATGAAGGCGAGGTGTTTGAACAGGTGGAGATGACCCAGCGTGGTCATTCAGACCTTATTTTGGGTATGATGGACGGCCTGTTTCGACAAGCAGGCGCGAGTATTTCAGCTATCGACACGGTTGTTTTCGGTCGTGGTCCAGGTTCATTTACCGGTGTGCGTGTTGGTGTGGGGGTTGCTCAAGGTATTGCTTTTGCGCGTGATATCCCTGTTATTCCTGTTTCTACCTTACTGGCCGTGGCACAAGGTGCAGCAGATAAATTAGATAGTGATTTTATTGCTGTGGCTATGGATGCACGTATGGGTGAAATCTACTGTGCGAGTTATCAGCGTATAAACGGCATTGTTGAGCTATTAGGTTCTGAACGTGTGTGTCCACCCGAGCAGTTTACGCCACATAGTGAACAACAATGGATGGGGGTTGGCACAGGTTGGGGTGAATATAACGACGTATTACGTGAAAACTTTGCTGCTAGTGTGGTTGATGTGGCTGTTGCGCACTATCCAAATGCAGCAGTGATGATCAAACTAGCAAAAATAGAGGCCGAGGCGGGACGAATGCTTGCTGCGGAACAAGCCTTACCCGTATATCTACGGGATAATGTAGCCAAGAAAAAAGGTGAGCAAAAAAAATGAGTCAATCTGATTCTATTTACGCTTCCCCTCTTGATGAGTTGATCGACTTTCGTTTTGATGAACGGGTGGTTGATGTTTTCCCTGACATGATTCAGCGCTCTGTTCCCGGTTACGGCACAATCATCTCGACAATCGGTGTATTTGCAGCAAAATATGCACAAGAGGATAGCCATTGTTATGATCTCGGCAGTTCTTTAGGTGCGGTTACGCTATCAATGCGGCAACGAATAAAACAAAAAAATTGCGATATTATAGCCGTAGATAATTCACCTGCGATGATTGAACGTGGTCAGAAAATATTAGCCTCTGATCAATCGTCCACAGTCCCCGTGACGATGCTTTGTGCTGATATCAATGATGTTGAGATTGAAAATGCATCGGTGGTGGTGATGAACTTTACTCTGCAATTTATCCCACTTGAACAACGATTAGCGTTAATTAAACGCATCTATCAAGGACTCAAGCCAGGTGGTGTACTCATTCTGTCAGAAAAAATAGCGTTTGCAGAAGCTGAAAGACAGGATTTTCAAATAGAGATTCATCATGATTTCAAACGGGCAAATGGTTATAGTGATTTAGAGATAAGCCAAAAACGTACTGCACTTGAAAATGTGTTGATCCCGGAAACAATTGCAACACATCAACAGCGTCTATCTGATGCAGGATTTAGCTTTAGTGATGTTTGGTTCCAATGTTTTAACTTTATCTCATTGGTGGCAGTCAAATGAATCCGTATCAGTCTTTATATACTAAGCTTGATGAAATGGACTTGTCCGCTTGGTCACAACAATTGCAAACAACGATTCCCGTTAAACTCGCCCCTGATGGTGGTCATGGCAAAATGACTGGCTGGCAAACGGCACTGAATAACTTACCGCAAATGACAGCAAATCATATTGAACTGAAAAGTAACGTTGAAATAGGTGATAGTGACGATTTACTGGCGGGTGATCGCGATGATGTTATCAAGCAACTGAAACAATTTCATCCCTGGCGAAAAGGCCCTTATAAGCTGTTTGGTATTGATATTAATACAGAATGGCGGTCTGATTGGAAATGGGATCGTGTTTTGCCTCATATCCAACCCTTAAAAAATAGAAAAGTGTTAGATATTGGGGGGGGTAATGGCTATCACGGTTGGCGAATGCTCGGTGAGGGCGCTGACTTAGTATTAGGTATTGATCCTACCTTAGTGTTTGTTATGCAATATCACGTTATGCAGCGTTATATTGGTGAAAGCAATCACTATGTATTGCCGATAGGCATTGAAGATCTGCCGCAGAACTTAATGTGTTTTGATACTGTGTTTTCTATGGGGGTGTTGTATCACCGCCGGTCTCCCTTAGATCATCTCTATGAGTTAAGAGCGTGTTTACGTTCTGGTGGGGAATTAGTCTTAGAAACACTAGTGATAGAGGGTGAAGAGGGCACAGTGCTGATGCCTGAAGGCCGTTATGCCAAAATGCGTAATGTGTGGTTTTTCCCATCAATTGCAACGATGGAATTATGGTTACGACGCTGTGGATTCAAAAATGTACGTTGTGTTGATGTATCAACAACCAGTCTAGACGAACAACGAGCAACAGAGTGGATGACGTTTGAATCACTGGCTGATTTTCTCGATCCCGATGATCGAACAAAAACAATAGAAGGCCATCCAGCTCCTATGCGTGCGGTATTTACGGCGACAGCACCGTAAATTTTAGCCATAAAAAAAGCCATGATAAAACTATCATGGCTTTTTTGTATAAATTTTATAACGTTATTTTTCTGTAGTAAAATCTAACTTTGAAATCCATTGGCCAGCATAATTCATACATGCATTAAGGTCTTGGTTTTCAGTTTTTGAACTGTGTTTAACTACTAGTTTATAAGCAACACAAGGGCGTTGTTCGAAACTAAAATGTTCGCCAACAATGACATCATAATGTGTTGTTGTATCTGTGTTATACCAAGAATCAGCTCCACCGGTACGAATAGATGTCAGGATTTTTTGCGTTTTATCTAGGTCAACTATTGTCATTGCCGTATCTGAATCAATGCCTGCTTCAACTCCCGCTAGTAATTCTAATGGGGATTCTGCTGCTGTAACATTCAATGACAATGATGCACCGAATAAAGCAGCTATAAATAATTTGTTCATTTTTATCCATCTATGGTTAGTTATGATTACAAGACATAGAATACAGTAGAGGATAATAATTAGAACGAGCGATAAATCCTTTTTTATCAGGAGTTTATTCCTGATATATATGACAGTACTGTAACAATTGAATGTTTAGATTAGTTTAAATAGATTGATGTAACTCTGTAGCAATCTTGAGAATTTTATTTGATTGAAAAACAAAATGCCAGCGTCTACCGCCTTTTTGATGCCACAACATGGCCGCCCGAATTCCGGCTAGTAGCAGCGTTCTAACCCGGTTTACATTATCGGCATGTTGTAAAAAATCAGGGTCACCATGTACTTGAATACGTGGCGATAACTCACTGATTGTACGGTGATAAACGTCTGCAAACCGCGCGATAACTTGTGGGCTATTGATATCGCCAAAGTAATCAATTTGCTGAGGAAGCTGATCTATCTCGCGGCCAATAAGATCCATCATAGCTGGGCGTTTTGCTAATTTACGTTCTAGATGTAATAGGCCAATGACATATCTGAGGATCTGTACATCCTTTTTATCTTTGTTTTTAGATAACTGATTATTAAGTTTCTCAAAGCCCATTTTTAATTGTGACAGATCACCATAAACGGCTTCAGTCGTTGCTGCATCAGTGGCAATAAGACTGTTTAAAAGTGTTTCAAACTCAGTTTTCTCAACTTGACCTGTTTCGGCAAGCTGTTGTACGAGTGTCACAGACTGTAATAATGCTGCAAGAGCAATAGTACGATCGCGTTCTCGAGCACTTATCTTCATGGGTGGATACCTGGCGCATCAGTACTAATAATGATGCCGCCACCGAGACAATCATCATCAAGATAAAAAACAACGGATTGGCCTGGAGTCACAGCACGTTGTTTTTGTTCAAATTCAACATGAATGAGACCCTTTTCATCTTCAGTGATAGTGCAGGCTTGATCGGGCTGGCGATAACGTGTTTTTGCCATGGCTTTACAGGGCAAAGTAGGTGGCTTATTAGCTACCCAAGATAATTGTTCCGCTTTTAATGAATTACTGTGTAACCAAGGATGATCACCCTGAACAACATAGAGAATTTTTTTCTCCATATCTTTACCGGCAACAAACCAAGGTTCACCCGTACTATCTTTACGACCACCAATGCCTAAACCTTGGCGTTGACCTAAGGTGTAATACATCAGACCTTGATGTTGGCCAATGACTTCACCTTCAGGTGTTTGCATTTCACCGGGTTGAGCAGGGATGTAACGGCCTAAAAATTCACGGAAGCGACGTTCACCAATAAAACAGATTCCAGTACTATCTTTTTTATCATGGGTGATAAATCCTGCTTGTTCGGCAATGCGGCGTACTTCAGGTTTAGGTAACTCACCAAGTGGGAAGAGGGTGCGTGAAAGCTGCTCTTGACCTAGGGTGTATAAAAAGTAGCTTTGATCTTTATTATCATCATGCCCCTTTAATAAATGAAAACCATCATCACGCTCTTCAACACGGGCATAGTGACCGGTAGCAATCATATAACCACCTAGTTGCAGTGCATGATCTAAGAAGGCTTTAAATTTTATTTCACGATTACATAAGATATCTGGGTTGGGTGTGCGACCCGCTTTATATTCATCAAGGAAGTTTTTGAATACATAATCCCAGTATTCCATGGCAAAGTTAGCTTCATGAAATGGAATACCAATATTATCGGCAACAGAATTGGCATCATCTCGATCGTCAGCAATGGTACATTCACTTTCTTCAGCAAAGTCGACCCAGTTCTTCATGAACATGCCTTCAACATCAAAACCTTGTTGTTGTAACAATAAGGCTGCGACAGAAGAATCCACACCGCCGGAAAGACCGACTACGACTTTGTTATTTATTTTTTCTGACATGTTTAATTATAAATTTAATTTGTTAATCAATTTTAGTATCGTCATTCTCACCTATTTTAAGCGGGAATCTATTGTTAGTAATTAGATTGCCAATAAAAGAACGTGACAATGACGCAGAGTTTAATTACGTAATAACGTAAGTGGGTAATGCTGGCCAGCAAGATAATCATTTAAACAATCCAATACCAATGGACTACGAAAATCAGCCTGTCTAGCCAATAACTGTTGCTTATTTAACCATAAAGCTTGATGAATATCGTCATCAAGTTTTTGATTTGCATCATGGTCACTGGCAATACCGCTAAAACAATAACGAATATAAGTGTCATTGCTGTCAGGATGCTGCCAGCGATAAATACCAATTAACGCTGTTGGTTCAAATTGCCATGCCGTTTCTTCGCTGGTTTCACGAATAACAGCATCAATTAGGCTTTCGCCTGACTCGAGATGGCCTGCGGGTTGGTTGAGTGTCATCTTGCCGTTGATTTCTTCCTCGACTACTAGGAATTTGTTTTCCTGTTCGATTACTGCGGCGACGGTTGTTCTTGGAGTCCAAATCATCTGATGATTTTATCATGGCGGGCGTCAGAGTAGGTGCAGGAACTTGTTGCCAGTGTCCGGAATCAAGTTTGTCGACTGTCCATTCACCAATGGCATAACGGATCAAACGTAAGGTTGGATGGCCAATTGCGGCTGTCATACGTCTAACTTGGCGGTTTTTACCTTCGCTTATTTTGAGCTCAATCCATTGAGTAGGAATAGCCTTACGTTCACGTATTGGCGGAATACGAGGCCAAATATCGGGTGGATCCATTAATCGCGCCTTAGCGGGGCGAGTAAGCCCATCTTTTAGCTCAACACCATGACGTAATTGCTGCAAGGATTCCTCGTTAGGAATATTTTCAACTTGTACCCAATAGGTCTTTTCCTGTTTATGACGAGGGTCGCTAATATAATTTTGTAGCGGGCCAGAATCAGTCAGCAATACCAAACCTTCACTATCGCGATCTAAACGTCCAGCCGGATAAATCCCTTTGATATCAACAAAGTCTTTTAATGTCTGACGACCACCTTCATCAGTGAACTGGGTCAGCACATCAAAGGGTTTATTGAGTAGGATTAGTTTTGTCATAGGAAGTAATTCAGCTAATAAAGTTATAACGTTGATGCTTGCATTTAAACATAAGATGGCTCATTATTGATCTCAGAGTATTCTACATGAAATGGATTTTATATTGAAAAACTCGCACACAATCAAGCTATATCTAGCACTACTATACCTGATGCCATTGCATGCGTTTGCGGCTGGCCTAGGCAACTTATCGACTGATGTTTTTCAATCACCGCTCGATAATTTAATCCAGCAACAGACTTCTACGTTAAGCAAAAAATTACAAAAAAGTGAAGTCAGGTCTACTGCAAGCGATGTGTTCACTACTAAAAATAGTCACTGTTCCTGCGCCGAAAATTTAGCTGACCTATTACGCTTTGCCACTATCGGAACACGATAATGTTGGATTCTAATACAAATAAGAATTCGATTAAGCAACAAATACGCTTGTTATTATTCAAGGTAATGGCGCTGTCTTTTTTAGTGATATATTCCATGCTCATAGTACAAAAGACCTATGAATCTATTCGCGTTGAGCGTGAACAAGCGCAAATGTTAGTTAATGTTATTGCTAGTAGTGTAAAGGCATCATTACTGTCCGAAAATGCTCTCTCGGCACAACAAACACTAGATGCACTGATATCAAGCACCTCTGTTCACTATGTCGCATTAAAAGATATCAACGGTGATGTTTTTGCTGTCTTTGGACGTCCTGACTTTACGCCAGATTACTGGAAATATATTGAGCTATCTCAATCTGTGAAACGGGGGGATGACATCTTAGGAGAGTTGATTTTTGTCAGCAGTTTAACAAAAATGTGGCAAGCAATTCGTCATGAATTAATGTCGCTTGCCGTGGTGATTTTTTTCAGTTTATTGATCTCTGTGATTCTAATTCGACGTTTGGCGACAAAAATTATTACGCCTATCAAAAACCTAGTTGATACCTCACGAGACATTTCACAAACAGGTCGTTATGATTTACGCACTGAAAAAGTGAGTAATAATGAGCTTGGTGTACTTGCCGATACGTTTAATAATATGCTGTCTTTGATAGAAAGACGTGACGATGAGTTACGTATTGCTGCAACGACTTTTAACAGTCAAGAGGCCATTATTATTACTGATGATGAAAAACGAGTTATCAAGGTTAATCCTGCCTACAGCAACATTACTGGCTATCAACTTGCAGATATAGAAGGATTTCCCCCTTCATTTTTAAATTCAAAATATCAAGATCATGATGTCTACGACAAAATATATACGTGTTTAGAACAGTATGATCAATGGGCAGGAGAACTCGTTGATGAGTATAAGGATGGGCGTAGTTTTCATGGTAGTTATATGATAACTGCAGTACGAAATACAGATGAAACGGTCACACACTATGTGATTAATTTTACCGATATTTCTGAACGTGTTGAAGCAGAGGATAAAATCCGCAACCTTGCTTTTTATGATCCACTCACCCATCTGCCGAACCGCCGATTATTATTAGATCGTTTAGATTCAGCGTTAAAAAGCTGTGTACGTAGTAAAGAGTTTGGCGCGTTAATTTTCTTAGATTTAGATAAATTTAAATTACTCAATGACTCCAAGGGCCATGGTGTCGGAGATATGTTGTTAATTGAAGTTGCCAATAGACTGTTATTGCTAGTGAGGGAACAAGATACGGTTGCCAGACTCGGCGGCGATGAATATGTCGTTATGTTACAAAAGTTGGGCACAGATAGACACGAAGCAGCAGCGCATGCTGATACTGTTGCTCATAAAATTGTTGTCGAATTAAATAAACCTTATTTGCTCGATGATTATCCTCATGTTTCATCTTCAAGTGTGGGGGTCACCTTATTTAGTGATGACGCTAATGATGTAGAAGCGATATTATTGCAGGCAGATATGGCCATGTATTCAGCTAAACATGCGGGTCGAAATACATCTCATTTTTTCGATGCGAGTATGCAGAAAGAAATTGAAGAAAAAGTACAGGAAGAAAGTAAATTACGTCAGGCATTAATACTGCAACAATTTGAATTGTATTATCAGATCATTGTTGATAGTGAAGAACAACCCATTGGTGCTGAAGCATTAATACGCTGGCATCATCCAGATAAAGGTATTATTGGTCCAGCAAGTTTCATCCCCTTAGCTGAAGAAATAGGCATTATCGACAAAATAGGTGATTGGGTTATTCGCACTGCCTGCCAGCAACTAAGACTTTGGCAACTATCAACCTATACCAGACAGCTAATGCTGACCATTAATGTCAGTGCTATGGAGTTTCGCCGACCGCGATTTGCTGACAATGTGTTAGAAGCGGTGGATGTGTTTGGCATCAATCCAAAAAAATTAAAAATCGAATTGACGGAAAGTGTCATTTTAGACAATATTGATTTTGCAGTTACTCAATTAACGTACTTAAAAAAATCTGGTATATCAACTGCGATGGATGATTTTGGTACGGGTTACTCATCGTTAAACTACCTTAGCCAACTACCTGTCTCCACCGTTAAAATTGACCGCAGTTTTATTGCTCGCACATCACACTCAAGTCATGACCGATCGATAGTGAGCATGATTACCACATTGGGACAAATGCTGGGTAAAGATATAGTCGCTGAAGGGATTGAGACACAACAACAATATGACCTACTAAAGGCAATGGGCTGTAGTAGTTATCAAGGTTTCCTTTTTAGTGACCCCGTGGCTATTAGCGAGTTTGAGATTTTAGTCAAAAATAAATACTTAGCTCATCATTCAACGTCTGTGAAGCTGGGTTAAGGCCAAGAAAACGATCTGTTTTGGTTTGTGGCGGTCTTAGTGTTAAAATACCGGCGTATTAATTAGCAGACTCCATTCTCAGGATCTTGTGATTCAGTCATCAGTCTTGATTTCGACTGGGGTTTAGCTACTTTAACGAATAGTTGTAAGACATTTAATGTAGTACGTAATTTAAAATTTTGAAGGAAATAATATGAAAGTTTCAGAAAATGCAGTGGTAGTGATTGATTACACGTTGACTGACAATGAAGGTGAAGTGATTGATAGTTCAGAAGGTGCTGGTCCATTAGCTTACCTGCACGGTATGGGTAATATCATCACTGGTTTAGAAGAGGCATTATTAGGCAAAGAAGCGGGCGATGAAGTTAAAGCAAGCATCGAACCAGCGAATGGCTATGGCGAACGTCATGAAGATATGAAACAAGAAGTACCAAAAGAATTATTTGGTGGTATTGAGAAAATTGAAGAAGGTATGCAATTTCAATCTGAAACTGATGATGGCCCTGTAATGGTGACTGTTGTTGCTATTGGCGAAGAAATGATTACAGTGGATGGTAACCATCCTTTAGCTGGTGTTCACTTAAACTTTGACGTTAAAATCCGTGAAGTGCGTGAAGCAAGTGAAGAAGAATTAGAACATGGTCACGTGCATGGTGAAGGCGGTCATCAGCACTAAGAACACATTTTGATGTATAGTGTTAGTTAATAACACTACTTTCAATGACGAAAGACGAGCTTTTTAGCTCGTCTTTTTTTTTAATAAATTTAACTCTAAATACGAATGATACAAAACACAGTAGAATTGAACCAACAATTTGGCATTAAAGACCAGCTCCAGTTTAATCAGGAGGTGGAGGGCTTTGTTATGGTTGATATTTCTAATCAATTTGCCAATGCGCGCATCTCAACGTATGCCGGACAAGTGATTTCTTTTCAACCACGCCATACCGAAGAAGATGTACTGTTTTTGAGCGACAAAGCACTTTATCAAGATGGTAAAGCCATTCGCGGTGGAGCACCTATTTGCTGGCCTTGGTTTGGTGATGATACCTCAGGTTTTGGACGGCCTTCACATGGCTTTGTTCGTAATCAGCCTTGGTCTATCTTAGCGACTCAGAGCCTTGAAGATGGTCGAAGCAGTGTTACATTGGGCCTGACAGAAACAGATAGTAGTTTAGCTGTCTGGCCATATCAGTTTGAACTCGAGCTAGAAGTCATTGTTGGCACTGAACTTGAAATTAAACTGACAACAAAAAATACCGGAAGGAATGCCTTTGTTATTAGCCAGGCCTTACATACCTATTTTAATATTAGTGATGTGAGTAATATTGCTATTAGTGGCCTGGATAGTAAAAACTATTTAGATAAGCTTGAAGGTTTTAAAGAAAAACCACAACGTGGTGACGTGACCTTTACAGAAGAAACCGATCGCGTTTATCAACAAGCACCAGAAAGTGTTTGGTTAAAAGATAAAGGCTTTAATCGTACTATCAATATCAAGTCTTCAGGTAGTAATACAACCGTTATTTGGAACCCTTGGTCCACATCAGTGACTAAAATTACTGATCTTGATGAGAGTAAATACCGAAATTTTGTCTGTATTGAAACGGCTAATGCCGCAGATGATATTGTCACGATTCAAGCAAAAAATGAGCATGTAATAAGCGCTATTTACGAGATCATTTAATCATTAGACCTTAACAAAACAGCATCTTATTGATGAGACCTTATTATTTCTCTTGTCTTTTTACTTTATCCCACAGTGAATCTAGCTCTGCCAGAGAAAGCTGATTTAAGTTCTGGTGGTGAGTTTTAGCATATGTTTCTACTGCAGCAAAACGGCGATAAAACTTTTGATTTCCTGCTTTTAATGCGGCTTCGGGATCAATCTTTAAATGACGTGCTAAATTAGTACAAGCAAATAATAAATCACCCATTTCATCAAGTAACCGCGCTTGGTTATCAGCAAGATCAACTTCAGCTTTCACCTCATCTATTTCTTCATGAATTTTATCGATAATGCCATCAATATTCGGCCAATCAAAACCAACAGAAGCCGCTAAATGTTGTAGTTCGACGGCATAGTTGAGCGGAGGAAGACCGCCATCGGCTTGATCAAGGAGTGATTTATCAATCGTCATGACTACTGTTGCCGAGTAAACTTAATAATATGGCGGCGGTCACGTTTATTAGGTCGACCTTTGTCATGCCTAAAACCTAAAGGTTGATCTTTCAGTTGTTGGCGCAAAACGTCACGTTTTTCTATACTTTGTTCAGATTCACTATAAAGTTGTTGTGCTTCTACCGCTGGCCGACGTTGTTTGTTTAAAGCTAATACGGTGACAATGTGTTCATAGGGTGGTTTGGAGATAGTTAACACATCATTTTCTTTTATCGTACGGCTTGGTTTCACCCGGGTATTATTCAGATGAACTTTGCCCCCATTAATGGCTTCAACAGCAAGGCTGCGAGTTTTATAAAATCGTGCTGCCCATAGCCACTTATCTAAGCGCTGGCTTTCGTCTACTATTTGCTGTTCTTTTTTTGCCATAATTATTTTCTTATTGTCAGTATAGTGTTTGATTATCGATAGGCTTCCTTCCTTCGACAAGCTCAGGATGAACGGGTAAATATCAACTCATCACGAACAGCTAATAGCTGCATTCTGAAAATAACCCGTTCATACCTTTAGCTATATTCTGAAAAAATCCAGTTAATACCGTAAGCTTTTTAAAAACAACCCGCTTATGCAATTGGTTTTATTCAAAAAAACTGTTCATTCAGTTCACTTTGATCTAAAAACTCCGTTCGTCCTGAGCTTGTCGAAGGATCGGATGATAAGACGAAAAAAACTAACTAAGCCTTACCCTGCAATTGTGGCAAAATTGATTCATTTTCCAATGTTGAGGTATCAGAGGTGATCTCTTCACCTTTAGCAATGGTACGTAATAAACGACGCATAATTTTTCCTGAGCGTGTTTTAGGTAGATTATCGGCATAACGAATGTCATCAGGTTTAGCGATGGCACCAATTTGTTCACCTACCCAAGCACGTAGTTCTTGGGTCAATTCAGCATCAACACCCGCTGTTGGTCGTTCACCTTTTAATACCACATAAGCAAACACCGCTTCACCTTTAACATCATGTGGTTGACCGACCACGGCCGCTTCAGCAACACGAGGGTGGGCCACTAAAGCTGATTCAATCTCCATGGTACCAAGGCGGTGACCCGAGACATTGAGCACATCATCAATACGGCCCATAATCCAGAAATAACCATCGGCATCACGGCGTGCACTGTCACCGGCTAGATAATATTTACCATCAAACATCGGCCAGTAGGTGTCAATATAACGTTGGTCATCTCCCCAGACGGTTTGAATCATCGAAGGCCAAGGCTGGCGAACGACTAGATAACCACCTTCATTAGCTTGGGTAATTTCTTCACCTTGTTCATTAACAACAACGGCATCAATTCCTGGTAATGCTTGTGTACATGAACCCGGCTTAGTGACGGTGACACTAGGAATAGGTGCGAGCATATGGGCACCGGTTTCTGTTTGCCACCATGTATCCACAATAGGACATTTTTGTTTACCAATTACCGTGTGATACCACATCCACGCTTCAGGATTAATCGGTTCACCGACGGTGCCTAATAGACGTAGTTTAGATAAGTCATGGCTATTTGGCAGCTCATCACCGGCTTTCATTAAGGCTCGGATAGCCGTCGGAGCAGTGTAGAAAATACTGACATTATGACGTGAACACATATCCCAAAAACGACCGGCATCAGGATAAGTAGGTACACCTTCAAATATCACCATGGTGGCACCTGTGGCTAAAGGACCATAAGCTACATAGGTATGACCGGTAATCCAACCTACATCGGCAGTACACCAAAAAACATCTGAGTCTTGAATATCAAATACCCAGCGCATGGTGGTAATAGCATTGAGCAGATAACCGCCGGTTGAATGCTGAATGCCTTTAGGTTTACCTGTTGAACCCGAGGTATATAAGATAAATAAAGGGTGTGTTGCTTCAACCCAGACTGGTTCACATTGAGCTGATTGACCTTGTTCGACATCTGACCACCAGATATCACGGCCTGATTGCATCGTAATATCGTGACCGGTGCGTTTGAATACAATCACAGATTCAACACTGGCACAGCCTTGTTCTAGGGCACTATCGGTTGTTGATTTTAGTTCAATAATTTTACCGCCACGATTGCCACCGTCAGCGGTAATGACTAATTTTGCCCCTGTATCTTCAATACGATCTTTTAATGATGATGCTGAAAAACCACCAAATACAACTGAATGTATTGCACCAATGCGGGCACAGGCTTGCATGGCAACCACGGCTTGGGCAATCATTGGCATATAAATAATGACCCGATCACCCTGTGTAATACCTTGTGCTTTTAGTGCATTAGCAAAAGTACATACCCGAGCATGAAGTTGTTGATAAGTAATATGCTCGACATCACCAGCATCACCTTCAAAAATAATGGCTGTTTTTTCAGCATTCTTTTCGAGTTGGCGATCAAGGCAGTTATAAGAAGCGTTTAATTTACCATCAGGAAACCAGCGGTAAAAAGGGGCATTGGATGAATCTAATATTGTCTCAAAAGGTGTCTGCCAATCAATTTCACTTTGTGCTTGTTGCGCCCAGAATTGTTGATTATCAGCTTTGGCTTGCTCTCTCAACTGATTAATTTTAGTTGATTCTAAGTCGCTATTTCGAATGAATTCAGCACTGGGTGGGAACAGACGATCTTCATGCAAAGTGGATTGGATATTATCTTGAGACATGCTACTGCACCTTTGAAATTTCGTTGTCAGATGACCGACGATTATAACTGAGTAAACTGCCAACGATTGTGGCAATACCTAATAAAAGATCGCGGAATACTAATGTGCCAAAATAAATCCATCCTTGTTCAAGGAAAAGTGCTTCACGTAATGGGGTTTCATTCCAAAGTGAAATGGTACCCATTACAGAGAATGTAAAAATGGCTAGACCTAACACACCAAGCCACCAACGAAAGTATCCTGCCAGAAATAGTGCTGTGGCTATCGTGATGCCCTGAGCTAAGATTTGGTCAACAGGAGGCATCTTATCAGATACCTCCGCGAATAATATTGTTGGAAATAGAAGCATTAATAGCAACGAAACTTTATACATGATCAAATACTTCCACTATTGCGTGTTATCAGAAAAATCCAAGAGGACTTGTACTATAACTCACTAATAAGTTTTTGGTTTGTTGGTAGTGATCAAGCATCATTTTATGCGTCTCACGGCCAACCCCAGATTTTTTATAACCACCAAAGGCAGCATGGGCTGGGTAGAGATGGTAACAGTTAGTCCAAACACGACCAGCCTGAATACCTCGGCCCATTCGATACGCGCGGTTCATGTCTCGAGTCCATAAACCTGAACCAAGACCAAACTCAGTATCATTGGCAATTTCTAGTGCTTCAGCTTCATCTTTGAATGTAGTCACAGCAACAACAGGGCCAAAAATTTCTTCTTGGAAGATGCGCATATTGTTGGTACCTTTTAATAAGGTAGGTTGAATATAATAGCCACTGTCAAATTCTTCTCCGACTTGTGCTATTTCACCACCAATTAACAGCTCCGCACCTTCATTTTTACCGATTTCAACATACTCAAGAATTTTTTCATATTGTTGTTGTGATGCTTGGGCACCGACTTGCACATCAGTATCCAGTGGATCACCACGTTTAATATTTTTGGCGCGTTCAATGACTATCGCCATAAATTCATCGTAGATGCTTTCTTGGATTAATGCACGAGAAGGGCAGGTACAGACTTCACCTTGATTGAAAAAGGCTAAGACCAAACCTTCAGCACACTTGCTAATATAGTCATCTTCTTGCTGCATAATGTCTTCAAAGAAGATATTAGGTGATTTACCACCCAGCTCAACGGTAGAAGGAATAATATTTTCAGCCGCACGTTTCATAATGTGTGAGCCGACAGGAGTTGAACCGGTAAAGGCAATTTTAGCAATACGCGTACTACTAGCTAATGCTTCGCCGGCTTCTTTACCAAAACCATTAACGATATTTAACACGCCTGGTGGTAATAAATCACCAATGACTTCCATTAGTTTAAGGATCGAAACCGGTGTTTGTTCCGCTGGTTTCATCACAATACAGTTACCCGTTACTAAGGCAGGCGCTAATTTCCACGCAGCCATTAATAAAGGGAAGTTCCACGGAATAATTTGGCCAACGACACCTAGAGGTTCGTGGAATTGATACGAAACCGTTGTTTCATCAATTTCACCCATGGTGCCTTCTTGAGCACGCATACAACCAGCATAATAACGGAAGTGATCTGCACATAAAGGCACATCAGCATTCAGTGTTTCACGTATCGCTTTACCGTTATCCCATGTTTCAGCTACGGCCAACATTTCGAGATTTTGTTCAATACGATCGGCGATTTTTAACAGGATATTAGAACGTTCGGTTATCGATGTTTTTCCCCATGCTGCTTTAGCTGCATGGGCTGCATCAAGTGCAAGCTCAATATCTTCATCAGTAGAGCGGGGAATTTCACAAAACGCTTCACCAGTGACTGGCGTGGTATTAGTGAAATAGTCACCGTTGACAGGATCAACCCAGTCACCATTGATATAGTTACCATAGCGTGCTTTAAAAGAAACGACTGAGCCTTTAGTTCCAGGTTGCGCGTAAATCATAATTATTCCTCTATTGCGTGATCGGATAAACACAATCATAAACTAGTCGTCCAAGCTTGTGTTTGATTGTTATTCCTAAAAACTTGACTCAGCGTCCACATCTGGCACAGAATTGGGTAATTCATTAATTTGTGTAACTAAAATTATGCGGTCATCTTACGATTTATCTTCTAAAAGACATGAACAGCGCCAGTTATTAATAGAAAATAAAGTCTCATTTCATGGTCCAGAATCTGAACTGAGTATTTATGATACGTATCGTTCTGCTTCACGTATTGGCTTGGGTGCTGATCAGCTCCTGTTTTGCGGTATGGTTACCGGTAAAAAAGTAATGCATAGTACACACCGAGGCTTGGAAAAAGATCAGCTTTTTTTACCTCATGAATCCTATGTGATGTCACCGGGTGAATATGTTGAAATTGACTTTCCTGAGGCCAATGAACACGATCCAACTACCTGTTTAACCATTGAAATAGCAAAAGAGCGTATCGAAGCGGTGTCAGAGCGAATGCGTGATATTACTGCTTTAGATAGTCTTGGCCATGATTGGCAATATCAACCTCATATTGTTCATACTCACCATACCAGTGATACCCAGCAATTATTAGAAAAGCTGGTTACCTTGTTTACCCATAATCACCCAGATAAAGAAATGATGGTAGATTTGGGCGTATCAGAATTAATTATTAGGCTATTACGTCAGCAGGGCAGAGAGCAATTATTGTCTTATTGCCAACAACAGCCCGATGCCAGCGGTTTAACCGCGGTTATTCGTTATATAGAACAAAATATAGCGCTACCACTCGATATTGATGGTTTATGTCGCCTAGCGTGTATGAGTCGAAGTAAACTCTATATTGAGTTCAAAAAACAATTAGCCTGTTCGCCGAGCGAATATGTACAACAGCGCCGTTTAAAAATTGCCGCAGAAGCATTACAAGCAGGCAAGAAAATAAGCGAAGTGTGTTATGCCGTTGGATTTAATGATCTGAGTCATTTTAGCCGACGTTTCACACAGTTATTTGCTTGTTCACCTCGGCAATATCGCAGTAAACATTCACCAAAAAACAGATCAGATTAGACAATGCTAATGCTACTTGATAGCATAGCCGAGTGTTTTACTAGGTAATTACATAGACCCCCAATTTACAAGGGGTTTCCATTATTATAATTCTTTTTTAAGGAGCAAAATATGAGCGTTTTAGTTACTCAAGCAGCCCCAGATTTTACAGCAGCAGCGGTTATGGCTGATAACAGCATCAATGAAAGCTTTTCATTGTCTGATTACAAAGGTCAATATGTTGTTTTATTCTTTTACCCACTAGATTTCACATTTGTTTGCCCATCTGAAATTCTTGCTCATCACCACCGTGTTGCAGCGTTTAAAGAACGTGGCGTTCAAGTTATTGGTATTTCAATTGATTCACAATTCACTCATTTAGCATGGCGTAACACTGCTGTGAATGATGGTGGTATCGGTCAAATTGATTTCCCATTAGTAGCAGATACAGATCAAAGCATCATGGCAAACTACGGTGTTAAACACCCTGCAAGTGTTGCTTTACGCGGTTCATTCTTAATCGACAAAGAAGGCGTTGTTCGTCATCAAGTAGTGAATGACTTACCTTTAGGTCGTGAAGTAGACGAAATGTTACGTTTAGTTGATGCATTACAATTCCACGAAGAACATGGCGAAGTTTGCCCAGCGGGTTGGAACAAAGGTGATGAAGGTATGAAAGCTGACGCTGCTGGCGTTGCAGACTACTTAGCAAAACATGGCGACGAACTTTAAGTAAATACTCATCTCAGCCCTGAGAGCGAACATTTCTACGTTCGAAAATGGACATTCATAAGTATGAATTTACATTTTCTGCCTTGAACTGCTCGCTCTCAGGACTAATCTGAATAATTACTTTTGTGCTTGATAAAAGAGAAATCGAAAACAGCCACCACATTATGTCATTCCCGCATGTGTTTAGCGGGAATCTAGGGATGTTAGCTAAATTACGATAATTTATCTTATTTAAGTTACTAATTGCCAGCCAAAAAAAAGCCCCGATTAATCGGGGCTTTTTTATATCTGCTTTTTACAAAAGTAAAAGCAGAACAATGTGATGTTAATTAAACGCGGTTCTTTTCTCTGATTTCTGCCAATGTTTTACAATCAATGCAAAGATTAGCTGTTGGCCGCGCTTCAAGACGACGAATACCAATATCAGTACCGCAAGATTCACAGTAACCGTAGTCACCTTTATCAAGATCTTCAATCGACTGTTTGATTTTTTTGACTAATTTACGTTCGCGGTCACGTGTGCGTAATTCAAGCGTAAATTCTTCTTCCTGTGTCGCACGATCATTCGGATCTGGGAAGTTTGCAGCATCGTCTTGCATATGATGCACAGTGCGATCAACCTCTTCCATAAGATCAGATTTCCAGTCCTCTAGAATCGTTCGGAAGTGGGCAACCTGATCGTCATTCATATACTCTTCACCGGCTTTTTCTACATACGGTGCAATTTTAGTATCTGTTTGTGATGAACTCATCTTAGTTAAACCTTATCAACTTTTTTAATCAAGCCGCAATTCTATAACAGAAAGCGCGTCATGTGTGCATTAAATTTGATACTATTTTATTCCCTTATAAACAAGAAAACGAGTTATGAAAGAATTAAAAGCACTGATTTTTGATGTTGACGGCACTTTGGCCGAAACAGAACGTGATGGACACCGTATTGCATTTAATATTGCATTTAAGGAAGCCGGACTAGATTGGAACTGGGACGACGCTTTATACGGTGACTTATTAGCGGTGACAGGTGGTAAAGAACGTATTCGTTATTTCCTCTCTGACTTCCACACTGATTTTGAACATGATGATATTGATACCTTAATTATTGACTTACACGCCAGTAAAACTAAACATTATGTTGAATTATTAGAATCGAATGCGATTGCTTTACGTCCTGGTGTTCTGCGCTTAATGGAACAAGCTCGCGCAGCAGGTTTACGCCTCGCTATTGCGACCACCACCACACCACAAAATGTAACTGCATTAGTCAATAGTACATTAGGTGCTGATGCCTTAGCTTGGTTTGATTGCATTGCCGCAGGTGATATCGTGCCAGCAAAAAAACCAGCACCCGATATTTTTGATTACTGTTTAGAAGAAATAAACTTGCCGGCTGATGAGTGTTTGGTGTTTGAAGATTCTGCCAATGGTGTTCTTTCTTCACGTGGCGCGAACATTATGACTATTGTTACCCAGAACAATTACACTCATAACGATGACTTTAGTGGTGCAGTTACGGTATTAGATCATCTTGGCGAACCAGATTTACCGTGTAAGGTGTTATCAGGTCAACAGATTAGTGGCTCTTATGTCACTGTTGAGGACCTAAAACATATTCATGCCAATGGCTAAACATACTATTTCACAACGCTCTGAGGCGATTACTCCTTTTCATGTGATGGATATCTTAGCGCAGGCAAAACAGCTGGAAGCGCAGGGCAAAGATATTATTCATATGGAAGTGGGGGAGCCTGACTTTGATACACCACAGCCTATTATTGATGCGGGTATAGCAGCACTTAAAGCGGGTAAAACACATTACACGCCCGCTTTAGGGCTTGCTGAATTACGTCAGGCGATTGCCGATTGGTATCAAACGCAGTATCAAGTCCCGGTGTCAGCCAATCGTATTGTGGTGACACCAGGAGCATCAGGTGCCTTATTATTAGTGATGGGCGCTTTATTAGAACGTGATAAAAAAGTGTTATTAGCTGATCCGGCTTATCCCTGCAATCGCAATTTTGCCCGCTTTGTTGAGGGCAAGGCAGAGTCTGTTCCAGTAGATGCCAGTTCTAATTATCAACTAACGGCACAGCATATTAATGACCATTGGGATGAACACACCGCGCTAGCATTATTAGCCTCGCCATCTAATCCCACTGGTACGATTTTATCGCGCCAACAGTTAATAGACTTATCAAAGGCTATAAAAGCGAAACAAGGTCATTTTGTTGTTGATGAGATTTATCATGGTCTTAGTTATGATGGAATTGATACCCCCAGCGTTTTATCTGTTGACCAAGATGCCTTTGTAATCAATAGCTTTTCCAAGTTTTTTGGTATGACGGGCTGGCGTTTAGGCTGGTTAGTTGTACCTGAAGAATATGTCCCTGTAATGGATAGATTGGCGCAAAATTTATATTTAGCAGCGCCAACCATGTCACAATATGCAGCGCTAGCCGCATTTAAACCTGACACATTAGCGATTTTAGAGCAAAGAAGAGCGATATTTGAGCAGCGTAGAAACTGCCTCATCCCAGCATTAGAATCACTAGGCCTTGAGATTAAAGCAACACCACAAGGGGCCTTCTATATATATGCTGATTGTAGTCGTTTATTAAATGAACAGTGTCCTGATAGTATGGCACTGAGTAAACATTGGTTATATGAAGCAGGAGTGGCCGTGACGCCCGGTGATGATTTTGGTCAGCATGCGGCAAGTCACCATCTGCGCTTTGCTTATACGGTTGATGAACAACGTTTATTGACAGCAATAGAACGAATTAAAAAGATTTAAGGAATTATTGACACATGACATCAAAGATTATCTATACAAAAACGGATGAAGCACCGGCACTAGCCACTCTGTCTTTATTACCGATTATTAAATTATTTACTCAATCTGCAGATATTGATGTCGAGATCAGTGATATTTCTTTGGCTGGTCGCGTGATTGCCAATTTCCCCAGCTATTTAAAGCCACAACAACAAATCCCTGATGCCTTAGCAGAATTAGGCGAGTTAGCACTAAAACCAGAAGCTAATATTATTAAATTACCGAATATTAGTGCCTCAGTGCCACAATTAAAAGCAGTGATTAAAGAATTACAAAACAAGGGCTACGCATTACCTGATTACCCTGAAGAAACACAAAATGACGAACAAATACAGATTAAAGCGACTTACGATAAAATCAAAGGTAGTGCGGTTAATCCAGTATTAAGAGAAGGTAACTCGGATCGTCGTGCACCTCTTGCAGTTAAAAATTATGTACGCAAACACCCACATAGCATGGGCGCATGGGCGAGTGATTCAAAGTCACATGTAGCAAGCATGGCTGATAATGACTTTTTTGGCAGTGAACAATCAGTAACCATTGCTCAATCAGGAACTGTTACCATCGCCTTAGAAGATGAAGCGGGTAATACAACGGTGCTAAAACAAACAACAGCCGTACTCGCTGGTGAAGTGATTGATTCAGCCGTGATTAATAAAAATGCACTAAGAACGTTTATCGAAGCTGAAATGGATAGTGCAAAACGTGACGGTGTATTGTTTTCATTACATCTCAAAGCCACCATGATGAAAGTATCCGATCCTATTATTTTTGGTCATGTGGTCGCAGTATATTATAAAGCTGTATTTGACAAACATGCGACTGTATTTGCACAGATCGGTGTTGATGTTAACAATGGTCTAGGTGATGTTTATGCCAAGATAAAAAGCCTGCCAGCAGATCAACAAGCCGAAATTGAAGCCGATATTCAAGCGGTATATGCCACACGTCCTGATCTTGCTATGGTCGATTCAGATCGCGGCATTACCAACCTACATGTACCATCTGATGTGATTGTCGATGCGTCAATGCCAGCGATGATTCGTGCATCAGGTCAGATGTGGAATAAAGAAGGCAAACAACAAGATACTAAAGCGGTGATCCCTGATCGTTGTTATGCCGGTATTTACCAAAAAACAATTGATTTCTGCAAACAGCATGGCGCCTTTGACCCAACAACCATGGGTAGCGTACCTAATGTGGGCCTGATGGCTCAAAAAGCTGAAGAATACGGCTCACATGATAAAACCTTCACAGTGCCAGCTACAGGCACAATGCGTGTGACTGATGATAAGGGCACTACTTTATTAGAACATAAGGTAGAACAGGGTGATATCTGGCGCATGTGTCAGGCCAAAGATGCACCGATCCAAGATTGGGTGAAACTAGCCGTTAATCGTGCCCGTTTAAGCAATACACCAGCGGTATTCTGGTTAGATAAAAACCGAGCACACGATGCACAACTGATTGCCAAAGTAGAAAAATACCTACCTCAACATGATACAACGGGTTTAGATATCCAAATTTTGTCACCTGAAGATGCAATTGATTTTTCACTACAACGCATTAAAAATGGCCAAGATACAATCTCCGTCACCGGTAATGTATTACGTGATTATTTAACGGATTTATTCCCTATTTTAGAGCTAGGTACCAGCGCCAAAATGTTATCCATCGTGCCATTAATGAATGGTGGTGGTTTATTTGAAACCGGCGCCGGTGGTACAGCCCCTAAATTAGTTGAACAATTTGTTCATGATAATCACCTTCGTTGGGATTCATTAGGTGAATTCTTAGCGCTAGCAGCCTCACTAGAGCATTTGAGCAATACAACGGCTAATACGAAAGCCAAAGTACTTGCTGATACCCTAGATAGCGCAACAGGCCAATTCCTCGACAATAATCGTTCTCCATCAGGCAGTGTCGGTGAAATTGATAATCGCGGTAGCCACTTCTACTTAGCACTGTATTGGGCACAAGCCCTAGCAACACAAACAGATGATACAGAGTTGCAAGCTCACTTTGCTGAACTGGCACAAACATTAAGCGCTAATGAAGCTAAGATCATGGCCGAACTCAATGCCGTGCAAGGCAGTGCGGTCGAATTGAATGGCATGTACTTTGGCGATGAAAGTATTATGGCACAAGCCATGCGCCCGAGTGCCTTGTTGAATAGTGTAATTGCGTAAAATCAATGGAGTCTGACCCTATTGATATTTTTGTTGACTGGTTATATGCGTGGTGTAGTCTTGGTTTTGCATGACTGCAGCCAACTACGGCAAGAGTCAGCACATGCTGGGCCACCAGACCCAGAAATACTATGGAAACTAATTTTAGAAGAGCAGCGAAATGGATATTCGCTCGCCCATTAACTTGGGCTATAATATTATTTCTTTTCATCATCCCAGTAGTACTGGTGATGGTGTCATAACCATTAGTAATAAATGCCTGCTAACCAATGCAGGCAGGTCTCACTTGTAGACCAACTCAAAGCATAGACTAACCCTCTATGCTTTTTTTTGCCTGAGAATCAAGGGGTCAGAAAGAATCAAGGGGTCAGGCAACTTGATATTCGTCATTATGAGTAATCATATTCATTTACTCGTTACCCCTACAGATAAAAGCGACTTGGCAACGTTCATGCAATCAATGGCAAATAGGTATGTCAGGTATTACAATGCAGAATATCACCAGACAGGTACCATCTGGGAAGGCCGTTATAAATCATGTTTGGTGGATAGTGATAATTACTTGTTTACACTGTATAAGTATATTGAAATGAATCCAGTTAAGGCTAAGATGGTGAGCCATGTTGCTGATTATAGGTGGTCCAGTTATCGACACAATGCATTAGGTGACGCGGATAACCTTATTAGCGAACATTCTCTTTATCGTGCATTAGCTGACAGTCGTGAACAGTGCCATGATAGTTATAGGCAGTTATTTGATGCGCTCGATATTAGTCTGCAGTCAAAAAAAATAAGTCAGGCAACACTGGCTGGTGACGTTTATGGAAGTAATAAGTTTCATTCTAAGGTAGCTCAATTGCTTTCTAGGTCAACCAAGAGTGCATCACATGGTGGTGATAGGAAAAGTGATGAGTACAGGAATCAAGTTGGCTGACCCCTTGAATAACCTTACCCCTTGAATAACCTTGAATAAACTATACTGGCTAGATAAAAAGCTTAATAAGGCTTGATTTTTAAGACAGTATCTGACCCCTTGAATGGAATTAAAATCCTTTTAAAATCTTGACGAAGTGGTCGTCGGCTCGTAGGATTAGGGGGCTGACTAGCCGCTTTCGGCAATAGTCAGCTCATAACAGGCAACCAGACCTGTTTGAATCATGGAAAATAATAAGAGAGGTAATAAGTTCTATCAAGTGCTTGCAGTATTTGCTGTAATTGGCTTGATGATTCTTTCATTCTTTTTGGGGAGGATATCTGTGACATAAAAACTCCCTATTTTTCATATAATAAAGCTGGGTCAATACCAGCAGGCTATTTAGCCAACTCAAGAGAAGCTTTTGCTTCTCTTTTTTTGCTTTAAATTAATGGCGTAGAGTCGATTTTATTGCTCGTCAGTTAATTTATCTAAATATAAAGCCGTAGCACCTGCCACTGCAGCAGGAATCACTAAGAAGTTGATAAATGGAATCATGGTGGCGCCTAGTGTGGCCAGGCCAAAGCCCAGTGCTAGAGGACGGTTTTGTCTGAGTCGCGCGCGTTGTTGGGGGAATTTAAGCTGATGATTACCCATTGGATAATCATGATAATCAAGCGCTAACATCCAACTAGACAGGGCAATCCATAATAATGGGGCGATGATATTAACAACGGGAACCCATGACAGGATGAATAAAGGAATCATCCACGCAATAAAATAAGCCAGTTTACGAAGTTCGTTCCAGATCATCGATGGAGCATCTTTTAAGATCTCTTGGAAATTAAGCCCAAGTGGTGCTTTGCCTTGCAGCTTTGTTTCGACGGCTTCTGCCAAAGCACCATTAAATGGCGCTGCTAATATATTGGCGATAATTGAAAAGCTAAAAAAGACGAACATTAGTAATAAGCTGGCAAATAGTGGCCAGATAATCCACATGATCCAACTGAGTAACCATTCTGGGATCCACGTTGGCATCATCGCGTTAATCCATTGGTCAAATTTAGCAATCCCTAACCAAATAGCAAAACTGAATAGTAAGGTATTGATAGCCATGGGAATATAAGCAAACTTACGAATGCCTTTTTGGTGAATGAGGTTAAAGCCTTTGAGTAGGTATTTTGCACCATCGAATAAGTCTTGCATTAGGTAAACTGTCCTTTTGCTAAAAGCGCGGCGCCATAGGCCGCTTGTGTATGTTTGCTGCTGACAAATGATACGGCTAAATGTTGCTGACGAATAGCCTGCCATGTTTGATTTATTGCTCCACCGCCCACGGTGCGAATGGAGTTAAGCGTTGGTGCACCGGCTTGTTCTAAGACGTGATAAGCCTGTTGTTCAATGGTTGCCATACCTTTGAGTAGGCCATGTAAAAACACAATATCATCTGCGGGACGCGGTGATAGCCTTGGTTTTAGTTCTGGGTCATTAATTGGAAAACGTTCACCTTTGTTTAATAAAGGGTAATAATCAGCTACATCAGCACTGATATCAATGGACTGACTTAGCTGTTGTAATTGATCACTAGTAAAAAAATGTTTGAGTACAGCACCACCGGTATTGGAAGCACCGCCTACTAACCATTTGTCGCCAAGTCGATGGCTGTAAACACCTTGCTCGGGTAAAAAGATTGGTTTATCACTGATTAATTTCACCACAAGGCTAGAGCCTAATGAGGTCACGGCATCACCAACTTGATTGGCACCAGTTGCAAGCAATGCGGCAATGCTATCGGTGGTGCCAGCGACAATATCGGGTGCTGAATTGAGTTTAAACTGCACACATAGTGATGGTGATACTTTGCCCAGCACTGTGCCCGGTGGCACAACCTTGGGCAAGATTGAACTATCGGTGAGTTGTTGGATCCATTGTGGCCAGCATCGTTGAATAGGATCGTAGCCTGTTTTTAAGGCATTATTTTCATCTGTTATCGCTAAAGGTGCACCGAGTTTGAAATTAATCCAATCTGCTTGGTGTAAGAGATGACTGCTTGTGTTTGGTTGAGTGTGTTGTTGTAAATAAAGTAATTTTGCTAGGCCGCTATTAGCACCGTGTGCGCCAGATTCAGCCGGGGCAATATTGGCAATGTCTTGGCTTTGTTTAACAGCTCGAGCATCGTTATACATCAAAATGGGAGTGAGAGGCTGACCGTATTTGTCACTGATGAGAATTGATCCTGATGTCGCATCAACCGCAATGCTTTTGATGTCATAGTCATTACATTGGTCAATAAGCTTGCAAAGTACCTGTTCGACAATCTGCCAATGTACGGCAGGGTCTTGTTCTGATTGTGGCGGGAGTGAGGTTGATGGTGTTAGCGGTAAATTACTGCTGGCGATAATAGAATTGTGTTGGTCAATAGCAATCGCTCGACACCCTGAGGTGCCGAGATCGATGCCAATATAGGCATTGGTCACTTAATTGCTCGTCATCCTCGCATATGCGGGGATCCATAAATATATCGAAGTGACAATGTGTGCCTGAGACATATAGTGTCGTTGTTATGGTAGTTGTACAGGTGTTGGTTGAACCCAACCTTGTTTTCTATGTTCCGCAACAACATTAGTATAAACACCGCCACGCACATTAAAAATACCGGTGACACGCATAAAACGTGGGTCAGTTGCAGCAACAAGATCATCTAGAATTTGATTGGTTACTTTTTCATGAAATGCACCTTCATCACGGAAAGACCAGATGTAGAGCTTATATGATTTAAGTTCGACACATTTTAAGTCAGGTACATAATCGATGGTAATGGTGGCAAAATCAGGTTGACCTGTTTTTGGGCAAAGACAAGTAAATTCTGGAGTCTCGATGTGAATGGTATAATCACGTTCCGGAATCGCGTTGTCGAATGTTTCCAATTCTTTGCTTGGTAATGTGGACATTTGAAAGTCTCAATATGATAATAAAAACGACCTATTATCCCTTAGTTGGAAAAATAATTTAAGTGTTAGATATTGCTGTTATTGTGATTTTGTTAGTTGCTGCCTTTGCGGCTGTGGCTTGGTATGCCAATAAAAGCAGTAAACAAAGAACAAAAATACTCGAAGAAATCAATAATATTGAACCCGAGATTGCTGATAGCGAACAATTTTCTTCTGTTTTTCAACAAGAGCTTGAACAGCAAACACGTGATAATGAACATTTCGAAATCGATTCTGAGCCAAAAATAACGTTTTCTGAACAGATACAGTCAGAAATAAAAGCACAACCGACAGCGACAGCGCAACCGGATGTTGAAGCTGAAACACCAGCACAAGAAAAACCATCACAGAATATTAATATTACTGTTGATGATGATTTTGATGACACGATCTTAAGCAGTGATGATGTAACAACGGAACATATTATTGCGCCAGAACAGGCAACTGATGACGTTGCGGCCAGCCAAATTCAGACTGAGCTAATTAATGATTGGGATATGATGATTGCCTTTACGGTGATGGCACGTGAAGGAAGCCCATTTTCTGGCAAGTCTGTTAAAGCCACACTGGAAAGCTTAGATTTACATTTTGGGGACTTACAGATTTTCCATCGCTCTATGCCGGGTTTACGCAAACAGACACTGTTTAGTGTGGCCAATATATTAGATCCAGGCACCTTACTTCCGGATAGTTTTGCCACTATGCACACACCAGGTTTACTTGTTTTTGCACGTTTGCCTGGACCGGTTAATGGTTTGAGTTTATTTGATGATTTACTCGATGTGGCAGAAAAGATGACCGATAAATTAGATGGCAGCCTCTGTGATGAGTCACGACAGCCATTAACTCAGTCTGCTATCGAGGCGATGCGTAGCCGAATTTTAACGCTAAACTTACAATTACAAACAGAACAAAGCAACTATAGAAATGACTAGTCAGACAGAATATAAACAACGAGCCAGTGAACTTAGAGACTTAATAAATCAATATAACTATCTGTATTATGTTATTGATAATCCTGAAGTAACTGATTCCGAGTATGACCGTTTATTCCATGAATTGAAAAAGCTAGAAGAACATTACCCTGATCTATTAACAGCTGACTCACCGACACAAAGAGTGGGAGGTAAGGCACTTGATAAGTTTAATCAAATCACCCATATCATTCCGATGTTGTCCCTAGATAATGTATTTAATACAGAAGAATTAAATGCCTTTGATCAACGGGTACGTGATTGGTTAAATACCAGTGAAACACAAATTTATGCTGCAGAACCTAAGCTTGATGGTCTTGCTATTAGTTTGCGTTATGAACAAGGGATCTTAGTTCAGGCAGCCACGCGTGGTGACGGCGCTGTGGGTGAAGATGTGACGGCAAATGTGAGAACGATTGCAACTATTCCTTTGAAGTTGATTGGCGATGATGTTCCAGCGGTGATTGAGATTCGAGGTGAAATCATTATGCCCAAAGCGGGTTTTGATGCACTCAATATTAAACAAATTGAACAAGGTAAAAAACCGTTTGTGAATCCACGTAATGCCGCTGCTGGTTCATTACGTCAGTTAGATTCAAAAATAACGGCAGAGCGGCCTTTAGCGATTTATTGTTATGGTCTAGGTGAGATTCAAGGCATGGACAAACCCGCTACTCATAGTGCGGCAATGGCTATGATTGCAAACTGGGGTTGTCAGGTATCGCCTGAACTAGCGTTGCTCGAGGGTGTTGATGCGTGTTTGGCCTATATTGAGCAACTTGGCGAACGTCGTAATAGCCTATCTTATGATATTGATGGCGTAGTACTGAAAGTTGATAAGATTCAGCTACAACAGCGTCTCGGTTTTGTTTCACGTGCTCCTCGTTGGGCGATTGCTCATAAATATCCGGCCCAAGAAGAGATGACCTTGCTTGAAGATATTGAAATCCAAGTGGGACGAACCGGTGCATTAACGCCAGTTGCACGCTTAAAACCGGTTTTTGTGGGTGGTGTAACGGTGAGTAATGCGACCTTACATAATCAAGATGAAATTGATCGTAAAGATGTCAGGGTAGGGGATACGGTGATTGTGCGTCGTGCAGGTGATGTGATTCCTGAAGTGGTGCAAGTCGTATTATCCAAGCGACCTGAACACACCTCTCCATTCACTATTCCTACCCTTTGTCCTATCTGCGAGTCAGAAGTAGAACGTATTGAAGGTGAGGCGATAGCACGCTGTAGTGGCGGTTTGTATTGTCCTGCACAGCGTAAACAAGCGATCAAACATTTTGCCTCACGTAAGGCGCTTGATGTTGATGGCCTTGGTGATAAATTAGTTGAGCAGTTAGTTGATGAAGGTTTGATTAATGATCCTGCCGATTTATTTCAACTAAGCATTGAACAATTATCATCGTTAGATCGTATGGGTGAAAAATCAGCCATTAATTTAGTTAATGCCATGCAAGCGGCTAAACAAACCAAATTCGCTCGCTTTTTATATGCCTTAGGCATCCGCGAAGCCGGTGAGGCGACAACACGCTCATTAGCTAGTCACTTTTTAACATTGGATGCACTTAAAGTTGCTGATGAAGCCGCCTTAATTGAAATTGAAGATGTGGGGCCTATTGTGGCTCACCATATAGTCACATTTTTCCATCAAGCTCATAATCAACAAGTGATTGATCGTTTGATCGCGGCAGGTGTGCAGTGGCCGCAACAAGAAAAATTAGCAGCTGATTCTGCGTTGAGTGGTAAAACGGTGGTATTGACGGGCACACTGGAACAAATGTCGCGCAGTGAAGCAAAAGAGAAACTATTGGCCCTGGGGGCTAAGGTCGCTGGCAGTGTGTCAGCAAAAACCGATTATGTGGTTGCAGGACGCGATGCAGGCTCTAAACTGACAAAAGCAGAAAAATTAGGTATTACCGTAATGAATGAAACAGATATGTTAGCGTGGTTTGAATAATGAGTGCATTAGCCGAAGCAATTAAAAAAGTGGCCACCGGGCCGCATCTATCCAAAGACTTAAGCCAAGACGAAGCTCGATTAGCCATGACTGAGATATTGTCTGGTCAGGCTGATCCAGTCCAAGCTGCAATATTTTTTATCGCATTACGCATTAAGATAGAAACAAATGATGAGAACCTCGGCATCTTGCAGGCATTACAGGCCAATACAGAGCAAGTTATTGCTGATGTTGATCAATTATTAACCATTACTGACCCATTTAATGGTTTTAATCGTCATTGTCCTGTCAGTGCTTTTTTACCAGCAGTACTCGCAGCATCTGGTTTAGCAACATTGTCACAAGGTGTGAAAGAAATGGGGCCAAAATTTGGTGTCACCCATTCACAAGTATTAAGTGCAGCAGGCATTGATGTTGATTTGACTGTGCAACAAGCGACACAGCACTTGAATAATACTGATCTTGCTTGGGCGTTTATTGACCAACAGCAAGCCACACCGTCACTGTTTGCTTTGCAAGATTTACGTACACGAATGATTAAACGGCCGAGCTTAGCCACATTAGAAAAACTGATTATGCCGATCAAGGCTCAAGTCAAAACACATTTACAAATTGGTTTTGTGCATAAGGCATACCCTAGCGTATTAGCTTGGCTTGCCAATCAAGCGGGCTTTGATTCAGCCTTGATTGTCCGTGGTATTGAAGGTGGTATTTTGCCAACCTTACGTGAGCCATCTAATTGTTTTCAAACCTTCAGCGGTGATGCAATTGAATGCAGTATAGATCCGAGTGAGTTTGGTTTAGAGCAAACAACACGGGGTGTATTAGCTGCTGAAAACACTGAGGTGACTGCACAACAAACGGTTGAATTAGCTTTGGCTGCCTTATCAGGGCAATCAGGTCCTGCCTATGACAGTTTAGTTTTAGGTGGTGCAATGGCACTGTGGCATTGTGGTTTGCAAGATTCACAACAGCACGCTGCTGACCATGTAAGACAGGTGATTAATACTGGTCGAGCACAGGCCTTTTTTCAACAAGCAATCAACTAGGGATTTACATGGTATTCCAACAACAACTTAGTTTTTCTACCACAGGTCGAAGTACAACAAATATCACGGCCCAAGTGCAAAATATTGTTGCTCAATCGGGCATTACACTCGGAACTTGTCATGTGTTTGTGCAACATACCAGTGCTTCATTAATGCTATGTGAAAATGCCGATCCTGATGTACAGCGTGATTTGGAAACCTATATGCAGCATATCGTTCCTGATGGTGACCCGATGTTTTTGCATCAAGATGAAGGCCCTGACGATATGAGTGCTCATATTCGCACGGTACTCACTAATCCTGATCTCACCATGCCGGTGAATGCGGGTCGATGTGATTTAGGTATTTGGCAAGGGGTGTATCTTTGGGAACATCGAACCCACCGTCATCAACGTCAGCTAATCGTTACAGTTCAAGGCGAGTAGGTCTATTCCAAAAACTTAATAATATGTGATGATGAAACGATATAACCATTAACAGGACTGTCTTGGCTGTTTCGATATTTGTCAGTACTGTGGTTAATACCGAACACACGTCCAGCATTATCAAAAACAGGTCCCCCACTTAGCCCTGTTTCTATGCAATCACTCATGACTAATGGTTTTATTTTTAAACCGAGGCCGAGATACTTATCAACCCCTAATAAATCTTGTTGGCGAACAATAAGCTTTGATTCTGGAAATAATTCAGCTTTAGATAAAGAGTTAAGCTCAATCGGGTATCCGACGGTGAAAAGTGTTTGCTGATAGATTTCATTATTGCCTTTGAATAATTGTGCACCACTGGTTATTTCATCGGCATCAATTATTTTGTATAAGGATAAATCTAAACTTCGGTCTTCTTTAATAAATTTAGCCCAAAATAAGCGTTTGTCATTTGTGGGTTTATTTATAGAAACCAATATAAGAGGGTGGCCAGCGGTGACATGGGATGCTGATAATACAAAGCCAAACTCACCTTTAACATTAATGAGAACACCTGAACCGTGGCCATAATAAGGTGAGTTTTGTGTGGTTTTGAGTGGTGAAGCGATGCGAACAACCGTATTTAGAGGTAGATGTTGTGTACGCACGGTTGAGTTTTTGAGGTCGAGTGACGCTTTATTGCATATAGTAGAGGCATGCAACATATTACTGGTAAAACTAAAAGTAATGATCAAAAAGCTAATGAAATAATATGGCATAAACTATTCCTAGTACTTTGCATAATTAAAATCACATTATTTACATCTTATACTCAAAATAAGATAGCTGTGTAATTATTTGGTTTCATTAGTAATTAAATCTTGCTAAAGATCGTCATCCTCGCGTATGCGGGGATCCATAGCTAATGTGACTGAATTTTCAGGATCTGGATTCCCGCTTAATACATGCGGGAATGACAGGGTGATGGCCAGTTGTACATCTGCCGAATGCGAGCTGAACAAGGGAGACCTGTTGGAGAAATAGGTATTCTTTGTGGTCTCTGACAATAACTGTTTTTCTATGGCCCAACATTTTTTCACACCAAAAGGTGATATGAGTTTTCCTGTATAATGCTCTGCTTGATCTTAGGTCTGGCACGCATCAACAATCTTAAAATACGGTGTTGTCGCAGAGACTGTTTCAATTTCACATTAAACGCCTTATGCGTTTTCACAAAATCTTTATGTAAAAGGAAAAAACAAACATGCTGTTATCAGCTAAACAAGACTGGCTGGGCAATATCCGTGGCGATATTCTAGCGGGTATCGTCGTTGCGATTGCACTGGTGCCAGAGGCCATTGCCTTTTCTATTATTGCCGGTGTTGATCCTAAAATTGGTCTTTATGCTTCATTTGCCATTGCGGTCATTATTGCTATTGTCGGTGGTCGTGCAGGTATGATTTCAGCCGCCACAGCCGCGACTGCATTGCTGATGGTGACCTTAGTTAAAGATTATGGTTTGCAGTATCTTTTAGCTGCAACGGTGTTAGCCGGTGTGATACAAATCATAGCCGGTTACCTCAATCTGCATAAGTTTATGAGTTTTGTATCTAAATCCGTGATGACGGGATTCTTGAATGCCTTGGCGATTTTGATATTTATGGCACAAGTACCTGAGTTGATTGGTGTTACATGGCATATGTATGCATTAACAGCGTTTGGTTTGGCTATTATCTATTTATTCCCCTATGTACCTGTTGTTGGTAAGATTTTACCGTCACCATTGATTAATATTATTGTGCTAACACTTATCGTCCACTTCATGGGCATTGATGTAAGAACGATTGGTGATATGGGTGATTTACCAGATACATTACCAGTATTTTTATGGCCTGATGTGCCATTAAATATGGAAACATTCTTGATTGTTTTGCCATATTCATTATCAATTGCTGTGGTTGGTTTATTAGAATCATTATTAACTGCCAATGTGATTGATGAATTAACCGATACAGAAAGTGATAAAAAACGCGAGTGTAAAGGTCAAGGTATTGCCAATATTGGTTCTGGTTTGATTGGTGGTATGGCCGGTTGTGCGATGATTGGCCAATCTATCATTAATGTGAAATCAGGCGGTCGTGGCCGTTTATCAGCAATGGTTGCAGGTATTGTTTTATTGATTTTAGTGGTTTTCTTAAGCGACATATTGAAGATTGTACCGATGGCTGCATTGGTTGCGGTGATGATCATGGTGTCGATTGGTACCTTTAACTGGATTTCAATTAAAGAGTTAAAAACCAATCCAAGCAGTGCATCAATAGTGATGATTGCTACTGTCATTGTTGTTGTATGGACACATAACCTAGCTATTGGTGTGTTCACTGGTATTTTGATTGGTTCACTGTTTATGGCGCAACGTCTAAGCCAGTTTATGTATATTGAGTCAGACTATGATGATGGTTCAGATACACGCACTTATAACGTTATTGGTCAGATCTTCTTTAACTCTTCGGACAGATTTATCAGTTTCTTTGATTATAAAGAAGCGGTTGATAAGATTGTTATTGATGTTCATCGTGCCCATTTCTGGGATATTACGGCAGTGTCGGCTTTAGATAAAGTCGTTATTAAATTGCGTCGAGAGGGTGCTGATGTCAGTATTATTGGTCTCAATGAAGCAAGTGAAACATTATTAGATAAATTTGCTGTGCATGACAAACCTGAAGAAATTGAAAAAATCATGGGGGGACACTAACAATGACTGCGATAAGAAAAGGGCTGATATTAGCCGCAATTGATGGTTCAGAATTAAGTAATTCAGTAATTGACTATACAATTTGGATTTGCAAACAAAGTCAGTCACCAGTGAAATTTTTGCATACTATTGAGCATTCGCATCATAGTGATATTCCTCATCATGAAGGCAATTTAACGCCTAATATGAAAGAACATTTATTGGAAGAACTATCTGACGAAGAACGCTCAACAAGTAAACAGTTAATTGCTGATGGTAAAATAATTATCAATAATGCACGTGAACAAGCAGAACAAGCAGGTTTAACAGATATTATTGCTAAACAACGTCATGGCACATTACCTGAAGCATTGGTTGATTTAGAAGCTGACTTAGCAATGGTTGTATTGGGCTCTAAAGGTGAAGATCATCAGGGCGAGAAACAAGGCTTAGGCGCGCAATTAGAAACGGCTATTAGAGCAATTCATACCCCCGTATTTATTGTTAAAACTCCATTTTCAGCACCTAAGAAAATGATGTTTGCCTATAACGGTAGTCCAACCTCAAAAACAGCATTGCAATTGATTGCACAAGGTCACTTTTGTGATCAAGCTTTAGAGATTCATGTGGTCAGTGTGAAGAGTACGCTTGATGATGCACAAGTATTGATTGATGAAGCGACAGCCGTCTTTGAACAAGCGAATGTGGCTGTCACTACAACAGCATTAGCGGGTGAAGCGGTTGACGAATTAACCGCGTATCAACAGCAAAATAACATTGATGTGACAGCGATGGGTGCGTTTAGCCATGGTAAAGTTCACGGCTTCTTTTTTGGCAGCTTCACAACACGCATGTTATTGGAAAGTAAAACTAATTTCTTATTGATTCGCTAGCGTAAACCTCAATAAGGATGACAATTAAAGCCTCTAGACATTATCTTGTCAGAGGCTTTTTTGTGACCCTGAGGCTAAATCATATTAGATTTTATTATTAGGTAGTAAACCTTGCTGAGCACGCGCCATAGTCATGGTTTGTAATACTAAAACGACGATAACGGTTAGCAATGTAGGCACAACAGACATAGGAATGAAGGTGGTGAGTAATATTTTTTTCATTTGAGGATCGGTCTGTGTTGAACTAAAAACCCAACCTAAACCCATGACGCTTGCTGAAACTAAATAACTCATCAGGATGTATCGGTTTCGTTTCCATGCTTGTCGCCAATGGGCAGAAACAAACTCGGGGCAAGTAGATTCTCTAGCGCCTCTGGCAAGGATCAACGCAAAGCTTAATGAGGCAAGTAAAGACACAATCATGATTTCATTCAAGTAGCCGGTACTAAACGCGACAATAGGCAATAATAAATGGAATATGGAGATATTAGTCATCACTAATTGATGACCCAGTAATGCACGTTTTTGGTGTTCTTCATTCATGATCGGACCTTGTTTGTTGTATGGTAAAGCTACAGCTAATACTATAATAATTAAGTGTGAACCATCTATTATAGTATGCTTGTCTTTCGTTATAGTCTTTTTCTCACTACGCCAGCAGCAATATGAGTTATCTTGTTTTACAAATAATTATTAAACAGTGGGATAAAAGCCAGCGATCAGATCAGGATCAGCAACGTCGCGCACTAATCCCTAATCAGTATCCACTGACAAATGCTCACTATCTATTCAAAAAACAAGTTATTTTAGACCAATATGGTGATGATTTATTGGGCGATCGAGTTAGCTGTAATCTTAATGATGATCAGCACGTCACAATAGATAGATTTCAAGTGAGTTTGACTAACAAAACACTTAAATATGTCGGCAAGCCAGATTCAAACACTACACCGCGCCTAATCGGATCATTAGATAGTAATTGGATCCAATGCAAATATAACTGGCGATATCGTGTTTATGAAGGTGGTTTTTATTATTGGTTATATGAAGAAATAATACTTAATGCAATCTGTGTTGAGAGTTTGAGTGAAGATGTCTTTATCAAACAAAAACCGGCGATGAGCATTACTGATTTAGCAATGGAGTAATCCACGTTAGGATTACTCCACTGCTAAGTTAGGGGATTAACGTAATGTTCTGCCAAATAAATTCAGTGCTAACTGATAGCCTAATAAGGCCGTTTGAGCATCGTAACGACCGCCATCACCTTCATCACGCATAAAGGCATGGCCAGCGTTAAACTCATGCCATGTGAACGTAATATCAGTCTGATTTAATTCTTTGTAAATCTTAGCCAGACCTTCAGCTGGAATATGATTATCCTGTTTGCCCCAAATCATACATAACTCACCTTTAATATCATCCAAGCGTTCCATACTGTGTTGACCCGGTTGATTAGGAATGACTTGGATATGTAAATCTGTACCGTAAAAACACGCAGCACCTTTTACTTCAGGCTGCAATGCGGCGCGGAATGCTAAATGGCCACCAATACAATAACCCATTGCACCAATATGACCATTGCTCCAATCTTGCTGTTTGGCAAACTCGATTAAGGCAACATTATCCGTATCATAGCCTTGTACATCTTTCGCATGTTTATCTGCATTGCCTTTTTCACGACCGGCATCGTCATAGCCTAATACAGTGCCAATTGGGTTCAGCTCATGAAACACTTCAGGTACTAATACTGCATAACCATGACTCGCTATCAATTTTGCTGCACGTTCAATAGGCCCCGTTTGTTGAAAAATTTCTGAATAAAACAAAATAGTAGGGAAACTACCATCAACATCTGGGCGATGAATATACGTACGCATCACACCTGTTGGTGTATCAATATCGGCAAAATGGCTTTGAATGTTCATATTAGGCTCGTTAAATTGTGTGTTGAAAGAATAATTCTAGGCCGCAATTGTACAATGATTTTAGTTATTCAACATCAATGACGAAGACAAAAAGTGACTAGGCTATTAATTGTGAGACTGTTTGGACCTAAACTGGACCCAATAATAAAGGCATGCACCAAGCACAGCACTTAATAGGCAAAACAGAGTGAGTTGGTCGATTGTTACTAAGCCAAGTAAGCCGTTTGATTGTGACAAGGGATAAAAGGGTGCCATATCACTGTGCATGATGCTGTCTAATATTATGTGACTATATGTACCAATAAATGCACTAGTAAATGAGACCCACCAGGTGATTTTAATTGGATCTTCTGGTTTAGAAACTTTAATAATGACCAATCCAAACTCAGCTAAATACTTACCGCTCAGGGCTGAGAATAGGGCTAATAGTGTGGCACCAATGTAGCTATGACTGAAACCATGCAGATGGCCTTGCTTGGTGATTAACACTACTAAGGGTTGTAAATCCATCACTATTTGTGCCCAGCCAAACACCATCAGGCTGAAATAGCTTTGAAGTATGGCCTTGAATACTATTCCTGGCCCCATATGCAAAGGAGTAAAAGGCATCTATTTGTGTATAATTTCTGTGATTGATAATGTCATGAATCAACCATACTAAAATAAGGTACAAAAAAGCCAGAACAATTTCTCATTGCGGAGGGGAATGTCGTAAAAATCGATCTCATTATGCAGATTAAATCTGCTGTTTAGGACTAATGAAATTAAGCTTAGATTTTATATTGTAGTTAAGTTTCAAAAACAAACCACAGCTTATGTTATTAACACTATGGTCTAAATTTAATCGATCGCTAGCTGGTAGCATAAAGATGCACCAAAAAAACTGTTTTAACGCACCATTGTGGTGCACTTTAACCCTGTTTGTGACTATTAACTAAGTGTAATTTGTAATAATATCAATGGGGTAGGATGTTGGCATGATAAGTGATATGTAGCCATATTAATATCAATCCCTTTATTGAGGTTCGGATGAGTAATAAACAAACATTGGTCGTTATTGGCAACGGTATGGTTGGCCAAAACTTCCTCGTCAGTTTGATGGCAAGTGAAATTAAGCATGACTATCAGGTCGTTACTTTCTGTGAAGAAGAGCTTGCTGCCTATGACCGAGTACATTTAAGTGAATATTTTTCTGGAAAATCAGCAGCTGATTTATCGCTGGTAGAAGAAAATTTCTTTGCAGATAATGATATCACTATTCATATGGGTGATAAGGCGACAATAATTGATCGTGATAATAAGACGGTAATATCTGCAAAAGGTATCACAATTGCTTACGACAAACTTGTTTTAGCGACGGGTTCGAGTGCCTTTGTTCCCCCTATTCCTGGCCATGATCGTGAAGGTTGTATTGCTTACCGTACTATCGACGATCTTGATGAAATGATGGCGACTGCCAAAACATCTAAAGTAGGTGCTGTTGTTGGTGGTGGTTTATTAGGACTTGAAGCAGCGAAAGCATTACAAGATTTAAAGTTAAAAACACATGTTGTGCAATTCGCACCACGTTTAATGGCTGCTCAATTAGATGATGGTGGTGCAGGTTTATTAGCAAGCAAAATTGAAGACTTAGGTATTTCAGTTCATACCAGCAAAAACACAACACAGATTGTTGATGGTGATACTTGTAAACATAAAATGATTTTTGCTGATGGTGGTGAACTTGAAGCCGATATGATTTTGTATTCAGCCGGTATTCGCCCACGTCATGAAATTGCTGAAGCGTGTGGTTTAACAATAGCAGACCGTGGCGGTATTGTTATTAACGACAACTGTTTAACGTCTGATCAAGATATTTATGCGATTGGTGAGTGTGCTTCGTGGAATGATCAGACCTTTGGTTTAGTGGCGCCTGGTTATGCTATGGCCCGTACAGTGGTTGATCAACTATCTGGTGGTTCTGCTGAGTTTACTGGTGCCGATATGAGTACCAAATTAAAACTCAATGGTGTGGATGTGGCGAGTATTGGTGATCCACATGCTGTAACAGAAGGTTCACTTGTCTATACCTACCAAAATGGTGTTGATGGTGTATATAAGCGCCTTGTTGTTAGCCAAGATAATAAAAAATTATTGGGTGCCGTTTTAGTAGGGGACGCGTCAGGATATCCAACATTATCTCAATATTATTCAAGTGATATTGATTTACCTGAGAATCCTGATTCATTAATTCTGCCAGCACGCAGCGATGAATCAGTTGGTTTGGGCCCTGATGCTTTACCAGTATCTGCACAAATTTGTTCATGTTTTGATGTCACTAAAGGTGATATCTGTACATCGATTGAAAGTGGTTGCACCACAATGGGCGCATTGAAAGATGATACTAAAGCAGCTACAGGCTGTGGTGGTTGTGCGGCCTTGTTAAAATCAGTACTTGATTGTGAATTAGAAAAAGCAGGGGTCGAAGTTAATACCGATATCTGTGAACATTTTGCTTATACTCGCCAAGATCTTTACAACTTAATTATGGTTGAAGAGATTAAAACATTCGCTGATCTACTAGAAAAACATGGTTCAGGAAAAGGCTGTGAAATTTGTAAACAAGCGATTGGTTCTATCTTAGCTTCTTATTGGAATGATTATGTTTTAGATAATGATCATGTCAGCTTGCAAGATACTAACGATTCCTTCTTAGCCAATACACAAAAAGATGGTACTTATTCAGTTGTGCCACGTATGACAGGTGGTGAAGTCACACCTGATGGTCTGATTGCTGTGGGTAATGTCGCAAAGAAATATGGCCTATACACAAAAATTACCGGTGGTCAGCGTGTGGATTTATTCGGTGCACGAGTAGATCAGCTGCCACCGATATGGCAGGAATTGATTGATGCTGGGTTTGAAAGTGGTCATGCCTACGGTAAGTCACTACGTACAGTAAAATCATGTGTAGGTAGTACTTGGTGTCGTTTTGGTGTTGATGATAGTGTTGGTCTAGCGGTTGAATTAGAAAACCGTTACAAAGGCTTACGCGCACCACATAAAATTAAGTTTGCTGTATCAGGTTGTACCCGTGAATGTGCTGAAGCACAAAGTAAAGATATTGGTATTATTGCTGTTGAAGGTGGTTGGAACCTGTATGTCTGTGGTAACGGTGGTATGAAACCGCGTCATGGTGATTTGTTTGCTACTAACCTTGATAAAGAAACACTGATTAAATATATCGACCGTGTACTCACTTTTTACGTTCGTACTGCTGATAGATTACAACGTACATCGGTATGGATGGAGAATATGGAAGGTGGTCTTGATTACTTAAAATCAGTGGTGATTGATGATAAATTACAAATCAATGATCAGTTAGAAGACCATATGCAACATGTTGTAGATACCTACCAATGTGAGTGGACAACAACAATGGCAGATGAAAATAAACTTAAACGTTTCCGTCATTTTGTTAATAGTGACAAAACAGATGAAAACATCATCTTTGTTGAAGAGCGTGGTCAAATTCGCCCTGCAAACATCGAAGAGCGTGCGCTTGCATTAGCGGAGGAAGCATAATGAGTAATAATAATAGCGCCGTTCATCCTGAGCATGTCGAAGGATGGGTAGATGTATGTAGTGTCGATGACTTAATTCCTCATTCAGGTGTGTGTGCCTTAGTTGAAGAAACACAAGTCGCCATTTTTTATATGCCAGAAGACAATGCGGTTTATGCGATTAATAACTTTGATCCTTTTAGCCTTATTAATATCCTTTCACGTGGATTGATTGGTGATAGTAAAGGTGAACCAATGGTGGCATCACCTATTTATAAACAACGCTTTAATCTTAAAACAGGCATTTGTTTAGATGATGAAACGGTTAAAGTCGATTCATATGGTGTCCGTATCGAAGCTAGTCGTGTCGAAGTCAACTTGGGAGCAGCATAATGACGCTTAATTATTACATTGCAGATGTCTTTACTAATCAACTGTTTGCAGGTGCTCAGATTGCGGTTTTTCCTCAAGCGGACAATGTAAACCCTGTCCAGATGGAAATCATTGCAAAAGAAATGAATTTGTCTGAAACAGTGTTTGTTTCCAATCCAAATAACAAACAATCTAGTCGTAGAATGCGCGTTTTCTCACCGACGAGGGGTGAGATTGATTTTGCCGGTCACCCGATCATTGCTACAGCCTTTGTATTAGGTGAATCTGGTGATATTAGTTTAGAAGACGGTGTTACACCGTTAACCTTCAGCCAAAATAGTGGTGATGTTGATGTTAATATTTCAGCAAGGGGAGGCAAGGTTAGTTTTGTGCAATTTGCAACTAAAGTATCATCAGTAATGGACCGCTTTACCCCCACTATTGCTGAGATTGCTGATTTATTATCAATTAGTCCTGACGATATTGATCACAAAAAATACTCAACACGTCTAGTTTCATGTGGCTTCCCTTATTTAGTGGTGCCAGTGTGGAATTACGAGGCCGTTAGAAAGGCTAAGTTTAATTTTAATTCATGGAGTTTGTCTGCAGCACCACAAACAGCCGCTCAAGAAATATTATTATTCTCGCCTAAAACACCTTTTAAAGATGCCAATTTTAATGCCCGCTTATTAGGACCTAATATTGGTGTGCATGAAGACCCACCAGTAGGTAGTGCGATGCCCGCTTTTGCATCTTATTTATGTTCATTTGATTTCACTCAGCAGGGAACACATAGCTTTGCTGTTGATCGTGGTGATGATAAAAATCGTCGCAGTGTGATTAATATTGAGATGGATAATAAGGCGCAAGCTGAACTTGCTTTAAGAATTGGTGGTGAAGCAGTGATGGTTGCTGAAGGTAAAATGCATATTCCTGCATAAAGAAAAGCATAGGCAATATGATTTAGACCTCGATAATAATCAGCAATACTGGCCCGTTGTGTGATAATTATCGAATTGCTAGTGTATTGTCTTGTTTAATGGGAAAGGGCCCGACTACTAATAAGTAGTAGGGCCTTTTTTTTTTAAGAGAAAAGTTTTAATGTGGTGTGATTTTCTGTAATGAAAGAAAAGTTAGTTCTTATTGGTAACGGTATGGCAGGCATGAGGACAGTCGATGAACTGTTAAAACTTGCGCCTGAAAAATACGATATAACAGTATTTGGGGCTGAGCCTCATGGTAATTACAACCGTATTATGTTGTCACCCGTGCTTGCTGGCGATAAAACCATTGGCGAGATTATCATTCATGATTTGCAGTGGTATCAAGACCAAAATATTACCTTATATACGGGTAAAACAGTCACGACAATAGATAAAGAAAATAAAACGGTTATTGCTACGGATGGCACTACGGCAGCTTACGATCGATTGATTTTTGCAACGGGCTCTAATCCGGTGATTTTACCAGTTGACGGTAAGGAGCTTGAAGGAGTGATTAGTTTCCGCGATATCAACGATGTTAATATCATGATTGAAACAGCAAAAACACATAAAAAAGCGATTGTCATCGGTGGTGGTTTACTTGGCTTAGAAGCCGCAAATGGTTTAATGATTCAAGGCATGGATGTATCGGTGGTACATCGCAGTGATACCTTAATGAATCAACAATTAGACCAAGCTGCTTCAGATTTGATGCTGGCAGAACTTCAAGCTAATGGCATGCATTTTTTACTTAATCACGATACGGCAGCGTTAATGGGCCAAGATCGTGTAGAAAAAGTGCGTTTTAAAGATGGCTCAGAAGTCGAAGCCGATTTAGTGGTTATGGCTGTCGGTGTACGTCCCAATACCAAACTAGCTCAAGCATCTGGTGTAGCCTGTGAACGCGGAATATTGGTTGATGACACACTTAAAACATATTCGCCGAATATCTATGCAGTAGGTGAATGTGTGCAATACCGCAATGAAACATTTGGTTTGGTGGCACCTTTGTATGAGCAAGCTAAAGTCTTGGCGAATCAATTGGCCAGTGTTGGTGGCTCTAAATACGTCAGTTCAGCAACGGCAACCAAATTGAAAGTGACAGGTATTAATTTGTTTTCTGCCGGTGACTTTATTGGTGATGACGAGTCAGAAGAATTGGTCTATCAAGATTCATCACGACATATCTACAAAAAGTTGGTGTTGAAAGACAATAAAATCATTGGCACAGTACTTTATGGCGATACAACGGATGGTAACTGGTATTTCTCTTTACTGGGAGATGAAAAGGATATTTCAGAAATCCGCGAAGATATTTTATTTGGTCAACATCAAGTTGATGAGGATCGATTATGACTAAAACAGTAGTACCGACAACATGTCCATACTGTGGCGTGGGCTGTGGCGTATTAGCAACTAATAAAGAGAATGGCATAATCAGTGTGGAAGGTGACAAATCTCACCCCGCTAATTTAGGTCGCTTATGCTCAAAAGGTTCAGCATTAGCTGACACTGTTAGCTTAGATGGACGCTTACTCTACCCACAAATAAAAGGCCAACAATCTTCATGGGATGAGGCATTAGATGCCGTAGCGAATGGTTTTCAAAAGGTTATTGATGAGCATGGTCCGGATGCTGTGGCATTTTATGTATCAGGCCAATTACTCACTGAAGATTATTATGTCGCTAATAAGTTGATGAAAGGCTTTATTGGTAGCGCCAATATCGATACAAACTCTCGTTTATGTATGTCATCAGCTGTAGCTGGTTATAAACGAGCATTTGGTAGTGATTCAGTACCCTGTAGTTATGAAGACTTAGAACAGGCAGATCTCATTGTTATTGAAGGTTCTAATACTGCTTGGTGTCACCCTGTTGTTTTCCAGAGAATTACACAAGCGAAACAAGATAATCCTAATTTAAAAATTATTGTTATCGATCCTCGTAAAACAGCAACATGTGATATTGCAGATTTACACCTGCCATTGAAGCCGGGAACTGATGCGACATTGTTCAATGGTTTGTTGAGTTATATAAATCGGAATGATGCAGTTGATTGGGACTTTGTTAATAGTGCTACAGAAGGTTTCTCTGAAGCCATACTGGCTACTCAAGTAGCAGACCTTAATGTTCCCCACGTTGCAGAAACGTGTGAGTTAACTGTGCAAGATGTTGAATCATTCTTCCAGTTATTCAGTAATACTGAAAAAGTAGTGACGCTTTATTCTCAAGGGGTAAACCAGTCTTCTTCAGGAACGGATAAATCAAATAGTATTATTAACTGTCATTTGGCTACAGGACGAATTGGTAAAGCAGCAATGGGCCCTTTTTCTATCACAGGTCAACCTAATGCCATGGGGGGACGTGAAGTAGGCGGCTTATCAAATCAACTTGCTGCCCATATGGATATAGACAATCCAGAACACCATGACTTAGTATCTCGCTTCTGGCAGACAAATAACTTAGCAACAACAGTGGGTTCTAAAGCTGTTGAACTATTTAATGATGTGGCCAGTGGGAAAATTAAAGCGATATGGGTTATGGCGACAAACCCAGTTGTGACCTTACCTGATGCAGATAAAGTGCGTGCTGCACTTGAGTTGTGTGAGCTTGTTGTTGTTTCTGATTGTGAACAAAATACAGATACTACTGCTTGTGCTGATATTTTATTGCCAGCATTAGCATGGGGTGAAAAGTGCGGTACAGTGACCAACTCTGAACGACGTATTTCACGTCAACGTAATGTATTGCCTCATCCTGGCGAAGCAGAAGAAGACTGGTGGATAGTCAGTCAAGTAGCCGAGCGATTAGGTTTTAAAGAGCAGTTTAATTACTCATCAAGTGCTGATATTTTTCGTGAACATGCGTCATTATCAGGTTTTGAAAATGATGGGAAACGTGACTTTGATATTAGCGGCTTAGCTGAATTGAGTGATGATGATTATGAGCAATTTCAACCAATACAGTGGCCAGTAACAGCTGCGAACCCACAGGGTACTGAACGCTTATTTACAGATAATAAGTTCTTCACAGCAAGTGGTAAAGCACAGTTTATTGCGATTACACCTCGTCCACCTGTGAATGCAACAAGTGAAGCTTTTCCATTAGTATTAAATACGGGTCGAGTGCGAGATCAGTGGCATACCATGACTCGTACTGCTCGTAGTGCTAAGTTGAATGGCCATATTCCTGAGCCATTTGTTGAAGTTCACCCTGTTGATGCTGAGAAATATTCACTAGAGCAAGATGCCTTGGCTCAAATTGATAGTCTCTGGGGAACCGTATTAGCACGTGTAGAAATTACTGATACGCAAAGAGTTGGCAGTATTTTTGTGCCAATGCATTGGAATCAGCAGAACTCTTCATTGTCTCGAGTTGATGCCGTAGTCAACCCTGTTGTTGATCCCATCTCTGGTCAACCCGAATCTAAACATACACCGGTTAAGATTAAAACCTATCAGGCTGTGTGGCATGGTTTTATATTATCTAGAACACGCTTAAAATTACCTGATACTCATTACAGTGTAAGTATTAAGGGTGAACAGTTCTGGCGTTATGAACTTGCTGGTAATTCTAATATTGAGAACACTTCTGCTTGGGCAAAGCAGCAAATAGGTGAACAAGGTGAGTGGTTAGAATTTGCAGATCAAACGGCACAACGTTTTCGTGCCGGAATCATTAAAAATGATCAGCTTGATGCTGTTGTATTTGTTGCACCTAATCACGAGTTACCAACACGAACATGGTTGAGTCAATTATTTACAGAATCGCCTTTAAGTGATGAAAGTCGTTCTAATTTACTGGCAGGAAAGCCGGGTGCAGATCAACCCGATGTAGGTGCTTTAGTGTGTGCTTGTTTTGGTGTGGGTGAAAATACGATTAAAGATGCTATTGCCTGTGGAGCAGCTAAATCGGTTGAAGATATTGGCAAGCAACTTAAAGCAGGAACAAACTGTGGTTCATGTATTCCTGAGATAAAAAAACTGTTTAATTAAATTCATCATGGTGTAGGCGATTTATATCCTGCACCATTTAATGAATGTCCGCACTAAAAGAGTGCCTAACGGCGCTTTATATTGCGCTGAACAAGTACAAGATTCAAGAATAATACATAGATAACAGTTGCTTACTGTCTTAACGTGCCTGTGGCATAGTTATTGTAATAGTCCTAGTGCATATACGAATACGTGTATTAACTTCGATTATAAAGAGAG
>ENA-OSET01000407-OSET01000407.1-sediment-metagenome-genome-assembly--contig:-NODE-407-length-48338-cov-4.118792_pt1 | contig 48338 bp, 30 predicted proteins | sample MGYA00237882_ERZ534229 | MGnify/ENA primary metagenome ERZ534229 (study PRJEB26408, sample SAMN06266212) | sediment metagenome | isolation source: Hudson Canyon methane seep mesocosm | place: USA:Hudson...
TGTTCGTAGTCGCGACGCTATATTGTTACCAATAGAGGCGTGCCTCTGGCGCACCCGCTGACACTAGTGGTTAGCGCTAATTTCACAGCGATTGGTTCAAAAACGAAAAAAGGCGCCCGAAGGCGCCTTTACCGGACAGAGCTTTAAGCAAGTGTCAGAACGACTGTGACCACTTAATACCGATAGTACGCGGTCTGGCACGTACACCGTAGTTCTGGGAGCCGCAAGTCCCGGCAGCGCATTGTGAGGTCTGATAAATCGGTGCATCTTCATCGGTGGCATTTTTGACGAATAAATCAATCTTGTAACTCTCATTCTCTATGCCAAAAGACAGGTCGACAAAGGTATTGGAGGGCACATCACCCCAAATTTCGTTCTCGCCCTTGTTCATGGAGGTACCACGCTCGCCCTCGTAGGCAACAGCGCCTTGCAGGTGCGCATCGTAGTCGGCCATGGTGAAGCTGTAGCGCGCAACGATATTACCCTTGAAATCAGCGGTAATGGGTAGCTCCGCTCCCTTTTCGTTCCAGGAGGAGCCGTCGCTATTACAACCCGGACAGTAATCGTCCTGCAACTCGGTATCGTAGAAGGCCATGGACGCTGATATGCGCAATGCAGCCGTGGGTAGCCACATGATCTGCGATTCTACGCCAAGGACTTCCGCGGTAGGGCCGTTGGCCACCTGGGTGATGGCGTTGGCACCGACGAAAGACACCTGGAAGTCTTCCCATTCCTCGAAGAACACGGCCCCATTGAATTGGAAGGTGGTATCCATCCACTGGGTCTTCCAGCCAAATTCGTAGTTGGTCAGGAAGTCGGATACGTATTCGTCCGCGTCTGGTTTGCGGTTGATACCGCCGGGGCGATAGCCCTCAGACCAGGTGGCGTAGACCATCTTGTCGTCGTCGACCTTCCATGTGAGGTTGACGCGACTGACGTGCTCGCTCTCATCAATATTTTTATCGACGTTTTTGCAGGGCTTGTTTTTCCACTGGGTTTGTGAAGGGCACTGGCCTTCACCGGTGCCAGACCAGGCGGCGTGGAAGCCCTGGCCGAAGCCGAAGAATCCTTCCACCTTCACCTCGGGTTCGAAATAACGGTAGCCGAAGCTGACTTCCAGGTCATCGGTGATATCGTAGCTGAGATTGACAAAGACGGCCTTGTCCTTGTCCGTCCGGTACAGGCTGTTCAGGTAGACCGTATCGGGGAATTGGCGTCCGCCGGGTTCGTCGCGATTGAGCAACATGATGTCTGCCAGGCCTTCAACCTGCCATTGCTGCTCGAAGTCGTGTTCCTGTTCCTGCCAGAAAAAGCCCACCATGCCACGCAGACGTTCGTCCTGCGATGAACTGATACGTAATTCATGGCTGGTTTTTTCGTAGCTGTCATCATTGGTGAAGCGTGCACCGGGCATGATGCGAGTACCGGCATCGGGGAAAAACTGGTTCTCGACCGCTCGCTCACCGTTGTTCAAAAAATGCAGGTCGGCGTAATACCCCGTGGTGTAAATCGTGTCATACCAGTACGAATAGTCAGAATAGTCGAAGGAGCCGTCAACCTCACGATCCATATAGGAGGTGGAGTAGACCAGGTCGAAATTACCGATACGACCTTCGATCAACAAGCTCGCCATCCACCATTCATCGTCGGTATATTCGTCCTTGAAGTGGGTAACACTGTTTTCGCCGCTGACGAAATTACTCATGTCCTCACCCCATGACCCCTCGGACTCCATTTTCTGGGCCATAAAGCTCGGTGTAATGGTCCAGTCTTCATTCAGGTCGATGCGCAAAGCGGCCCGTGCACCTGTGGTGTCGATCGTGTTGTAGTTGTCTTCGGCGTATCTTTTGTTGTCCAGAGTAATGTCGTCAGCAGTGGTGCTGGCGTTACCCGGGAAGGTTCGAGTTCCGCGTTTGTTATCAACGTAGCCCGCATCGTGTTTGGTCCAGCCCACCAATCGTATTGCCATGTTGTCCTGGAGCGGGAGGTTCACGTAGCCCTCGGCAACGTAGCCGCTGTCGTCTCCGTCGACAATGTTGCCTTCAATAGCATAGCCTGCGGAAAAGTCTATTAAATCGGGTTTGTTGCTAATGACCCGTATGGTGCCCGCCTGGGAACTTGCCCCGTACAACGTGCCCTGAGGCCCGGCGAGGGCCTCAATGCGCGCGATATCGTACAGGTGGACGTTGAGGTTGCCCTGAATGGTAGTGAGGGTTTGCTCGTCGAGGTACATACCGACGCTGGGTTGCGAGGTGGTTGCCTGGCCATCACCGGCGGTGGCAATGCCGCGCATATAAACTTTGTTAAAAGCACCGCCGCCGGCAAGGGCCGGGGTCATGGCTACCGAGGGCAGCATTTTCACGTACTCTTCAAAATTCTGCAGATTCAGTTCACTAATACTCTCACCACCCAGAGCTTGAATGCTAATGGGGACATCCTGTAGATTTTCAGAACGTTTTTGTGCTGTAACTACGACCTCTTCCAGGGTCACAGACTCCTGGGCCAAGGCCATGGTGGGGGCCATCAATAGGATTGCCGCGGCCAAAGGCGCACGTGCAAAACGGTGCGGGATCATATTCGAAGGGTGAAACTGCATGGTTATTCTCCTGATTAGTTTATTATTTATACCCATTGTTACAGGCTCATGCTCGAAAAGAGTATAGCGAATGTGGGTGCTAAGTCTATACCTCCTAAAGCAACTGGTTTTGTTACTAGTACCAATGCCGCATATTGAACTTTAAAAGTCGCTTCTTGGTCGTTGCGGCACTTTTTCAATCGGTCATCGCAGCGGCTAAAGAGCAGGAACCACTGGGTAGGCGGTTAATACGTCTCCGAGGGCTCCTTTGAGAGGATCCAGCCACTGCTCATAGTGGCGCCATTGCTCAACCCCTTCGGAGTAAATCGGTTGGCGTACCTGCTCTGAACTGGCGGTGCGCACCGGTCGCTCGTTTTCGAAAAAGCGCAAACAGGCTGGTTCAAAATCCAACCCGCAATAGTCGAGTAACTTACGCACTTCGGCCTCGGTATCGGCAACCGTTTGCTCATAAAAGACCCGGTGGATGCGGTTCGGTAACACCTCATCGTAGTGCGCCATTAACTCGACGTAATCGTGATAAAAGCGTCCCATATCCTCCAGCCCATAGCTGAAGCGCTGGCCGCGGGCGTAGTACTGTTTGAAATTTGAAAAACAGCAGCCCAGGGGGTGACGTCGTGCATCGATGATCTTGGCATTGGGCAACACCAGTTGAATCATCCCAATGTGGAGAAAGTTATTGGGCATTTTGTCGATGAAAAATGGGCTGTCTGTTTTACGGTGTACCTGGGCGCGCTCCAGATATAGCTCGCCAAGTTCCCGTAGTTCTTGGTTGCTCTTGGCGCCCAGTACGTCTGCATAGGCAGCAATTTCGTCCGAGTCGGCCTCTTCGCGCAAATCCTTGGCCATGGTGATGATGACCGGAAGCTCAGTAGTTCCCTCAACAGCGGAATGGCTGGCTAATATTTGTTCAAGCAGCGTCGAGCCCGAACGCGGCATACCGACAATAAAGATGGGGTCGGGAGCTTTGCATCCGGAGCCTGTTCGGGCGGTGAATAGATCTTTTGAGAAGGCCTTCTTCAGGCGCTTGGTGCGGCTGGTGTTGAGCCCGGCGTTATAGTCGTGGGAGGCGCGCTGCAATTCATTACCCCTGGCGTAGTGCTCGAACGACAGCCCGTGGTCATTGCTATCCTCGGCGGCTTTGCCCAGAGCGAAATGGAAATGCAGGCGGTTTTCGTCTTCGAGATCTACCTTATCCAATTGTTGCTGCATCGCTGTCAGTTCAGCCGCGCTGAAACGGAATGTCTTGAGATTAGCGAGGCTCCAGTAGGCTTCGCCAAAGGCTCGGTCGCGGTTAATGCTCTTGCGGTAGGCTTCGACGCATTCATCAGTCAGCCCCTGGGTTTTTAGTACGTGGCCGTAGCTCAACCAGATCTTGGCATTGGCGGGATACTCGCGGAGCAAATGTTTGTACAGATCGCTGGAACGTTGGTATTCGCCGATCCGGCTGAGAATGACGGCCCCTAGGTTGCGGTAGCTGGGGTTGCCCGGTTCGGCCTCCAGTAGCTGTTCAATTTCGACCAGGGCTTCCTGGGAATCATTGTGGCGATGCAGCAAGGTGGCGTAATTGTAGCGTGCGGCACTAAAGCCCGGTGCCAGTTCGATGGTGCGTTGCAACAGCTTTAGGGCGTTCTCGTTTTCACCACAGCGCACGGCAACCTCGGCCAGCATTCGAATCGCAGCGACATCGGTAGGCGAGTGCTTCAGGTGTGTCTTGAGCAGTTTCTCTGCCCTGGGGATGTCCTTATTGTCGGCCATTGCCAGCGCTGCTTGTTGTAGCGCTGGGGTCTGGGTTGAACATTGGATGTGGCGCAGATAGGCGGCATTGCCTCTGTCGCTGTCGCCCGTGGCTAACAGGTGATCGGCTAGAAAGCGCCAGGCCCGTGGATGTTTCGGTTTTAAGTGTACTGTTTTAAGTAGGGCCTGTATGGCCTCATCGCCACGCCCGGCTGCACCCAAGGCAAGACCAAGCTCTAAATGCACTGCCGCCCAATTGGCTTGCTGGGCTGCCAGGGGCTGTAATAGTTCCAATGCCGCTGCCAGCTCGCCTTGATAGTGTCTGGCGACGGCCAGTAACAATACCGCTGGAGGGTGGTTGGGGGCCGCTTCCAGAATGGCCAGGGCCTGCTCGGCAGCGAGTGAAGGATCGACGCTCAGTAACTCCGAGGCATTAGCCAAAGCCGCTTCCAGCGACCCCGTAGCTTTAGATTCCACGCTCATGACAGGGGACGGCCGCAGCGCAGCACTGAAAATGGTAAATGTATCATGTTAGGCAAATGTTTCCATTGTTGTTTGCGGTGATTCTAAGGCGTAGCGCCATGCGGGACAATAGAAATCACGGAAGTTGCAAGTATAAAGAAGAATAAACGCCCCGTTCCCCTTGAACATACTTTAGACAGCAGGCTACTGGCAATCGCTTGTCCGGCGCCAACGACTATAAACCTGACCATTTCTCGCTTTTATAAGATATTCTCTTAAACGTAACGATCCATAAACTGAACCCACAGGAGGGTGCTGTCGACTTAACTGAGTAATTTGAATACGAGCAATAGAAAGTAAACTCCACAGCCATTGTCGGTGGCGGGTTAAATTAGCAATACTCTCTATTGAACACTCGTCGCCCTTTCATTTAATTAAAGTAATTCCTGCAACACCAACTGACTCTGGAAATCTTCCTGATTAATATAGGCACCCGCCAGGTGTCGGAAGCCAGTATAGGCATTGCGAGCGTGCAATATGCGCCAATTATGGAACCAAACGGCGTTGCCCGTGCGCATTTGAAGGGTGATTTGCATGGCTGGATCATTAATGAGTCGATGGAACAATCCATAGGCGTGATAAAAGGCGGTTTCCTCGTGTGAGGATAGTAGAAACGGAGCGCGGTCAAAATTGTTGAAGCAAATCTGTTTGAGCGTACCGTCTTCATTGAGAGTTATTACCGGGTGTTCAGCGCGCAAATAAACCCCTTCTTCGATATAAGTACCGGGCACCTTCACGCGAGTTAAGGTAGTAAAAGCCGCTGGATCCCGATCTCGAATAATCTCCGCAACTTTGAAGCCGTCAACAAAAATATTCTCGCCACCCTCGCCGTCGAACTCAATGCAGTGAAGTAGTTGCAAGCCTGGGGGGTCGAGGCTATATGTCCCATCGGTATGCGGACCAATGCCAATGTTAGTATAAGCAGTGTCACCGTGAGCCATGTTGTTTGAAAAATCCCACAAACCACCAAAGATAGTCTCACGAATATATCCCTGCTGGCGCGCGAGCTTCGCGGTGTAATCCATGGTGGGTTCAACGCCTTCCAGTATCGAAATACCATACTTATTGAGGTTTTTGGTAACGAGTGAACCGGCGTGATCAAAGTCTTGATCAGAGAAGTCAATCATACAATCGGTAACAGATATCGACCCCGCGTCCCACTGCGTTTGCTTGTCAGAGCTGTTACCTGTGGCAATGACAGAATATAGATACTGACTGGTGTACGTACTTCGTAAATCTTCCTCTTTCCAGCTAACAATTAGACTTTGCTTGTTCTCAGACAGTTCAACGCTTTTCACTTGCGGGACTTTAGGGAGCGAAAATGTATCAACTTCGCGTTGATGGGTGCTGTGATTAAAACTCTCTGGTTCACGGCAATGATCGCGCAACCAAAATAAACGAAAGTTGGCCTTTGTATTATTAGGCCATTCAACATCAATACTCTCTGTGTTCAATTTTATACTGCTAATAGCTAACACGAATTTCGTCTCTCAAATGATTTATTGCGCTATCTAGGAATAAAGTATGGTGAAGGGAACTGGAGACACTGTCAACTTATCGAATTAAGTGAAACAATATAGCTTAATAATTCCTCAAACCAAATTTTGGGTTTTGACACCCATTATCTGCCACGGTTTGTGATTATTATGGTGGCGCAGTCAAGATCGTTGCTGGCTTTGAAATTCCGTTGATCATCAAGAGGATTATGATGATGCGGCATTCCGATCACCATGTAAAAAAGTGCCCATTTCCAGATTCCCACAAGTCACCAGCAGTGCAGACGCAGTCAATCTGGAGGAGAGCCGAAGGGACTTCGGGCGAATCTGGCGGTAGAATTTGTACAGGCGAAGTAGAAACATATGTGGAGGCTCCTTTTTTTACGTCTTTCTTTATGCGAATTAATATTCATAACGCGGTGTGTGTTATTGTACTAATGGACAAGCCATTGGGAGGAATGCAGTTGGAATGTGTGGAGCAATACCCGCCTGATGATATGAGTCTATATTAAAGCGAAATCTAAATAACAGGCTCACATTAAAGGCCACTGAAAAACCAAGGGGAATACCTTATGATCCGCAAATTCCTAGTGGGCACTGCGCTCGCTGCAGCTGTATTTACGGCGCCGTTTGTCGCGGCCGACAAAGATGCGCCGCATAATAAAAAGGCCTTTGAGATATATAAGACCGCCGTTGAGATGCGCACAGCCAAGGGCCACAACATGGTTTTAAAGCTGGCGAATTATCTGGCCGCTGAATTCGAAGAAGGCGGTTTTGATAAAGCCGACATCCATGTCGCTGAGGTGAGTGACAATGCGGTTTTGATTGTGCGCTACAAGGGCGACGGAAGCTCTGGCAAACGGCCAATCAGCATTTCAGCACACATGGATGTCGTGGACGCGCTGCCAAAAGATTGGGAACGCAGTCCCTTCAAACTAATTGAAGAAAATGGCTATTATTTCGGCCGCGGAACGGTTGATGATAAAGCTGGTATGACAGCGGTTGCAGCCAATTTTCTGCGCCTAAAGAAAGAAGGCTGGGTGCCAAGCCGTGACCTGATTATCGCCTTTTCGGGGGATGAAGAAACCGACATGTTATCCACCCGCGCTTTAGTTAAAGAATTCCGCGAACTAACAGACAGCGAGTTTGTTTTAAACGCGGATGCTGGCGGAGGACGCATCCCAGAAGATGGCGGCACTCCTGCCAGCTTCGGGCTACAGGCCGCCGAGAAAACCTACGTGGATTTTGAGCTGACAGTGACCAACCCAGGCGGCCACTCGAGCCGCCCTCGCGAAGACAACGCTATTTATGAACTCGCAACGGCCCTCAAGAATATTCAGGCCTTCAAGTTCCCGGTGATGGCAACCGAACTGACACGTGCTTATTTCAAGGGCACCGGCCCCAATACTCCGGGAGATCTAGGCAAAGCCATGAGCAAATTCGCAGAAGACCCGAAAGATGCGTGGGCGATCGGCGTATTGCGCGGAGATGCATCCACAGTAGGCACCACAGGCACTACTTGTGTGGCAACAATGCTGCGCGGTGGCCATGCACCGAACGCGATGCCGCAATCAGCAACGGCTAATGTGAATTGCCGAATCTTCCCCGGCACAGGTGTCGAATACACGCTGAATACGCTGAAGGAAATTGTGGCAAATGACGAGGTCAAATTCACGACAATCACTGATCCAACAGAAACAGATGCATCGCCGCTTCGGGACGATGTCCTGGCAGCAGTAAGGAAGGCCGTTGATACGCGCTACCCTGGCCTCGAACTGATCCCTGCAATGTCGTCAGGTGGAACTGACGGTATGCATTTTCGTGCCGCCGGCATTCCAAGTTACGGGGTGAATGGCATCTTCATGAAATCAAGCGACAGCTTCTCGCATGGCCTTAATGAACGTCTGCCGGTTGAAAGTTTCTATTCAAACATCGAGCACTGGTATGTGCTGTTGAAAGAAATTGCGGGGTAAGAAAAAGCCACTGCAAGTTTAAATCTGCGTCACAAGGCCTTGCATCATGATGGATGCAAGGTGAGTCGTTCTTATTTAGCTTCTTTGCTAAAGCTGTCTGTTTCATTATATTTGTCTTTGCGGCCATGGAAAGTCATGGTTATAGTTGAACGAGACAGCTCCTCGTTGTATCGCTCATCGAGCCACTGATAGAGGCGTTTCTCTGCCGAATTTGTTTTCGCGCAAACAGATACATTTTCAATTGAGTCTCCACCATATGAAATTTTCCTGGTTGAGGCTGGAATTTGCGTACATGCTATGAGGAATGCTACGACCAGAATCGCACGTAAAGATACACCCATAATCTACAATGCTTCTTCGATAAATACGGGTTCGGATGGTGGAATCGGACCAACGCCCCATTGATTGACGGGAAGTTCACCTACATTTTTGCGTTAGGATGAACTTAAAAAATCTAACACGTTTATTCTGTGGGCGGCGGGCGCTATCCCGGTGGAAACGTTGCCCGAACAGAGCAATTGCATTAAGCAACAAGAGCAAGAGAGTGGGGCATGCGCTGTTGAAAGTCGACGAGATAGGCTTAGAATTTTCTGAGCGTTCATGCTTCGGTCAGTAATCTATTCAATCTGGGCCGCATTTTGCGTTCCTCGGGACACTGTCGAAAACTCAGGAAAGGTGGGCTTTCAGATTGGAGTCAGGCAGTAGTTTAAACATAGGTGGCTGGCTGAACTCTTCTCGAAAGTTTATTCGTCAAACCCGTAGGGGGACTTGAGGCTTGAAGTTAGGGTCTTCTCGTCTTAGGAGTATATTTGAAAGGACTGTTTTGGAGGTTAGGCAAAAGGCAATTTCTGATATCGCTTTGATCTTTTTCAATTGATCGCCGGAGATACTTGTCGTATTGATGGGGTAAATCTCATGTGTTAGTGTTGAAATTGGAAAACATAATAACAATAATGTCGCACAAGGCAGGCGAACATCATGAGCGTGATTAAAAAACACCGCACACTAATGTGCTCTTTTCTGCGTTTGCGCGCAATATGCACACTTCTTATCGCAGTGCTCCTTTATCCGTCCCAAATAACTCAAGCTCAGACTCAAGAATCGGTGAACCTTGCTCAGCAAATGTTTGTGGCGTATTACGGACGACCGGGTGATCCGGGTGGTTTGAATTATTGGGCTGGCCAGTTTGATGAGTCGAGCAATTTAGATGCGGTATTGTTTGCCTTTGGTGACTCACAAGAATATCGCGACGGCTTTGGCGCTTTATCCAGCGAGCAACTCGTTAACGGGCTGTTCTTGCAAATGTTTAATCGTGACTCCGATCCTGGCGGTTTAGCGTTTTATGTGGGGCGATTGGAGAGTGGTGAAGCGACGTTAGCATCCATTGCAAAACAAATCGCTGATGGTTCCGTCGATAACGATCTATCCACTCTGGATAATAAAATTACCGTAGCGAACGGCTTTAGCAGTCGTGTGGAAGAGGAGAATATCAATTATGTTGGTAGTGACATTCCCGCTGCGCAAGATTTGATCAGCTCTGTGACATCCGCTGCGGATGCGATTACACAAGGGGCCGCGGCGGTCGCGGATTGGGTGCAGTTTAAAAACAGTGTTTCAGTGTCTGTACCTTTAACTGCGGAGCAACTGGCTGAAAGTCTTACCGGCCTTTCGTTACAGTCGTTTTTCGACGAGTCGTTTGCAGCACTCCTACAAAGGACGCCGGAGGCCGTCATTTGGCAGGCATTGTCGTCGATAGTCACGCTGGAATCGGCAGGGCTCGATGATATTTCTGATGACTACCTGCTAAACACTGTCGCTATGCATCAAGCTGTATTAGACGTACTGAGAACCTTCGATCGAGACGCGCTGAGCTCATCAGATCAAATTAATTACGACGTCTACGAGTGGTATCTTAAAGATAAGGTCAACGAAGGAGACTTTCTCTATTACGAATTTGTGGCCACATACTCGATATTTGGTACACAGCGAGACACTCAATTATTATTCACCGACATTCACCCTATAGAGTCTCGGGAAGACGCGGAGGATTATATATCGAGACTTAATGCAGTAAAAACCAAGCTTACTCAATTATCAGAACACTTGGTTGGCCAACAAGCGCTCGGAGTGGTTGAGCCAAAAATTTCTATGGAAGTAGCGCTAGCTGATGTTCAGAGCATTGCCAATGGATACGTCAAATCGAACCCTTATTACAAGAACTTATTGACAAAATTGCTGGAGCTTGATTCCGTATCTGAAGAAGAGAGATCTGACTTGCTGGAAGACGCTCGTACTGCTGTCGCCGATAGCATCATACCTGGCTATTCGATACTCGCAGACACGTTGGCGAATCTATTACCCCATGCGCCCGCGCAAATCGGCGTTGCTCAATATCCGCGAGGCGATGAGTACTATGTCCAGCAGCTTCGACATCACACGACTACTGAGCTTACCGCTTCACAAATTCATCAGCTCGGGTTGTCCGAACTTGCTCGGGTCCATGCGGAAATGCGTGTCGTTTTTGATGAACTTGGTTATCCACAAGATGAAACTTTGTTTCAACTATATGAACGGGTAGGCAATGACGGCGGTACGATTCTCGCTGCAGACGCTTACGATACCTTCAAATCGATAATTGATATTGCTGAAACGCGGCTCAGTGAAGCTTTTGACATTTTTCCCAAAGCGGACGTACAAGTTGTAGCAGACGATTACGGCGGTTTTTATATTGCGCCATCATTTGATGGGACACGCCCCGGCTCTTTTTACGCAGGAACACGGTCCGACCAATCAAGCTATGAAATGCGCACGCTGACCTATCATGAAGCGGTGCCCGGGCATCACCTACAAAACGGCATCGCACTCGACCAAGACGTTCCAAATTTCCGTAAGCTTATTCGTTTTACAGCTTACGGAGAAGGTTGGGCGCTTTACGCGGAGAGGCTCGCATTTGAACTCGGCTGGTACGACGGCGACCCATACGGAAACTTGGGGCGCTTAAAATTTGAGGCTTTAAGAGCCGCTAGATTAGTGATGGATACCGGCATTCATAGCATGGGGTGGACGTTTGATCAGGCAACGCAGTTCAATGAAGAAAATGTTGGCGCCTCAGAACGATCTTCTCAAGGTGCTGCGGGGCGTTACAGCGTATCACCCGGACAAGCGACTGCGTACATGGTCGGCATGTTACAAATATTAGAAGCCAGACAAAGGGCGATCGATGAACTTGGAGACGATTTCGAACTCGCGGAGTTTCACGGGATATTATTGACTGGCGGACCGATGCCGATGTCAATTTTGAACACTGTTGTCGATCAGTATATAGAAAGGAAAAAAGACGAGTAAGGCCGGAACGGAAATGTATTCAGTTTCTGTCTTTGCGTTTTTCCGCGTCGAGGGCGCTTTCCCTCCTGGTGAGTGAGGATAGGAATTGAGACGTGCGTTCTCAGCGAAAGTTTTCGACCGTCGATAAATTGCTATTCTAGTCGATCACTCAACTCTTTTGTCTCCTAGGACCAGAAAAATCGTAGTAGTCGTTTCCTGATAAAGTCTTATTCCGGAGCCGTTACTGCATGGAAGAATACTCCCTGGGTTCAGCGCCAGATCGATACTCAAGGGTGGCCTACTTCTTCCAAGACATAGTCAATAATCCCGCTCCAAACAATACCTAGATAATGTCTGAGCGTCGGTAGCTTAATGTCGTGATTCTGAAAAGTTAATTTGTCGATATCCTTGCCAGTGCTTTGTTAATGGCTGCACTAAGATAGTTGGGCTCATCGGTGCCAAGGCGTATCTGCATTCCGCTTTTCAAGTTTATCTTAACTGCCAACAACCCGGACACTCGGTAAAGTGAGCCGTCGCCAAAAAACCTTACCCCAAAACCCCACCATAGAGGGTCGCAAGTAGTCATAATATTGTCTATTTCTGCGAGCTTAATTGTTTTTCGCCAAAAACGCGGACCAAAGTACCAGGAAACATCACTCTCTGTTACTTCAATAGTCATCGAATAGAACAGTATTGAAAGTATCCCTAAACCGACATAAATAAGGCCAAATGTAGCGGGAGGCATAGCCGCAGTTTCATATTGCAAAATCAGTAAGATGAAACCCACAATACCGAGAGCCAGAAGCATGTAATTACCTCTTTGCACATGCTTGTACATTTCAAAGTTTTCATCGCTGCAAACAATGTCATCTGCATCAACTTCGAAGACTGATGCTAATGCTTTCACCGTTTCTAACGAGGCATTGCCGCTACTTTCGAGTCGCTGAATCGTTCGAAGGCTGAGGTCACATGCACTAGCCAGCTCGTCCTGTGACCAGAGTTTCCCGTTACGTAATTTTTTGATGAGCTTTGATTTAGTTTTCATGTCCACGGTATTTCTCCTTGAGATCATTGAAAGATTTCATGATACTCAAAGAGTCGGTAATGAGTGACGCCAAACACCCGTCAAAATAGCGACAGTAACCAACCACCCTATAATGCAGCGCAACAAAACGCAAGGTTTGCCGGTTAGTCAATGTTAGCCATCACACTGATAAAGATGGCGAATTGCACGGAATTAAGAGAAAAAGAAACACACGTCCATTCACATCATTTTGTCTGGGATATTTTGTACTCCGCAGAAGAAAATCTTAGTCGTTATGTTAAAGATTCAAATTTGAACAGGGTTACGCGTTGGCATCAACCTATCAAAGGGTTACGTAGTACTTGTCACAGGCCCTACAGTTAAAGCCCATTTTTTCGTAAGCGCAGCAGTCATTATTGGGGGGCTTGAGCAAACTGACGGTGAGGTGTCGTAGTCGTGACGTAGCCGTGTCGTAACAAATTTTCGGATCTTGGATGATGATAAGGCTTTTTAAGCAGTCAAACAAAGGAGTCATAAAATGAGTGTGCTGATAAATGAAAACGTAGTGAGAAGACTGACTAAAAGAACGATCCTAGCTATAAGATTGGCTGGCTCAGTATTTAGACTTAGTGATCGCGCGGTCCAAAGAGTTGCGGATGAAGAGATTGGTTCGCAGGCGTCAAAAAGCGAGTGGGCCTCCGCCGATGATAAAGACACGAAGAACTTAAATTTTAAGACTTCTACTATTCATATTAAACCCTTCACCATAGTAGGTCCAAATCGTGGTTTTTGGGACGTAATTATCGGGTGGATATGCCATTGCGCGGGAATAGAGAATCAACTTTTGTCGTATCGATTTGAGAAAAAATTGGCAATGATACCGAAAAAAACGACAACACTGACTTGGTCACTTATTGGGGCCCTAGTTTCTGTTTTGGCAATCGGCCCGGTTAAAGCGGACCAATTGGCGTTTGTTGGTGTCAACGTTATTCCCATGGGCGGCGACAGGATGCTCAGTGATTATACGGTGATTGTTGAGGAAGATAGAATCGTCGCGCTGGGTCCCCGAGCGTCGACATTACCGACTGTTGATGCCACCGTGATTGAAGGGAAAGGCAAATATTTGATTCCCGGTCTTGCTGACATGCACATCCACCTGCTAGACCAAACATTCATGGCCGCACTGCTCAAAAAAGATAAGCCGATACAACCGTTCGAGAACATGCTCTACTTGTATCTTGCCAACGGTGTTACCACTGTCCGGGTCATGGCGGGATTTCCAGAATTACTGGAACTTCGAGATGCCATTGAGCGGGGGGACGTTCTGGGACCAAGACTCATCGTAACCACACCAATGTTCGATGGTGAGAAAACGATATGGCCAGCGCCGCTTAGCCGCCCGATTCCGACTGCCGAAATTGCTCGTAAAGCGGTCCAAGAGTCGAAGGAGGATGGCTACGACATGATTAAAGTGTACACGTTACTGGGACGAGAAGCGTACGATGCTGTCATTGATGAAGCTAAGAAGGTAAATCTCAAAGTCGTGGGCCATGTACCAATAATGGTCGGCCAAGAACATGTACTCAAATCGGGTCAAGACGAAATTACGCATATGGAGGAGTATTGGCGGTTTACGCGTGATTACGGCGATGACGTTGTCGAAAAATTTACCGCCATGACTACGAAAGCAGGGGTGTGGTTTTCACCGACCCTCACGACGTATCAGGATCAAATGAGCGACGGTAAGGTCGTAATGAATCGCCCTGAAAACCGCTACCTCGATCCTCTTATATTGGACTTCTGGAGCAGCAGGATTCCGCCTGCCAGCAATAACGAAAAAGCCAAGTCCCTACGGGCGCAGCAGATCGAAGATCTTGGTGGGTTTATGCTTCGTTTGGTAAAGAGCATGTATGATGCAGGAGTACCCTTAATGACAGGTACTGATGCCTTGAATCCGATGGCCGTGCCGGGATTTTCCATGCACCGTGAACTCGCGTTATTCAAGAAAGCCGGAATTCCCAACTACCAATCCTTGCGTGCAGCCACTGCGCGTCCCGCAGAGTTTATGGAGGAAACTGATGAATGGGGAACGGTGTCGAATGGCCACCGCGCCGATTTGGTTTTACTGAGTGCCAACCCATTGGAAGATATCAACAATACTAAAAGAATTGAAGGTGTAATGGTTCGCGGAAAATGGTTAGCGAGGAACGCCATCCAGCAGCGTCTCGATCAATTTGCCGAGGAATATGCACAATTATCGAGGTGACAGTAAGGATGGGAGTTGGGTTTTATTGCTCCGGCCAATTGCCTCCAACTCCTCACGCAATGCACACTGGATACCTCTCGATCAGTTGCTCTCTCAGGGAACAGGCGAGGGCGTTCTCGCAGACGTGTCCCAGCTTGCCCCAAGACCAATTTACCGGAAGCCATTGGGTTTTCCGATGAGGTTACTTTCCCCTAGGAACAATAAGTCCCAATAAATCCACGATCTACAGGGCTTTTTCGATAAATATGGCTCTGGTTGTTGGGAACGAACCAACGACCATTTGGGATTGTTTGAATTCGAAGTTAAACCGCCTCCGATGTTGTCCCAGTTGAGTCCTCCGCCGCATCGAGCTGCGCACGGATATCAGCGTGTTTTGCTTCGTCCAGATCAAAGCGTGAAAACAGCCAAGCACCGATCAAATAGCATACCAGGGGAAACAAGCCCAGCAGAGCGCACATTGCCAACTGTACCGTGCGCGTTTGTTCTTCATTGGGAAGAAACCCTACGGCACTGAGTACGAAACCGGTGAACATCAGCATCACCCCGCTAGCGCTTTTTAAAGCAAAGTTCCAGACGGCAAAATAGACGCCTTCTTTACGCTCACCGGTGACGAGTTCATCGTAGTCGATCACGTCACTCTGAATAGATGGACCAATAGTCGTTCCGCAACCAGCGAACACACCACACATCAGCGACAGAAAAATGAGCCAGATTACCTGGTAGCTTTGTTCTTCAATAAAGGCCAGTGCGAACATGCCTGCAAATGATATCGCCGTGCCAATCATGGCCCAAAACCACAATTTGACCTTGCCGTATTTTCTGGCCAAACGCACCCACATGGGAATGAACAAAGTGGACGTCACCATGTAGGTAATAATGGCATAGGGTGCAATTTCTATCATACCCATAACGTATTGCGCCACGTACAGTGCTGCGGCGCCAATAGCCGCTCCGCCAATGTTCTCAATGAAGGTAACGGTAATCAGCAGGCGGGCGTAGGGATTTTTCCAAACGTCCTTACCCGCGCCAAGTATGCCGTTAGAAGGAGCCTTGGCCACTGAACTAGTTTCTTTAAGCTTCCATACGGCGATGACGATCAGAAAGATGAGTGCGAAACCCGCATACATGGCAAGCTGGGGAGCCAATAGTCGCACCTGCTCGCGATCAACAGACTCCACCGAAGTCAACCAGCCCAAAGTGAGCAGGGCGAAAATACCTCCAACCACGATGCCAGACTGGCGTATACCATAGAGCTTGTTACGCTCAAAATAATCTTTCGACAGCTCGGCACCCCAAGATAGTTGTGGCACCATGATGGCGGTCATAGACGTATAGAAAGCAAACACCGCAACAGCCATCCAGATTGCCGTCTCTGATTTGCTCAGGGATACGGGACTGGCAAACAACATGTAGTAAGCAACAGCAGCCGGTATAGCTCCCACTAGAATCCAACTGCGACGCCTTCCAAATCCGAGCTTTGTTATGTCGCTCAAATAGCCAACTACGGGATCGGTGATAGCATCCCAGATCCGCGACAGACCAAAGATGGTGCCCATAATGGCTGGCGCAATGAGCAACACATCTGTGGAGTACTTCATCACATACAGACCAAGCAAGGTAAGCATGTAACCCGCTGCCGTAGAAGGCAGCGAGTAGAGCACCATCTCACGGTTACTCAAAGAAACGCGGGGGTCTGCCGTCATATGATTATGGCTTCTATATATTTTTGAAAACGGTCTACCATCTACCGCATTACAGCTCAACTTATGTGGTAATTAGTTGAGCTGTTCAAAAGCTCGAAACAAATTATGCGTGTTGCAAGATCTGCCCCCAAAACTTCTTATTGAGGATTCTTTAATCGTCGAAGCCCAGAAAAACAGTGGCTTCATCCACTCCTTTGCGCTCTGAAACCACAGCATTTGCAGGGAACTCGTCGTCGGGCCAACCGAGCGCAACGGCTTTCATAATAACCTGGTCTTCAGCAATACCGGCGTGCTCACGCACAACCGGTGATTGCATAATGCCCTGGCTATTAATAACAGCGCCAAGCCCTCGAGACCAAGCGGCATTCACCAGCGCCGTTGTCACTGCACCGCAATCAAAGGCAGTATCATCGCTGTCCGCTAGCGTTCGGTCATAAGTGACAATGACACAAACCGGTGCGTCGAATTGACGAAAGCCGCGCAATACCCAATCCTGCCGCGCGTCTTTATCTTCTCTGGCAATACCCATAGCTGAGAACAATTGTTTTGCTACTCCGACCTGTCGGTCCCGGTGCTGGCCTTCAAAGGCTTGTCCGATTCGAAACTCGCGCGAATGCGGTACCCCGGCAAGGTTTCGCTCGGTATTTCCACCACGAATAAGATCTAGCGGCTCGCCAGATATAACATAGAAATTCCAAGGCTGCGTATTCATAGACGATGGTGCGCGCATCGCTAGCTCTAGAATTTCCTTTATCAAGGCTTTGGGAACAGGCTCGGGTTTATACCCTCGGATACTGCGGCGGCCGAGAATCACATCATCAAACAGCATTGTCATTTTTCATTATCTCCAATCTAGGGGCCTGAGATCAGACCTCTCGTTACGTATATAGTCTAAGTCGTTAAGGTTGCGGCCGGAGCTTATATGACAGTTAGCCGAGCCGTCCAGTAGTTTCAAATGATTTAATAGAACGGCCCGTCAAAAAAATCTTATACCGAGGCGGAAGGGGAGACTCTTTTACCAATTCCCGCAGCTGGCCCATTCGCATCATACCGATGGGCCGGCCTCACTTCCTGTTTATCTGTCAGCTAAATTTATCGATTACCATCGACTGACAGTAATGGCTTGCTTCACCATTGCAATGTAAGTCGTTTAGGTTTTGAGAGAACTGAGAATGGTTAGCTGATTACTCACCTACGGTTACTTTGAGCGTGCTTGTACAATCTAAAACTAATACTGAGTGCCAAAAACGAAGATCAGTACAGCAGCAAAGAAACTAGCCTGTAAATACCGCCGTGATTCCGCGACCGCATGGCAACACGAACTGCCATGACCTTGAAAAGTTAACTGTTCGATATCGCCCTTTGGAACCGTTAAATCCTGGGTGGGTACGACACATTTTTTGGCTAGGCGTTTCGACAATGTTCGCACGAAAATGAACCTACATGTACTCGCTTACAATCTCCGTTGCCAGTATTTCCCAGCGTCGATTGCCGTGCTGATTACATTTAAAATCTATTGTGCTCATGCCAGCCCCCGAGTGAAACAAAATACCGTATTTAATGCCCTTAATGGTTGTATGGCTGTTGATTATGCACTGGGGAACTATACTCTCTATAGGCTTTGAAGAAGGGCGTAATGTGATAAAGACATTTTCGATTTGTTTTGCCTTAAATTTGTTCGTTTTCTTATCAGGTTCAATGGCATCAACTTTGACCGGCGGCTTTCCAGAGACTCTTTCTGGACTAGGGGTGACAGGAGAGGGCCGGCTCGTCGGAGATAGTCGATTTATCGAGTTTTTAAGCTGTTTTTTGGACAAATCGGCGCTGAATATTAGCTGGCAGGCTTATCCAACGTCACGCGTAATGCGACTAGTAGAGCGTGGAGACATGGATATTAGCTATCCGATGGGTTTCGATGCTGAAAGAGCGGCAGTGTCGATACAATCGCTTCGGGTCGGAGTCGCACATATTTATTTGGTCTATGTTGGCGCTCCCCCCGTCTTAGACGATAAATTACTAACAGTTGGTACCAAGCGTGGTACCGCGCAGGCATCCGACTTCGCTGCAAGGGGTTTTAAATCTATCCATCAAAACAATGACTATTTCTCACTCTTTAAAATGCTAATCAACGGCAGGCTCGATATGATTGCTGTTCCTCGAATAGTCTACGAATATTATGCTGAAAAAAATGACGATAAACTGAATTTCCAGACATATAAAACCTACGATTATGGATTCTATCTAGAGCCTAATATGGATCAAGGCTTGGTCAATCTGATCAATAACTCCATCACAGCTTGTAGATCTTTAGCTTCGGAAAAGTGACATCGTGGAATACTTGAACGACTGCATTAGATAGACAGTGTATTGCCCGCATGCCCGCTCTAAGAGTAAACGCTCCCTTGACGACCATATGATTGACGAGCTCGACCTATTGACTGCCGGTTGAAAGATGGCTGTATAGCCGTTTCAATCTCAGATGCATGGAGAACAACCTTCGAGATATACAGGATCTACTAGCTGAAAGAGACGCCACGGTTAGCCGTGAAGCAATCCGTCTCTGTTACATTCATCCAGTTTAGACAACTTAACAACACACTGCTTCGCCACCGCCTTGAACGGCAAGAGGAAGCTTGATTTGTTCGGATTCAATATTTGCGAGGGACAGCCGTTAATTCGGCTTATACTGCGTTTCTTTTCGTTCTGCTTCGGCGACCATAATTTGCGTGATAGCGCGCAAAAGGCTACATTAGCTGCCATTTTTATGCGGGCTGGTGCCTGTACCGATCGACGACGGATTTTGAGAGTTATCTATGACCCACGACACAGACGATGTACGCATTAGTGCTATTAAGGAATTATTGCCACCCATAGCCCTGCTGGAACGATTCCCTCAGTCGGAAAAAGCCTCCGACCTGGTCTACAAATCGAGGCAATCCATCCACAACATGCTCATGGGCAGTGACGATCGACTACTTGTCATTGTCGGCCCCTGTTCGATTCACGACCCGGAAGCAGCTATCGAATACGGTAAACGCTTGCTTCCTCTTCGTGATGAGTTGAAGGGCGAACTGGAAGTGGTAATGCGAGTGTACTTTGAAAAGCCTCGTACCACTGTCGGCTGGAAGGGGTTGATTAACGATCCGTATCTCGATGGCAGTTTCAAATTAAATGATGGCCTGCGTATCGGCCGGAAGTTATTGCTCGACTTGAATAATCTGGGACTTCCAGCGTCCAGCGAATTTCTGGACATGATAACACCGCAGTATATTGGTGATCTCATGAGCTGGGGAGCCATTGGGGCACGGACGACCGAATCGCAAGTACATCGTGAACTGGCATCGGGGCTTTCGTGCCCTGTCGGCTTTAAAAATGGTACCGACGGAACGATAAAAGTTGCCGTCGATGCGATCGGCGCTGCTTCAGCACCGCACCATTTTCTATCGGTGACGAAATATGGTCATTCGGCGATCGTCGGCACCGCGGGCAATCCCGATTGCCATATCATTTTACGCGGCGGGAAAACTCCGAACTATAGTGCGGAGCATGTTGCCGAGGTAAAAATCGGACTTAAGAAGGCCGGCTTACCGGAAAAGGTCATGATCGACTTTAGCCACGCGAATAGCAGCAAACAGTTTAAGCGACAACTCGATGTCAGTACCGATGTCGCAGGTCAAATTGCCGGCGGCGAAGACTCTATATTCGGTGTGATGATCGAAAGCCATCTGGTCGAGGGTCGCCAAGACCTGGAAGAAGGCAAAGTAGCTACCTTTGGACAGAGTATCACCGACGCGTGCATAGGCTGGGACGATACTGAAACAGTATTACGCCAATTGGCCACTGCAGTACAACAGCGCCGAGGCTAAGTTGGCGTAACATGCAGGCGCTTTGGCGGGCGGCTTGCGCGACTTCCCTTAGTCTGTTTTCGGGTGAGTGGGGCGTTTGTCCTACTTATACATAGTCCACTTGATAAGGAGAATGCCATGAACAAAATCCAAGGTTTACATCATCTGGCTATTTGTACGGGTGACATGAAAGCGCAGATTGACTATTTTACCGACAAACTCGGAATGGAGCTGCAGGCGCTTTATTGGATGCACGGCGTTGCGAATACTTTTCACGCTTTTCTACGATTGAATGATGAGAGTTCAATTGCATTTGTGCACAACCCTGAGATTAAAGATATTCCTTCTGTCGTGGGCGAAACGCATTCGGGCAACGCTGGCGCTAACAGTGCTCCCGGGACAATGCAGCATTTGGCGTTGAAGGTAGAAAATGACGCAGAGATATATGCGATGCGTGACAGACTGAGGGCAAAGGGTGTGCCAGTGTTAGGCCCGATAGAACATGGTATGTGCAAATCGATTTATTTCGCAGGCCTTGAGAATATGACTCTTGAACTTTCCTACTCGCGGGAGCCGATAAATAATGATGTGTGGATAGATCCAGACGTTGTTAATTTACTGGGGATTAGCGAATTGGAACTTACCGGATATAAATCACCAGCGGCTTATCAAGATGAGGCTGGGAAAGTCGGACAGCTGAGTACCGATGCACCCGGTCCACACATGAATTATCCCGCCGAAGTTTATGCCTCGATCCTTGCTGCGCCAGATGAAGCAGTACTTCACTCTGTTCCTAGCGACCCGCCTGTTAAAATTTAGCTCGGGCACTTAGCTGGGTATTGGAGTCACCATTTATATTATTTCCTTGCGTTGCGTTTAGGATGTATTTTTGATTTTGATTTTTATTTTTTGGTTTCTATTTAATTATCGTTGGAAGTGATTTTTTGGAAATTTTAGGTAATATCGCAATATTTGAAGGTGGTGTATCAGGGATGTGTCGTGCGCCGACGGTTAGGTTCGCGGCTCAGAGTGGCAGCGTTGTTACTCTGAGCCTCGGAGAATAGACGATTGGCGGTAGCCTGTTTTCTGGGAAATAAAGGGAACGACGGAATAAAGGTGGCGAACGGACTATTTTTAGCCGAATCGAAGTGGTTGATTATTGCAAGGCTAAAGGACCGATACTTTCCGTTTTTTCTATCTAAATCTCAGGATGCGTGCGTTTGTATAATGGGGTAGTGCGGTGGCTTGAAAGTGGGTCTGATTCATCTGGCTGGGGAAAGTTAATTTGGTGGTACTTGCGAATTAACTCGCGGTAACTGCATCTTCAAAACCGCTTTACCTGTAGCATCAACGCCACCCAACTGAAAACAACTCTTCGCAATATATCATCATTCCAATCCTGGTTGTTAATAACAATAGACAAGCCTTATCCTTCCTCCAATCCTAAAAACGGGGTCAACGCCCCAATAAACTGTCCGGAATTGATAAGGCCAGAGAAAGGAGACCTATATTGCGAACAGTTTCTATATTCTGGTGCGGCGAGATTGGCTTTAAGGATAAAATTGTACAGCAGTCACAACATTGCGCGCTTGCTGTGTGTGAATTTGGGCATAAAGTGCCCAGCCGTTCATTCGTCTCACGCCAATGATTGAACAGGCGGAAAAGGCACCACCTTCTCGTTGATGTTGGTAAAGATTGGAGCCAAACACTTTCATGCCCTGACCGCTTTGACCGGCAAAATTGCCCGATGCCGCTAGGTTGTTGGCAAGACTCATACCTGACGTTGCGATCTTTGAATCCGCAGCGTCCCCTGAAACGCGGGTGCTGGGCATTATGTGCGCGACCTTTAATTCGCCGTTGGGAAGTGGCAGATAGGCAAAGCTGCAAGCGGTCAATAGCCCGGTCACCATAATGTTGGGGCCTCCAGCACCCGGCAGCCGCAAGCCTCCCATCGCAGGAATACACACCATGGTTACACCGTCTTTTTCTTCCTTTTGCATCGGGACATTTTGTGCTTGAAAACTATGGGCTCCAGCAGGTGGCATGCCGAGGTCCGGCTCCATCTTGTACCGAGTGCTGTTGGCATCACTATTATTGAACACTCTATATGCAACCGGCCCCGCCGCGCTGTTGCCCGCTATCATCAAACCATAGTGTTTTAGAAAATCAAGTGTCGAAGGTCCAGTCAGAATATTATATACAAGTTGTCCGTCCATTATCCTCATCCCTTACATAGATTGTGCGTCACATTCAAAGGTCTTTATGTGCTCCAGTTATGAACCAAATTGTTCATACTGTCAAACCCAAACATTACCTGGTGACTTGCACCTTATTAGCGTACAAGCCTTCTCTCTCTCTCGGTTTTGCGAAGTTAAAGCACAGATATCGATATAATCAGGATGTGATTACTTATAGAACCCACCGATTCTTACCTGAGATCGTCAGCTAAGCTGTCTGGCGGTATCATCGTTTCAATCTAAGCCACTGAGACATTGAAAACCTCACAGCCTAGCATCGCGGCCCCAAAAGTCTCCCGGCAGAGCAAACGCAGCTACTTTGCAAAACTTTCGATTGGTTACTCTCGCAGGGAACAGGCGAGAGCGTTCTCGCAAACGTGCGCCAGCTTACGCCGCACCCAAATTACCGGAAGTCATAGGGTCTTCGCACGGGATTACTTTCCCACATGCGAAAAAAGCCCCGTAAATCCATGTTCTACAGGGCTTCTTCGATAGATATGGCTCCGGATGGTGGGATCGAACCAACTACAAATTGATTAACGGTAAATCAGTTTAGGGTTTTACGTTAGATTAAGAGGTCTAACTCGTCTATTTTGTAGGGGATGACACTTTTTCGATGTAGACCTTGCCGGGGTTGGGCGACAGTATGATGCAACAAGAACAAGAACAAGAACAAGAACAAGAACAAGAACAAGAACAAGGGGACGGGGCATGCGATGCTCCGATCTCGTCGCGTAGACCGGTCGCGCAGACGGGTCGCGTAGATCGGGTCGCTATGATTGAAAAGGCCTAACAAAGTAGGGGCTCGGCTCGCACCGCCAAAAAGAGTCGTTGGGGGCTCGCTGATCCAAATCGTTGTTCCGCGCTTACTGTGCTAAGTGCTGTAAAACGTTTTCAATAATGGCTTTTGGTTGGTCTTCGAGCAGCCAGTGGCCTGCATTCAATTCTACTTCCCGGAAGGGTCCGGTCATGTACTGGACCTGCGCTTCCACACCGTAGCGGCCCACCGCTGTGTCTTTGTTGCCCCAGATGAACAAAGTTGACGTATCGACCTTGCTCGCCATTTCGGCTGGGCGCGCCATAGTGATCATAAGAGCCCGATACCAATTAAGCGCGGCAGTGAGAGCCCCGTCTTCTGAAAACAGGGTCAGATACTCGGTTTGTTGCTGTTCAGACATGTTCTGGTAGAAACTGCGCAACATCTTAAAATCATTAAAGCTGAAAAGTACCTCTGGTAACCACGGTGTGACAAAGAACATAAAGTAGCTGCTGCGCGACTTTTGGTCTGGGTCATTCTCCAGCGCCTCGGCAAAGGCGGCTGGATGGGCGATAGATAGGGCAGTCCAACTCAGTATATTCTGTGGATATTCCATCACGACGTTCCAGCCCACCACTGCACCCCAATCATGGCCTATCAGATGGAACTGCTGTAAACCGACAGCTTTAGTGACTGCCATAACATCTTCGCGCAACTTATCCACCGTGTAATTGGCCGAGTCGCCAGGGCGCGCACCGGGGCTGTAACCGCGTTGATCGAAGGCCAAGACACGATACCCGGCCAATTCCAGCGCTTCAATCAGAGGAACCCACATGGCGGAACTCACAGGAAATCCGTGCAGAAGTACTACCGCAGGCTTGTCGTCGCCGCCAAAACCCGCTATGCGAGCACGATATTCGAAGCCATTGGCTTTGATCCTTACCAATTGCGAGGAACTTTGTGCCGAAAACACAGGAAGTGTGGAGACTGTCTTACTATAGGTTTTGTTCTGGTCCAGGGACCTGCTTGAACCGATCTGTAAAACCAACATCAAGCCCAGTATCAGAACCACGGCAGTTAGCAGAAACCATTTTAGTATTTTCAGGATCATTTCAGGCTCTTGTGTTGTTATTCAATCTTGGACACTGCGTGGCCGCGGTGGAATTTGTTTTTGTTCGGTTCTAAGTATTACTGTTAGTATAATTTAGATGTGGCGATTATTTTTTACTTTACGCTCTTTTTATCTTTTGGAAGGCTTCAAGTATCACTCTGTGTAATTTTACTATCTTTTCTTATTGTAGCCGCGACTCCACTAATAGTCACATGCTGTACGATTGCGGTCAACCAGGAAAAATCATTAATCCCAGACAACAGAAAGCTCAAATATCGGCCGTAACTGAGTAAAGGCGAAGGATATAAAAGGTGACGTGTCTGGTAAATTTAGCGAGCATCCACAAATCATGCTTCTCGCATGGCTTGTTTAAATATTTTACGCAGCGGAGAGTCTTTCGACGATGCATCGAAAAAATTGAGGGTATGAGGTAGGCACTTTTAATGTCACTCCGAGCAAACCCATCACCCAGATCCAAAAAGTTCCCGCAAGCGCAAAAACGCCGCAAATGAATGAAATACAGAAGTCTTCTATAAACATGGCTCAGATGTTGGATTCGAACTAACGACAACGGATAACGGCAAGCAGGACTATGTTGTTGCGTTAGAGTACGTTTAAAACCCTAGTGCTTGTATTTTTTGAGTGGCCGACACCTTCCCGATGGAGACATGCCACCCAGAGCAATCGCCCAGGCCGAGCAATCGTCCAGCATAGTCATTGCGTAAAGCTACTAAGGCAAGAAAGCGGTGCATGGGCACTTGAAAGTCAGTAAGGCAGGCTTAGTGTTTTCTGACTCTCCTCCTCGTTTAAGAGCCTGCAAGTTGTCTGTAAACTCGCAAAAGTGGAAACTTTCAGTGCTAAGGTGATGAGGATGGTTCGTTACGTTCGTGCCAGACCGAGTAATGTGTCGCTTACTTCAGGGTGCGTATTTCCACCTGTAGTTTGAGTGGAGAACCTACTCATTAAGCCACCCATGGCAGTCAATGAGGTTTACATGAATATGCGACGATTCGTTATCTTTTCCCAATGTTAAGGGCTTGCCAACGGTTAATGTCAAATCGTACCGCGTAAATATCTAATTTTCCGTTGAAAGAACTCGGGCTAACAGCATCTCGATTTGACGTGAACAGCAATGTTTTTCCATCACTGGTGACGAACGCGCTACCTTCAACATAGGCGGTGTTATAACTATCCATGTTTATTGCTGGCGACCAATTTATCTGATCGCTATTTTTTTCGCTCAAATTAAAGCTTATGTAGAGATCACTCATTCCTTTACCTTTCTCATCATGCATTCTCGAAAAGATCAGGTAGGATTCATCAGGCGAGATAAAAGCGTCTGATTCAAGCTTTTCTGTGTTGATGGTACTTGGCAGCTTTACCGGGGCCGCATAGCCTAGTTTAGTCTTCTTTGCGCGGTAGATGTCTCCACTACTTCCTTCATTGCGCTGAGCAAAATATAAATGTCCATCGCCGGTAGTGTTAGGATAGTACAAGTCTCTATTTTCCTGCTCGTGGCTTAAGTTCACTTTTTCCAACTTTCCCCATCCGAGTCCTTCACGCGAAGCGGTGTAAAGCTGACTTTTTTTTGTTGATTGACTTGCCTCGATCACAAAAAACAACTGATTACCGTCAGGCGAGATATGTACATCACTGGTGTTTTTTTCATCGTCTAATCCGGAAATCGTAATCTTTTGAGCCTTGTTTTCGCCGTCATGAGAGTAGGCTACCCATATATTGCTGTTGCTAAAATCGTTCGATGCTCGGGTAAAAAATAGTTCATTGTATTGTTTTGTAAATGAGCTATTAAATTCTATGGCTTCAGTAGATACCGTATCTATCAGTATTTTTTCGGCGGTGTTTGCAGAAAGACTTGGCAGTAATAAATCGACAGTTCTTTGTTCTGAGTATGTCTTAGTGACAAGAGTGCTCGCTAAGACAAAAATCGCTAGTACTGAACAGTATTGTGTTTTTTTCATTAGAGTTACTCGTTTTAGTCAGTCTTGGTTGCGTTGATTTCTTATTTTTTGGAATCACATTACTACAATGTATGAGTTGTTTAATGCCGCTGGCGCAAAGTCATAATCTCGCTATAGTTTGAATAACGACCCTTCTATTTCATATCGGAAAACAACGACTAAAGCCTTTGGGGATGTATGCTGTTTACTGAATTTATTTCGGAAAACCAGTCTAGTTGAGAGAAAATGGATTTCACCTATTTATCCCGAAATTGACATGTTCCACGTGATTAGCTTTGCTTAGGCATTAAAACGGTAAAATCATAGGTTAGAATTAGGAGGGTTTAAAACCAAATGCGGCGAACTGTCACTTATTTAAGACGAACAACCGGTGATTAACTCGGAATGTCGAAATCCTACAGTAAGTCGAACAAGTCGAACAAGTCGACTAAGGCATGTGCCAGCTAAACTAAAAAAAGCGGGCGCCTGATCACGGCGGAACACGATCGAAATCTCAGGGTCAGTGCGTCTGCTGCGTCGAGCAGGGCAGTTGCTTGAGAATAAAGGTCGCATTCCGGCAGTCCTGAAAAATTAATTTGGCAGAACCTTCGTGGGTATTTTGATTATTACTTCAGTGATCGAAATCACTTGGAAATCGAAGAGGTGTCACTAGCGGGTCGTCATACAGAAAAACCGACTTCAATATCTGACAGTAAACTACCAACAGTATGTGCTCTAGGCAAAACGCGTTCTGAAGGGGTGCGAACGACAAGGCGCTGCTGAGCCTGTACTTTCTGCCTTAATTTTCTTTCTTTGTCGTTATTGTGAAAGCTTTCCTTCGAATAGTGGTTTCTTTTTTTCTAGCGCTTCTAGTAAAAATTTTCGGCAGTGCTGCACTCTTGCGGTTTTTCTTAGATCAACGTGATTGAGTACCCACACTGACCAATCTGAGCGGGGCAGGTCTGTCGGGAAGCGGGTGATGTTTTTGTCTTTTAGGCTGTCAGGCAGGTAACAGGGCATTCGTGCTATGCCAAAGCCAGCTTTCACGGCGGCATACATGCTGGTGAGGTCGTCAACTTTTAGGCTTATGGGGGTGTTTGGGAAATGCCGTTTCACCCAGTCTGTGTTTTGGTCTTCGTTTTGCCAAAGTATGAGGCCTGCGGGGGTTTCGGCCTGGTTTGTTTTTTTGATGTAGAGGCCGTGTTGGAGGGCGGTGATTTTTTTTCCTACTAGGTAGTCGGGTGGCTCTGGGGTGAAGCGAACGGCTATGTCGGCTTCTCGGTTGGATAAATTTCGCAAGCCTTGGGTAATGGTGAGGTTAAGTTGGATGTCAGGATGTTTTTGCTGAAAGTGTACTAGATCTTCGGCTAGGGAGCACTCGAATAGGTCGTGGGGCATGGTTAGGCTTACGGGGCCTTCTAATCTGGCGTCTTGGCCGAATAAGGTGCGGGATATCTGCTGGTTCTGGGCTTCAATGGCTTGGGCTTGTTCGTTGATGGCCCAAGCGGCTTCTGTCATTTCGTAACCTTCCCGTTGTCGGTTGAAGAGACGAACGCCGTGCTTGTCTTCTAATCCCTGTATTCTGCGCGATACGGTGGAGTGGTTGACGCCAAGTGTTTTTGCCGCTCCCGAGACGCTACCACTTCGGGCAACCGCTAAGAAAAAGCGAATATCGTCCCAGTCATTCATGTTTATTGTTCCTATCCTTGTGTCGGTTGTGCATTTTTGCGGGTCTGATATGCATTTATTGTGAATTTATCGATAGCTTAGCGTCTATTAGTATGGCTGTCGATTTCTTACAAATGGAGTAGATAGCATGACAACACTTTTTGATTCGATCAGTTTGGGCGGTAAAACCCTAAAAAACCGCGTGATTATGGCGCCATTGACTCGCGGGCGGGCAGGCGCAGAGGGAGTTCCCAATGAATTGGTTGCTGAGTATTATCGGCAGAGAGCGGGTGCAGGCCTGATTATTGCGGAGGCTACGGCGGTCAGCGCGGAGGGTCGAGGGTGGATGAATTCGCCAGGCCTTTATACGGACGAGCAGCAGTTGGGCTGGAAGAAGGTGGCGGATGCGGTTCACGCTGCGGAGGGAACTATCTTTGTGCAACTGTGGCACATGGGGGCTACGGTTCATCCCGATTTTATCGGAGGAGAACAGCCAGTTTCGGCGTCTGCGGTGGCTTTAGCGGGACAGTTGACAACGCCCTTGGGGCGCGACCGGACTTTTGTTGCTCCACGTGCTTTGTCTGTTTCGGAAATCTCGGAGCGAGTACGGGATTTTGCAAGGGCGGCTCGGCGTGCAATCGAAGCTGGGCTGGACGGCGTGGAAATTCATGGGGCTAACGGTTTTCTAATCGATCAGTTTACTCGCGACAGTACTAATCAGCGTGATGACTTATACGGCGGCAGTATTGATAACCGCCTTCGCTTCATGACGGACGTGGTTGAGGCGGTTAGTCGTGAAATTGGCGCAGACAAAGTGGGCATTCGCTTGTCTCCTACCAACAGCGTCTGGGGCATTTCTGACAGCGAATATAGTCACACCTTTACCCGAGCGGCGGAAAAACTAAGTGAATTTGGTTTGGCCTATTTGCATGTGTTAGAGCCCCGTCCAGAGTCTGGTCACGCTATGGCTTCGGAGCATTATCTGACGCCGGCGATGCGCGAATGTTACTCGGGCGTATTTCTGGTAAATGGCGGTTATGATCAGGCGAGTGGAGAGTATGCTGTAAATCAAGGCGCTGGAGATGCCGTTGTCTACGGTCAGGCGTTTATTGCAAACCCTGACTTACCAGAGCGTTTCAAGAGGGGCGCAGTGCTTGCCGAGGCCGATAGCAGCACGTTTTACTCCGACGGAGCAGAGGGTTACGTGGACTATCTGCCAATTGCGAGCTAGTTGTTTACCGTCATAACGTGATTGCCATCAGTAGAACGACCACGGCGGCCGCCGGCGCTACAAGGTGAAGGCCGCCCCAAATAATGTCTAATTGTTAAATAGACATTTGGCTGCAGTTGACTAAGTCGATTTTTTTGCAAAAAGCCTAAAAAGCAATATATTAGGCTTATGAAAATAAATCTGAATTTTTTTATCGTATTGATCTTCAGTTGGTCGAGTTTATTGGACGTGAACGCCCAGCTCATCATCGGAAACCTAAATGTGCCTCCTCATTTTTTTGGGGCTAAACCTAGTGACGGCCATTTCGTTAAAAAAGCCACTAAAGTTCTAGATGCTTCGGAAATCAGTTACAAGATAGTAACGTTGCCAATGGAAAGAGCATATCGCGAACTTGCTGAAGGTAACATTAATGTATGGATAAGTTTTAAGTCACCTCGATATAATGAGTATATGCTGTACTCCAATCGCGAACTCTTTGAGTTGGATGTTAGTGTTTGCAGCTACGAAACAGAACAGATTACCCTGACAGATCTCCACAGCAAAAAAATAACAGTTATAGGGGGGCATTTAATGGGAAATCTCATTTATTATTTCAATAACGAAAACCACAACATTGCTTTAGAAACAGTTCGTGATGGCGACGTTTTGACTAAAATGCTGATCATGAAAAGAACAAAATATATTATCGGGTACTATAAAACCATTAAGTACTATTTAGATAAGCATAATAGGGATACCTCTCATAATATCTCATTCAATTGCTCGTCTTTAAAAAAAGAACCCGTTTACATGATGTTGCACAAAAAGACGGTTGATCTTGATTCATACATTGAAAAGATAAATAGGAAATTCCCCGCATTCTATTCCACAAATTGATCGACGAAGTGGTTGCTAGAGTGCTTGTTGTCAAAAAGTGCGAAGATATCGCCGCACCTTTAATTGTGCGGTGCGAATGACTAAAATTGCTCCAAAAATATAACGGCGGCGGTAAATCAACGCTACAGACTCGGCCCAAACTTAGTTCACTTTAATAGGCAGTATGAAAGTGAGCCACTGGTCGGTTGATTTTTCTAATGTAATCCATCAACTTGAAAACTCATACCGTAGTGATTGTGATGGATCAATACAGTCGTTGCATTATTGGCTTTGTTACCGAGAGTCCGGACCGTCATGAGGGAAACCCGAGTGGAGTCGACATTTACAACATGTTCAATTCAATTATTTCAGAGCATTCAGTCCTGTCTAAATATATCAGCACCGATAACGATCCTCTGTTCGAATTTCACCGCTGCCAGGCCAAACTCCAGGTTCTCGAGATTAATGAGATTGAATCTACCCATTTACTTCAAACTGAATCTCTATACCACATAATTTAAAAGGTCTCGTTCAGGATACTTATGGAATCTAACATAAATGCTGTTTACAATTACTGTTCTCAAAACCAGTTTTAATTTTCACGTGTGCTGTCGACACAATAATCAACGAAAATGAAGTGTAGGAGATAAGGTTTGAAACTCATCAGCGACGACGTCTTGATTGATTCGGGACAGCAACTCCCAAACTATGAGGCAATTTACCCGAAGTTCGAAGGATTTAAGTTTTGGGACCCCGCCGCGTGGACGAAAGGCCACCCCTACGATCTATACAAGAAAATGCGCGAGGAAGCGCCGGTGATGTGGTTACCCACGGAAAAGAACTTCTCGGGCTTTTGGTCAGTAACACGATACGACGACATAAAAAAAGTCGAGCTCGCCCCCAGTGTTTTTTCCTCGCAGCGTGGCAGCATCAACATGATGGTGCCCGAAAGAAAAAATTGGCGCCCGGAAAAACTCGTGCCCGCGGCCTACAACTCCTTGATCAATTTAGACGAACCGCTGCATCGGGAAATGCGCATGCAGCAAGCCGAATTCTTTTTTCCCGGTTATATAGCGACGATTCGAGACAAAGTGGGTCTAAAAATCGATCGACTGCTCGACGAAATGGAGAGAAAGGGTCCCGTTGTCGACTTTGTAAAAATGTTTTCTGAAGAACTTCCCTTGTTCACGCTTTGTGAAATGCTCGGCATCGATGAAGAGGATCGACCCAAAGTTAAAGTTTGGATGCACCACCTTGAGTTGGCGTCACAATTCTTGTCCAATCCCTGGCAAACATTTTTCTCCGAACCACTGTTCCCCTTTCGTTTTAATCGTGTTGTGAACGACATGTTTGCCTATGGTGAGCGTGTCATGGCGGATCGGCAAGCTAATCCTCGCGAGGATCTACTAACCGCCATTGCGCAATCGAAAGCCGGTGGCGAGTTACTTCCACAGGCGTTTCTCGATGGCTCTTGGCTGCTTATTATCTTTGCCGGTAACGACACGTCGCGGAATTCTCTATCGGGCACCATTCGATTGATGACCGAATTTCCAGATCAGCGCGCCATGGTATTGGATGACCCTTCACTCATTCCAAAAATGTCGGAAGAGGCACTGCGAATGGTATCGCCTGTCATGCATATGCGGCGCACAGCGCTCGAAGACACAGAATTGAATGGCCAAAAGATAGCAAAGGATGAAAAACTGGTTCTCTGGTACGGCGCCGCCAACCGCGACGCAGATATCTTCCCCAATCCAGACACCTTTAATATGCATCGAGACAACGTCGAAAAGCACCTTGCCTTCGGTCATGGCGTACATAAATGTCTAGGGTCTCGAATCGCAAAGATGCAGTTGCGACTCGCTTTCGAGCGAATATTTGAGCGCTTCCCCGATATCACCTGGACGGGCAAACAAACCATTTCTCCCAACTCGCTAGTTCACGCTATCTCGAGTTTGCAGGTTAATCTGTACGGTCCTAATGGCAAACGTCCTACACAGGTCGCAGTTAGTTGAACTGAACAAACGTGAATTGTGAGAATTGCCCGGGGTAGCTCGGATCAAACAGAACTGTTGGAGAAAATCCTTTGAACGTTGTTGTTAAAAAAACTCTCAAATGGACGGGTGCGCTGCTGTTATTGTGTGTTGTTGCCGGTATAGCGTTGTTGTTAGTGAGCGGCGCCTGGCGCGTCTTTTTCCCCTCTAGTGAACATGACGAGGTGGCGCCTGTCTTGCCTGCCACAATGTCTTCCCCTGCGATTTTACTGTTTACCAAAACTAACAGCTTTCGCCATGTTGAAGGTATTGAAGCGGGTGCTCGCCTAGTCAAATCTCTGGGCGAGAAAAATGGATGGTCCGTGTTTCACACTGAAAATGGCGCAGTATTTAACTCGGATGATCTGGCGCGCTTTAATCTTGTGATGTTTCACAATAGCACGGGGAATATGCTCAGTAAGAAGCAGCAACTGGCTTTTCAGCAATGGCTGGAAGCCGGTGGCGGTTGGGTGGGAACCCATGCGGCAGGGGATGATTCACACCAGGAATGGCCCTGGTATGTGGAGAACTTGCTTGGCGTTAAATTCACCGCGCACCCTCTGGGGCCGCAGTTCCAAGTGGCGCGGGTGAGCAACGAACAACCTACACATCCGGTAATGGGGCAGCTGCCGCTTAGTTGGGAGCACGAGGAGGAGTGGTACTCCTGGGAACACAGCCCACGCGACAAAGGCTTTACTATTCTTGCTAGCATTGATGAGGGGAGTTATGTTCCTGTGCAAAATCTCCTTCTCACCAAAAACGATTTACGCATGGGCGATCACCCGGTGATCTGGAGCCGTTGCTTGGGGATGGCGCGTGTATTGTATTCCGCCCTGGGCCATCAGACCTCCGCTTATGAGGATGAAACCCACCAACGCTTGCTGGAAAATGCGATAAGCTGGGCGATGGATTCTGCCATGTGCGAGGATAATACTGTCAGCTTATCAATTGCGCAGGAAGCGGTGAGATAGTCTGGATACAAGCAGTATCAACATTTTGTTTCTTGGAGCAAAATGATCTTGCAGAGCTAACTTGTCTGCCCCCAGTTCTTTGGGTACGCTGATAGGGGTGGATTGCATTTGTTCTTTTAACCACGATTCGAAAAAAATGGAATTGAACCGTTAATTTCCGAGAGAGCCTCAATGAATAGAAAATCTATCGTCTTTGTTTTTGCCGCCCTGTTATTTAGTTTTCCTGCGTGGGCCCAGCACGAAGCGAAAACACTCAAGAAAACCGTCACTACGGAGCTTGAGCTCAATTATCTCTTACATGTACCGAAAAGTTATCAGGCGGACGGTGATCCATGGCCGCTCGTGCTTTTTCTACACGGTGCCGGTGAGCGCGGCAGTGATCTAAATAAGGTAAAAGCGCACGGTCCACCAAAACTTGTTGAAATGGGACAGTCACTACCAGCCATTATCGTATCGCCACAATCTCCTGAAGGTGAGTGGTGGAACGACCAGGTTGATGCTTTGAGTGCGCTGCTGGATGAGGTAGAAAAAAATTATAATGTCGACCCTAAGCGTATCTATGTGACTGGACTCAGTATGGGTGGTTACGGCACCTGGGCACTTGGCTCCTCAGATCCCGATCGATTCGCGGCGTTGCTGCCCATTTGCGGTGGCGGTATGTCGGTGATGGCAAGAAGACTAATCGATACACCGATATGGGCTTTTCACGGAGATGCAGATGTCGTTGTAGCGCTAGAAGAAAGCCAGCGGATGGTTGATGCGTTAACACGTTTCGGAAATAAGAAAACCAAGTTTACCGTTTATCCCGGCGTTAACCATGATTCATGGACCGCAACCTACAACAATCCTGAAGTATGGAAATGGCTGTTGGAACAGAAACGGGAGTGAACCTACGGGTTGTCATACAGATACACAAATTGGCCGCAAAATTACCGAAGTTCTCGCGACAAAGGGTTACTTTGATTACGCTGGCACCCGCAAGAAGAAAGATCTCGATGCTTTGAATAAGCTCGAAAATGTACTTCAATCCGTCTCGATGTCACCGTTCAAAAAGGGATTGATGCGGCGGCCGAAACGCTTTGAAGTTATCGTGGATCGCAGGTCAAACTATCTGCACAGGAGTATGCGCGCGTGAAAAGCCTGTTAATGACACATCCGGATTGCCTGCAGCACGCCATGGAGAACCATCCGGAACGGCCTCAACGGTTACAAGCAGTCATGGAAATGCTTGAGCAATCGGGATTGTCCGGTGATATGGACATGAAGCATGCCGTTGAAGCTCGCACTGATCAATTGACGCTTGCCCATCCATTGCAGCATGTAGAATTTATTGAGCAAAGCGAGCAGCCCAATCAAGTCGTTAAGGTAGACCCGGACACCTACATGAGCACTGGCAGTACGAGAGCAGCCAGGCTCGCTGCGGGTGCGGTTATCGAGGCCACAACCCGGGTTCTTGATGGCGAATATTCTCGCGCTTTCTGCGCCATTCGCCCACCGGGACATCATGCTGAAATTGCTGAAGCGCTGGGATTTTGTCTCTTTAACAACATTGCTGTTGCCGCCCTTACCGCCTTACAACGGCCTGATATCAATCGAGTTGCGATCCTCGATTTTGATGTCCATCATTGCAACGGCACCGTCGATATTTTTAAAGACAATGAACAGGTGCTGGTCTGTTCCAGTTTCCAGGATCACTTTTATCCTCACCGCTTCCTAGACTTCTCGAATGACCACATTATCACGACGCCCATGAGCGTTGGCACCAATGGCCGTCAATTTCGACATCTCATTGAGAAAAGCTGGTTGCCTGCCATCGAAGATTTTAAGCCTGACCTGATTTTTGTTTCTGCGGGTTTTGACGCTCATCAGGATGACCCGCTTGCCGAAATTAATCTAAACGAAGATGATTATCGGTGGATGACTAAATTGATTATAAGTTTGGCTGGTACTTACACAGCAGGCAGAATAATATCGACTCTGGAAGGTGGTTATAACCTGACTTCTCTGGCCAATTCCGCAAAGGCGCATGTGGAAGTGTTGATACAGAGTTAGACTGTTAGAGACTTGATTTGATAGTTATAGTTATAGTTTAAAAGATTGTTGATGGCGTCTTCCTCTCACTCAGTGCTACTTTTTTATGTTGCAAAGCCTCGGTGTTTAGTTAATTGGCAAGGCGTACATTTTCGAAAACCGTGTCTACGCGTCGCGATTTGTTTGCACGGTGGGGCGATAAGCCGTGCAGCATGTAATGAACATTCGCGATGCACTAGAGTGCATGTAAAGCCATTATTTTTAGCAATTATAGACAACAAAACAACGAGGCCATATGAATCCTGCAACTTATAACACACTGATTTACACCGCATCTGAAGGTATAGCGGAAATTCGTCTTAATCGTCCGCCGCTAAATTTGATCGACAAAGACTCAACGTTTGAGTACCACCATGCGCTTCAAACGGCCGATGCAGACCCCGACGTAAAAGTTATTGTTCTCTGTGGCAATGGTAAAGGTTTGTCGGCGGGCGTAGACCTGAAGTTTCTTGAGTCTTTTTCGACTGCCGATATGGAAAAATTCCTGCGCCTGTTTTATGTCGATACGGTCAAAATAGTTCGAGGTTTAAGTAAACCCATTATTGCGGCTGTCCATGGCTATGCGCGAGAAGGTGCCTGTACACTGGCTTTTCTTTGTGACATGGTGATTGCTGCCGATGATGCGGACTTTGCCTATCCCGGTGTACCCAATCTCGCGGGTCCTCCCGGCATGCACGTGTGGTTTTTGCAAAAGCTCATTGGCCGTATGAAGGCTGCCGAACTCATACTGACCGGCAAGGCTATTTCTGCCACTGAGGCAGAGAGACTCGGCATGATCACTCGGTGTGTTCCCCGCCAGAGCCTTGATGATGAAACCCGCCAATTGGCTCGCCGACTTGCCGAGATGTCTCCGCTAGCACTGCAACGAAGTAGGGACCTGATGTATGAAATGGAGAATATGCACTTTGATGACGTTCCGGAAGCTGCATTGAAAGCGCTATCGGCAACATTCGACAGCGACGACAGCAAGGAAGCACGCAAGGCATTTATAGAAAAACGAAAGCCGGTGTGGACAGGCCAATAAAAAAATAGGGCAATAAAAAATGTCTGTTTTCGACTAGGTGTATTAGTTCTGACTTACAACGGATCCATCAATCATCAATAGCTCTAACGCTTACACCGCCCTCTCGCAAAGTAGTTCGGATGCCGGCTGTAAGTCCGCAACCCGGCATTGCCGTCTCTATTTCTCTTTATGTTTCTAAATAAGGTGAGTTGTTGAGTGTAGGCCAGCGATTTCCAGCTGACCCACCGATTCCGCGTGTGAAACCTGTGAAGGGCGGCTCAATGCCAATGAACGAGAATAGCACGCTGCTCCGCTGACTCGCGCGCAAGAGACTCAGCCTTTTCTCCATACCGTTCCTCAACCTTCTCCCGGCGAATTTTTAATGTTGGCGTTAGAATTTCGTTCTCAATTGACCAAGGTTCAATATCAATAATTACAGCACCGATCCGTGCGTGTTTTTCAACACCGTTATTAATTTCCTCGATGGTTTCCAGTATCGCCGTTTCAACCATTGAGGACGCATGAGTCTGAGCTTCGGCGGATAAAACAGTCACTATCACCGTTTTTGAATAGCCCCGTCCCAGCAAACATTGCTGCTCTGCGTGCGGATTGATCGCAAATTCTCCCTCGATGGGTGGTGGTGCAACAAACTTGCCCTGAATCGTTTTGAAGTAATCTTTCACTCGGCCCGTAATGTACAAAAAACCATCCTCATCGACACGCACTTTGTCACCGGTATGTAACCACCCGTCCTGGACAAGTTCAGCTGTTTTCTCTGGCATTTTGTAGTAACCGGGCGTACAACCGTCGGCTTTGATAATCAGCTCACCCTCATCAGTGATTCGGTATTCAACCCCATCAGCTGGCTTGCCTATAGAGCCAATTCTGCGGTGCTCGTCTGTACTCACAATGATCCCCATTGCTTCTGTTTGGCCAAATCCTTCCATCAACTTAAGGCCTGCTTCTTCATACCACTGAATCAGCGCCGGCGGGGTTGGTGCCGCGGCAGTGAGGCAATACACCACGTCCGACAAACCCAGCGAGTCAACAATCATTTTACCAATGCCCTCTTTATCTTTCGCCATCGCTGCATCTAGTGCTTCCCTGCCGCCAAACTTCGCAATAATTCCTTGTTGAAACTGCTCCCAGACGCGTGGCGCACCAAAAAAGATGTGCGGCTTGGTTCGTTGCATGTCGGTTACTAACGTCGCTGGCGACTGATTAAAGGACACCTCGCCACAACGAACAATTGAAGAAAACTCTACGATTTGTCGTTCGGCTATATGTGAAAGCGGCAGATAAGAGAAGTAACGTGGTATACCATCTACCCCAAATATATCGTCGGCACGCCGGATAGGAATGATATTGCTGTCGTGGGTTTGCATGACACCTTTCGGTACGCCCGTTGTACCCGATGTAAACACCAGAGAGATTAAGTCGTCGGGCTTGCATCGATAATTTGGAGCACGCCCTGATCCAGCGCTCAATAGCTCTTCCCACTTTTCGTGTGGCTGGTCGATCTCAGTACCGGGTAAGGTAATTACGGTTACTCCGTCAGGCAATACCTTGCTGACCGCATCCCAATTGCTCGTTTGCCCGACAAAAATTGCTTTAGTCTCAGTAAAGTCAAGAATGTATTTAGCCGTTGACCCTGGCAAGGTAGTAAACATACTCACGGTGACGTTACCGGATGTGATCACTGCTAAGTCAGCCAAACACCAATGCGCGCAATTTTCAGACAATATCGCAATATTGGCATTCTGCCCAAAACGTTCCTCTAGTATTGCCGCGACGGCATTTATGCGTTGCGATGCGTCTTTCCATGTGTAGTCGGTTGAACCTTCTTCATTCAAGTCGCGCAGCCACACTTGATCAGGAGATTCCTCAGCCCAGTGATTAACAAAAGCAGGTAAAGTATCCAAAGCCATAAGTCATTCCAGTGTCAGTTATTAGTGATTATTTGATAACGATTAATAGCATAGCTACGATAACGCCATGAGGTAATAAAGTGAACTATTTTTGGTGGAGAGAACGACACTTATCGGCAGCAGACATAAAATTGCCCAGAATCCATCGAAGCGGATTGCTCATTATGTGCCACCAATTTCCAATACTTCGATTGATGCCTAAAGGAAGAGATGACCCATAGGAGGCGCCTGCCAGTTTTCTATCGAGTTTGATCCCATTGATCCTGACGAACAAAAATCTCAGATGGAGTGTATCTAACCAGACCGAACCCCGGGTTGAATAATATGCCGGGGTTGGCTGTTGAGCGCCCAAAGGAAGGACGATTTTTGGAACATGTGATCTACTCAGCCTGGGGGCCTTCTACTACTTGCTGGCCGGACCAGTGACCTGCTGTGCAATCCATTATAGCATTCCAATGACGATTCAGCGCTTGCCCACCTTCTGAGGTCGAGAGGCTATCGTCTCTCGTGCCCCAGTCTGTTGCATTGTTGTGTACACCGAAGAAACGCACGTCTGGAGAGTTTGATGATGGTGTCATGGCGTTTTGCTGAAAGAATCTAAATGACTTATGGGTTCCAGCCGCATCCAGATAATCTTTGGTGTGCGCTTTGAGGTCGCCGAGCGAATCGGGGCCTGCACCATGCCGATAATCGCAGGCATAGCTATCAATATAAGTAGATGGGCCTTTAAATGCTTCGCCGCCGGTGTAAATCTCTTCCTGCTTCAACAGGAAGGAATTGCAATCTAACACGTCGTAGAATTTTTGGACTGCGCTGGCCATGCTTGACGAGGCCTGCATGGCATCCGTTAATGCGCCATACTGGGCAGCATTCTCGTAGAAGTTGAACCAGAGTAAATCTGCGTCTGATCCGCCTTTAAGTTTTGACCATAGGAAAGAAGGCGCTAGGGTAATCCCGGCTTTCTTAGCCTGTTTTACATAGTTGTCTCTGGCTTTTAGGACATCGTCCACATCGGAATTGCCTTTGTAAGTGCAGGCAAACACTTCCCCTTGATAGGCTTGTGCTGTCGAGGCAAAGAAGCTGGCGAACAAGATGATCGAGCCCAGAGAGGCTTTCAAGATTTTAGAGTTTTTCATTTTTATTCCTCAATTTAGTCTGTTTACTGATGGAAGAAAATTGGAGTTTTTGTAAGCGAGACAAGAACATTAGTTATCCCGAGCGACTGCGCCCAAACCGAACCACAGGGACAATGTGACTGCAAACAAGTTGCGGGTAAAATTCGATGATACTTTTATGATGATGACTTCCTATTTTTATGCTTTTTAAATAGAGAGTTTCTAGTATTACCCACTATACGGATATTAGTTCGGCCGTCAGTTTACACAAGAAGAGAATGGTCTGAATTCGGGCTCAATTACCCTGGATGTACACAACAGTAATAGTGTAGCTTGCTTCGCTAGCACTCGATCCCGCTACTTATCCTGCGTAAATCGTCAATGAGCAGTGACTGACATCTTCTCATGTAACCCCACTAAGCTACGGTGACGGTGTTTCGTCTGGTAAAATCAAACGCATTCTATCGAGTACTAATCTACGCCCTCAGGGTTCTTTTGGGGCAAGAGAGCGCTAAAGCAGTAATGTCGACCAGAGCTCACTATCCACACGTAAGCAGACAAACAAAGGCTTGGAAATTACCGAGGACTACTGCGCCAAATGTACCAGAAGTAGACCATAAAGGAGCGAGAGCGAGAGCGAGAAATATTGACTTAGGCAAGAAGCTACTCCTTAGCGAATATAGTAGAATAGTCATTCTTCTGGGGGACCTGCCTCTGGCTCATATAGTCGGGTTAGAACGGAGTGGTCAAATACTGAATGCGCGCCTAAAAATTCTTAGTCGCACTCAGTCTGTATTGACAAGGACGTAGCAGCAATTATATTATCTACAGATCTAATTTGAGTTATAAACCTATCCCCGTGAAATCCTTGTTTCCCAAACTGCTATTGCTCTTTGTTTTTCTGACAGGGCAGTGGGCTTACGCTGAGCACGATGCTGCGAGTATGGGCAGCAACCATAATCACTCGATGAGTTGCTCTGTTTGCCTCACCGAAAGTCAGGGTGCTGGCTTTTCATCTCCACAGAATTTCTTTTTCGACTATTGTCAAACAATCCCTCCAGTCAATACAGCGCCGAACATTCTTTCTGCTGTTTTTCCCCGTAATTATAGTATTCGTGCACCTCCAGTTAACTAAGCAGTAAATTATTACAGGTTAAATGGTAGTGGGCGTTGCCCATTGCTTGTCTGTCTATTGCATTAATTGGAAGATCACAGTATGACTTTATTTTATCGAGCTAACGTTGCTGCGTTGGCCATATTTTTTAACTTGCCTGCCGTTGCACAGCAGCAAACCCCTGTACCGAAAAAAGAAATTGAACATGTCTTGGTGACGGTACCTATGCATCGGATTTCTGCTGAAACTGCCTTGCCCGTTACCTTGCTGACGGGAGATGAACTTCGCAATAGTCTGGCTTCGACTCTTGGCGAAACATTGGCATCCAGCCCTGGGCTGGCGAGCGCCAGCTTTGGCCCATCGGTAGGGCAGCCTGTTATTCGCGGTCAGCAAGGGGCAAGGGTGACTGTATTGCAAAATTCTACCGGTAGTGCCGATGCCTCTAATATCAGTGCAGATCACTCGGTAAGTGTTGAACCTATATTAGCTGAATCAATTGAGGTGCTTAGAGGCCCGTCCACCTTGCTTTACGGTGGCGGTGCCATTGGTGGGGTGGTCAACGTAATTGATAATCGTGTGCCCGTTGCCGTGCCTGAAAAACTGACCGGCGGGCTTGAACTGCGCCATGGGTCCGTCAATGATGAAATGACGGCGGTTGTTAAGGTGAGTGGCGGTATGGGCAACACGGCTTTTCATTTCGACGCTCTAGATCGTCAAAGCAACAATCTTGAGATACCGGGTCGAGCCGCTCATGAAGCGGAGGAAACAACCGATGGCTATATTGCTAACACCGATAGTGAAACTCGCGCCTATACTTTTGGGGTTAGCCGAATTTTTGATCGCGGTTTTATTGGTCTTGCGATCAATCGCCTCGATAACGAGTACGGTATTCCCTCTGGAGCTCATGAACACCATGATCATGAGGAGGCCGAAGAAGAAGACGACGAGGAAGAAACTGTTCGCCTCGATGTAGAGCGGACGCGTTATGACATTCGTGCGGACATCCATGATGTGCTTCCCTTTGTCGAGCAGTTGCGTTGGTTTGCTACCTACAGCGATTATGAGCACAAGGAGCTAGAAGGTACAGAGGTGGGTACTGAGTGGACTAATAAAAGCTGGGAAAATCGGTTTGAGTTAGTGCATGCTCCGATAGGTGACTGGCATGGAGTTATAGGTTTGCAATTAAAGGAATCGGAGGTTTCAGCTGTGGGGTATGAAAGCTTTATTCCCAAGACAAAAATCAGCAATTCCGGCCTCTTTGTTGTCGAGGATTTTCACAGTGGAAATTGGACTTATGAATTTGGTGCTCGAATTGATAGGGATGAGCTAAAACCCGATTCAACCAGTCGTGACGAATCATTTACTAATCTTAGTTTATCGGCATCGACCTTATGGAAAATTGATGAGTCGTGGAGCCTTGGTGTAGCGCTGTCTCAATCTGAACGGGCCCCGGTAATTGAAGAGCTATATTCTAATGAAGGTAACAATATTGGCGGCTATGTAGAGCATGTTGCCACCTCGGCCATTGAAATTGGAAATAGTGATCTCGATAGCGAGCAGGCTAATAATATTGACTTGACGCTGAATTATAAATCGGATCACGTTGATGGCTATCTCACCTTGTTCTTTAATGATTTTAGCGATTATATCTATCTGGATAATACCGGTTTGGAGCAGGATGAAACGACTATTTTGCAATACAGGCAGGAAGACGCCGAGTTTAATGGGGTTGAGTTTGAAGCGACTTTTACTATCGCTTCCATATTGGGTGGCGATATCGAGCTAACGGTTTTTGGCGACAGAATAGAAGGCGATCTGAAGACGGCTGGGGATGTACCTCGTATGCCGCCCACTCGTTTGGGCAGTCGCATCGAGTTTACTCGAGGTGGTTTGTCCACTTATTTATCGGTTGTTGATGCGGCTGATCAGGATGACTCGGGGGAAAACGAAGAAGAAACTGAAGGTTATACCCGCTGGGATGCAGGCGTTAACTACCGTGTCGACATAAATACTGACCAGGAAGCTCTGGGATTTATTCGGTTGAAGAATATCTCTGACGAAGAAATTCGCAACTCAAGCTCTTTTCTACGGGAGATTGCTCCTGAGGCAGGGCGTTCTATTGAGGTTGGAGTGCGGTATAGTTTTTAGTTATTTTGAAAGTCGTCATTCAGGCTCGCACACAACCCTCCGGGATAATGTATTCCGGGGGGGATTTTCTTGGTGAATTGTAATAGGGACAACAACCGTTTTGCGTCCAATCTATTGCAAGGAAGCTACGTTTGGCGTTCGGGCTGAGAGTCTGATTATCTGCCGAAAGAACTCGGAGGGTTACAGATATGATGGTTCTTCTCCCGGTAACCGCCAGTTAAGGGTCAAAAGCGAGCGAAAGGGTAAGCTTCAGATTTTGGTCCGCTTAACTCTCAACTAGAGACTCAAAAAATTCCCATGTGATATTTGTTTTATTCAATGTGTTTTTCATCGCATATTATTGCCAATTTTGAGTTCTGTAGTAAAAGTCAGAAAATTTTTGATCATGCAAACTTACAGATTAACAAAGTCATTGAACTCAAATCAAAACACTCTGTAGAAATCTGAATCCACTATTGAAGCAGCATAGTAGCAACACCTTGCAACCACTTTGGCGGCGGGGGGAGTTGTTGGCTATCCACTTTTCGCGCAGGGGTAAATGAAGGTGCGGGGGCAGAACTTCGGACTTGTTCTATCCAGACCACCCCGTCAAAGAGATCGCTATTGCCCCGAGTCCCGACAAAATCCATATGTCCATCTCCATTGACATCCCAAGGAATGAAGGCATCAAACATCCCTCGAGACCGACGAGAAATGTCATGCCGGATCCAGGGTTGATCCGTTGTGGGTTGTTCAAACCAGACGATGCCTCCCGCACGGTGAAACAGGCTAGGGTCTCGAACATCACGGTCGCGCGGTTCTTGGCTGTAGCCACCGGTCAACAAGTCCAGTTGGCCATCACCGTTTATATCTTCCAAGGTCAGAGCTGTTGGGGAATCAGGGAACAGGGCCGCTAAGGGGTGAACCTGCCAACTTTTGTCCAAATCATCGGGCTGTTCCAGCCAGACAATGCTCCAGGGTGTTTCAAACGTCACAATATCTAATCGTCCATCCAAGTTTAAATCGCCATAGGCCATCACCATGCCACTAAACTTTTTTGGTAAGATCGGCTTTCGCGGTACGTTACGTCCGTTAGGGACGATAGGCCGTTCCGTGAACTCCATGCGCCCAGCACCATCATTTTCGAAAACTACCATCCGGGCCTCTCCCCGCGTACCCGCTACGATGTCCGTATCACCGTCCCGGTCAATGTCCACCGGACGGGAATTCACCGGAACGATAAAGCGGCCAAGCTCATGCTCTTTCCAGCCTTCAGCTTCTAACGGATCATCTGGAATCTTGAACCAGGATACCGCGGTTTTATTATCGCCCATGGGGCCTTGACCCGCATACATTTTTATACCTTTGTTTGTGGCGATCATTTCCAGGTCACCATCATTATCCAGGTCAGCGGTGTAGACTTTAATCCATGAGCCCCGTCCTTTGGTGCTTTCCGGGACGGTTGATTTCCAAGCATCAGAGCGGCGGACTTGTCGGCCTGGATTCTGATAATAAAGGATGGTGCCGTCTTCACAGGCAAACAATAGGTCTAGCCAGCCATCGCGGTTAACATCAGCTATATCGACATCTTCCACACCTCCTACCAAAGGCCCGGATGCCAATGTCATCGACATCCAGCGGTCGGGATCTTTATTGCCAAAGGCTATGCGAATGTGGCCGCTATCCTCATGCACTGAAACCACATCGACATAACCGTCTTGATCCAAATCGGCCAATTGCAAGCCATCTGCTCCTCGTAATGCCAAACCGCCAGCAAGTTTTTCATCATCAATACGGTGTTCTTTCCAGGAAATATAACTACCGTCAGTTGCCCGTGCAGCGCTTAATGCTTGGGAAACCGGAGCTGCCTGCCTATACGCATTATTCGAAAAAACAATCGCAATAGCGATCACAAGAACCACACTAGTCAGAGCCACCGAAACGAATTTTACGACTTGTATTTTGTCTGTCTTTTTCTGAACGGCCACGAACGCGTTTTCCTTGGAAGTTTCTCTGAATGAAATTTAATGGCAGCACTATAGCGTGGCACGCGGACCAACAGCAACGTCATTTACTGAGTGCTAAGCACCATCGCATTTTGAGAAATAACGCATGAATATTTAGTCACAAGGTATGTGCGGCCAGAATATGGCAAGGACACCTTGATGGAGAGCGGTAAAGCTATGGGTTTATCACCGTAACTTAAGGTGTTTAATGTGTAAAAGATGATTAGTTAGCATCCGCCATAACCGGCGTGTATTTTTTAACGAAAGGCAGCAGTACGTCCAAAACGGGTCCGAGGGAAGCTGCGAATTCAAACGTTGAGTTTTGAAACAAAGTGGTCGCGGCTCATGAGTTTACAATGGGGGGTAGGAAGTCCCTCTCTGCTCCAAGATGAAGTATGAGAGTCGCCGGTACTTCAAGTGCCGCTAGCTGCTCGTCCGTCATGCCCAGAGTTGTTTTCGCATGATAAGACGCCAGGTGTTATCCCGGTCGTTTCATTGCGGCAAGGAAATCTTCTACTTTTTGTTCCAGGAATTCCGCTCGCAATGCCGCGGTGTTCCGTTCCATACACGCGCTTTAATTTTAAGCGACCATAAACGGACTGCTACTTCTGAAAGCTAATTCGTAATTATCAACTTGGAGGATAGAGAGCTATGGGCATTTCCATTGAGAGGTTTGAGGCCGGTCAGGGAATTCGATGGAGTCATGAATCGGTTCGGCCAAAATTATAGTTCAAGTCATGCTTCGAGTTGGCAATACCTACTTACATTGGCCGGCTAAAAGTCTGCAATATCACAGAGGGTCTTACGTCTGAATTTATCTCGTAGCCAGATGCCGTTCAAAATTTGCGTCTGCAGAAAAGGGGCTTTTTGATTTAGCTTTATGGATACAACATTGGGCGGTTCGACCAATATGAGGCCAAAATACCAACAAAACCGCCATTTTTCTTCAGTGTTTTGTGTTTTCATGCTGGCTGGGTCAAGAGCGCGCTAAAGGACCAGCGTCTGGCTAAAGCTCGTATTATTCTCAATAATGGATGTAAAAAAGCAGCAAAATTATCGAGGCTTAGTGCTTCAAAAGTGCCAACTTTAGACATCAATGTTTCAAGCATAGGTGCCGAAATCGCGCTATAGTTTTGTTGCAGATGACCTGGCTTGTTAGGGGCCATCGCTAGGTATAATTAGTATTCAAAGCACGAGAATCAGTCTTTATATTAGCGATGAGCACCTCACCTGCGACCAGTGATTGCCGTAAGGTGGTGTGTATAGTAGGCTGGGCAAAAAAGGAGTAGTTAATCTTTCCTAGACGCTCAAACATGGTGATTAGCGCTGCCAATAATCGACGTTAATAATGGAGGCGCGTTATATCGCTATTTCTGGCTAAAAGAGATGACTAGTTTCTTCATTGTGACGAAGGCCATTTGTTCGCTTCTGCGCCTGACACAACCTTCTTCACCTCTAAAGTCGTCTCATGTAGCAGTCGGTATAATGCTTCTGGATTATCTGTATGAGAATCATTAAAAAACGTGCGACATACCACCCATTAACTTATCTGGAGTGATGAATTGATTATTTTTAAACGTTTCTTCTCTATCTTATGGGATTCACTAAAAGCCCTGCAGATTTTTGTCTTTGGTATTCTTTCTTTGGTGGTGGTAATCGCCTTCGTTGCCGCCCTTGGTTCCATAAAGAGGGATAAGGTGCCTGAGGGGGGGGCTTTATTGTTGGATCTACAGGGTGGCCTGGTTGAGCAAAAAACCGCGATGGACCCTCAAAAACTATTGCTCTCAGGCAGCGCATCTCAGCAAACATTGGTTAAAGACATTGTTGATGCACTTGCATTAGCTAAAGAAGATGATCGAATCAAATACCTGTTTCTTGATCTGGACAATATGGACAGTAGTTACATACTCAAATTACAGCGGGTAGCCGCTGCGATTAAGGATTTCAAGACGTCCGAGAAAAGGGTCATCGCATTTGGTACACAATATAAGCAATCAGCTTTGTTTTTGGCGGCTCATGCAGACGAAGTGCTAATGGATCCCGAGGGCGCTGCGTTGCTCGAAGGCTACGGCATGTACCGAACCTATTATAAAACCATGCTGGAGAATCTTGATGTTACTGTGAATATTTTTAAAGTGGGGAAATATAAATCTGCTTTGGAGCCCTTCTTCAGAGATGACATGTCCGACGAAGATAAAGAGGCGCGATTGGGCATTCTTGATAATTGGTGGTCTGCCTATACCTATGAATTTGAGGCTGCGCGTGAACTGGAAGTCGGCAGCATTGATCGAAATTTAAATAATATCTCTACTGAATTAAAAAACGCAGGCGGTAATCTTGCTCAATTGTCATTGGATTTAAAGTTGGTCGATCGGCTTGTTACGAGCTTTGAGCTCAGGCAATACCTCAAGTCACTAACAGGCGAGGACGAAGAGACTGAAGAATACCGCGCCATTGGGTTTAATGAATATTTAAGTGTTGAGCGTAAGCCGGAAAAAATCACCGGTAAAAAAATCGCCGTTATAACAGCCGTTGGTGGCATCGTGGACGGGGAGGCCAAGTCAGGATCCATTGGCAGTACCTCGCTGAGTAAACTAATTCGTAAAGCAGGTAAGGATGATGATGTTGCTGCCATCGTACTGCGCGTCGATTCAGGGGGTGGATCAAAATCTGCTTCAGAGATTATTCGGCAGGAATTAGCGGGTCTTCAGGCAGATGGAATGCCCGTGGTCGTATCAATGGGTTCACTTGCGGCTTCAGGAGGATACTGGATTTCTGCCACGGCTGATCAAATTTGGGCTTCACCGACAACACTTACCGGTTCGATTGGGATTTTTGGCTTCTTGCCAACGCTCGAAAAAACCCTCGCTCGATATGGTGTATATAGTGATGGCGTGGGTACAACGCCGTTATCTGATATGGCGAGTTTAGACCGAGGTATAGCACCGCTCTACGGCGAATTATTGCAGTCTGTTATTGACGCTGGATATCAGCAGTTTCTTGAAACTGTGGCAAAAGGCAGAAATATGACCACTGAAGAAGTTCACGAAATTGCCCAAGGGCGCATCTGGTCAGGCGAAAAAGCCCTCGAATTAGGGCTGGTGGATCAACTTGGCGGTTTGGAGCAGGCGATCAGCGCGGCGGGTGAAATTGCGAAGGTAACAGATTATTCCGTTTGGCATGTTGAAGCAGAAATTACAGCCCAGGAGCAATTGGTGAAAGCGCTTACGAGTAAGGTAGCAGAAACACAGACTAGCCATCGATCCAATCTGTTAGTGGGGCTTTATCAAAAACTGGAGCGCGACTTAAGGTTTCTGAATCAGCTGAACGACCCACAAGGCGCTTATGTTATTTGCGCCAGTTGTCCAATGAACCCTTAATGCCGTTTGAGAGTATCAAGTTATCATTTTCATAGTGGTTACCTGATCTCGTCCACTATAGACTTTAAGGCGGAAACAATATTATTACCGCCTTAAAGTGTTTCTCCCATCAAGTATGTTAGAGCCTTTCTATATCTAGCTGTTTCGTTTGGGTTAGGAAAGTAATATCTGTTGAGGGTCAAAAATTGAGCCATTGGATTTTTTGAATAGCTCGAAGTTGTCCACTAGAGCGTGGGAAGTCAATACTACGTTGGAAGAACAGCAGTCAAT
>ENA-OSET01000411-OSET01000411.1-sediment-metagenome-genome-assembly--contig:-NODE-411-length-48176-cov-5.180586_pt1 | contig 48176 bp, 40 predicted proteins | sample MGYA00237882_ERZ534229 | MGnify/ENA primary metagenome ERZ534229 (study PRJEB26408, sample SAMN06266212) | sediment metagenome | isolation source: Hudson Canyon methane seep mesocosm | place: USA:Hudson...
TTTTGTGCTAATCCAGTTTTTAGACTAAAGAATGGTCCACTCTACAGAGCTAGAAGTCCAGAAAATATTGCTCAAGAAGCCGAAGAATTATATCAAATGGGATATCGAGAAATTTATATCCATTCAGATTTCTTCACTCTTCTGATTTATCACTGGTTAATCCAAGCTTATTTTTCATCAATTTTTAATACTGCCAAAAACGCCGTTTGTGGGATTTCAACATTACCCACTTGTTTCATGCGTTTTTTACCTTCAAATGAAAAAGGCCGGGTAACAACAGCAACTGTCAGAATACCCAAATCTCTTGCAATCTCAGCAACAACCGGTGCCGCGCCTGTTCCCGTTCCGCCACCCATCCCAGCGGTAATAAACACCATGTCGGTGCCATGCAACGCCTCGGCAATTCGTTCACGATCGTCCAACGCAGCCTGGCGACCAACGTCTGGATTAGCACCCGCGCCTAGACCTTTCGTGATAGCGCCCCCGAGCTGAAGAACAGTCGACGTATCGATATTCATCAAGGCCTGAGCATCAGTATTGGCACAAATAAAATCCACGCCAGCTACGTCATTGCTAATCATATGTTTGACGGCGTTTCCGCCGCCGCCGCCAACGCCTACCACTTTAATTACAGCGTTTTGTGGAACCGTATCAACTAATTCGAACATAAGTTTTCTCCCTTTTTTTTAATATACCGTTGTCGTGAACGACGCCGATAACCGTGCAATACCAATTAATTATTAGAAATTACTTTGAAGCCAATTCTTTATTCTTTTATACAAACCGGGCGACTCATTCGATCGACCACTACGAATTTCTCCGCCGCTGTGCTGCTTTAACCCGTACAGTAAAAGCCCGACACCCGTCGAATAGATCGGGTTCTTTACGATATCCGTCAATCCACTAATGTTTTGCGGGGTGCCAATACGCACGGGTGTATGAAATATTTCTTCAGCGAGCTCCACCACCCCTTCCATCTTGGAAGTTCCACCTGTGAGTACGATACCGGCAGCAATTAAGTCTTCATAGCCACTGCGTCTCAATTCCGCATGAACCAACGTAAAGAGTTCGTCATAGCGAGGCTCTACAACCTCGGCAAGTGCCTGACGAGACAGGTCACGCGGTGGCCGCTCGCCAACACTGGGGACCTTTATTGTCTCATCAACGCCGGCTAACTGGGTTAACGCGCATGCGTATTTAATCTTAATCTCTTCGGCGTTTTGCGTCGGCGTTCTGAGCGCCATGGCGATATCGTTTGTGACCTGATCACCCGCAATCGGTATGACACCCGTGTGACGAATTGCACCGTCTGTAAAAATAGCAATATCGGTGGTCCCCCCACCAATATCCACCAAACAGACGCCGAGTTCGCGCTCATCATCAGTTAAAACTGCATAACTGGAAGCTAATTGCTCGAGTATGATATCTTCGACTTCAAGACCACAGCGACGAATACATTTCTCAATGTTCTGTGCAGCATTTACAGCACACGTGACCAGATGCACTTTCGCCTCGAGACGAACGCCAGACATTCCAAGCGGTTCTTTAATTCCTTCCTGGGCATCGATGACATATTCTTGAGGCAATATGTGGAGCACTTTTTGATCGGCGGGAATCGCAACCGCTTGCGCTGCATCGATGACCCGCTCCAGATCTAAGGAAAATACTTCTCGATCTCGAATTGCAACAATTCCATGAGAATTCAAACTGCGGATATGGTTTCCTGCAATGCCTGCATAGACAGAATGTATTTGGCAGCCAGCCATCAATTCAGCCTCCTCAATAGCCCGCTGAATCGACTGCACTGTGGATTCAATATTGACAACCACTCCTTTCTTTAGGCCACGTGAGGGGTGTGATCCGATACCCACGATCTCTAGCCTGTCCTCATCGTTTATCGCACCAACTATCGCCACGACTTTGGAAGTTCCAATATCCAGACCAACAATCATTTTGTTGTCGATTGTACTGCCCATTAGCAAACGCTCCCAAAGTTACTACCTTGTACCAAACCCACATCTTTCATCTGTGTAATCCTGCTCTCTTTACTGTTTTTTTTCTCGAGCATCTGTGCAGCCTCTTTCCAAAGGACCGCCAAACCATTGTTGTAGCGCATATCAATTCGAACTATTTGGTGAAATTTTTTGAGCAGCACCAAATCGTATACTGCTGTGAAACGCTGCATTTTTTCCATTACGTCATCACGACCTAAAACTACCGCCACTCTATTATTCGAAATACTATTACCAATTACCGCTGACCAGCCGGTTCCTTCGTCCAGAGTCAAATGGAAAATATTCAATTCTTTTTCTTCCAGGACACTATGCCATTCCCGAAAATGGGCCATTAATTTATCAGCGCTCTCCTCTGGCCCTATCAGTAACGGTAAGTCAACAGCGAACTCCTGCCCTGACGACTCATCGGATTGAAACAAATCCCCCCGATGATTCAAAAAACCGGAGCTACCCCAACGAGCAATAGGTATTTGCTCAATAACATCGATAACAATTTCGTTTGGCCATTGCCTACTTATCGCCACGTCGTAAACCCATGGGCGCAACATCAATTTGCTTCTTATTCCGTCCAAGTCCAAACGTACAAATCCTTCGGATAAAAATGGTGTAACTTCATCGACTATCGATCTTTTAACGACGTGGTGAAACTCACCGTTTGCAACAACCCTCGTTACTGGTTGTGCCAGCAGTACTTGAGTTGCCTTAATCACACCAATAACAACAAACGCAATCATTAACGCCCAAAAAACCGGGACGAGCCATCCAAGTGAAATAGCCTCTGAAGCTTTAGAATGGCGACTACTAGCCCCACTCGAATTGTCATTTTTTTTGAAATACTTCATCTCAAACACATAGCTCTATCAAATTTTACTCGTTGTCAGTAGCTTCAATTCCGACGCCAGATTTGCAGCAATCGACCCAACGTTACCGGCCCCCTGAGTTAACACAACATCGCCGGGAAGAACCATGGTTGCCAGAACTTCGGAAACAGAGGCTACATTGTCTACAAAAATCGGCTCCAATTTTCCTCGACTACGAATACTTCCACACAATGCCCTTCCATCTGCACCAGCAATAGGGTCTTCTCCCGCTGAATAGACCTCCAATAACATCAAACTATCTACAGTGGATAACACTTTCACAAAGTCTTCATACAAATCTTTGGTTCGGCTATAACGGTGGGGCTGATATATCATGACTAATCGCCGATCAGGCCACGCTTGACGTGCAGCTGAAATTGTTGCTTGGACCTCTGTAGGGTGGTGCCCGTAATCGTCTACTAATGCAATACTACTTCCACTCTCACCCGCAATTTCGAATTCACCATACAACTGAAATCTGCGACCGACCCCTTGGAAATTTCGGAGCCCGGTCTGAATATCTTTATCATCAACCCCTTCATCAGTAGCAACAGCCACCGCGGCAGTAGCGTTCAGGACATTATGGTCTCCCGGAGTATTAATGGTAATTTCTAAATCACATAAGCCGTGAGGACGACTGACAACGAAAGTGGTTCCAAATCTCTGCTTCACTACTTGACCAATTGAAAAGTCCGCATCTTCACTTTTGCCATATGTCAAAATAGAACGCGTTACGAATGGCATGATTTCTCTGACAGCAACATCGTCGATACACAAAATGGCCATTCCATAAAAGGGTAGATTGTGCAAGAACTCAACAAAGGTATTTTTTAATTTCCCAAAATCACCTTGATAAGTTGCCATGTGGTCGGCTTCGATATTGGTGATAACTGAAATCATAGGTTGTAGATGTAAAAAAGATGCATCACTTTCGTCGGCCTCAGCGATCAAATAGCGACTCTCTCCCAAACGTGCGTTGGTACCAGCGCTATTCAACAAACCACCGATCACAAAAGTAGGATCCAACTTTGCCTCTGCAAATATAGAAGCGATAAGGCTAGTAGTCGTAGTCTTTCCATGAGTCCCGGCAACTGCAATTCCGTGCCTGTAACGCATCAGCTCCGCCAACATCTCCGCTCGCGGGACAACTGGAATGCGAAACTCACGGGCAGTTTGAACCTCGGGATTGTCATCCATCACAGCTGATGAACAGACAACCACATCAACGCCCGCAACATTATCTTGCTCATGACCGATAAAGATTTTTGCTCCCATACCACCAAGACGTCGCGTATTTTTTGAAGCCTGAATATCGGAGCCTGATATTTGATAGCCTATATTCAGCAAGACTTCCGCGATACCACACATACCGGCACCACCGACTCCAACAAAATGGATGCGCTTAATTCTCCGCATTTCTGGCACAACAAAGTGCGAAACCGATTCAGTCACGTGTAAGCTCCCCACCTAGCAAAACAGTGACGGGAAAAACAGATTTGCTGTCCGGCGGGGCTCCGAGCGACCAACCGATACACCTTCCTTCCATCAAACTAGATACCTTCCCGTTATTCTGTGGCACAACATATAGAGAACGTTGATCCAAATTCCTCATGAAGCTAACACCTCTTTCCTGCTTTCTTCGGTGACCTTCCCACGCTTGCGTTCTTTTTTCGGCGGTACCGCCGGCTTTAATTTTTCCTGCTCTAGCAGACTCAACTCATAGCTAATCCGAAAGATCATTGCAATTAATCCGCAACACACTATGAGACTCGTCCCACCGTAACTGACAAACGGGAGGGTTAAACCTTTCGTTGGCAACAGCCCTGTATTTACCCCAATATTTATGAAGACCTGGCCGCCAATCATAAGCGCTACACCGTAAGCAACATAAGCGCTAAACGGCTGCTGACGGCGCTCGGCCCGCCTACCGATTTGCATCACTTTTACCACCAAGAAACAAAATAGGCTCATCATAGTTAGGGCACCGACAACACCAAATTCCTCTGCAAAAATCGCGAATACAAAGTCTGTATGAGCTTCCGGCAAATAGAATAGCTTCTGAATACTATTACCCAACCCAACCCCTAACCACTCGCCGCGACCAAAGGCAATTAGTGCTTGTGTCAGTTGATATCCTGTATCAAATTGATCTGCCCAGGGATCAGTAAAAGCTGTTAATCGCTTCATTCTATAGGGTTCGCTGACGACCAAAATAACCATCGCCGCAATAGAAGCCAGTATGACTAACAAAAATTGCCACAAACGCACACCCGCAAGAAAAATCATGCCGAAAGCGGTACCTACGGTAACGACCGTCGCACCGAAATCCGGCTCCAACATTAGCAATAATGTCGCAATAAAAAGAACACCCATCGGTTTTATAAACCCACGCCACTCCTCTCGAACTTCATCTTGCCTTCGAACCAGATACCCAGCCAGATAGATAATCATGCATCCTTTAAGAAGCTCCGATGACTGGACAGTGATTGGACCAAATACTAGCCATCTTTGACTGCCATTAACTTCCCGACCGACGCCCGGAATCAACACCAAAATCAGTAAAATGAACCCAACAAGTAACCACAACCAACCACTACGCTGCCAAAAACTCATGGGAATACGGTAGACAACAAGACCGCCAATCACGCCAACACTTAAATGAAACAAATAACGAAACATGTGGAAAAAGGGATCGCCATACTTTTCGGCGGAAAACTCGATCGAAGCGGAAGTCATACCGACAAAACCAATAGAAATTAGTGCAACAACAACCATTGCTAACGGGCCGTCAATAGATGCGTCCTCCATCATGAGATTTTTCCCGGCCAGAGAATTCATGAACAGGCTCCCCCGTCAAACAATCGCAGGACTGAATCACAAAAAACTTCACCTCTTTGCTGGTAATTTTCAAACATATCAAAGCTGGCACATGCGGGCGACAATAAAACAACATCATTTTCCTTAGCCCTTCTACTCGCAGAAACCACGGCCTCTTCCATTGATGACGCACGCTCCACTGATACGCATTCGGCGCACAGCTCTTCAATTTGTACAGCCGCTTCCCCAACGGCAATGACAGCGCGAACACATGATTTTAAAACGGGTAAAAGTGGCGAGAAATCAGCGCCTTTTGATTCACCACCTGCGATTAACACAATTTTCCCAAGCCGCCGCGTCAAACCCTTTATCGAAGCAATTGCAGCGCCAACATTAGTTCCTTTCGAATCATTGTAGTAATCAACGCCTTCAAATTTCGCGACAAATTTGCAACGATGGTCTAAGCCCGGAAACAGCTTCAACACTGTTAACATTGGAGCAAAATCGAGCCCCACGGCATGAGCCAAGGACATCGCTGCAAGCGCATTTTCTAAATTGTGTCGGCCGGCGAGTTTCAACTCTGAAGTGGGCATAAGTAAATCTTGCTGGAATGCTAAAAACTCAACATCAACGCCATCAATTTCATGCTGAACTAACCCAAACTCGTTTAATCCGGGATTGTCCAGACCAAATGAGCCAACTTCCGTCGATGTACTGTTTGCCGGAATAGACGACGAATCCGCACGATTAAAAACGATCTTTTTGCAACCCTGGAATATCTTGTGCTTAGCATTTTTATACGCTGACAAATTGTCATAGCGGTCCATATGGTCGGCACTAACATTTAGAACTGTCGCCACTTCCACGCATAGATTTGAAGTCCGCTCCAATTGAAAACTCGACAATTCGAGCACATAATAATCTGGGCTCTCTCCCTGTAGTAAATCGAGAGCCGCGATACCAATATTGCCGCCTATCGCAACGTCCTTTCCCGCCTCTTTAAGCATTTCACCCAGTAATGTCGTCACTGTACTTTTGCCATTAGAACCGGTAATCGCGACGATCGGTGCACTAGCTTCTGCTCGAAACAAATCAATATCTCCGAGAACACTAACTCCCCCCGACATCACTTGTTTAATTGCAGGGTGATCCAATGGTACGCCAGGACTCACAACGACTCGACTCGCGCCCTGCAACGCTTCGGCGCAAATATCTCCTAGGTGTACGGGTATATCGGGAAATTCGCTTTCAACTGTCGACAAATAAGGAGGCTCTTTTCTGCTATCGACCAAAGAAAACGGTAAGCCTTTTTTCTTAAGATAACGGGCACAGGAAATCCCGGTAAGACCGAGACCCACTATAACTGTTCTGTTATCTTTACTAATTAATCTCACAAGCCTTCCAACAAGAGATAAACCGCTTCATTTTCCTAGCGCAACTTAAGCGTTGCTAAGCCGAACAAAACCAGCATTACGGTAATAATCCAAAACCTAACAATCACTCGCGGCTCCGGCCAACCCTTCAACTCAAAATGATGATGAATGGGTGCCATTCGGAATATTCGTCTGCCAGTCAATTTGAATGACGCAACCTGCAAAATCACGGAAACTGTTTCCATGACAAAGACACCCCCCATGATAAAGAAAACAATTTCATGGCGAGTCATAACCGCAACAGCGCCCAATGCCGCGCCTAACGCTAACGCCCCAACATCACCCATGAAAACTTGCGCGGGATAAGTATTGAACCAAAGAAATCCCAAGCCCGACCCTACCAATGCACAACAAAATATTAACAACTCACCGGTGCCAGCAATATACGGGACCAATAGATACCGCGAAAACTCCGCGTTCCCGGTTATATATGCAATAATCCCCAGCGCACCACCGACCATTACACTAGGCATTATTGCTAAGCCATCCAAGCCATCCGTAAGATTAACTGCGTTACTAGACCCAACGATTACAAAATACGTTAGAACGATGTAGAACAACCCCAAATCCCAAGCAAAGTCCTTCAAAAATGGGAAAAATAATTGAGTCTCAACGGGACTAGCAGCTTGGCTATATAGAAATATGGCTGTGCCTAAGCCAGCGATGGATTGCCATAAATATTTCCAGCGAGCAGGTAAGCCCGCCGAATTTTTTTCTATTACTTTTCTGTAATCGTCTACCCAACCGACTCCACCGAAGACAATCGTTACAAAAAGAACAACCCAAACGTATTTGTTGCTCAAGTCTCCCCAAAACAGCGTGCTAATAATAATCGCGACCAGTATTAGAGCACCACCCATCGTCGGTGTACCCGATTTACTAAGGTGAGACTCGGGGCCGTCAGTGCGAATGGTCTGTCCTATCTGATGGTAATTAAGGCGCTTAATCATATACGGACCAAAAATCAGACAAATTGACAATGAAGTCAGAACGCCCAAGATCCCACGAAACGTTAGGTACTTAAATACCTGAAAAGCACTGATGTATTGCGACAGAAAATCAGCTAACCAAAGCAACATTATGCATCTCCAGGATTAAGTCGACTTGGAAGACCGCCATATAACGGCGAATCCACCAACGCTTGAACGACTCGCTCCATGCGAGAACTGCGAGATCCCTTTACTAACACAACCTCGGCTGCAGATAAATCTTCCAACTCTTTTACCATCTCATCAATGTCTGAATAGCTTTTGGATGACTCGCCGAATTCACTTGCCATCAAATCTGAATATTCACCGACCGCCACCAATTGATCAATATTTTTGTCGCGAGCGTATCCAGCCACCTCCCGATGCAATTTTTCCTCGTCGGCACCTAATTCCGCCATAAACCCCAAAACCAAACAGCGCTTCCCCGAGAAACCTTCCAACACATCAATCGCAGCTTTCACAGAGCCTGGGCTTGCATTGTAAGTATCATCGATAACGGTTAAACCTTGGAGAGCGATTGAATTTAGTCGACCACTCACAGGACTGACATTTTCCAAGCCTTTTTTTACCTGCTGTAAATCAGCACCCGCCGATACCGCGACGGCAGCAGCGGCAACGGCATTATTCACGTTGTGCGATCCGAGCAGGCCGAGGTTTACCTCGAGAGATTCGCCCTCAGTACACAGTAGAAATCGCGTAAACCCAGGGCTCTTTACAATAATGTTTTTGGCATAATAGTCGGCCTCTGGACTATCTTTGCTAAAAGTAACCACTTTCGCATTACCCGCTTGAAGGACCCATTGAGAGAAGAAGTCATCATCTCGATTGACGACAGCAATACCATTAGCCGCTAAGCTTTCAAAAATCTCACCCTTCGTCCGAGCGACATTCTGCAGATCTCCAAAGCCTTCGATATGTGCCGCCATTGCATTGGTTACAAGAGCAATGTCTGGCTCTACAAATTGCGCCAGGTATTCAATATCACCGACTGCGCTAGCCCCGAGTTCGACGACAGCATATTTATGCCTATTTTCAATTTCCAATAATGTTAATGGCACCCCAACTTCATTATTTAGATTTCCTTTAGTTGCCAGTACAGCTCCACACTCAGACAAAATCGAAGCAATCATTTCTTTAGTTGTTGTCTTACCCGCGCTCCCCGTAATTGCAATCGCGGCTCCTGGAAACCGACGGCGGTTTTCGCGAGCGATGATGCCATACGCACGGCGGCTATCGTCCACTTGCAGTTTCGGGATTTTGCTTTCGACTTCGACCGAAACCAAAACGGCTGCCGCGCCTTTTCTTACCGCTTCCGCGACATATCGATGGCCTTCATATGTGTCTCCGTTGAGGGCAACGAAAAGATCTCCCGATTGAATTTTTCGGGAATCTGTCGATACTCTCTGGAAAAGAGCGTCGCCCTGAAGCTCACCACCCATTTCGTTTGCGACTAAAGAAAGAGACATCTCGGCTATCATTCCTCGCCTCCCTTTATTTCTAACCCGGATCGTTTTTCTAAAGCTAGGCGCGCACAGTCCGTATCCTTAAAGGGTATTTTTTTATCACCATACAACTGATAGGGCTCATGACCTTTTCCAGCAACTAAAATACTGTCTCCAGCAGCGGCATTCATTATTGCAAACTCAATTGCTTTAGCTCTGTCCACTTCGACCAGAGCAGGTCTCTCTACGCCGCCCAAAATTTCATCAATGATCTGATCGGGGGATTCATGCCGCGGATTGTCACTTGTGACAATCACTATATCGGCATTGCGCTCAACAATTTCTCCCATTTTCGGGCGCTTACTTTGATCACGATCGCCGCCACAACCGAAAACACACCAAAGCTTGCCGCCACAGTGCAAACGCATCGCCAGCAACGCCTGCTCTAATGCATCCGGCGTATGTGCGTAGTCTATGATCACAGCAATGTCCGAGCCTAGTGATTCAGACAGCACTTCCATGCGTCCATTAACAGTTGTCAAAGAGGGTGTATGTCTAAGCAGTTTTTCTAGCGGATATCCCAGAGCGCCAAGAGAGCTTATGACCGCTAACAGATTACTTAGGTTGAACTTACCAAGAAGCGGACTTGAAAAACGGAAATCACCCCATGGGGAATGCAACAACCCATTCACGCCACTTGCATGGTAATGCGGAGACTCTACCCATACATCTACTCCAGCTCGTTTTTCTGAAAGACTCTCTGAGCTGTATCGAATTATTTGAACACTTTCAGCCACTTCCTTTTCCAAGGCCTGACAGAAAGAATCATCACTGTTAAGAACCGCAAAATTCAATCCCGGGTGACGAAAAAGGGCCGCTTTTGCATCTGCATAGGCTTGCATTGACCCGTGGTAATCTAGATGATCATGGGTAAGATTAGTAAAAATAGCCAATTCAAATCGAAGTGCAGCAACTCGCCCTTGAACCAATCCATGGGAGGAAACTTCCATAGCGACTAGATCAACGCCTTCATCTAACCACCGAGCGATATGTCTTTGCAATTCAATCGCGTCGGGTGTTGTATTTGGCGTTTCTTCAAAAACACCGTCAACACCCACTCCAAGAGTCCCAGACACTGCACAGTGTTGCCCTAGCAAAAGCAAGTATTGCATTATCAGCTGAGTACAACTTGTTTTTCCATTGGTACCCGTAACAGCCACTACCGGGAGTGTTTTTGATGGATAGCCATAAAAGCGCCCTCCAATTTCGCTAAAGAAAAGCCGTAAGTTTTCAACTTCGATTATTGGAACATTTGCCACATCGTTTTGCGAAAAAGATCGGGCATTACTCTCTGCGCTCTTTTCAATAAGTACCGCAACGGCTCCGGCAGCAATCGCATCATCCACATATTCTCTACCGTCCTTAACATGGCCTTCACTCGCAAGAAAAACATCACCTTTACATACCAGACGACTATCGATTTTTACACCGGTCACCTCAATCTCAGCAACGCCCTGTTCGGCAAGAGCCACAATTCCATCGAGCAAATCGCCCACGCGAATTATGTTAGCAGATTGAACAGAAGCGCTTGTCAAGCTGACGTCCCTCCCGCTAACAGAGATTTAGGCCCACCGTCAAATAACTTTTTTGCACCAGCAATGCTGCTTGGCGGCTGCGTATCGGGCACTACGTCCATCAACCTGAGCGCTTCTCCGACAATTTTCGAAAAAACCGGAGCGGCAGCTTCACCACCATGATAATTTTTTAGATTCGGTTCATCAATCATGACTACGGCAACCAATCGAGGATTGGAAGCTGGAGCTAAACCAGCAAACACCGCCGTATAGCGATTGCTTTCATAACCTGTCTTCCCAACCTTGTGGGTCGTTCCAGTCTTTCCTGCAACCGAGTAAGCTGCAATCTGAGCACTGGTAGCAGTCCCCCCTTTAAGGGTTACGGTTTTTAACATCTCAACAATCTGCCGGCTGATCTTCTCGTCGATTATTCGCTCGATGGATGACTCTTCTCCAGTGCTTTCCTCATTACGAAGTAAAGTCACTGGGCGAAACAAGCCACCGCTCGCGAAGACAGAATAGGCTTGTGCCAACTGCAAAGGTGTCACAGTTAGACCGTACCCAAACGCAAAATTCGCGCGCTCAATAGGAAGCCACTTTGACTTATTAGGCAACAAGCCAGCACTTTCTCCCGGAAACCCACTACTCGTGCTCACACCCAAGCCAAATCGATTGAAGACATTCCAAATAAGCTGCTCATCCAGATCCAGCGCTAACTTACTGGTTCCCACCTGACTCGACTTAGTCAGTAATTTTGTTACGTCGATAACACCATAGTTAACAGGGTCCAAAATCGTTTTTTTGCCAATCCTTATATGCCCTGGGTTAGTATCTATGAGAGAATCGGGACGATATTTTCCCGACTCAAGCGCGGCTACAACCGTCAATGGCTTCACCGTCGATCCCGGTTCGAACATATCTGTCATGGCGCGATTTCGCAAGTTAGCGGATTTTAAGCGACGGCGATTATTTGGGTTGAAAGCTGGTTGATTGACCATGGCCAACACCTCGCCGGACTCGCTATCCAGAACAACAACCGAACCACTTTTTGCGTCAATGCGCTTCAACGCGCTCTTTAATTCTCTGTGGGCAAGATGCTGCAACCGCATATCCAAGCTAAGGCTCAAACTCTTTCCCGGCTTAGCCTCAAAGCCCTTGTCAACATCCCTGAAAATATTACCACGCAAATCTTTTAACACGTGCCTTTTCCCGGGATCGCCTTTTAGCCAACTGTCGTAGGCCAGCTCCATGCCCTCTTGACCCCTGTCATCAATGTCAGAAAAACCGACCACATGAGCCGCAACCTCACCTGCCGGGTAATATCGCTTGTATTCTTGTTTAACATTAACGCCTTTAATTCTAAGGGCCATGACCTTAGCTGCAGACTTTGGCGACAAATGTCGAAGCAAATACGCAAAGCTTCGACGGGCGTTATTTTCAATCTTTTTTTCAATCTGGCTGCGGGGAATATCGAGAGAAACCGCTAATTCGCCCCACCGGTGCCGCTCATTTTTTAACTCTTGTGGATTAATCCATATCGAAGATACCGGAGTGCTCACCGCTAAAGGCTCGCCATTTCTATCAGAAATAACACCGCGATAAGCAGGTATTGTTTCCGCACGCAGAGTCCTCGCATTGCCTTGACCCTGAAGAAATTCGTAACCCCTGTCAGAATCCAAGACCTGAAGCTCAAGAATCCTCCACACCAGCAGTGAAGCCAATATAGCCAGCAATGACATTACGATGTAGAACCGCCAGGCAGGCGCAATCTGTGTGGCGTTATTCAGCTTTTGATTCATGGTGACACCGCAATCAACACGATTGATTCAGGAACAATCATATTTAATTCCCGCTTAGCCAATTGCTCAACACGGGTATGTGATGCCCAGGTACTTTGCTCCAATAGCAAACGCCCCCACTCCTCTTCCAATTGCACTGCCTCTCGAATCTCCAACTGCAAAACACTGAACAACTGCCGACTTTTGAACGAACTATAAATAACGCCCAATGCAGAAGCGGCAACTAAAACAAAAATCATCAAGCTGGGTATCAAGAGTTTTGAGGACCATAAATCACGTGAAAAATCCCGCTCGACACCGACTTTATTACTATTTTTTCGCTCACTGAAAGCGCTCATAATTTTTCCGCCTAACTCCATAACTTAGGCATGTTCCTGTTTACAGATTCATTTTTACGCAATTTTTTCCGCTACTCGCATAATTGCACTGCGGGAACGCACATTGCCATCTATCTCTGCACTACTTGCCTTTACGACTTTGCCAATCTGTTTTAGCCGTTTGTTCAATTGATCCTCCGTAACCGGAACCGCCGCTGGCAACTGATCCCCCCGAACATGTTTTTTGATAAAACGCTTCACTTGACGATCTTCTAAGGAATGAAAACTTATAATAACCAGACGACCACCAACAACTAAAAGATCTAACACTTGATCGAGAAAACGAGATAAATCAGTTAGCTCATTGTTAATAAATATACGAATAGCCTGAAACGATTTTGTGGCCGGATGCTTGCCTTTCTCCCAAGCCGGATGAGCCTCCTTCAATATGCCAGCTAAATGCAATGTGGTACTGATTGGATTAATCTCGCGCTCGGTAACCACCGCTCTGGCGAGGCGTTTCGCATAGCGCTCCTCCCCGTACTCTTTTAATACACGTACAATGTCACCCTCTTTTGCACTTGCCAGCCATTCAGCGGCACTAAAACCAGCCTGCGGATTCATCCTCATATCTAAGTTACCGTCACGCAAAAAACTAAACCCTCGCTCAGCCTGATCCAATTGGGGGGACGAAACTCCAAGATCCAGCAAAACACCATCGAGCTTTTCAACATGATACTGAGGAAGGCACTGCTGCGCGTCCGCGAATGATCCTTGAATTATCTGGAACCGCGAATCGAAGCCTTGCAACTCTTCGCCCGCCGCGATGGCCTGAGGGTCCTTATCGATGCCCAACAACCGCCCCTGTACACCTAACCGCTTCAATATCTCCCGACTATGACCACCGCGACCAAAAGTCCCGTCGAGATAATTTCCCTCGAGATTAGTGACAAGAGCGCCGACAGCCTCGTCAAGCAATACTGTTTCGTGCATATCAGAGGCTCCTATAACGACAAAGACAGAACTTCTGCCGGAAGCTCATCATCTCCATCATCAACTGCACCGAGATACTTAAACCACTCTTCTTCACTCCACAGCTCCAACTTTTTACTTTGCCCTACCAGCATTAGCTTTTTCTCTAGCCCTGCATATTCACGTAGTGTGGGCGGCAACAAGACGCGACCATTACTTCCTTCTACTTCCAACGGTGTGGCATACCCCAAAAGCAATCTCTGCATCTTGGCAGCCTTACGATTTATGTTCGGTAAACTTTCTATTTGCGGCAACAGGAGCTGCCATTGCTGCTCCGGGTATACTAGTAAACAACGCTCTTCCGTATGGGCAGTAACAACAATACGCCCGGCACAATCAGACAGGAGTGAATCCCGCACTTTCGCCGGTATCGCGAGACGCCCTTTGGAGTCCATGCTGATTGCATTGCTGCCGAGATACATATTCTTCCACTTATTGTTTGGCAAAAGGCGAAAAACTCCACAAATCGTCACTTTTCTACACTTTTTACCACCTTTGCAACTATAGAGATTAGCTCCCTATAGATCAAGGCGGTCAGTCGCAAAATCAGCCTAAAATGCAGGGATATGACGCTAACATGTAGAGATATGGGACGAAGCGGCAATGCCGAAAGAGAAGAAAATAAGAAAAAACAATGAACTGCAAGCCACACTTAAAGCTTTACATTAAGTAACAGGTTTTTTTGATCTAAAAAAAGAGAGAAAGCAACAAGGAAGGTTATATGAGAACAGCGAACGAGGTCTAAAACCGAACGTCCAGTAACGCTGCGTAGTGAGCATAACTGCAATTTAGGATTTGCTCAAGCCTCACAATAAAACGGGCACCGCGTCACGGCAAATACTCAATGGCTCGAACTACTTAACGACACAAGGTTCTTTCAGCCACAGTACAGTATGCTATTACTTCAACGCTTGCACTGATAGAATAAAATTCTCGCCATAATTTGCCAGTTGAGACCTATGCCAATTAGCCAGTACTACTCCGAAGAAAACAATAAGCTCACCTTTACACGCCAACAAGCCAGCGATTTCGCAAAAAAAATTGCCGATGACTTTAATCCACTCCACGACATCGCTGCCAAGCGCTTTTGCGTTCCTGGCGATTTATTATTTTCGGTCATATTGACCAAATATGGCATCAGCGAACACATGGACTTTACCTTTACCGGCATGGTGACCGATGAAGTCATATTAGATTTCCCAGCGGAAACTAAGCAGCTTCTGCTGGCCGGCGAAAACGGAAAGGAATACCTCAATATCAGCCGCGATGGAAGAAATTCAAAAAACGAACAAGTCGTAAACGCGCTCATTAATAACTACGTTGCGTTCTCGGGCCACACGTTTCCACATATACTGATTCCATTATTGAAAAAAACTGGCAGCATGATCAATCCGAAACGCCCAATGGTTATGTACCAGAGCATGTTAATAGATCTCTACCATCTTGATATAACAGAGATCGAACTTGAGTTTGACGACCAAAAGACCACTGTTGAAACTGAAGGAAAACGCGCGAATGTATGCCTCGCTTTTAATTTGAAGTCCGCCAACGAGATTATTGGCCGAGGGGAGAAGCGAATGCTGGTAAGTGGTCTAGTGCCATTTGATCAAGAAGCGATTGACGCCATAATTTCTGATTACTCGCAATGGAAAAGAGACTACAAGAAAGACTAATCTACGACTCTTACAATTGGCCAGATGAGAAAACAACATTACCCCTTACCACCCAGCGGGATTTGGGGCTTGTCGGCAGCACTGACCAAGGCGCCACCCATTTTGAGCATTGAAATTTCCACAATGCAATGAACCATAGGTTTAACGTCGCATCATCCTTTCGGGAGAAAACACGAACGACAAACCCGGAGCTAATCGCAAACGTAGAAACACACAATTATTAGGCCTTGGCAGCCAAATTTAACACGACCTTCCCCACCAATTCATTACTCTCCATTAACACATGGGCATCTGCCACGTCATCAACAGAAAATTCCGCCGCCATCCGAGGTTTAACTTTGCCGCTCGAGATTAACGGCCATACATTGGCTTTTAATCGATCGGCTATTTTGGATTTAGCGTCTTGAGATTGAGGGCGTAATGTTGAGCCCGTCATCGTTAAACGTTTCAGCATAATGGGCATAAAGTTAACATTTGCCTGAGGCCCCCGGAGATATGCAATGTTAACTATTCGACCATCAACAGCGGCAACCGCAATATTACGCTCAATATAATCACCGCCAACCATATCAAGAATAACGTCCGCTCCATGGCCATCGGTCAGTACTTTTACTCGCTCGACAAAATCTTCATCGTTATAGTTGATCGCGGCAACTGCCCCCAGCTCAATACAGACTGAGCATTTGTGATCATTGCTCGCTGTAGCAATGACCGTAGCTCCCATCGCCGCCGCCATCTGAATAGCGGTAGTCCCAATGCCACTGGCGCCACCGTGAACAAGCAGCACTTCTCCAGCCTTTAACCCGCCGCGATCAAAAACATTGGCCCAAACAGTGAAACATGTTTCCGGCAACGCAGCAGCCTCAGCCATAGACAAACCCTCAGGCTTCGGCAGACACTGCCCCTGAGGAGCGCAAACCTGCTGTGCATATCCTCCGCCGTTGGTGAGCGCGCATACCTCATCACCGACTTTGAATTTCGTTACGGCACTACCGACCTCGGCAACAACGCCGGACACCTCTAACCCCAAGATCGGCGAAGCGCCTGGAGGTGGCGGGTATAAACCCATACGCTGGATCACATCCGGGCGATTAACGCCAGCAAAAGCGACCGAAATCAAAACCTCATCATCTTTCGGATGTGGGGCAGCCGTGTTTCCGACAGACATTACAGTCGCATCTCCCGGTGTTTTTATTGCAACATAACGCATAATTTTAGCTCCAAATAGGCTGTCGGCAGTGCTTCTCGGTGCTGGCTCGAAAGCTACTCAATAAGTGTGGCGACGAAAAACGCTGCAATTTCAACATAAATTAACAGCGTCCGCTATCACGCATTAACATTATTTCAAGAATTCGAACTGATTTTTCCGACTAAGTAAATTTGGCAGTACTGTTACTAGTCGATAGTGGGCTATAATCGAATGAACTAACGCAACTTAAATGAGCCAATGACCGTGCTCGGCACCCCACCGACAGTTAGGGGTGCAGCTACCAATATTCTCGCAAGGGATTATGTGATTTATGACTGGTACGAAAGACCCACAAAAACACCTCAAAAAGGACCGCATTCTAGATACGAGCCTGCAGTTAATCGTCCGGTGGGCCAAGGAACCGATAAAGAACTACTTCGAATTACTGGATGAACGATTATTCAAGCTTGCCCAAAGCTCCGATAACAACCATGACCAAGCAAATTATTTTCAAGTAAGAAGCGATATTAATAACAACAGAGGCATCATTGATCAACTTTTTTTCGAACACCTTTCCAAAGCTTTTCGGAATTACAAAGAAGGCCTGCCTACCGCTTCCGACTTTACAGTGGACCCGGAATTCGGGAAAACCGACACACTAACATTAGTTGACAAAACTGAACTCGAAGAAACGTTAGCCATCGCATCGATGAGCCGCAGAACCAGCAGCGAATGCTCAGAATTATTGTACGCACTAAACCAAAGACTATCAGTATTGCGCGGTGGAAAAATAACGAACGAACAAGGCAACCCTGTTGGCCCTGCCGTTTTTGCGGAGGCAATACAATACGCCCTCTCGGAACTCACCCTGGACAACAAAGTAAAGCTGGTCGTATATAAAGTTTTCGAATTTTGCGTTATGGGCAGACTTCGATATTTATACGATTTACTCAACGAGGAATTTATAAACCAGGGACTACTAACTAATCTTGGCTTTCATGTCAAAAAAGATCCGCCAAACCAGAAACCCGAGCCTCCTCCAGAAGGACAAACCATCAAAGAATTGGCGACGGAATTTCAAGTAAACAATAGTCAGGCATCCATACAAAATCAGGTACGTTTAATTCACGCAATTCGAATATTACAGACTCGACTTGCCGCGCAGAATCCAGCAGTGAAAATTAAAGGGGCAGCGACGCTGCCAACGCCGCAGATTATTGCCGAAATCCAACAATTGCAGCAAAACGCGGGCTCTCTTTTAGGCTCAATGAAAACCCCGATGGCGGTTGGCGCAAGTAACGCTACCGCCTTTCATGTCCAGGCAGAGAAGGAAGCGAGAAAGAGTGACGAAATAGACGGCAACGTCATCACTATTGTCGGATTACTTTTTGAATTTATGCTAGACGAACAACAGCTGCCAGACACCATAAAAACACTTTTGAGCTATCTTCATACACCTTTCCTAAAAATCGCATTGCAGGATAAAGAATTTTTCAACCGCCCCGAACACCCGGCAAGACAATTGCTGAACAGCCTCGTTGCCGCGGGAGAGCACAGCATTGAGCCTTCCGAAAAAAATAAAGGCGAGGTTTTTCAAAAAATCAAGTCCGTTGTTCAACGTTTACTAGACGAATACAATGATAATGTTCGCTTGTTTTCGGAACTGGCCTTTGAATTTAATAATTATTTACGTCAGTATTCTCGACGAATTGAATTAACAGAAAAACGCTCAATGCAGGCCGCTCAAGGCGAGACCAAGCTAAAGGAAATACGGTTAAAAGTAGACACCTATATAAAGACTAAAACTGGTAAAATAAAACTTCCAACAGCTATCCAAACCTTACTGTTCGAACCGTGGGCTAACTTCCTTTCGTTTAATCTTTTGCGGTACGGCTCCCAAAGCGAACAGTGGAAACAAGCGGCTCAAGTCGTCGACGATATCCTTTGGTACTGCCAACCCCACGACATTGACAACGATTTTCACGCCAAAAAACGCATTGAGGAACTACAGGCATCACTCCCGCCAATTTTGTACGCGGGCTTTGAAATGGTAGGCTACGATAACAATCAAGGAATTGTGTTGCTACAGGCCCTGCATAGCGGACAAGATAACGATCTGGAGTCACAAGAAAGCAGAACTGTTATTGCGCCGACGGCTACCGACATTGACCAAGTTGACATAGGAAAACATGCTGAATTGATGGCGAAAAATGACGTCCTAATCATGAAGCTAAAGAAATTGAAAGCTGGTGCCTGGTTTGATTTCGACGCAAAATCAACCAACCCCCAGCGAGTAAAGCTCGCTTGGGTCAACTCCAAAACACTGCATTTTATGTTTGTAAATAGCCTGGGCCAACAGATGGCCCTAAAGAGCGCAGAACAGCTAGCATCAGAAATGCGAACAGGCAATATAAAGGTCAACAATCGACTTCAGCAAAAACCATTCTTTGAAAAAGCCATGGAAAGAGTGTTAGACCAATTGCAAAGAAAAGAAACAAAATTCAGTTAGCAAAGTACAGCTAACAAAAATTGTAATGATATTTTTCAAGTCCAAAAGGAAAGACGATGGCCGACCAATCGGATAGAAAGCTTGAGCGAAAAGAACTTAGCCACTCTATCGTCATAGACGACGTTATAAATGGTGGTGTGTTTGGAGAACTGATCAATGTGACTACCGATGGTTTAATGGCTATCACTAGTGAGGAAATTGCAACGCAATCAATATTCCAATTGTCGCTGCGACTTCCTAAAGAAATTGAGGGAAGCAACAATATAAGCCTTGGGGCCGATTGCCTTTGGTGCAGAAAAGCGGATAATTTTCACCGCTACTGGGCGGGCTTTCAAATTATTGATGCCTCCGATACCGCCCTCATGCAATTAAAAATATTGGTCGAAGAATACTCCAAATAAGCTTTCCAAATGCTCCCTTACTAAGAATCGAGGAAAACAACAATAAGGATCCAGAGACATCCGCAACACTTCCTTCTATCTTGTCAGGATCCACCGCCGCCAACAAATTGATAGACCTCGTAATTGCGTGAGTTAATGGCTGTTACCATATTCACCGCGACGCTCTTTGCGAGTATAATTTCAACCAAAACCAGCCTCAAAGCCAAGAGGCCTTTCACTGCTTAATTAAAATGAGGACTTTACGTTGCACCTTGACCAAGCAACTTCGGAACAGCTACGCGAGCAAGAAAGCCTGCTGCGAGAAAAGTACACCCAATTCCAACAGGAAAATCTAAACCTCGACTTGACTAGAGGTAAGCCCAACACGGCTCAATTAGACTTATCCAACGAGCTGGACGGCATACTGAATGACAATTATGTTGATAAAACCGGCACTGATTTACGTAACTATGGTGGAATCGACGGAATCGCTGAAGCAAAAGCACTCTTTGCAAAGGTGATCGGCCTCGAACCCGAAGATATGCTGATTGGGGGAAATGGCAGCCTACCTCTCATGTATTTTTGTGCTCACACAGCTCTGCATCACGGCTTACGCGGCTCCGACAGCGCCTGGTCAAAGGAAAGCACGGCGATAAAATTCCTTGCACCCGTTCCGGGCTATGACAGACATTTTGCTGCCTGTGAACACTTAGGCATTGAGTTAATTCCGGTCGATATGGATGGCGATGGTCCAGACATGGACAAAGTGGAAGCGATGGTAAAAGCCGATGCTGACATCAAGGGAATCTGGTGTGTACCGAGGTTTTCTAACCCTACCGGGGTAGTTTATTCTGACGAGACAGTTTCGCGTATCGCCAAATTAGGCAACATTGCTGGCCCCAACTTTGTCGTATTTTGGGATAATGCCTACGCAGTACATGCATTTGAAGAAGCAGCTCCCGAGCTGGCTAATATAATGGACTGCTGCCGAGCAGAAGGCACAGAAGACAATATATTACTGTTTGGATCGACATCAAAGATCACTCTCGCTGGGGCAGGTGTCGCCTTTTTGGGCGGGTCCTCAACCAATATAACCAGCCTAAAAAAGAATCTGGGATATTCGACCATTGGTCCAGATAAAATCAACCAATTGAGACACGTAAAATTCATCAAGGACGCAGCCAACCTTAGCGCACACATGGCGAAACACGCAAAAATAATAAAGCCGCGATTTGATGCCGTCTTGGAAAAATTACAAGATTCGCTCGGACACGCAAATATGGGAGCTTGGACAAAACCCCAGGGCGGCTATTTCGTGTCATTTGATAGCTTGCCAGGACTGGCGCGAGAAATTGTCAAGTTAGCAAGCGATGTCGGTGTAAAGCTAACACCAGCTGGAGCAACGTTCCCCTATGGGAAAGACCCGGCCGACAAGAACATTCGCCTCGCTCCCACCTTCCCGAGCGTAAGGGAAATCGAAAAGGCCATGGATGTGTTTGTGGTCTGCGTTCAACTGGCATCGATAAGGCAAAAACTGGGCGAATGATGACAGCTCGACACTAGCGTATGCAAAACGTGCAAAGGGACGCTCTGTAGTGGCATCCCAGAACAACACCTCATGCTTTAGGTCATGGATAGGACTGTGTGACCGGACTGTGTGATAAGATTCTTCGACAAGACCGACAGTCCTCTATCTACAATTTTCCCGGATCCGACTTTTCAGGCAATTATAGACCGGCGTGACTGCCTATCTTCGATTATCTATTGCTCTTATCTATTACCTATTATCTATTGCCACCTGAAGAGGCATGTCTAAAAGCGCGCGATGACTGGTTAGTCCTTACCGCCATTCACTGGCCTCGCTCCGCCAGGCAAGGGGAAGGCCGATACATTACTACCACTGGTGGCATCAACGATTTTGCCGACGCCCTCTTTTTCCACTTCGTCAATACGAATAATGGAGTGCAAGGGAATGTATGATCGCGAAACGCCACTAAATTCACTTTTCAGCTTTTCTTCGCCGGGATCAACAATCATTTGACTGCGCCCTCCAAAAACGAACTCCTCTGCCTCAATAAATCCATACATTTCACTTTGATAGATTGCCTTCGCATAAAGCTCGTAAACTTTATTCTGGTTAAGGAAAATGATTTTATAAATGGGAATAATCTCGGCCATGAAGCGCGTAACCTTTCTTTTTACGGTGAAATACTGACGAAGCTGCGCCAAAACCGACGCGATTGAGCATTTTAACACAATGAGTTCAATAAATACCCCGCTTTCATACTTTACTGTATAATGCTGATCGCAATTTTCAGCTAGGTCTACTGGTCTAAGTTTCGATCACGGATTATAAAGATAGGTATCAGATTAAAATGACAGATTTTGTTACGCCGGAAAACATCCAGGCAATAGCGATAGACGCTGAAAAATCAAGCTCAACTCAACCTAAGAAGCTCTATATTAAAACGCACGGCTGCCAGATGAATGAATACGATTCTGATCGCCTGCAAGATTTATTGGGCGTGAGCCATGGACTAGTAACAACAGACAATCCAGACGAAGCAGATGTCTTACTACTCAATACCTGCTCGATTCGCGAAAAAGCACAAGAGAAAGTATTTCACCAACTCGGACGCTGGAAGCACCTAAAGGAACATAATCCTGATGTTATCATCGGGGTCGGCGGCTGTGTTGCCAGCCAAGAGGGCAACGCAATTGGCAAAAGAGCCCCTTTTGTCGACTTGATATTTGGCCCCCAAACGCTACACAGAGTCCCCGGCATGATCGATGCCAAGAAACCAGACGGCCCCGTGTTGGTCGATGTTACCTTTCCAGAAATAGAAAAGTTTGACGCCTTGCCGGAACCGTCGGTTGACGGCCCTAGCGCTTTCGTCTCAATAATGGAAGGATGCTCCAAGTATTGCACGTTCTGCGTGGTACCCTATACCCGAGGCGAAGAAGTTAGCCGCCCCTTCGACGATGTTATTGCTGAGATAGCACATTTGTCCACGAAAGGCGTTAAGGAAGTCAACCTGCTCGGCCAAAATGTTAACGCCTACAGAGGGGAAAACCATCTAGGCGACGTCATTGAATTTGCCGAATTATTGAGCTTTGTTGCCGCGGTGCCTGGCATTGAGCGTATTCGATACACAACCTCACATCCCGTTGAATTTAGCGACGCACTAATCAATGCTTACGCCGACATTCCCGAATTGGTTGATCACTTGCACTTGCCCGTACAAAGCGGTTCAAACCGTATATTAGCGGCCATGAAACGCGGCCATACGCGAAACGAATACATCGAAAAACTCAACCGCTTGCGAATAATCAGACCCAACATTAGCTTTTCGTCGGATTTTATCATCGGTTTTCCCGGTGAAACGGAAGACGACTTTCAAGACACTATGAGCATGATTGCGGAAATTGGCTTCGACTTATCATTTAGCTTCATATATAGCGCCCGACCTGGAACCCCTGCCGCCGAACTGGACGACACCACACCGGAACCTGTAAAAAAGGAGAGACTACAAGCCCTTCAACAACGCATCAATCAACAAGCTCAACAAATAAGTCGCCAGATGGTCGGTAACGATGAGCGTATTTTGGTAACCGGAGTATCCAGGAAAGACCCCGGACAACTTCAAGGACGAACTGAGAATAACCGCGTTGTCAATTTTTCCTCAACAGATCAATCACTTATAGGAAACTTTGTCTCAGTTCGTGTATCCGAAGCGCTGCCCAACTCTTTACGTGGCGCACTCATCGAGTAAATGGTAAAAAAACATCGATAAATTACTGTGCTCGAATCGCTTTACATAAGCCATAATCGGTATATGCTTGAGCTATAGGCTTACCGAACTAGGCAAACAACAGCAACTACTTATTGTAATGGTCTAATTGATTCAATTTGAAAACGACATCTAGCAAAACCTCCGACTCCTCGACGGCTTCTCGCTCCACCCATTCTTTAAGCCTCGAGCCAAACGACTCGCGCGCGCTAGCCACTCTTTCAGGCCAATTTGACGAACATTTTCGCCAAATCGAGCAGCGCCTGGCGGTAGTGATCAAAAACCGCGGTAACAAATTTGAAATCAGCGGCGATAATGATGCTATTGACTGTGCCAATGTGTTGCTGAAAAAGATGTACCAAGACGCGTTAGAAGGCGTTGCGATTAATCCTGAAACAATACATTTGAACTTACAGGAATCGGGACTGACATCACTCCAAGAGGCTTACAACTCACATTCTGTTGAGCCGATTACAATTATTCATACCAAAAAAATGACGATAAAACCTCGCGGAAAAAACCAGCAAGGTTATGTTCGTTCGGTAGTGAATCACGACATAAATTTCGGTATTGGTCCGGCCGGAACCGGCAAAACCTATTTAGCGGTGGCCTGTGCGGTACAGGCAGTAATGAACGACGAGGTTCAGAGAATACTTCTCGTGCGACCTGCTGTTGAAGCCGGTGAGAAACTCGGTTTTTTGCCGGGAGATTTGGCCCAAAAAATTGATCCGTATTTACGCCCGCTATACGACGCGCTATACGAAATGCTGGGCGTCGAAACAGTCACCAAAATGATCGAAAGAAACATCATCGAAATAGCGCCTCTCGCGTTCATGCGAGGCAGAACGTTAAACGATTCTTTTATCATTTTAGACGAAGCGCAAAACACCACCAAAGAGCAGATGAAGATGTTTTTGACTCGGATCGGTTTTGGCTCCACTGCCGTCATAACAGGCGATGCGACCCAAATAGATCTACCGAGGGGACAACAATCTGGGTTGACACACGCCATTAAGATTCTGGACGCGGTAGAGGGCATCAGTTTTACCTATTTTCAATCCAAAGATGTCGTCCGACACCCCATTGTTCAGCGAATTGTCGACGCCTACGAGCTAATTGAAAATGAGCCGTCGTCGCTAGACAATCGAAGTCGAGATAATAACCAGCAGTGATACGTTCGCCTCATGAATCTTAGTCTGGACTGTCAAATCGCAACCGATAACCGTGATATTCCCACGCTTACTGACATTGAATTGTGGGTGTCTGTAGCAATAGGCCAGCGAATGGATAATGCGCAAATCTGCGTTCGCATCGTCGACGAGGACGAAATCGCAGGACTTAATTTCAACTATCGCGCCAAAAACACGCCGACGAACGTATTGTCGTTCCCAGCAGATCTTCCAGATTATATTGATTTACCAATACTGGGGGACCTAGTGGTGTGTGCACCTGTCGTAAACAGGGAAGCAATCGATCAGGAAAAATTCAGCCAATCTCATTGGGCTCATATGATTATTCACGGCACCTTACATTTATTGGGCTATGATCACATTAATGACGACGATGCTGTCGCTATGGAAAACTTGGAAATCGAACTTTTGAGTTCTTTGAATATTGCCAATCCGTACGAAATTAGCCATTAAGCAAACTAATATCCACTAACACATAGAAGAAAAGGAAGAAATTCAACCGCCATGAGCGAAGACCGATTAAGCACCGATCCAGACGACAAAACCTGGATCGAAAAAATAGCACACGCCTTTTCTTCAGAACCAAAATCTCGTCAAGAGTTAATGGCCATTCTCGAAGTCGCAAAAAACAATGAAGTCATAGATCATGACGCCATCAGCATTATAGATGGCGCGATGAAAGTATCCGAGATGCAGGCACGGGAGATTATGATCCCTCGCACCCAAATGAAGGTCATTAATCTCGCGCAACCACTGGAAGAAATACTACCTCTGATTATCGAAAGTGCACATTCGCGCTATCCTGTTATTGGCGAAAACACAGATAAAGTTTTAGGAATATTACTCGCTAAAGATTTACTTCCACAACTGCTCAAAAAAGAGATAGACGAGTTTGACATTGCTTCACTTATTCGTACGGCGACAGTGGTGCCCGAAAGCAAGCGGCTCAATGTTCTGTTACGCGAATTTCGGGAAAAACGCAATCACATGGCGATCGTCATTGATGAATACGGCGGCGTAGCAGGACTGGTAACTATAGAAGATGTACTCGAAGAAATTGTGGGCGAAATCGAAGACGAACACGATGTCGAACCTGATACTTTTATAAAAAAACTGGCGGAGAATGACTACATCATTAAAGCCTTAACGCCTATCGACGATTTTAATGAGGAATTTGATACGGACTTAAGTGATGACGAATTTGATACTATCGGAGGAATTATCCTCCAGCAGTTCGGACATTTACCCAGGCGTAATGAAGTGACCACTATTAATGGCTTTCAATTCAAAGTTCTCAATGCAGATAACCGCCAGGTTCATTTACTACGAATGTCGGCCACCGCAGAATGACTTTCGTCAAGGAGATAAAGACTTGATACCTGATGACTTCAATACCTGAACGGTATCGGTCTTACCTTACTATCAAAACTCTAATTTACTAAAAGCAGCTAATAATATAATAATGCAAAAAGGACCTGCCTCATCATCTCACCAGAATATTTCTACTGGAAAACTTCTCGATAAGCTGAAAACAGGCTGGCCCAACTCTGCACTTGCGCTAGTTGCGGGAATATTTGTTACTCTCTCCCTCGCACCTTTTAACATCTGGCCACTGGGGATTGTCAGCCTCACACTATTGGCCTGGCTCCTTAACGACTTAAGTCGAAAACACGCAGCAGTATGTGGTTACTTTTACGGTCTGGGACTGTTCGGCAGTGGCATCTCCTGGGTTTATGTCAGTATTCATGTGTATGGCTACGCGCCCGCACCTCTCGCCGCAACGCTAACAATCTTATTTAGTGCCGCACTTGCCTTGCTATCCGCCTTCGGCGCCTATTGTTACGTTCGCTGGATTCGCGACAAACCCGGCGGAACGACGGTCGGATTTGCCGCCATTTTTGTTCTCGGTGAGTGGTTGCGCAGCTGGCTATTAACCGGGTTCCCATGGCTGTATTTAGGCTATGGACATATCGATACGATGTTAGCCGGCTGGGCCCCTCTTGGTGGCGTATGGGCCATTAGCTTCGCCATAGCCTACAGTGGCGCAATAATCGCGGAAGCTGTGAATAAGAAAAAAATCGTTAACATCAGCCTGGGCTTTGGCTTGATCTTATGGTGCGGAGGCGCAGCTCTAAATCAGGTCGACTGGGTGACACCTACAGACCAGCCTTCAATTAAGGTTGCCATGGTGCAAGCGAATATTTCTCAACATGTAAAATGGAGTAAAGACCACTATCTCAGTACCCTCAAAACGTATCGAGACAGCAGTCAGCCACTGTGGAGTAATCACGACATCGTCATTTGGCCAGAAGGAGCAATACCCGGCTACTACCACAATGCCAAGCCGTTCCTTGACGACATTGCCAAGCAAGCCAATCTCCACAACTCCACTCTGATTACCGGTATCCCGTATTACCAAGCCTCTGCCTCGATGAGCAGGGGACGAAGCTACAACAGCATTATGGCTGTCGGCAATGGGAGCGGAATTTACCACAAGCAACGATTGGTACCCTTCGGTGAATACGTGCCACTTGAGAACTTTTTGCGAGGCCTGATCCAGTTTTTCGATTTACCGATGTCTGCCTTTTCACCAGGAGATAAGCATCAGGAAACCCTCCAAGCCGGCCCAGTCAATATCGCCCCCTTTATTTGTTATGAAGTTGTCTATCCAGAACTGATCGGTCAGTGGTTACCCAGGGCAGACATACTGCTAACAATCAGCAACGACGCCTGGTTTGGCGAATCAATCGGACCACTTCAACACCTCCAGATGGCACAAATGCGCGCCCTGGAAGCGGGGAGATATTTACTCCGATCTACCGGTAATGGCGTCAGTGCGATAATCGACGAACGCGGCCACATCACCACTCAAAGCCAACAATTTCAAGCCGAAATTCTCAGCGGAAAAGCCACAGTATTTGCAGGAAATACTCCTTTCGGTGTACTAGGGACCTGGCCTCTCATCATTTTTTGTATAATTACCTGCCTGACCTTACAGTTTGCGCGCAATACAAAACTCTAATATTCGTTTAAGAGATAGACCTATTTTAGACTCCAACAGGGCTCACTAAATGGAAACTTCAGTGGTACACCGATCTGCAGCCGCAATGAATCAACCTCAATCGTGTTTTAAGCAAGGTTTCTCGTCGCTGAACTTCGCTGTTGCAGAAAATAACTGTTAAAATGGCGGATATTTTCACCAAGTCATAAATCTATAGGCGCACAATGCAAGAGCAATACACTCCTCGCGAAATCGAAATGCAAGCACAGCAATACTGGCAGCAACAAAACAGCTTTGTAGCTAACGTCGATACCAGTAAAGACAAATACTACTGTCTGGCGATGTTCCCCTATCCTAGCGGGAAACTACATATGGGCCACGTGCGAAACTACAGTATCGCCGATGTTATCTCTCGGTATCAGCGTATGCTTGGCAAGAATGTCCTGCAACCGATGGGCTGGGATGCCTTCGGCTTGCCTGCGGAAAATGCGGCGGTGAAAAATAATGAGTCCCCCGCCAGGTGGACCCACGAAAATATCGACTATATGCGCGACCAGCTGAAACAATTAGGTTTCGCCTATGACTGGTCGAAAGAACTCGCCACCTGCAAACCTGATTATTATCGCTGGGAACAATGGTTTTTCACCCGCCTATACGAAAAAGGCCTGGACTATAAAAAAACCGCTGCGGTCAATTGGTGCCCACAGGACGAAACAGTTTTAGCTAACGAGCAGGTTATCGATGGATGTTGCTGGCGCTGCGATACCCCGGTTGAACGCAAGGAAATACCACAGTGGTTTATTAAAATCACCGAATACGCCGATCAACTTTTAAACGATCTGGACAAACTCGACGGCTGGCCAGAGCAAGTAAAGACCATGCAGAGAAACTGGATTGGACGCAGCGAAGGCGTCGATATGCATTTCGATCTGGAAAACGACGTTGGCGATATCCAGGGCTTCGACGTCTATACCACGCGACCCGACACCTTAATGGGCGCAACCTATGTTTGCGTCGCTGCAGAACATCCAATAAGCCTCGCTCTCGCAGGTGATAATTCAGAATTAAAGTCATTTATTTCTGAATGTAAGACAAGCTCGGTTGCCGAAGCCGATATGGCAACAATGGAAAAGAAAGGAATTCCGACGGGTATCAATGCAATTCATCCGATTACCGGTAAAAGCATTCCAGTCTGGGTCGCCAATTATGTGTTAATGGATTATGGCTCTGGTGCAGTAATGGCCGTACCTGCTCACGATGAACGTGATTTTGCCTTCGCTAACAAATACTCAATTGACATTGAGCAAGTCATCTCTAGCAATGATAAGAACGATAGTCCTTTTGATGCCAATGCATGGTCTGACTGGTATGCCCGCAAAGGCAACACGACCACTATTAATTCGGGTCAGTTCGACGGCTTAAATTTTGAGGACGCCTTTCAAGCCATTGCAAACGAACTGGAAAAAAACAACAAGGGAAAGAAAACCACGAATTACCGGCTACGAGACTGGGGGGTTTCCCGCCAGCGATATTGGGGCGCACCAATTCCTATATTTAATCTACCCGACGGCGGAGAAATTGCCGTTCCCGCGGACCGCCTACCCATATTATTACCCGAAGATGTTGAAATGGATGGCGTCACATCACCCATTAAAAATGATCCTGACTGGAAAAAAGACCAACACGGTGGCGTCAGCGTTGAACGAGAAACAGACACCTTCGATACTTTCATGGAATCTTCCTGGTACTACGCAAGATTTACCAGCGCCGACTATAGCGAAGGCATGCTGGATCCAGATGCAGCGAATTACTGGCTACCGGTCGACCAATATGTGGGAGGCATTGAACACGCCATACTGCATTTGTTATACGCACGTTTTTTTCACAAACTGATGCGCGACGAAGGGTTAATCAATTGTGACGAACCCTTCGACCGACTACTTTGTCAGGGCATGGTGTTGAAAGACGGCAGCAAAATGTCCAAATCCAAAGGCAATACTGTTGATCCACAAGAAATGATTCAGCAGTATGGCGCCGACACGGTTAGGCTGTTCATCATGTTTGCCGCACCACCCGAACAATCACTGGAGTGGTCGGACTCTGCGGTAGGCGGTGCGCACAAATTTCTAAATCGATTATGGGCGCGTGCCTATACTCATTTGCAGGAACCCAATGTACCGACGTTAGACGTGACAAAGCTGTCGGACGGCCAGCTTCAGTTACGTCGCAGAACACATGAAACCATCGCCAAGATAAGCGATGACTTCGATCGACGCCTCACTTTCAACACCGCTATCGCTGCAATCATGGAACTGACTAATGACATTGCAAAACTAAAAGACCGCGAAGGACAAGGTCTGGCTGTTGAACGCGAAGCACTAGAGGCGATCATAAAAATGTTGTCGCCTATCGCACCGCATTACTGCCATCACGTATGGAAATCCTTTGGCAATAAGCGCGCAATTATTGACGAGCCCTGGCCGGAAGTGGACAAACAAGCGCTCCGCAGAAGCTCTCTGGAGATGGTCATACAAATCAATGGAAAAGTTCGCGCAAAAATCGAAGTTGCGGCCGATGCCAGTGATGAAACTGTGTTATCTCAAGCTTTTGAAAATGCTAATGTCATGAAATTTATTGAAGGCAAAGAAATAAAAATGCAAAAAGTCATACCGGGAAAACTAGTGACCATCGCAGTAAAATAAAATCAGTGGGGAGGTTTTTTTGAAACGTCCCCACTGATTACAAAAAAACCGGACGACATCTACCACTTCTAACCAGGAAATTTAATGTCTAGATACATTAATGGATTTTCCATTCTGCTCGCACTAATAGTCACGTCGACACTAGGCGCATGCGGATTTCAACTACGCGGAACCACGGCTCTCCCCGAAGGAACCGAACCGGTATACCTTGATGGTGCCACTGGACAGTTAGGGGTTGAACTTCGCAATCTACTGAATGCATCGGGCGTCCAACTCAGCGAGAATTTCGGCGACGCCAACTCTCACCTTTTGATCAAAAAGCGCAAGTCGGATAAACGTGCTGCAGCTTTAGGTGAAGGAGCCAGGGTCATCGAATACCAACTAATTGAATCCTTGTCGTTTGAGCTACGAGATATTGAGGGTGTAATTTTATTTAACCCAAGCCGTTTGACCGAGCGGAAAATCATGAACAACGATCCCAACAAAGTTGCCAGCACAAGTGCAGAAGAAGCATTATTAAGGCGAGAAATGTTGCAAAATTTGGCCGCAAAAATAACCCGCCAATTACGCGCATTCAAAACGACCACTGCACTTGATAACACCACATCAGTAACTGCGGCAAACGAATCCATTAATTAGTCACGCCTAACAACAACTACCTAACAGGTCTTTATCAATAATGCGCCTTCGCCCCGATCAACTAACTCAAAACTTAGTCAAGGGATTACTTCCAGTCTACATTGTGAGTGGCGATGAACCCTTGCTGGTTCAGGAATGCAGTGACGCAATTCGCTTAAGTTGCAGGCAGCAGGGCTTTAGTCGCGAAGTTCTTCAAGTCGATGCGAGCTTTGATTGGAACGAATTATTAAACTGCGCAAACGCCATGTCATTATTTGCTGAACGCAAGTTAATCGAACTACGAATGCCTACTGGAAAGCCTGGAAAAGTTGGCAGCGAAGCGATCTCCGAATACATTAATAATGCATCAACCGACAACGTCCTATTAGTAACGAGTAATAAAGTTGAAAGCACTGCAACTCGCAGCAAGTGGTACAAAAGTATTGAGTCAGCCGGAGCAAGTATTCAAGTCTGGCCAATTTCTGCAAAAGAACTACCGCAATGGATCGGCCGTCGGCTCCAGCTGGCAGGATTAAAAGCGAGTCCCGATGCCATAGAAATGCTGTCTGAGCGGATTGAAGGTAATCTCTTAGCAGCCGTGCAAGAAATAGAGAAATTGAAGTTACTGGCACTGACAGATATTATCGATATCGAAACAATAGCTAGCGCCGTCGCTAGCAGTGCGCGCTACGATGTTTTTGGACTAGCAGATCGCGCATTGGAAGGGGACGCCAGAGGAAGTATTAGAATGCTCCAGGGCCTTCGAGCTGAGGGCACCGAACTAACTTTTATATTATGGGCTTTAAGTAAAGAACTAAGAACGTTACTGCAATGTAAAACATTGGTCGACCAAGGGGAAAATATTGATCGCGCCTTACAAAACGCCCGGGTTTGGGACAAACGCAAACCACTTTACAAAAAGGCAATCTCGCGCCTCAGCAGTAAGAAACTTCAACAACTAATAAATTTAGCCTCAGATGTGGACCGTTCAATAAAGGGAATAAAGAAAGCTAATAGCTGGGATTTATTAGAGCAGCTTATATTAAAGTTTGCGGGGAAAGAGATTTTTCCAACGATTTGATAGAAATACTGACAGAGAACCTCGTCAATACCGACACAATCTCATATTCTGTGAAAGAGAGTGCTGTATGATGACGAAAAACATCGTTCACAGTGCATCATGCCGATCGAAGATATTCAATTTCAGCAATTCGAGTATACTGGAACATATGGTCAATTTTGAACTCAGGAGCAACGAGCCAAGAGACTTGACTACCCTCACTCAAACAATCTCTATCCCCACCGTTTCAAATTGTGTTAATGTTATTCAAATCAACGTGTTCACTAAATTGGAAGTAGTCGACAAGACCGCTCATTTACAGTCGAACAGACATCCGAAAACGCAGTAAAGAGAATCATAAGAGAGTATGAAAAATTATCGCAAAGTCTCTGTTGCAGATTTAACGGTAGGCATGTACGTATCAGAACTAGACCGACCGTGGCTGGAATCTCCTTTTTTGGTGCAAGGTTTGTTTATTGAAACTAATAAGGACATTGCGCAGTTATCGAAACTTTGTGCCTACGTCTACGTAGATGACAAAATTACCCGCGGCCCCGTAAAAACCAATTTAGCCGTAGACCTTGGGGATTCTAACAACAATAATCTAGAAAAGATTTTCGCAGGAAAAAAACTAAAAAAATTCACCGATAGCGTTAGTTGGAAAGAAGAATTCCCCAAAGCTAAAGAAGCTTTAGCGACATTATCAACGTGCTTAGATTCAATATTCTCGCGCAAAGAAAAAGGCGGCGCTCTAGAAATCGTAAAAATTAAGCAGGCTGTCGAACCCATGATAGACTCGGTATCCCGCAACCCTGACGCCTGTATCTGGTTAGCGAGAATGAAACAGGAAGACAATTATATTTACGAACACTCACTCGGAGCATCAATCTGGGCAGTCGCATTAGGAAGGCAATTAGGTTTGCCAAAAAGGGATTTACGCACACTCGCTATCGGCGGCCTGTTATTTGATGTCGGCAAACTAGATCTCGACAGGGAACTTTTAAAAAGCAATCGGCGCCTCACCGTTGAAGAGTTTGAAACAGTAAAAACTCATGTTCAATTAAGTGTCGACGCGATAAAAGATGGCGGGATGATTAATCAGGATGTTATCGATATGGTCGCTCATCATCATGAACGACACAACGGACAAGGGTATCCACAGGGTTTGTCGGGAGACGCAATACCGGTATTCGCCCGGATTGCCGCAATCGTCGATTGTTATGACGCAATAACGAGCCACCGTTTATATGCTAAAGCGATGCCCCCCTCACTCGCCATTAAAAAGCTTTACGAATGGAAAAATATAGATTTTCAAGAAGAACTGATCGAGGAATTTATACAGGCTATCGGAATTTATCCAGCGGGAACACTGGTTGAATTGTCCTCTGGTGAAGTAGCCATTGTTGTGGCTGAATATCGATCCAGACGGTTGCGCCCGCAACTTATGCTTCTATTAGACGGTGACAAGCAACCGATCGACGATATTTGTTACATTGATCTCTTGGAAAAAACGCATACCGAGGACGGAAAAGTATTGGAAATTGTGAATAGCCTTGAGCCCGACGCCTACGGCATCGATATGACAGCCATTGAGCTGTAAGAGAATTCAATGTGAGCGCACCGGAACCAATACACCGCCACGAATTCCTGAGCTCGCTCAGCCAGTTTATCGAAGCAAGTAAAACCGATACCAGCTCGGTCGGATTGATCCTGGTAGATATCGTCAACTTGCCCCAAATAAACAATCTGCATGGCTACGCGCAAGGAGACAAAACCCTACAGTTTTGTTTCGATCAACTGCTATCAATTAGCCGTATAAACGACACCGTTTACCGTATCGGTAATCATCAATTTGTTTTTATTTTACCGGCCATAAAAACGCCGTCTTTTGTAGCGCTGGCTATGAACAAGGTGGTTAAAGTCTTGCAAGCCGACGTCGCTGGCAATGTCAAAACAGCCGAACTCGACATAAAAATTGGCGTTGCCCTCAACAAATCTGCCGCACTCTCGACTGAAAAAACCCTCTTGGCTGCAGAAACATCTCTAAAGAACGCGAAGGCAAGTAAAGGGCATTTTACAATCGGGAAAACGACGAGCAAGCCAAAACAAACTGACGCTTATGAACACATATTTAGGGAAAAACTAAAAGCCAACGACTTCGAACTTTACTATCAGCCTAAGGTAAACATGCTGACTGGAACAATTGAAAGAGCTGAGGCCCTACTCCGCTGGCAGATACCGGACAAAGGATTTATTTCACCTGAAGTCGCTGTTGATATAGCGGCTAAAATTGGGGAAAGTTTTGCGCTAACCAAATGGGTAATTCACACTGCCGTCCGGCAGATGAAACAATGGGAAAAAGAAGGATATTTAATATCGGTAGCAGTGAACGTTCAAGCTGATCTGGTGCAAAGCCCCGAACTGTTTAATTTAGTTCAAGATTCGCTCGCCATATGGGGCGTAGATAAGAATCGCTTAACCGTCGAAATTACAGAGTCCGCTGTAATCGATGACAAAGAGGCTGGTTTTGATAATTTGTCCAAGCTCAAGGCCTACGGCGTACAACTGTCTATTGATGATTTTGGGACGGGCTATTCATCACTGTCCTACTTTAAACATATTCCCGCGAATGAACTCAAAATTGATCAAAGCTTTGTTCGATACATGCTTGAAAATCGACAAGACCAACAGATAGTTAAAATCATAATCGAAATAGCAAAACTCTTCGAGTTAAAACTGGTTGCGGAGGGTATTGAAGATCAGGAGACCTATGATTACTTAAAGCAACTAGGCTGCGATTACGGACAAGGTTATCACATGGCCAAACCAATGCCCGCCGATGATTTCATCCCCTTTTTGAAAAGACACGAAAAGTAAATTATTCGAAGAGGCCGGCGCTCAGCATGATTGCGCTTAGCCCACTCCTCACTTCACTGTATCAGACCGTTACGAGTCAACTCAACAGGAATACTGTGGTCTTCCGCTTTCCTGTGCATTTGAAAGACCGCAATATCCACCGGGGTTTTTTGCTAAATATTGCTGATGATATTCCTCAGCATAATAGAAGTCCGAAGCCTCTAGGATTTCTGTCGTTATTGCGTCAAAACCACCTTCCGTCAACGACGCTTGATATTGCTGCTTTGAAAATTCAGCTGCGTTTTGTTGCTCCTCACTAAGCACATAAAGGCCTGAGCGGTACTGGGTCCCTCGATCATTGCCCTGCCGCATGCCCTGACTCGGATTGTGACTCTCCCAAAATACCTTCAGTAATTGCTCGTAATTAACAATCTGAGGATCGAAAACGACCTGAACAACCTCGGTATGCCCCGTCATTCCCGAACAAACTTCTTCGTAGCTGGGATTGGGAGTATAACCGGCGGTATAGCCTACGGCCGTCGAATAGACGCCGTCCACTTGCCAAAGTTTCCGTTCCGCCCCCCAAAAACAACCGAAAGCGAAATAGGCACACTGGAAATTATCAGGAAACGGTCCAGTTAGTGGCGTACCCTTAAGAAAATGCTCATTCGTGATTTCCACAGGAGTATTTCTACCTGCCAACGCTTGATCGGCACTGGGAATCTGCAATTTATTGGTATCCGTTAATCTATCAAAGATGCTCATAAGCTCTATTCCAAAGGTAAAAGTGGGTTAACAGTCAATATCCCAAATAATACTCCATTTAGAGAAAAATGCATTTCTCAAACAATTGAGTTTTCGCATAATATTTCGCGGATGAGCAAAGAAATTGACATACTCAATAATCATAATCAGTATTCACTGGCTCGACACTACAGTTAGTCCGCGCTAGATTATGGATAGAATGCTCTACTCCAGGTAAGCAACGAGTTACTATTAACAAGCTATTTACAAGCCAGTCAAATTCTAATATTGCTGTACTGGCGCTCGAGGAATACTATACCAACAGCGAGGGCGACTCAGACAGGCACTATCCATTTTGCAATTTACGTCTATGAAGCCGGTCTCGATTCGACTCAAACGCCACACTATTTGCGAGTCACTACCTGCCTATTGCCGCTTTTCGGTAACCGGCAACTGCGGTTGACACAGTTGCCGTGTAATATAGTATTTCCAATTGAAAAAAGAAGAAGTGTAACATCGATGACAACGAAACATGTGTCTAATAAGACCAGTAAAAAACAAGAGCTTAGCGAATTTCTTGGCAAGGCTAACCAACTTCCACAGAGACTGGTAGATAGCGTCAATTCTAATGGTAGAATCATTTTTGCTTTGGATGCAACGGCAAGCCGTCAGGCCAGCTGGGACCGCGCATGCCAATTGCAAAGCGAGATGTTCTCAGCAACGGATACAATGGGCGGCATTCAACTTCAACTGTGCTACTACAGAGGGTTCAATGAATTCAATTTTAGTCCCTGGCTGCAAGACAGCAACGCGTTACGTCATTTCATGCATGGAGTTCAATGCCAAGGAGGTCATACGCAATTAGAACAAGTACTTAATCATAGTTTACGAGAACACGCAGATAAAGCCATCCAAGCCCTCATTATCATTACTGATGCAGTCGAAGAAGACGTGGATAGGCTATGCAACAAAGCGGGGCAAATGGGCATAATGAAAATCCCCATCTTTATTTTCCAGGAAGGGTTCGACCCTACAGCACAACGGTGTTTTCAGCAATTAGCTAAAATCAGTAACGGCGCCTACGCAAATTTTAACGATCAAAGCGCAAAACAATTGGCGGATCTTTTGGCTGCGGTAGCAACTTATGCGGCAGGAGGCCATTCAGCATTACAGAAATTAAACTCATCATCCGCGAAACAATTACTTCAACAACTTAGGCCGTGATCGTGATTCGACTAATTCTACTCGCAGCTTTTGTGTCTATTGTTCTTATCCTTCTCCAGCAAATGAAAAATACACCGAAGGAAAAGCTAAAAGGTCTGTACTGGAAATTCATCTTGGGCGGCATGGGTATCGTCTTGGTATTACTGGCGGCGACCGGTCGAATCCACTGGATCGGCGCCATGATTGGAGCCACTCTACCCTTCTTACGACAGGTCGCTCCGCTACTTATACGCTACTTCCCACAAATTCATCAATACCATAAATCTCGATCGCAACAAGCGTCCTCTTCTGGAAATCGGTCGACCTTGACATCTCAAATATTAAGCATGGTATTGGATCATGATAGTAACCGACTCAGCGGGGAGATTATCGACGGCCCTATGAAAGGCAGCCAGCTCGACAGCCTTGAATTGGAACAATTGCTTGGCGTTTTGGATTACTGTTACCAACGGGAACTGGACTCAGCCAAGCTACTGGTCAGCTATCTGGAACATCGCTTTGGCCCGGCTTGGCAGGAGACCTCTTCATCAGTGCCGAAATCGGAACTTGAAATTAACGAAGCGTACGCCATATTAGGGCTAAGCGAAGGAGCAAGCAAAGAGCAGGTCATAAAAGCCCATCGGTCAATGATGCAAAAAGTACACCCGGACCGAGGAGGCAGTGATTATCTGGCAGCGCAAATAAACGAGGCAAAAGATCGAATAATTAATAATCTGACATAGCCCAAAAGCAGGATACACGCTAATATAATGCTAAGATATTCCACATTTTAGAGCCAGACAACATTTTCATGACAAAAGTATTTGTAGTAAGTAACCAATTAGGTCTTTTTTCCAATAAACATAAAGAGTGGATTGACGGACGAGAGACAAAATTACTATTTCGCAGCACTCACAAAGACGAAGCCATTAACCTGGTTTTTGAGCTGAGCTCAAAGGACATTAATTTAAGAGCCGAAGCCATCCCCGTCGAAGTGGACGGAAATAACCAACCGATTGTTGAGGTTACGGCCGCGCCTGTGGAGAATATGGATAACAGCATCGAAATAGATTTCGGATAAATTATAAATTCCTTAGATTTTTGATACCTATGATTGAATACTTAAGGTAAATAACTGATATTAGATCCCTTGAGTTCGATCGAAGCTAAATTAGCATAGATAGAATAGGAATAAATAAAATGAAGTATCCTGAAACTTCGGAAATGGCTGCATCCTACCTCAAACAAGCCGTTCCAAAAATGGTGACTAATTCTATCCCTGCAAATCCAATAAATTATACCCTCTGGTATAATTACGTTTCCAAAAAAAACCCGTCTCTCAACTCGAAACTCGACCATGTTATCGATAGTACGGGAACCTGTAGTCCAGAACAGAGCGAGGAATTGTATTTCAGCTTTGTGATTGAAGAATATCTCGAAGATCATAACAAATCACTGGAAAACCTTACACTTTTAGCGACTCAATTGCTGGGCCATATGAATACCGCTATTGAGGGGTCCACCTCATTCGACCAGCAACTAGCCGGAAACATAACACGTCTTAGCGAAGTAAAGACCATCGAGAATATTTCTGAGGTTATCTCTGACGTCATGCAAACCACTGAATCTATTAGACTAGCTAACAGTCAGTTCAGCGATAAAATGGAGTCTGCCAACCAAGAAATACTCGCGTTACGACACCAGCTGGAGGAGGTAGAAAAGCAAGTCTATGTCGATAAACTTACCCAACTCTACAATCGCCATGCCTTCGACATTCAATTAAAACAACTTTTGGAAATTGACAATGTAGCGATACATGTCTGCCTGATTATTATGGACATTGATCACTTTAAATCCTTTAACGATGAATATGGCCATATTATTGGTGACAGGGTATTGGGGCGTGTCGGTGAATTAGTTCAGGATTATTGTCCAGAGCACGCCATAGGCGCTCGCTACGGAGGAGAAGAGTTTGCGATTATCATTAGCAATTCGAGCGAACAAGAATCAGCCGACCTCGCCGAAGGGTTTCGTCAGCGCTTAGAGAAATTACGAATTACGGTTAAGAGTTCGAGCAAAACTTTGGACAATATCACCGCGTCATTTGGCGTCACCCGATTTAAACTGGGTGAATCAACGGAAACCTTTATCGACCGAGCAGACAAAATGCTCTATAAAGCTAAACAAAGTGGTCGCAATCGTGTTGAGGTTGAGTTTTTGAGTCCATAACCCCTAGCTTAATTGAGCAACAGACTAAGCGACTAAATCGACCTATACCTCAAAAAAATGATTCAGAAAACGGCTCCATAACACCAGCCGTCCCGCCAAGCGCAAGAACCAGAAAGTAAACGTCTTACCCGTTATTTAACGCCAGCAATTTCACCCATTTCGGTAACTGCAGGCCACGACAAATAACATTAGGAATCTAACGGAATCAAAGCAATCCATCCAAATAGAAAATGATCCGAGAAAAGTCGTTTTCTATTCTAGCGCCGAAAAGCCGAAGCAATCAAAATTGAAAAAATACCGTCACATAGAAGTCGGCATGACAAATTCCCTGTCGAAACGTGGCATCGATCCTGAACTCACCGATCTAGGAACATACACCTCTAGATATATTCTACTTCATCTATTTCGTATTCAACTTCTCCACCTGGCGTGTGGACAACAACAACATCACCCACCTCCTTTGCGATAAGAGCGCGGGCGATAGGCGAAGTAACCGAGATTTTGCCTACCTTAACATTTGCCTCATCTTCACCGACTATTTTGTAGGTTACCGACTGGTCTGTTTCGCAATTAATTATGGTTACCGTCACACCGAAGATAACTTTATCACTAGGCGGGATGGTAGATATATCAATGACCACGCTATCGGATAGCTTTCCCTCTATCTCTTTAACTCGTCCCTCGCAAAATCCCTGTTGCTCTCTCGCCGCATGATATTCCGCATTCTCTTTTAAGTCACCGTGTTCCCTGGCCTCCGCGATCGCCTGTACAATTCGAGGCCGATCCACACTCTTCAATTCATTGAGTTCCTTTCGAAGCGCAGCTTCTCCAGCCACAGTCATTGGCACTCTACTTATGCTCATACAGAAATTCTCCCATGCGCGTCCTGCAATCGGCGGACTTGTAAACTTTTATTTTTACCACTCCGTATCGCTTCACATACTGCATCAGCACCGGCCAAGGTAGTTGTACAGAATACTTTTTTTGCTAAAGCGGTTCGTCGTATTGGCGAAGAAGCAGCTATCGATTTACGACCTTCGGTTGTGTTAACGATCAAATGGATGCCATCGTTCTTCAAAACATCCACAATATTCGGTCGTCCTTCCTGAACCTTCTTTACCAATTCAACACTAAGTCCGGATTCAGTAAGCGTTTTGTGAGTCCCTCGAGTCGCAACCAACTCAAACCCTAACTCAACAAGTTTTTTCCCTACCTCGGAAACCCTCTCTTTATCAGCATCTCTTACGCTGATAAACGCTTTCCCCGACGTCGGCAGTTTGTCGCCAGCACCAAGCTGTGCCTTGGCATAAGCTTCGGGAAAACTATCACCCAAACCCATGACCTCACCGGTAGATTTCATTTCCGGTCCGAGAATAGGATCGACAGCCGGGAATTTGTTGAAGGGAAAGACAGCCTCCTTGACGCTGAAGTAAGGAGGGATATGTTCCTGCGTAAAACCTTGTTCAACAAGCGACGTACCAGCCATACATCGAGCCGCAACTTTTGCCAATGAGGTACCGATGCATTTTGAAACGAAGGGTACAGTGCGAGACGCTCGCGGGTTCACTTCAATGACATAGATCTCACCGTCTTGTTCGGCCAACTGAACGTTCATTAACCCGCAAACACCCAACTCTATCGCCATAGCCTTGACTTGCTCGCGCATTTTGTCTTGCAATTCCATGCTGATCGAATAAGGCGGCAGAGAGCAAGCTGAATCACCGGAGTGTATACCGGCCTGTTCAATATGTTGCATAATTGCGCCAATAACAACCTGATTGCCGTCAGACACGGCATCGACATCCATTTCAACAGCAGCGTTAAGGAAATGATCCAGTAACACGGGAGACTCGTTAGAAGCCTGTACAGCATCCTTCATATAACGAAGCAATTCATCCTCATCATAAACAATCTCCATCGCACGACCACCTAACACATACGAGGGCCTGACAACCAGGGGATAACCGATGGCTTTGGCCGCATCAACAGCTTCTTCGGTTGATCTTACTGTTGTATTAGGTGGCTGCTTCAAACCTAACTTCTGGATCATTTTTTGGAATCGCTCACGATCTTCAGCGCGATCAATTGCCTCGGGTGTTGTCCCAATAATCGGGACTCCGGCCGCCTCCAGATCTCTGGCAAGTTTTAACGGTGTTTGGCCGCCAAATTGAACGATGACGCCTTTCGGTTTTTCCTTATCGACTATTTCAAGAACGTCCTCTAAGGTAACCGGTTCGAAGTACAAGCGATCGGAGGTATCATAATCTGTGGAGACAGTTTCCGGGTTACAGTTCACCATAATCGTTTCATAACCATCTTCACGCATTGCTAGGGCCGCATGAACACAACAATAATCAAATTCTATCCCCTGGCCAATACGGTTAGGGCCGCCACCCAATACCAAAATCTTGTCTCTGTTTGACGTTTTCGCTTCGCATTCTTCCTCATACGTAGAATACATATAAGCTGTACTCGTAGAGAATTCCGCTGCACAAGTGTCGACACGTTTGTAAACGGGCCGGATATCTTTCGACCATCGGTAATCTCGAACAGCCTTCTCTGTTTCGCCTAACAAGACCGCCAGACGCTGGTCGGCAAAACCTTTTTGCTTGAGTCGATATAAATAATCTGCAGGAATCGACGACAAAGTCTTTTCCTTAACATCATTCTCAATTTTAACAATCTCTTCAATTTGAACCAAAAACCAGCGGTCAATTTTAGAACACTCGAAAACCTCTTCGATGCTCATGCCAGCGCGAAAAGCGTCCGCAACGTACCAAATTCTTTCAGGTCCGGGGTTGGTTAGCTCGCCTATCAATATGTCTGACACATCGCTTTGTTCAAGCGAGATTTTATTGTCAAACCCTGAAGCACCAACTTCCAAGCCACGCAACGCTTTTTGAATCGACTCTTGAAACGTTCGACCAATCGCCATCACTTCTCCGACCGACTTCATTTGGGTATGTAGGCGGGAATCAGCTTCGGCGAACTTCTCGAAGGTAAAGCGAGGAACTTTTGTAACGACATAATCGATCGATGGCTCAAATGACGCGGGAGTTGCCCCCCCTGTGATATCATTTTGCAATTCGTCCAAGGTATAACCGATCGCCAATTTTGCTGCAATTTTCGCAATCGGAAAACCCGTTGCTTTTGAAGCTAGCGCCGAGGACCGACTGACACGAGGGTTCATTTCTATAATAACAAGGCGACCCGTGTCTGGGCACTGACCAAATTGTACGTTAGAACCTCCGGTTTCGACTCCGATTTCACGCAAAACCGCCAACGAGGCATCTCGCATGATCTGGTATTCTTTGTCTGTGAGAGTTTGTGCAGGAGCTACCGTTATCGAATCGCCAGTATGAACACCCATTGGATCAAAATTTTCGATCGAACAAACTATAATGCAGTTGTCATTTTTGTCCCGTACAACTTCCATTTCGTACTCTTTCCAACCGATCAAGGACTCATCAATAAGCAGCTCTTTGGTCGGAGATAGATCCAGACCCCGTTCGCAAATTTCAATAAATTCTTCTTTGTTATAGGCGATTCCACCTCCGGATCCACCCATAGTAAATGAAGGCCGTATAATGGAAGGAAAGCCCAATTGCCCCTGTACTTGCAAAGCCTCTTCAAGACTGTGCGCGATGGCTGAGCGAGGCGTGTCTAAGCCTATCCGCTTCATTGCCTTGTCAAACAAATCCCGATCTTCGGCCTTGTCGATAGACTCTTTAGTCGCTCCGATCATTTCCACACCATGTTCTTGGAGGACTCCGTGCCTATCCAAATCAAGCGCGCAGTTTAAAGCCGTCTGTCCGCCCATGGTCGGTAAAACCGCATCGGGTTTCTCTACTTCAATAATTTTAGCAACTGTTTTCCATTCTACAGGTTCGATGTAAGTGGCATCCGCCATCTCTGGGTCGGTCATGATTGTTGCAGGGTTTGAATTAACCAGAATTACACGAAAACCCTCTTCCCGTAACGCTTTACAAGCCTGAGCTCCGGAGTAATCAAATTCACAAGCCTGACCAATGACGATAGGGCCTGCACCGAGGATTAGAATAGATTTTATATCAGTTCTTTTTGGCATGAAGATTTAACTCAAATAGTATAATGTCATTTTCTATGAACAGGCACACACCGAGCGTTGCCTCGTCAGTTGCCATCGACGCCCGCCGAACCATGCAACTACCTAACATCCTTTGCCGTACTTTTAAAAACTGGACTAGCTCGATCGAGCCTTAATCAAGTCAATAAAGTGATCAAACAACGGCGCTGCATCATGTGGGCCGGGACTCGCTTCGGGGTGCCCCTGAAAACTAAACGCGGGCTTATCCGTTCGATGAATACCCTGCAGGGAACCATCAAACAAAGACTTATGCGTCACAACCAAATTATCAGGTAGTGTCGCTTCATCGGCCGCAAAACCATGATTTTGGCTGGTAATTAGAACAGTATCGTCGACAATATTTTTTACCGGGTGGTTTGCGCCGTGATGACCAAACTTCATTTTGACCGTCTTGGCTCCAGACGCTAACGCCAATAACTGATGACCTAAACAAATACCAAATACCGGTATGTTTGTCTCGAGTATTTTTTGAATGGCCTCGATCGCATAGGTACAGGGTTCAGGATCACCCGGACCGTTGGAAAGAAAAACACCGTCGGGCTGCAACGCCAACACAGTGTCCGCCGTTGTTTCTGCCGGCACTACGGTTAACTTACAACCGCGATCGACCAGCATTCTCAATATATTGCGTTTAACACCAAAGTCATAGGCGACAACATGATAGAGGCATTCGTCATCGGCATATTGCTTATAACTTTCGCCCGTTTGTTTGTCGTAAGGTAAGGCCCAAGAACCTTGCTGCCAGTTATAGGATTTTTTGGTGCTGACTACTTTGGCTAGATCCATGCCTTTTAGTCCCGCAAAACCTTTGGCTAAGGCCAGAGCCTTTGTTTCGTCAATGTCACTTCCAGACATTAAGCAGCCATTTTGCGCCCCTTGATCGCGCAAAATTCGGGTCAAGCGACGTGTATCTATCTCTGCAATACCCAATATGTTTCGCCGTTTCAGATAATCTTCAAGATTTTCTTCGTTGCGAAAATTACTGGCCAATAATGGTAAATCACGAATCACCAAGCCCGCAGACCAGACGTGGTCCGCTTCGTCGTCTTCCGAGTTCGTTCCCGTATTGCCAATATGAGGGTAAGTCAGCGTAATAATCTGTCTTGCATAGGAGGGATCGGTGAGAATTTCCTGGTAACCGGTCATGGCGGTATTAAATACCACTTCACCGACGGAATGCCCAGTGGCACCGATCGCTATTCCTTTGAAAATACTACCGTTTTCAAGGGCGAGTATGGCTGGTACCGTCAAACAAACCTCCTAGATATCAAATAGATGGGTGATCCGCATCGCTGCGGCGATTACATGTTGGAATTGAACTTTCGACGCGCTATCAAGGCATGCAAGCTAAGATAAGTGTACTTTATACCGACAGAAAAACGCCTTTTCAAAAAATGCACAAAGCGCTCGTCAATCTGTAAAAAAGCGAGATGAAGAAACTCTTCACCTCGCTTTCCCGTCAATTCTCGTCACCGGCTTCAACCAGTCAAATCTAGGCGCGTATCTTACGCAAACCTGGCTGTTTTGTCCATATAAATGACAGACAGAAGCCATCAAAGTACGCCTGATATTCGAAATTATTCATTTCACTCGACTCGATGCCAGCCACCAATGATGGAGACGGATATAATTAGGGACCGCATTGGAAGATGCTGTTTTTTAAAAATGCTCGGAAGCCCGGATAAATCTGATTTCAAAATCGATACTTTTGACGATAGGGGAAAACGTCTTGAAATTTCCCACGGCTAATTTCTTTTTGTAGATCTTTCCAAAATTCGACCCGGTACAGATCTCCATGCAATGTACTGAACGCCTTCCTAGCGCGCTTATTACCGGTAAAAAACAAACTGAATTCTTCGGGAAAGACGTCGTTCGGCTTTACGTCATACCAGGGCTGACTCGCCATTTCTTGCTCTTCGGTTACAGCTTTGGGAAGCGTCCGGAAGTTACACTCCAGCAGCGGGGAGATTTCATCATAATCGTAAAACACCACCCGTTTATGGCGAGTCACGCCAAAGTTTTTCAACAGCATATCGCCGGGAAATATATTAGCTCCTGCAAGCTGCTTTATGGCGTTGCCGTACTCTTCCATAACACTGAATAATTGTGCGTCGGTGGCATCCTTCAGGTACAAATTGAGCGGAGTCATACGCCGTTCGACGTACACGTGTTTTAGAATTAATGCATTGCCCTTCTCCTCCAGCAATGAAGGCACTTCTTTTTTCAATTCATTGACCAACTCAACAGGGAAGCGTCGCCGATCGAACGCCAAGTTACTAAATTCTTGAGTTTCTGCCATTCGTCCAGCGCGATCCCAACGCTTCACAAGTTTATACTTACCCTTTACCTCTTCTCGCGTCATATCCTTTGGCGGGGTAAACCGGTCTTTAATGACCTTATAAACATAATCGAAGGAGGGCAGTGTAAACACCAGCATGACCATGCCTTTAATCCCCGGCGCGATCGCGTACTGGTCATTTGATTTTACGGTATGGGCGACAGCACTGCGATAAAATACGGTTTTTCCGTGTTTCCCGAACCCTATCGCGCTGTAGAGCTCAAAGGGCTCTTTGTGCGGCATGATACTGTGGAGAAAATCGACATACTGAGAAGGAACTGACGCATCAACCATGAAGTAGCTGCGGGTAAAACTAAACAACTTACTGACTTCGTCCGCTGAAAAGAGCACGGTATCTACATAAACGGCGCCTTTTTCGTTATTCATAAACGGTAATACAAAAGGCAGATACCGACCGCTTAATACAAATCTCCCGACAAGATAAGCCGCCTTATTTCGATAGAACAAGGAATCCAAAACCTCTACCCTTTCGCAAGCGCTCTCGCCAACGTTTGATTCGAAAATGGGCCTTATTCGATCGAGGACCCTATCTACATCCCGATCCAAATCTTCGAAAGGAATATTAAATTGAGTATCGACCAGGACGTCTCGTATACAGACGGAAACTGTTTCGGTAAAGGAATATTCTTTAAAAATAACCTTGTCATTCAAATTCTTAGGCAACAAATCGGGCACAAAAACAAAAGCATGCAGATCCCGGATCTTTTCGTGGCCGAACACATAACAATACATGGAATTAAAAAAGGTCTGGGCAATCTCAAAATTACTATGAGTTTCTATAAGAACCGCGTATTCCGTTTTAGCATCTCGCCACAAAGATCGATCTAACAACATCTCACCGACAATCTCATCGGCAAATTTTGCTGCAGAGCTTATTTTTTTCTTATACATTTCCAGCCGATTGCTCATCACTTCGTGAACTAACTGCCAATCGGCGTTCTCAAATCGGGCCTGCCCGCCCAAAGTGAGATTTTGAAAATCGCCAAAAAAAGCATCGAAACCGTTTAGAATGATTTTAGCCAGTCGCGAAGCATTACTCATTCCCATCGAACCCTCCACCTCAAAGCCGCATCACAGACTAACAACAACCCCGCCTTCACGAAGCAAATACAAACAACCCGCACTATCTAACCCAAACTAATGCTATTTAAGCAGCGACTCAGTGGATACGATAACTCCTGTGCCATCGGCATAAATGAAGTCCCCAGGGCATATTCTCAAGCCAGCGACATCCACCGGAACATTGACCTTGCCCTCCCCAAGCTTTTCAGTTTTCCGAGGTATCGAACCTAGCGCCATAACACCGATCGGCATCGCCTCTATTTCCTCCACATCGCGGAGATATCCATAAATAATAATCCCTTGCCAGTTATTATTGAGGGCATGAGAAACCAGCTGGTCCCCCAACAGGGAACGCCTTGGTGAAGCCCCACCGTCGACGAACAGCACCTTGTTTTCCCCGGGCGTGCGCACCATTTCACCCACCTTGGAATTATCCTCGAAACATTTAACAGTCACCACTTCACCGCCAAATTGGCGAACACCGCCATAATGCCTAAAAATGGGCTCTGCCACTCGAACTGCATCACCATACTCATCACATAAATCGGGCGTTGAAATCATCATTTCTTGTTTCCATTCATACCGAGCTGCCGTGCAGACGGTTATATTTATAAATTGGGGATAGCCAATACTCGACAAAACATTTTGTCACTCCGACGTTATACTCAATGCGGAGATACAAGCACTCTTCCGGAGTTACAAACTATCGCCAACAGGACAGGTACACGATACCCCCTGCAGCTCGGGACGACAGATATCATACATCGCTTAGTGACGATCTGAAATATCAAATAAGGCATCGCAAGCGATTTTAAACAAAGGACTGCTACAGCTGCTTCTAGCAGCGAGTATTTTTCTTTGGCGAATATTTTGATACGTATTGCTGACGTGCTGGACCCCGGAGAGTCGCGCCTTTCATCGTACGGCTGAGACAAGACGCAAAGCGTGCAAGAAAAAAGTCGATAGGCGACACAGACCGCCATCCAGAAAGTACCAACGAAAAAAGGCGGCCGAAGCCGCCTTTTTTTCAAACTAAAGTGTTTCTAATTACAAACCTATTCTTAACCGAATTGATTCATAGTATTGTCTTTACCAGAAGCCTTCAGTGCAGCCTCGCCAGCAAAGTATTCTTTGTGATCATCACCCATGTCAGACCCGGCCATGTTTTGGTGCTTAACACAGGCGATACCTTGACGAATTTCCTTG
>ENA-OSET01000412-OSET01000412.1-sediment-metagenome-genome-assembly--contig:-NODE-412-length-48148-cov-30.537289_pt1 | contig 48148 bp, 44 predicted proteins | sample MGYA00237882_ERZ534229 | MGnify/ENA primary metagenome ERZ534229 (study PRJEB26408, sample SAMN06266212) | sediment metagenome | isolation source: Hudson Canyon methane seep mesocosm | place...
CCATGGCCATCACCCTGCACGGATGCGTTGGAACAAACCGATGAATCACGCTTGGTATGGGAACCGCAATTTCGGGGTAACACCCTATTGTTTGATGATCTTGAACGCGGTTTAGAATGCACATTTCCGGAGAGTCTTATCGCTTTTTATGGTCGTTATTACTCCAATGGTATTTGCGTAGATTTTGAAGATATGGAACTACAGTTGATCCAAATCTGGAATGAGGAAGATGAGGAGCAGTTAAAAAATAATATGCTCGGCCATTGTTTTGCGCGTCGCAAAGGCCGGTTACCTCTAGACTTTTTTATTGCCAGTATGGAGGGGCCGGACATTGCGACCATTCTGCATGATTCAGGCGAAATATGGTTAGGACGACCGGGCAAGGTCTTGCATCGAAAATTGGCGAATTCCTTAAGTGAATTCTTAGATGCGTGCCAACCCAACTTAGAACCTTACGATTAGTGTTAACTTCAAACTAAAGAGTCTTTATACCTAGGCCAATCAAAGGCTTTGCCAGGGTCGGTTTTGCGCCCCGGCGCAATATCTTCATGGCCCGTCACTCGCGAGGGTGATATCAGAGGATAGGCGGCCATAACGGCATTGGTGAGTTGCGTGAGCGATGTGTATTGTTCATCTTTGTAAGGCTCATCATCGCAGCCCTCCAATTCGATGCCAATCGAAAAGTCGTTACAATTGTCGCGGCCCTGATAACAAGACACGCCTGCATGCCAAGCACGCGCATCGCAAGACACAAATTGCACAAGTGAGCCGTCACGACGAATTAAAAAATGGGCTGACACCTCGAGGTGCGCAATCTCCTCAAAATAGGGGTGCTCTGTGGGTTCTAATTGATTTTGAAAGAAGCGCTCGATGTAACCGCCACCATACTGCTTCGGCGGGAGACTAATATTATGAATCACTAGTAATTGAGGTTCTTGGCCAGCAGGTCGTGCATTGAAATTTGGCGAGATACATCGCTCGGCCATTTCAAACCAGCCATTTTCAAAAGACATAGTTCAATCGCTTACTTGCATTTGGACAATGCGCAAATAATACACATAAATAATGCACTAACGAAGCACGCGTTGACGTTCGTAACCACTATCCGCGTAAATTCGTAATAATGGATTCCAACGCTCGATCAAATAACAACCCATCGTTCAATACCTGCAAAGACCCTTTTTTAAGCGATGTTGCAAGCCCGAGGCGCGTCTTTTCTGCCACTTTAATGCCTGATCGATTTACAAAAATATATTTACCGCTTGCTTTGATAATCGCAGCAAGTTTGCAACGCTCGGTGCGATCATTTTCATCTTGAAATTCGAACCAACATCCAACCGCAAAGGCATCTACTTGCTTTACATGTGGGTCATGTTCATCAACGAGAATCTCCGTAGGCGCAGGCTCATCTTTTTCGGGTGGCACCAACACAATCTCGTCATGATCTGTTTCAAATGGCTCCACATGCTCTGACGGTAAATGGTGCGATGCGCCCTGACCCGGATTCTGCTTATCTTGCGCAGGCTCGTCAGCCGGCTCCTCGCACATTGTCGATGCAAATTCATCTTCTAATTCCATGGTTGCACGCACTAAATCTGCAACCACTTCATCTTGCGCCTCGCTGAGCTCTTGCTCGCTCAGATCTTGCGCGGGACGCGTGGAATTTGATAAATCTACTTGTTGTTGCAGCGCTTGCAGCGACAAAACATGTTGGTCTTCGAGTTTTTTCATTAGCGCTTTGGTGCGCAATGTATCGTAGGCAATTTCAGCAAGCCCTTCACGCAAACGCGAGACTAAGCTCGGAATCAGTTTTAGTAGCGACTCTCTCGCACCTGATTCTTTTGGATTTGGGCAGAGCGACCAAATCAACTCTTCAACAAACGAGCAAGCAGATCGCCAAGCATCACTCTCGGTGCCCGCTTTTAAATGATGCAATACCATGACAGAACTCCACGCATCACGTAACAGGGTGACCGCGAATTCAGGCATGGGTCGACCCTTCATCGACGCGTTTAAAAAATCTTGTACATCACGTTTCGCGAGCTCAGAAGCCGCTTTACCGCGCTCAGAATCTTTAGTGCGTTGCTCTACCAATAAACCACGACGCTGATCTTGATCAACAAATTTAACAAAGTCTGCTAATAGGCTATCAAACATTGAGATATCATCTTTAAAATCATGAAGTATCGTGTCCACAATTGCTTCTATCTTATCTTTGAGGCGGTCTCTTCGATCATTTTTTGGAGGATTCCAACCGACGGCGGCGGTGGCTATTTCGTTCAATAGCCGACGAGCAGGATGGCCACCCTTATTGAAAAAGTTTCGGTCAATAATTGCCACTTTTAAAATAGGAATCTGTAAACGCGCAATTAACGCTCTCATCTCCGGCTGAAGTTGACGATCCTCGAGAATAAACTCGAATAGCATTGAGACGAGATTAATAACGTCAGAGTCAACGGCATTGCACGCCTCAGCAGATGAACCTGTTCCTTTTTCAGCACCTTGACTAAACAGCGCATGGAAATCGATTAATTGCGTACCTGCTTGCAGCTGGCTTTGCGCAGCGGTGCCTGATGCCTGAAACGTAGACAAAGCGCTTAACAATTCGTTATGCGAGAAGTAATGCTGATTCGCCTGTTGCTGACTCATTGTTGAAGGCACATTTACATCTGTTGAGTGAAGCATCTGACGCAGACTTTCGAAATTATTTTGAGTGTCTTGTTCGTTGTACGTACTGCTGTTTGCGCCTTGGGCCCTTGCATCTAATGGCGCCGGCGTCGCAGACTGTTGTTTTACCGGAGCATATTCTTTTTTATAGTTCGGAAGCACGCCTTTTTGAACCAAGGCGGCGTTTAACTCATCGTAAACGTTCACCATACCAGCCAAAACAAATCGCTCGAATAGTTTCATGAAAATTAATTTTGCTTTGATCTCTAGGTCAAGCTCTGCACAACTCTCAATAAACCCACTACAAAGTATTTCAGGACTGCAAGGCACATGCTCAGCATTTAATTTCCCGCATTCAAGCAAACACTCGACTCGCGCTTGCAGCGCATCCAAACGTTCACCTGCCACATTACGAAGGCGGGTCACCATACCCTCTAATGCAACATTTATTTCGAGCTCATCATTTTTTACGAGGCTAAGTTCGTCAATAGACTCTTTGGAAACAGGCGTGTGTCGGTCTGAACCGTTGTAAGACTCAATCACCTTTTTCAAGGTCATGGTAGCGATATGGCGCTTCTGGATACGAAGCTCACGCATCGCATCAAAGTACGTTACCTGCTCTTGGTTCGAACTTGCTTTATCGGCCATTGCAAACAAGGCATCATCGGCACCGTCAAACAAATTACGAAGTAGCTTTTGCAAACGGTCTTTGTTCAGTTCTCGCAAGCTAACTAGCGCATCCGGCAAGGCTTTTGCCAATGTACTTTGATATGGACTATGGCCGTGTATTCCTACTACTTTCACGCCACTCATGTGAACTCCAATTGAACTTTTAACAAAAAGGCGACCAAGATATTTTCCTAATCGTCATATTTTTAACTATTTTTTACATAATATACCGTCAATTAAATAACTTCTGTGAAGAAACTAAATGACTTCTGTGAAGAAATGTTTCCGCGCGACTTAGTTCTCAAATAATACAATGGAGGGGGATTCTGATGACTAAACGCACAGCTATAAAACGCTTGTGCGAAACGAATCGATGCAAAATCAATTAACAAAGGGCCTCAGCGGCAACACTTAGTATTCTTGGCATTAAACTTGTGTATTAATCAGAGAAAATCGAACATCACCAAAAAAACGAAATCTCATCAAATTATTGCGTTTAAGAGTCACCTGATAATACTTTTGAAGACGTGCGATAGTTTTGACGTAATAAATAATGATCTACGAGCTCTTTCGTTGGCGTGCATTTAAAATGCTCATCAATACCCTCCAACCACAGAATCAATTCTCTCGACTTTCGTACAGGGTCCGCTAGGCTTAAACTCGCACCTGCATTGTATTTGATCAACGCTTCATTTAATGGCAAAGCACTCAAACACTCAGCTAAAATATAACCCATCATAAACGCAGTACTTAATCCGCCTCCATAACTGTAATGGAATGAAAAGGCTGATTCTCCGACCAGTGCAACGTTACCTCGATAGAGTTTTTCTACCGTATTTATTCCAAAAGACACCCAAGGCAAAGGGCCCTGCGCAAGGGATATGGGGTCAGCACTGACGTTCAAACACTTATTCAAAAACGCTGTAACCTCCTCAGTCGTTTTATCACCAAAACCTGCCTTCTGATAACAATCTTTAGTCATTTCAACGATGACGATTTGACGGCAATCTAATAGCGGATAGGAAAACATTTGAATGACACCGTAGTCAGAGGACACAGCCCAAAATCTTGGCTGATGCTGATCAAATGGCGACTCATTTAAAAACCAACTGAACATCATTTTCGTCGGATGAAACTTAGCGCTAAAAGCATCCTTATAACGCATTCGAACAAGGCTTTTAACGCCATCTGCTGAAATCAACAAGTTGTTCATGCGCTTTAGTCGTGAAACATCTTTGATCTCAATTTTTTTGTGAATAACTTTAACGCCCAAACCGAGTGCTTTTGTACGCAAATACTGAATAAGTTGATAACGAGAAACCGTATAACCAGGCTCAAAAGCTCGTGTTTCAAAACGGTCATTTACTCTAACACTTGATTGCTGCATCAGCGGGGGGCGTTTTGTCGAAAACATGTTATCTAACGCCGAGGGATCTATCCGATTTAACAGATCTATTGTAAGCGTTTGCAGAGTGTACCCAAGACCAAATTCGTTAGCGCTCTCGTTACGCGCCTCATAAATTTTTATATGTGAGCTTGGCAAACGTTGCTTTATCGCAATCGCACTATACAAACCAGCTGGGCCGCCACCTACTATCGCCACTCTCACAAATACGCCTCAGATAAAAAGATAGATAAACACCAAATCTAATTTTGCAAAAAGCTTGCAAACACCATCCTAGTGCTAACTTTGGGAAGGCCGAGCGTATCAAGCTATAGAATATAAAGATAGCAGCATAGCCGAAGGTAACATTAGATCGAGACTCTCATCGCGTTTCAATCTCAAATAATTACAAACATCAAAAGAAAGAAACTTTAGCATCTGTATGAAATCTCTTTATAATGCGCTAACTCTCTAGCAGGCATACAATGAACGCCCGCGGCCTACTCTGCATAATTATGACTACTGACCATTCAAGCATTATCACTATTAACGTAAAGCACGCGCTCGAGGAAGACGTCGGTACAGGCGACATTACTGCGCAGCTAATCCCGAAAGATAAAAATGCAAGCGCTAAAATCATTACGCGAGATCATGGCATCTTGTGTGGGAAAGAATGGGTTGATGAGGTCTTTCGTATCGTCGATCCGACAGTGATCTTGCACTGGGAAAAACTTGACGGCGACGCGATAAGGCCTAACGACACTCTCTTTACCGCGGCAGGTTCGGCTCGCTCATTACTCACAGCGGAGCGTTGCGCACTGAATTTTTTACAAACGCTCTCTGGCACAGCAACCGTTAGTCGTCGTTATGCAGACATGGTCTCCCACACCCAGGTCAAACTGCTTGATACACGTAAGACGCTACCCGGCTTGCGTATTGCACAAAAATTTGCGGTGAAATGCGGCGGTTGTTTCAATCATCGAATTGGCCTGTATGATGCTTTTTTAATTAAAGAGAATCACATCATTTCTTGCGGCTCAATTTTCGCAGCCGTGAAAAAAGCGCATCAAATTGCCCCGGGCAAGCCGGTGGAAGTGGAAGTTGAGAGCCTTGACGAATTTCAACAAGCACTCGACGCAAAGGCCGACATAATCATGCTTGATAACTTTTCAAATGATGACAAACGTCAAGCGGTCGCGGCGAACCGTGGGCACGCTAAACTGGAGGCCTCCGGGGGTATTACTGAAGATACCTTAGCCTGCGTTGCAGAAACCGGCGTTGACTATATCTCGATTGGCGCACTTACTAAAGACTGCAAATCGATAGACCTATCCATGCGAATTGAGCTGTAAGCCACCACTAAGGCGACCCGACTACAGAACTGGTATTTTTAAAACGCCTCAAGCATCGGCCTTTTCACCTTGAAGTAAATCATCCAAGGCCAAAAACTGCTCGGTTAACGCATGTTTTGGGGCAAAGTAAATCAATGGCTTACAGCTTTGGTGTGACTCTTTCATCTTAACTGAAGCGGATAGTTTTACATCCATGACGGGTAGACCTTCTTCTAACAACTCCTCAACCAATCGCTTTGGCAAACTCGCACGCGGTTGAAATTGATTAACCACAATTCCTTCAACGGCCAGCTTATCGTTATGATCCTCTTGAATGTCTTGCAACTCACCCATAATTTGGTAGAGCGCTTGGCGAGAGAAATCATCGCAATCAAAAGGAATTAATACTTTGTCGGCGGCAATCAAGGCGGAGCGAGTATAAAAGTTGAGCGCAGGTGCCGTATCGACAAATATTTCATCGAAATACTTTTCCATTTCACGCAGTGCGGTTTTTAATTTATAAATCTTATGCTTTGCCTCAAGTTTTCGTTCAAGGAACTCAAGCTCTGGATTCGAGGCGAATACCGACAAATCGTCAAATGGCGTCGAGTGAATGTAGTCACTAACGTCTTTATTGAACAGGTTAAACGACAAGGTTTGTTCAAAAAAATCCGCCACACTATTTTTTAATTCTGACGCCGGAACACCCATTAAGTAGTGCGTTGAATTACCCTGGGGGTCCAAGTCAACGACCAAAGTACGGCGACCACGCGCCGCGCTAACGGCCGCTAAGTTACAGGTAATGCTTGATTTACCGACACCACCTTTTTGATTAAATACCACGCGAATCATAATTCTTTCCTCTTTAAACCCACTATATGCAAAGCACTTTCTTAACGAAAGGTACTGTCAATACTCGCTTTTCGACTAACGAGGCATGATCTAATTTTTCCAATAACTCGACCAATGCCGAGATACTTCTGGTATGGCGCGTGTAAATAAATTCACTGACAGACGCCTCTAGGCGCATGCCTCTTTGTTCTGCAAGACGCATTAGGATCTCTTTAAAATCGCGCTCATCAGGTACCAAGAGGCTAACGGTCAAACCCGACAGCAGCCGTGAGACCAAATCTGCTAATTGATAGCCAAGTTCAGCGATAGGTCGCGACACACTCAACACCAGCTGAGCGCTCACGAACCCATATCGATTAAACATATTAAAAAGAGCACGCTCGATCTCTGGCCCAGATCCTAAAGCATCCATATCATCGAACACCAAATAATCTCTGCCGTTCGCTGGGGACAGCGAATCAATAAATTCATGCATTTTTAGTTCCGGCAATGCTTTTAGCTCCTTACCAGACAGATACGTTACTGATGCGCCCTGAACATCTAACGCATTAACCAAAGCAGAGCATAAATGCGTTTTGCCGGAGGAATGTGCACCATAGAGCAACACATAAGGTTGCGCTTCAATTACTACAGCCGTTGAAAATATCGCAGCAGATCTCTGGCCCTGATGGCCAAAAAAGTTCTCGAAAGAGGCCGCTTTATCGAGACTAAGCGCCAACGGAAGCTGCTCGGGCTGAGCCTTCACTGTCATTGTTCAGAGTTACCTGATCGATCGCTTTCGCGATCAGACTGCCAAGCGCGCCGAGTCCAGGTCACCACGTAATGCACACCACTCATGACCGTTATAATGGCGACTAACCAAACACCCGCGCTAATAAAATCCGGAGGTAACGGGTAAAAAGCGAGGTTAACGAGCATGATCAACACAAAGCTAATTTGTGTAAATGTACACAATTTACCCCAAATACTCGGTTTAATCTCGTAGCGGTGTATAAAGAAATGGTAGCCAAGCGCACCACCCACAATGCTAAGGTCACGTACCACGATCAACACAATTAACCAAACCGGCAACAGCTGTGTATAGGCCAAAACGCAATACGCTGTCATTAACAACAGCTTGTCTGCTAGGGGGTCAGCGATTGCCCCAAAGCGCGATTTCCAACGGAATTGACGCGCGAGAAAGCCATCTACTCCATCGGACACACCGGCAATAAAAAACAGCACCAGAGCGCTTTGATAATCCGCTTGCAACAAATAGTACGCAAACGGGAAAATTAATACGATTCGCCCCAGGGTTAAAATATTAGGGATGTATTTTAACATCTAAGCTCTCACACCCTAACGCCGACCCAACCAAGAAAATATACCATCAGTAAAATCCTCTTGTTCGCTCACCTTTAAAGGCAAATCAACCGCAGGTGAAACAACATCCAGCCCGAGCGGTTCTTCTACTGCTTTTGACCGCTCATACAAAGCATACGGTTCAAACTGCTGCCCCAATTCCAGTTGCCGTAAAAATTGGTCTGCGGACGAGCTTAAGCTTATTTTGTAATACGCATCCGAACCTTTCAAACGCACTAAATTAGCCGCACGCACGCCAGGAATCGCTTCCAATGCCTGTTGAGACGTAATGTACGCAATATAACTATCGATGTTATTTAAGGTTAAATTATAAATAGATTGGCTATCGGTTAAGGCATCCGATACCGCGTAGTGTTTTGACAATACTTTCGCTACGTCATCTATTACTGCAATCCAGATAGCATCTAAGCTTTTGTTGTTCAGTTCGCCTGTTTCTTCAAACTCATCGAAAGGTAGTTTCCACTTTGCGTGCCAGTTTTCGTCACTGGACTGATATAGGGAAAGCAGTAGATTTAGGTCACGGCGATAACGTTTGCCAGCCTCAATTATAGACGCTTCAGACAACATCCAAAGCGCGTTGGTGTTAATCAACGCACTATCTTGCTCGTCAGCATTGGGTAAATATATTGGAATACCCCGCTCGAGTGCTTGATTGAATAACACTGTTTTACGCTGAGTGTTCTGGGTGCCCCATAGGTTTTTAGTGCTCGAGCCTTCATGCGCCACCCAAAACATTACACTAGGTCGCACTTCTCCCCAGCGTGGTAGCTGCTTTTCAGTCACTAAACGAAGCACTTCCTGTTTTGAAAACGTAACCTCCAGTAGAAACTCATTCGGTATACTGCTGACGCGTGACGGTATTTTTTGCAACATCGGTGGCCCCGATTGCTCGCCTTCATCAGTTTGATTTTCCGAACCTTCTTCAAAGATTGCTTCTTGGTATCGAACATAATCAGGATTTGGCAAAAAACTGAAACTCTCTACGTATGCGCTCGGGTCTTTGATCTTACTAAAAACAGCGGCGCGCCTAACTTTTCCTGGGTCACCGACAACACGCGTAATGACGCGCCGTAAAGCGCGCATAAACGCCGCATTTCGATCGGCATTACCTTGACTATCAACCGGCACAACATCCTGATACAGATCAATACGTTGGGCTGAAAAAAGGGAGGTAGCACTGCAGACCAAACAGACAATAATTAGGAACCGGACCAAACCGACACACTCACTAGACGAGGGAAAAAGTGCTGTCAATGATAGGCAGGATAACCTCTCAACACAACCCGCAAAGCAAGGCTTAGCTGATACAATAGTGCTAGATTAAAAAAGCTGGAGATTAATGCACTTTGTGCTTTGGTGAGTGCCACTTCACTGATAGAATTACGCGCTTTGTTTTCGATGTCTTTTGCAAGGGAAATTCCAACGCATGGCCAACCAAGATCAATCCCCTCAGGGTAAATCTCTAAGCTACAAAGATGCAGGCGTTAATATAGATGCTGGCAATCAACTTGTTGAACGCATTAAAAGCGTAGCGAAACGCACTCGCCGACCTGAGGTAATGGCTGGTTTAGGCGGCTTTGGCGCATTATTTGAGTTACCAACAGGGTATAAAGAACCCGTTTTAGTATCAGGCACAGATGGCGTTGGCACTAAACTACGCCTGGCAATGGATATCAATAAACATGACACCATTGGTATTGATCTAGTCGCTATGTGCGTTAACGATTTAATCGTTGGCGGTGCAGAGCCGTTATTCTTTCTAGATTATTATGCAACGGGCAAACTTAATGTTGATATTGCTGCCTCAGTTGTCGATGGTATTGGAAAAGGCTGCGAGCTCTCGGGTTGTGCACTCGTTGGTGGCGAGACCGCTGAAATGCCGGGTATGTATGAGGGTGAGGATTATGATCTCGCAGGGTTTTGTGTCGGTATTGCTGAAAAGTCAAAACTCATTGATGGGAAAAAAGTAAGTGAGGGCGATGCGCTGATTGCGCTGGCTTCATCCGGCCCCCATTCCAATGGGTATTCACTGATACGCAAAATACTTGAGGTCTCTCACGCAGACTTAATGCAAGATTGCGACGGTAAGCCGCTCGGTGACGCGCTATTAGAGCCGACGCGAATTTATGTTAAGTCGTTACTCGAATTATTTAAATCTCAACCGGTTCATGCGCTATCGCATATTACCGGCGGGGGGTTTTTGGAGAACATTCCACGTGTTTTACCAGAAAATTATAAAGCGGTCATTGAATTAAATACCTGGGAACTGCCGGAAGTATTTAAGTTTCTGCAGCAAGCAGGCAACGTCGATCAAACCGAAATGTATCGCACCTTTAACTGCGGCGTTGGCATGATTATTTGCGTGCCCAAGGAATGCTGTGATCAGACCCTTGCATGCTTGCAGGAACAAGGTGAAACCGCCTGGCATATTGGTCATATCGAGGCGCGAAATAATGGTGAAGAACAAGTAACCCTAAATAACTGACATTTAACTAAACGCAAACATGATTGAAGAAGCGCCTAAACCTAAAGTTGTTGTCCTTATCTCTGGCAATGGGAGTAACTTACAAGCACTGATTGATAATCTTGGCACAGAAATTCCGGCGGATATCGTTTGTGTAATCTCCAACCGGCCGGACGCAGCCGGTTTAGACCGTGCAAAGAATGCAAGCATACATACTCGCGTAATTGATCATGCTGATTTTGAGCAACGTGAACTGTTTGATGCGGCACTCATCCGCGAAATTGACAAACATGCAGCCGATCTAATCGTATTAGCAGGCTTTATGCGCATCCTGAGTAACGATTTCGTGCGACGCTACCAGGGGCGGCTACTTAACATTCACCCCTCTCTCTTACCAAAATACCCCGGCTTAAGTACCCATCAAAGAGCACTTGATGCCAAAGACAAAAAACACGGTGTAACCGTGCATTTTGTTATCCCAGAACTTGATGCAGGCCCAAACATTATCCAAGCAGAGGTACCGGTTCTCAAACAAGACGATGCTGAGTCGCTTGCAAACCGAGTTCAAAAACAAGAGTATGTTATCTATCCAATCGCCGTAAAGTGGTTCGTTGAGGGCAGGCTCCAATTGCATGGCGACAGGGCCCTGTTAGACCAAGAAGTATTGCCTGAGAGCGGACTATATCTCGATAGCCCGCATACCTTGCATTGATTTGCGGCCAATTTATCGCTACTCGCTTTATAGGGGATCATATGCACAAACTTGCGATCACCTCGGTTATTTCTCTTTTTGTCGCGACATTCACAGCCTCAAGCGCTACAGCAGAACCTTTGCGTGCACACGAGGCAAGCTATCGTGCCAGTATTACAAAGGGCATTAGCTTGACCGGATCGGCAACACGGACATTAGCGCAAACTAACGACGGTCATTGGCGCTATGCGTTTGTCGTAGACAGTTCGATTGCAACGATTTCCGAAAACAGTAACTTTACGCTTGCAGACTCTCAAATCATCCCCACCAGCTATCGATATGCACTGACCGGTATGCTACTAAAAGATCGTCAGCAAACGGTTGCATTTAACTGGCAAAAAGAACAAGCCCGCGAACAATACAAAGACCAAAGCTGGACAGTGCCGATACAATTAGGTCTGTTAGACAGACTAAGTTATCAGCTGCAACTACAGACAGATATTAGCCAAAAAAACAGAGCCGTTGACGCCTCAAATGCAGTGCTTCCTGAAAACATATACCGGTACAATGTCTTGCATAAGGGCGAGGTTCGTCATTACCAATTCAAACAAACGGCTCGAGAGACCATCGATACGGCGTTAGGCAAAAAGCAAAGCATTTTAGTTGAAAAAGTTCGCGACAAAGGCAAAGCGCGTGAAACGAAGCTTTGGTTTGACCAAGCCCCGCCCTACGCTTTACTTCGGATGATCCAAGTAGAACCGGACGGTGAAGCATACGAAATAAATATTGAAAAACTACACCAGCCATAAAACCTGACGGAATTTTGCGCAGTTTGTGTTAATCTAGGTCAAGTTCGCCTCACCTTGCAGACCCTTCATCAAGGAGGCTCGCGTGATTATAACGGCAAGAAGCAATGCTGCGCTCAAACATTTATTTGTTTGCGTACTTCTTTTGCCAATCATACACGTTCACGCAACGCACGCTGACAAGCAACACCGCTCACCGCAAGAGATAATTAATCAAGATTTCTGGGGCATTCTGTACAAGAATGGTGGCGAGACTTATTACTGCAATAAACCATTTTCAAAACCAACCCCCCTGATCGCACCGAGCTATATATACCCGCGAACTAAAATCCGAGAAGTCCTCCAATGCGGTACAAAGCGACGGTGTTTAAGCGAGAGTGAACGCTACCGAATTATCATCTCTGACCTTCGCAATATTGTGCCCGCTGACGCTTACTTTGAATTTAAAAGACAAAATAGCGAATTCGGCATACTTGGAAAAAAGGTCCAAGCGAATCCATGTGGTATTCGAAAAAAGCTGCACATCATAGAACCGCCGGATAAGCTAAAAGGAGATATCGCTCGGACACTGCTTTACATGAGCAATCAATATCAACTGCCAGTACTCGGAAACATTCATGATCTTGAATTCTGGACAGAGCAGGATCCTCCGAGCAAAGCAGAGCTTAACAGACTTGAGGCCGTTGAGACGCTAAGGCCAGTAATGGAAACCACAGAGACTAAGGAAGCTAAGGAGGCTAAGGAGGCTAATAATTAGCCTTGTCAGGTTCACATGCCACACCGATATCGTTACGCCGAGTAGATTGCCTTCGCGTTAATTGCCGCTGCCACGTGTCGACCAAACGAAAATTTTCTACTCTATCCAAATCGCGGGTAAGCATATGGTAGCCCTCCGGTAAAAAATAAAAACTGAAGGTATGTCTATCCCCCTCATTCGACGATAAACGTTGTGCAACTTGGCAGGTTGGCACCAGTGGGACGAGTTGATCATTACCCCCATACAGCCACAAAGTGGGAATCGGTATATTCTGACTGTCTGCAAAAGCTTGGTCCATCAAGTTGTTTAAACCATAAATGGCATCAATGCGCGTCGCTTTGATGACAAGGGGGTCGCGACCTAACCCACGCAGCGCCTCAACATTATCAGAAGCAACAACACCTAAACCCTCGCCCGTTGGCTGCCAACTCGGCACAAACGTCGTCGCGAGGGCCAGACCCCATCGCTGGTACCAGGGTTGGGTTTCACGTGACCAGACAGCAGGCGCAAATAGTACTGCACCCTGCACATTGGCACGCCAAAAATCTTGATTGGTTTGCAATGCCGTCAAGATGACAGCCCCGCCCATGCTCTCACCTACAACATAGAGAGGAACTTCGGGGTAACGCGATCGAACCAGGGTAATAATCGCCATCAAGTCTTTTCTTAGACGTGTTTCTCCCGGCCATATACCTCGCTGCACCGTATCGCCAAAGCCACGTTGATCATAGGCAACGCAAAGTGAGTGCCGGGTCTGCATAAAGGCACAAAAATCAGAGAATGCTTGGTGGTAATCATTGAACCCATGTAACGCAATAAATATTCGCTCTGGTGCCCGGTCGATCGAATGAGATTCATACGGTAGACGATAAGTATCGTCCATAACAAAACTCGCTTCTTCCCAAGCGGCAGGCTGCTGGATATCAGAATAGGTTTGCATCTGTGGACCGGAACAGGCAGCGATTAATAAGCCGACAAACACCGCTAAACTCACAGAAACATATCTAAGAGAAATCAACAACATCGCCCAACTCTATGTAATCTATTAATAACTGGACCGTCTTACGCCCACGGAATTCATTGATATTAGGCCGATAAACCATGCGGCAGGGAACAGAAAAATTCTCGTTCAAAAAAGGACTATTAAACTGAATTGCATCAAATAGCGCTTCGCCATCGCTTTGACGAATCACAAGTTTAAGATGCTTTTCTTTTAATATTTTTTTCTGAAGCACATCAAACACACCGTCAAATGCTGGCTCAGGGAACTGCTGCCCCCAAGGTCCTGCGCTCTCGAGAGTGGTGACACTGGCTAGATCAAGCTGCAGCTCTGACAGCTCACCATCACTATGAATAGTCGCTTGTAAGGACTCTTCATCCAAGGCTTTCCGTACAACGTTATCGAACAGTTCAGCAAACGCGTTATAGTCTTTTGCTTTAATTGTCATCCCAGCAGCCATTGCATGACCGCCAAACTTTTGCAATATATCAGGCCGTTGCTTCGCGATCAGATCTAAGGTGTCGCGCATATGCAACCCCGGTATCGAACGCGCAGAACCTTTCAGAATATCCTCATCAGCCGGCGGATGGCCGGCCTCACCTTCCACCTCTGGCGCAAAGGCAATCGTAGGCCTATGCGCAGCTTCTTTTACGCGCGCTGCTAAAATTCCAATTACACCCTGATGCCAATGCGACTGATACAGACAAATACCGACAACGTCCTGCTTATGCGCGGGCAATTCTTTTAAAATAGCTTCTGCGTCACGTCGCATATCGTCCTCAACCTGACGACGTTCAATATTTAAAGCATTTAAACGCACTGCCATGTCACGCGCATCCAGCATATCTCGGGCAAGTAAGCACTCGATCCCTAATGACATATCGTCCATTCTCCCTGCCGCATTAAGTCGCGGCCCAACCACAAAACCCAAATCACTACTCGACACACGTGCAAGATCTTTTTTGGCAATCTCTAATAAGGCCGCAATTCCCGGCCGACATCGCCTGGCACGCATACGCCGCAAACCCTGCTCCACGAGAATTCGATTGTTCTTATCAAACGGAACTAAATCAGCGACCGTACCCAGCGCCACCAAATCTAAGTAATTCGCCATGTTAGGCGCATCGATATTGTTAGCGGCAAACCACCCTTTTTCTATTAAGCTCGTGCGTAACGAGCTCATCACATAAAAAATAACACCAACCCCCGCGCTATTTTTCGACACAAACTCACAACCCAGTTGGTTTGGATTAACAATTGCAGCCGCATTCGGCGTGTCTTGACCCGGCAAATGATGATCGGTAATCAGAACCTTCATGCCTAATTGATTGGCCCGATCAACACCTTCAATACTTGAAATACCGTTATCTACGGTCACAATTAAGTCTGGTTGTTGTTCGGCTGCAAGCTCTACAATTTCAGGCGTTAAACCGTAACCGTATTCAAAACGATTTGGCACTAAATACTCACAGCGTGCGCCCATCGCGCGCAGCACATCGACCGCTAAGGCGGTACTCGTGGCACCATCCGCATCGAAATCACCCACCACTATGATAAGCCGACGTTCTCGTAGCGCTGCTTCAAGTAAGGCGATTGCCTCAGACAAGCCCCTCAACCTGCTATTACCCTCAAGTGCGGCTAATCGGTTATCCAGCTCCTCGATTGAGACCACGCCCCTGGCCGCATAGATACGTGCCAAGTACTCGGGAAACTCTAAATTTAGATTACTAGGCTCCGAACACTTTCTTCGAATTATCTTTTTCGTTTGTGGTTTTATCATGAATGGCCGAGTCTTAACGAAAAATAAATAACGGCGTAAATACAAAAAAAGCAGGGCCTCGACTACGCGAGAAACACCTGCTCTGTTCGCCGCTTACTAAAAGCAGATCGATAAATCGCTTCTATCGACGATGCTCAGCGACATAAGCTTGTACTGCTGCTAAGGAATTTTCAATCACATCATAGCGCTCTTCTCTTTCGAACAAATCGCTGAGGTGATGCGGTAATTCTGGCGGCTGATCTATACCCGCTTTCTCGATCGCTTCCGGAAATTTCACCGGATGCGCGGTTGCTAAAGTAACCATTGGAACGCGCATGTCACGGCGCGTTTTGCGGGCCGCCTCAACACCGATCGCTGTGTGAGGATCCAACAAATACTCATTCACTTGATAAGTATCCTTAATCACCTCACACATACGTTCGTCACTCACTGCCCAACTGTCAAACAAACGACGGGCAGACTTCCAACGGTACTCTTCGATTGAGCCGGCGTCTGTCTTCCAATGCTCCATCAATTCCGCCAACGCTTTACCATCTCGACCATAAAGATCAAAAAGCAAACGTTCGAAGTTGCTTGATACCATGATATCCATACTTGGCGACAAAGTATGATGAAGCGACTCCATTTCGTAACGGTTATTACTGATAAAACGGTGCAAGATGTCATTGCGATTTGTCGCAACGACTAACTGATTAATCGGTAAACCCATATTACGCGCAAGGTATCCAGCAAAAATATCGCCAAAGTTCCCAGTAGGGACCGAAAATGAAACGCTACGGGCAGGCCCGCCTAATGACAACGATGCACTAAAATAGTAAACGATTTGCGCCATAATACGCGCCCAATTAATCGAATTAACCGCCACCAAACGTGAACCATTTAAGAAGCTTTGGTCTGCGAAGCTTTCTTTGACCATTCGCTGACAATCATCAAAATTTCCTTCAACTGCAAGGTTAAAAACGTTATCACCGATTACCGTCGTCATTTGCTTGCGCTGGACATCCGAAACACGTTTGTAAGGATGCAAAATAAAAATATCGATGTTATCACAGTGTCGACAACCCTCGATCGCGGCAGACCCTGTATCTCCGGAAGTTGCCCCCATAATAACGACCCGTTCATCACGGCGTTTCAAAACAAAATCTAGCATTCGTCCCAGCAGTTGTAGCGCAAAATCTTTAAACGCCAATGTTGGGCCTCGGAATAACTCCATCACCCACTCATTGCTATTAAGTTGAACTAATGGCGCAACTGCAGGATGCTCAAAACCTGCATAAATTTCATTAATCATTGTTTCAAATTCGTTAGCTGGGATCGCACCCTCAACGAATGGGAACATAACCTTGAATGCAAGTTCAGCGTAGGTCAACCCGGCCCAGGAGGCAATCTCCTCCTGCGTAAAACGAGGCAATGTTTCTGGCACATACAAACCGCCATCTGAGGCTAGGCCTGCCAACAATACGTCTTCGAACTCTAATGCGGGTGCTTGGCCACGAGTACTTATATATTTCACTTTATTGTCCTAAGCTAATCAATTCGGTTCATGTTATGTGGTCTCCGTGCAAGCCTTATTTAGCTTGGGCAAACTGCGCAACACGAATCTTCTTTACCGAGCCCGATACCGATTCGAGCATTTCAATTTCTTTAAGTGCCTCATCAATTTTTGCTTCTTGTACTTCATGCGTCAGCATTACCAGAGGAATCAACTCACCTATCCGAGCACTCTCTTTCTGCAAGACAGATTCAATATTAATGCAATGGCGACTCATAATTGATGAAACTTCTGCTAAGACACCCGGATGATCTTCCGCACTAATCCGTAAATAGAAAGCAGACACACATTCTTTGATATCGAGTACAGGGATTTCTTTCATCTTATCCATAGAAAAGCCGAGCGGGGGAACGCTGGGCGCAACGCCCGCTTTCAACGCCCGTGCTATATCCACTATATCTGCAATAACGGCCGACGCGGTTGCTTCCGAACCCGCACCGGGACCGTAGTACATGGTTTGGCCGACCGCATCACTTTCTATCAGCACTGCGTTCATCACACCATCTACCTTTGCGATCAACTGGCTTTCTGGAATTAAAGTTGGGTGCACACGCAACTCGATACCATTGCTTTGACGCTTAGTGATACCAAGGTGCTTGATACGATAACCTAAGTCTTCCGCGTTGCGTATATCCTCCGGCGCTACGTTGCTAATACCTTCCGTGAAGGTCTTGGAAAATTGAAGAGGCGCGCCAAAAGCAACCGAAGAAAGAATAGCAAGTTTATGGGCCGCATCGATCCCCTCCACATCAAATGTAGGGTCAGCTTCCGCATAACCAAGCGCCTGCGCTTCTTTTAATACGTCATCAAAGTCACGCGCTTTGTCCTTCATTTCAGTCAAAATGAAGTTGCCCGTACCATTTATAATTCCTGCGAGTGCACTGATTTTATTTGCTGCTAAGCCCTCTCGTAAAGCTTTTATAATTGGAATACCGCCAGCAACGCCCGCTTCATACGCCAGACTAACGCCATTCTCTGCGGCCAGCGAAAATAGATCGTTTCCGTGCTCAGCAATTAACGCTTTATTTGCTGTGACAACATGCTTACCATTTTTAAGTGCCCGCTCGACCAAATCTTTTGCAAGCGTATGACCACCAATTAACTCAGCCACCACATCAATATCTGGATTATTTACTAATTCGTTTAGATCTGTCGTAAATGAAATTCCAGTCATATCGCAATTATCACGCATCCGACGCGACGCCACCTGCACGACCTCTATTTTACAACCAGCGCGAGCAGAAATTTCGAATTGGTTTCGGTTTAAAACATTTATCACGCCACTGGCAACAGTGCCTAAACCACAAATTCCGACCTTGAGAGAGTCCAAGTTTGATTCCTCTTTTTTGTGCGATTCGGATGATGACTAACGCACAGCTAAATGGGCGCATAGTATACCCATTCATACCTATAAAAAGAACGCGTTCTGTTGATGTTTGCGAAGGTTTTTAGTCCGATTTCAAAGACTGGAAAACAAGAGAAAGGAATTTGCCCTAAGTCAACTTCACTAAGGGCAAAACATGAAGCAATTATAGAATACCCAGACCCTCAGCTAATTTATCAGCGGGAACGTAACCCGGTACCAGCGTCCCGTCCTCTAGAACGATAGCGGGCGTGCCTGTAACACCCATCTGGCCACCCATCTCAAACTGCGCTGCAACTGGGTTAGCGCATTTCTTTGGCGGGATAGACTTACCAGCCTTAGCGTCCGTCATAGCTTGACGACGGTCCTCTGCACACCACGCTGACACAATCTTATTGTACGAAGCGCTACCAACGCCCGCGCGAGGATATGCCAAGTAATTTACTTCGATACCGAGTTCATTCATCCGCGGCACCTCATCGTGTAACTTTCGGCAGTAACCGCAATCGATATCGGTGAAGACAAAAATAGTCGCTTTTCTCTCACCACTAGCAGGAAAAGTTAGTCTATCTGATTCTGAAATTGCAGCTACTTTTTCAGCCCGACCCGCCTGCCTTCGCTGCTCAGTGATATTTACCAGCTGATTTTTTTGCAAACCAAATAATTCACCACTTAAAAAATATTGAGCATCTTTATCGGTAAAAATAATTTGATCATTAACGGACGTGACGCGATACAAGCCCTTAATTTCGCTCTCTTCAACCGCCGCTATTTGTAACTGCGGTAACACCCGCAACATTTTCTTTTTAATATCCGATTCAACGGCGAATAGCATATTTGAAAACAATGCCATACAAACCAACAACCACACCCTGAAAAAATGCATGAAAAACCTCAATAAACAAAAAAATAGCGCAATATCCTAGCAATACTAGACAAACTATCGGCTAATAGGTTCAAAGGCAAGCCCACAATAATTGGTATGTCTATGACGACCTAAGACCTGCTACCTGCCGTCCCTTTCAATTCGTTCCAGCAAAAAAAAAGCGAAGCTATTAAGCTCCGCTTTGTTACCTAAGTATGGCTCTGTTAGCCCAACTTCTCTTTGATACGCGCTGCTTTTCCGCTCAAATCTCGCAAATAATAGAGCTTGGCTTGACGAACATCGCCGCGACGCTTGACAGTAATGCTATCAACTAACTTGCTGAAAGTTTGGAACGTACGCTCAACTCCAACACCATAAGAAATTTTTCTTACAGTGAAAGACGAATTCAGACCTCGGTTACGTTTCGCAATCACGACACCTTCGTAGGCCTGCAAACGCTCGCGGCTTCCTTCCTTAACCTTAACTTGAACGACAACGGTATCTCCAGGGCCAAATTCTGGCACGTCCGCGGTCATTTGCTCAGCTTCTAAAGCGCTGATAATGTTATTCTTGCTGCTCATTTCTCACTCCAAAAATTTAAGTAAATCAGATTATCACAACCTTATTTACCGATTCACGTCCTTTAAAAACTCCGCCAAAAGCAACTCTTGCTCTCGACTCAAATTCAACTTTTCCAGAAGATCTGGTCTTCGCTCATGCGTGCGCCCCAACGCTTGTTTTAGGCGCCACTTGCGAATTTCTTCATGATTCCCCGACATAAGTACCGCCGGCACCTCAACCCCGCCTATCTGCTCTGGACGGGTATAATGAGGACAGTCAAGTAAACCGTCTACAAAAGAATCCTGATTAGCGGACTCTTCGTGCCCCAATACCCCGGGCCTTAATCTCGCAACCGTGTCAATCAAAACCATGGCCGCTAGCTCGCCGCCACTCAACACATAATCGCCGATCGAAACTTCATCATCTACCTGCGCATTGATAACCCTCTCATCGATACCTTCATATCGGCCAGAAACGCATATCAATTTGTCATATGTCGCCAATTCAGACGCTAGCTTATGATCAAGACGCCTTCCTTGAGGCGACAAATAAATCACTCTTACGTTTTCACCTTTTACTTGCGCCGCTTTTGATTTTGCCGCCGCAAGTGCATCCTGTAAAGGCTGTACTTTCATAAGCATACCTGGACCACCACCATACGGGCGATCATCTACACTTCGGTGCTTGTCAAAAGTAAAGTCGCGCGGATTCCAAGTTTCTACGCTTACTAAATTTCTATCGACCGCTCTCCCAACCACGCCAAAATCAGTGACTGATCGAAACATCTCAGGAAAAAGGCTTACTAACCCGAACCACATGCGCGGGTTAAAACTCACTATCCCAGTCTACCTCAATGCGACCCGCATCGAGATCAATACTTTTTAACACCTGCTCTGGCAGATAAGGTATCAAGCGCTCCTTACTGTCAATACTACCCTTGCTCTTTCGCACGACTAGAACGTCATTTGATCCGGTCTCCATCAAATGATGGACTCTGCCAAGCAGCTGTCCAGAAGTCGTATACACTTCTAAAGCCTCAAGCTGATGCCAGTAAAACTCATCACCTGATAGCTTTGGTAACTCCTCCGTGGCAACACGCACCAAGGAATCGCAAAGCGTCTTTGCCGCCTCTCGATCGTTAACCTTGTCGAACTGAGCGATCAATCCGTTGCCGTGCTTTTTACAGACCAAAACGTCAACCTGCTTCTGCTGCGAACCCTGCTCCAAGGTCCACACCTTATAATCGCAAATATTTTCCTTTGGCTGGGTATAAGAGAACACTTTCACCCATCCTTTGACACCATATACAGATGTCACCTTCCCCATTACCGTGTTTGGTTGACTCATAGGGAAGACTCTTGAAGCCGCAGTTAAGCTGCTTCAGCAACTTCTTTAAGAAGTGTTTTGACTCGATCAGACGTTTGCGCGCCTTGACCCAACCAGTACTCAACGCGAGCTGAGTCAACACGTAAGCGCTCTTCCTGACCACGTGCAACCGGATTAAAGAAACCAACGCGCTCAATGTAACGGCCATCGCGAGGTGAACGACTGTCTGACACAGTCAAGTGATAAAATGGGCGCTTTTTAGAGCCACCACGAGATAAACGAATAGTAACCATGTTCGTTAATACATCCTGAAAATCAGTTTAAATACAACCACCTAATACTCGCACCAGTCCTTGTATCAAAGACTGGACAATACTAGGCGCTCGAAAGGGCGCATATTCTAGAGGAATTCTACCCAATATGGAACCGTTTACTGGCATTTACTTTTCACTACGCTAAATACCTAAAAAATCACTAAAAACGACCGGATGGACCACCTCCCGGTGGCATCATTCCTTGCATTCCACGCATCATATTCATCATGCCACCCTTTTTGCTGAATTTTTTCATCATTTTTTGCATTTGCTTATGCTGTTTTAACAAGCGGTTAACATCTTGAATTTGTGTACCCGAACCTGAGGCGATACGACGCTTGCGCGAATTATCTATTTTATCTGGGTAACGCCGTTCTTTTTTCGTCATGGAGCCAATGATAGCTTCCAGCTGCCCCATCGACTTATCGTTGACTTGCTGCTGCGCCGCCTGAGCCATCTGCCCCATGCCTGGCAGTTTATCCATCAAGCCGGCAACGCCTCCCATATTTTTCATTTGCTGAATCTGATCGCGAAAATCCTCTAGATCAAACCCCTTACCTTTCTTAATTTTTTTGGTGAGTTTTTCCGCTTTCTTTTTGTCTAACTTATGCTCAGCATCTTCAATTAGACTTAAAACGTCACCCATACCCAGTATTCGCGACGCAACACGGTCTGGATAAAAAGGCTCTAGCGCATCAGTTTTTTCACCGACACCCATAAACTTAATAGGCTTACCAGTGATACTTCTAACAGATAAGGCTGCGCCCCCACGCGCATCACCGTCTGCCTTTGTTAGTATAACGCCGGTCAATGCAAGCGAATCATTAAAAGCTTTTGCCGTATTAGCCGCATCTTGACCCGTCATAGAATCTACAACAAATAGCGTTTCTACCGGCTTAACCACCGCATGCAGTTCTGAAATTTCAGCCATCATTTCTTGATCAACCGCCAAGCGGCCGGCCGTGTCGATGATTAAGACATCAGCAAATTTTAACTTTGCTTCGGCAATCGCCGCTTGCGCAATATCAATCGGTTTTTGCTCCGCGGTGCTTGGAAAAAATATAGCTCCCACTTCCGCTGCCAACGTCTCTAACTGTTTAATCGCCGCGGGACGATAAACATCAGCGCTGACCACCATGACTTTTTTCTTTTCTCGCTCAGATAGATATCGAGAAAGCTTGGCAACAGACGTTGTTTTACCGGCTCCTTGGAGGCCCGCCATCAAAATAACGGCTGGCGGCTGCGCATTTAAGCTAAGACCCTGAGACTGCTCACCCATTACCCTAGTTAGCTCATCGCTGACAACTCGCACGAATTCTTGCCCTGGCGTCAGGCTCCGCATAACCTCTTGACCCAGCGCACGACTCCGAACCTGCTCGACAAACCCTTTAACGACTGGCAGCGCGACATCAGCTTCGAGCAGCGCCATGCGCACCTCGCGTAAGGTTGCTTTTATATTCTCATCGCTAAGTTTGGCTTGACCACGAACTTTCTTAAGGCTATCGGACAGGCGATCGCTTAGATTCTCAAACATGTTATATCTCTGTATTGCTAAGTGTTTGCAAACGGCGCATTATAAACACTCTTTACCAAAATAAATAATATGCGCAAAACAATTATACCCAGATGAACACTCTTTCATTAGGTTTCTTAGCTATTGGCCTTTACGCCCTTGGTACCAGTTATCAATTATTAACGTATTTACGCAAAAAGCACCAAACCACGGTACTACCCCTACTTTTGGGAGCGTGTGCGCTTATTGTACACCTCGATATTAGCTACAGCTCAGCAGTTAATGGTAATCACGTTAACTTCGGCTTGATGAACAGCCTCTCCTTGGTCAGCTGCATGAGCGTTGCGCTTGTTATCCCGCTATCAACTCGACTGCCAACCCAAGCCTTACTTTTAATTTCATATCCGCTTGCCATCGCCAGCATAATAGGGATGTTTTTTTATAATCAGGAATCAATTAGCTACCCAATCAAAAATAAGGGTATTTTTCTGCACATTAGCTTTTCTATTTTAGCTTATAGTTTGCTGATGTTGGCGGCTTTTCAAGCCTTTTTGGTGGTTATGCAAAATCGGCAACTCAAATCCCGCAAGCAAAATCGCCTAATGAGAAATTTCCCGCCGTTATTGACGATGGAGAGAGTATTAATAGAACTGATATGGGGAGGAACAATACTTCTGGCAGGTGCGATCTTGCTTGGCTTCGTATTTGTTGATGATATTTTTGCACAACACCTCGCGCACAAAACCTTCTTTTCTATTGCAGCTTTGCTCATATTTACGACACTTTTAGCTGGGCGCCAAATCTATGGATGGCGAGGATCACTCGCGGGCGGTTTAACATTGTGGGGCGCAACCCTGCTTATGCTTGGATTTCTGGGCAGCAAATTTGTTATTGAATTCTTCCTGAATTAATCGGCAAACTTTTCCACCAAACGCATAACAGGTCCGCTATTGAACGACACATCCACCACCACATTGCTTATTATCCTGTTGTTTTTGATTCTCTTCTCTGGGTTTTTTTCGAGCTCAGAAACAGGCATGCTTTCACTAAATCGTTATCGCTTGAAACACTTAAAGCGCAGCGGTCACAAAGGTGCTAAACACGCCAGTGACCTGCTTGATAGGATAGATCAGCTTATTAGTGTTATTTTAATTGGTAACAACTTTGTCAATATTCTCGCGTCATCTATTGCGACCGTTGTTGCAATAAGACTCTGGGGAGATGCCGGAATTGTTATCGCAACTTTTGGGCTGACCCTGGTAATTCTAATTTTTGCTGAAATAACGCCCAAAACCTTTGCGGCTTATCATCCCGAAAAGATAGCATTTCCCGCAGCCCATGTTTTGAAGCCTCTACTGAAACTGCTTTATCCTGCCGTTTGGTCTGTTAATTTAGTAACAAATAGCATGCTCAGAGTATTGGGGATAAACACCCGCGAGCAAAAACAAAATCACATTACAAGAGAAGAACTTAAGACTTTAGTAAATGAGTCTGGCTTAACAATTCCCAGAACGCACCAAGATATGTTGATCAGTATTTTAGATCTTGAAAAGGTCACCGTGAATGACATCATGATTCCAAGGAATGAGATCGTAGGTATTGATATCGAGGATAACTTAGACGACATTATCAGTCACATAAAAAGCTCTCAACACACTCGCCTACCTGTGTATAAAAACGACGCGAATAACATCATCGGTATTTTACATCTGCGCAAGATGACCCGAATCTTATCTTTTGCAGAGCCTAATAAAGCGCAATTATTACAAAGCTGTCGCGAACCTTATTTCATCCCTGAAAGCACTCCACTTAACACGCAACTATTGCAATTTCAAAAAGAAAAACGTCGCATTGGGATCGTTGTTAATGAGTATGGTGATGTACAAGGCCTTGCGACGATGGAAGATATCCTAGAAGAAATTGTGGGTGAATTTACGACCGACTACTCCGCATCCAGCAGCTCTGACATACTAGACCAAGAGGATGGAAGTTACTTGATAGATGGCACGGCAACGATACGCCATATAAATAAAAACCTAAAATGGGCGCTCCCTGCTGACGGACCAAAAACTCTCAACGGCTTAATAACTGAAGCGCTAGAAACACTGCCAGAAACTCAGGTTTGTGTGGCGATCGGGCAATACCAAGTGGAAATTAAGCAAGTTAAAGATAATATGATAAAGACCGCCAAAGTTCGACGCTTACAAAAACCAGAGGACTAGAAACATTTCGGGCCGATGCATACCTCACAATCCGCTGCAGTTTCGGGTTAAAAAGTAGCTAAATACCGCTTTAAAGCGTAATATTTAATTACTTCATGTTAAAAAGTTGGCGGCAGCGTTATCTATGAACGACGGTTCTAGTATTAGCCATATAAATGAGGCACGAAGCGCCCACGGCGTGAGATCGAATGCTTCCCCTGAAAAGATAGAAAAACTGTCCTCAGTTTATGTCGACGGCTTGATCTTGGTCAGCCAACAGGTCTTTGATCGTACCGATGACTCTCTATTTGACCTGGCCAATAATGCACGCTCCAATAATGAACAAAATCGCTACTTTGAGGCAATGCGTGAAGTACGCTTAAAACGAAAGCGCGTAGAACGCAAGTTCATAGACAGTATCAAAAATAACTTTCAACCTGACTCAGTACTGAGAGATCCTCGTCCATCAGGCGCCGCTGAAATACAACAGTCCAATGTACTGAGCTTAGTTAGCGAACAAAATCTTGAAAAAGATATTGCGGTCACTAATATGGCCAATAAGTTAGAGGCTGGCTTACAATCGCAGTTCTTATTAAACAGGCATCGCGTCTGGGCGCTCTATACTGGCAGCGAAGCGCTAGACAACGCAAACCATTTCAACAATCCTTTCAGCGCAATCAACTTATGCAAAGGCTTCAGTGAAGCATGCTCACAGATAGAGATTGAATTAGCGGAACGACTTTTACTGTTCAAACAATTTGATAAACAGGTGATGGCACGCCTCGGCAACATTATTGATAATCTGAACGGTATGATGGCTGACCTGGGCATCTTACCCAACTTGAGCGATCGCGACATCCGCGCCTCACTAACGAATAAGCAGACGCTTTCGAGAGCAAATGCTAGTAAAGAATCAAGAAGTGCCTCGCAAGCCGCCGCAGAACAAACGCCTGATAACTTTTCCACAATGCAGCGCCTATTGCATGACCTGAACCAATCTTCCAGTTCTCATGCGGCCAGTTCAGGAGCGAACATCAGCCTGTCTTCTGATGATGTATTATCCTTGCTAACAATGCTGCAACATGCCGAACTTGAGAAACGTCATAACCAGAAGTCATTATTAGATATTGAACAAGCGATTCGCGATAGCGTTGATTCCATACAACCGTCCGTCAGTAAATCACTTGATGATAACCAGATCCAACAAACTGACCTAGAATTGATAAACCTAGTCGCTATGTTATTCGAATTTATTCTAGACGATTATAATCTAGCGCCATCGATACAAGTCCTCATTAGCCGGCTCCAAATCCCAATACTTAAAGTGGTGATTAAAGACTCAAGTTTCTTCAACACTAGTCAACACCCGGCACGACAACTACTAAATACTCTAGCGAAAGCCGGTATTGGCTGGACCGAGCACCAGGAAAAACGCAACGACCCACTCCATGCAAAAATACATGAAACTGTTCACTTTTTGCTCGATAATTTTGAAGGTGATCTAAGTTTATTCTCTAAACTAAACCAAGAGTTTAATGACTACTTACAGAGAGATGATAGACGCACCGCCATAATAGAGCAGCGCACCCGAAAGTCTGAAGAAGGACGCATCAAGGGACGTCAGGCCCAACAGGAAGTTGACTTAAGGGTAAATAGACTGGCTGATTCGATTCATACGCCTTTGCAAAAGCCCATTACCCACTTACTCAAAAAAGCATGGGGTAGAGTGATGTTTCTAGCCTATCTAAAAGATGAGCAAGAACATCAGTGGGAAAAAGCCTGCCGTACCGCTGAAGATTTGATTTGGTGCTCACAACCCGTCAGCGATCCGGCTGATCGTCAAAAATGGGTGGCCACTGTGCCAAAACTACTGAAACAAATAGAGCAAGGCCTAGAAAGTATTTCGTATAGCGCGGAGGAGCTAAATATTGATCTGAACGAAATAAAACGGTTACTCACCAAGCAGTTTAAAGAAAGCGCTGTTTATGACAGCAACATTATCGATGCAAGTAAGCGAGCGAAGCAACAATTACTTGAAACGAAACGTCACAATGAATTAAGGCGACAGCCTTCTGGTGTTAAATCAAATGAACGATCACAAGATCCTGAGCATCAAGCGTGTTTTCGTGCTATCGAGGCGCTTGAGGAAGGGCAATGGTTCGAATTTACAGATGTCAAACGGCAAAAGCTCCGTTGGAAGTTAACGTCCATTGTGAACGACGCGGACAGTTATATTTTCGTCAATCGGATGGGCCTACAACCGATCGAAAAAACAAAAGCCGAACTTGCCAAGCATCTCTCAGAAAAGTCAGCCACTATCCTTGAACAAGGCGCATTGATTGATCGTGCCATTCACAGCGTAATCAATGCCTTAAAACAAGAAAAATAGGTGTATCGCGACATCTCGATAGTTGTCTACAATTATGAATATTCGTTTTAGTTTCAAACTCATACACTTGCATGACTAGTCCATCGCTCGGCATCTCTATTGCTCTCGCGTTCCTCCTACACGCAATTACCATCGCTCTGTTAAATTCGTTGAAACTACCAGAACCGCCGAATGAGGCGCAAAGCATTCCGATACAACTGACGAGCACTCGCTCGATCGCATCGGTAAGTGCTAGTAATCAAAGCGCTGCCACTACGAGCAAAAAAGATGTTATCAACACAAAAGGGGCATCGCTTTACAAACAACACGACTCAATCACCGAAAAGACAGCGGAAAGTAACACTAAACAAACACAAGCATCAAGTGTCAGCTCTCGCTATAGCCAGCAATCTCGACAGTCGAAAAGCAGCCAGGCGGGTGCGAGCGTTAAAAGCCTTTTTCAAACAGAGATGCCGACATCGAGCGATATAGCAATCATCCAGAAAAAGGAAAACACGACAGAACTCAGCGCCTACGAACAACTGCTGTTGAAACACTTGCTAGGTGAAAAGCTTTATGATGATTTTCATCCAGTAATGGAGTTAAGTTATTTAGACTCAGTGAGCTACAGCATACAACTCACTTTATTTGGAAATGGTGCCATCAAATCTGCTTACTTGACGAAAAATAGTGCGTCATCACAAATCGATAAACTCGCGCTAACCGCCGCATTTAATGCCAGCCCTTACCCGAAACCGCCGGCCGGAGAGTTAAGCAACGGGTTCACTTACAACATTCCAGTCAAATATTACAAAAAACAGTTTGATTAGTATGGATAAATTGATTCGGCATAAAGTTGTAGTTCATCAAGTAAGCTTTGCTGATTAGGGACACGCTGGGAGCTTGCTACGCGTTTTAAAGACTGCGCAAACCTCTCAAAAGACAGATATGGCGAATCAGCACAAAGTAAACGCTCTTTGCACAAGCTTATCCACTTTTCCTGCTCTTCATCCTCGAGGATTTCAGGGAAATTTCTCGCCTTATAACGAAATAACATTTCCTCTAAACGCGGATCTTGAAAATCAAAGACAAAGTTATTTAACTCGTTCGCGCTCGCTCTGCGTATTTTTTCCATCTGTGCACGGTCGCTTGGGGAAAAGAAGCCCCCAGAGTAAATCATTAAATCAGGATCGTTAACGTGGTTTGTCTCCAACTCATCAAGCACGAATACCTCTGAAACAGAAGAGAGCTCATCCATCTTTTCCTGAACGAGCTTTAAATTCTCAAGTAAACTGGCCCGACTTAAACCCCAATCTACTAGCTGCTCATTAGCGATCGTTTTCATCATCGCAGCAGGTGCAAGCATCGGACACTTGTTTATGTGCAATACCTTCAGCGCAGGTCGCTCTTCACCTTCTGGTATATCTGCTTGCGCGGTAAATAAAAGTGCTTTTAATTGCTCAACGCTTTTGTCCAACAGGTATTTTGGGCTTTGTCTTAGGTCAAACACCACCAAACCATTTTTATTTGTTGGGTGCTTAGCCAGTGGATAGACCAAAGACATACACCCATTTGCAACCGGGTATTTAGACGAAAAATGTAAGAACGGCTTGCCTAGTTGTTGCTCCAAAAACTTTGCAACAGACTGCTTCGTACGCATAGCAAACGCATAATCAAAAAGCTTCGGATGATGCGCCCTAATCAAACGCGCAAGTGCTATCGTTGCATACACATCCGACATAGCGTCATGCGCCGCCTCATGTGAAATATCATTCGCTTGCGTTAGCTTTTCCAAGCGAAATGAAGTGTTACCCGCGTCATCCTTCGGCCAATTTATACCCTCAGGCCTGAGGGCATAACATAAACGCGCAACATCAATAATATCCCAGCGACTATTCCCCGCTTTCCACTCTCGCTCATAAGGATCAATAAAATTACGATAAAAAAGATTGCGAGTAACTTCGTCATCAAAACGAATACTATTGTAACCTGCTACACAAGTTTCTGGATGAGAGAACTCACGATAAATACACTCTGCAAACTCAGACTCCGACATTCCCTCCGAGCGAGCATGCTGGGGGGTTATTCCGGTGATAAGGCAGGCTTCGACGGAGGGCAAATAATCATCGGTAGGCCGACAATAGATAGTGACCGGATCCCCGATAATATTTAACTGATAGTCTGTTCGAATACCCGCAAATTGCGAAGGACGGTCTTTCTGAGGATCAGCACCGAATGTTTCATAATCGTGCCAAAAGATGGTCTGCATATACTCGCCTAATTCAAAAAATTAGACGCATGGTACTATAAAAAGACTGCGCTATCCGACTATCGGCTAGAACAGTCCGTTACCGCGATCGATATATTCCGACCGGACCCGGTCCGTGCCCGTTGCGTTAATACCGGATGTTAAATCTATTTGCATCGCAGTTGGCAAGTTGATGAACGCACCCAAATCAGTGCTTATCATTCCATTGTCGGTCTGCCAATCTGTCGCTTCCTTTTGAAAGCTTATAAAAAAGTCGCTTGTGTAATCAACTTGACCCGTTGTGGCGTTGCGCGCGCCTATGTCGAGCGTTTTATAATCGGCTAAATTATAACAATATAGTCCAAGGCTGCAGTCTGTAGCCCCCCCGGTCTGGGCGTTAGATGCACCAAAATAAGAACTGCGCGAACTGTCTTGATCGCCATTCGTGTCTAGCATTGTAGTTTGGTATTGCGTGCCAAAAAAATCAACAACCTCGGCTTCGACGTTGCCGGAGATGCTGTTGAAGTCGCCCGATAGCTGCCCTCGCGCCTCACCGAACCCGATGCGAAAGCCGGTTAACTCGTCATTATCGTCTCGCGCTATTTCAAAGAAAGGGTCATTTAATTCGAACGGTATAATGTCGTTGATAGCATACGCTTGACCGTCTAGCTGAAGCTGGTTCGCGTCCGTGGAAATTGATCCAAAACTTAGGTTGGTGATATTAATATCCGCGTCATAAGTCTCGCCCGCTTTCGCATAGCGACCGGCTTCTAGGGTATCGATATTCATTTGAAGATCTGCTTCCATCCCCAGTGTCACTCGGGTGTAGCTGGTCGAGCCAATTTCTTCAATGTCAAACGCAACAGCGCCTTGACCCGAATACTCGCTCAACTCGTCATCAGTAATGGGTTGGAGCTCAGCAAACGCAGCCTGAGTCATTGAAATTGCCAATGCCGAAAGCATTACACTGTAGGATCGATTTTTCATATAGTCGAATCTTCTCACAGAATTTAGTGAATCCCTTTTTAGTTCGGCGGTTAGTCATGAATCATTTCAGCTCTTAGGTACCCATCGGATGCTCAGGTGGATACTAATTATTGTTGCTGTTATAGGTTTGTTTATTTCAAAACACACTATAACGCGCTAGCTCGAAACGACTGTGACATAAACCACACTGCGCTTTGGTGAAACATTTCTAGTCACAAAACTTAGACTTACATCACATTACATGCGGTTAATATTTAAACTAAATGAAAGTTTCTACTTAACCAGCCAATGAAATAAGCTTAACAGACCCTTCATGGCGGAACTGCAAACAAGCGTGAATGTTTGCGATATTCAAATAAGGAACAGAAATTAGAGGCATAAAAAAGCCTCAAAAAAATGAGGCTTTTAAAAAATGATTTGATGAAAAAATATGTTTTTTTAGCCGTCTTCTGAATCCTTCACTGCGCCAGAAATCATCTCTTTCAGCTCACCAGACTCATATAACTCCGTAATAATATCGCAACCACCAACTAGTTCGCCCTTGATAAATAACTGCGGAAATGTGGGCCAATTTGAGTAAACCTTAAGGTTCTCCCGAACCTCTGGATTATCTAAAATATTTATGTAGGCGAAGCGTTCTCCGCATGCCATCAGTGCCTGCACAGTGCGCGCAGAAAAACCACACTGCGGCTGCTGCGGCGTGCCCTTCATATAAAGCAAAATGTCATTTTGCTCAACCTGCTCTTTGATCGCGTCCATTACTGACATGTCTACACCTCTAAAATTATTGACTGATCTTTATAGGGCGGTAGTTTACCACCCGCGCTCTATACCGCAAGCATTTAGCATTGCACTAATCTGCCTCAACCAGCAGGGTCGCGTGACCAAGCGCCTCCTCCAGGTGTTTCGATACGTAGCACGTCTCCCTTGTTGACGTTTATATGAACCTTTGCACCAATATCCCGCCCATTTAGTTTGTTTATGCCCGTCTTTCCAGACTCTGCCCTCATACCCCAGGGCGCAAAACTCCTGCGCTCAGTTAAAAGCGTCAATTCACAAGACTGCTGAAATTGATAACTACGAACTAAACCATTACCACCACAATGCAGGCCCTCACCACCCGACCCTCTGCGTACAGCATACTCATCAATAAGCAATGGGTAATGCATTTCAAGACTTTCAACAGGGGTATTCAAGGTATTCGTCATATGGCATTGCGTCGCCGATAAACCAGGTCCTAATTCACCCGCCCCCATCCCTCCGCCAAGAGTTTCATAATAATCCCAAGCAGCGCGTCCTGGCGCCGCCACCGCACCCATTGCAACATTGTTCATTGTCCCCTGCGAGGCGGCAGGCATCGCTATCCCCAATGCCGAAAAAGCCCCTTGAACCAAGTCTACGACCCGCATACTCGTTTCCACATTTCCAGCTGCCACAGCCGCGCCTGGCCTCGCATTTAAAATAGATCCCTCCGGCGCTAAAATATTTAAAAGACTAAAAACACCATGACAACTTGGTACATAATCTGGCAGCAAACATATGAACACATAGAAAACAGAGGCTGCGGTCACACTGATTGGACAATTCAAGTTCCCCTTAACTTCTCCACTTGTCTCGGAAAAATCAAAGTAGATACCCTTCGAGGACACAGAAAGGGAGAGAGACAAAGGCACTCGGGTTGCACCAAAACCATCGCCATCCATATATTCGACAAATTTCACTTTTTTACTTGGTAAATTCTGCAAAAACTGCATGGCAAGCGAAATCCCATACTGATTTAAGCTCGTACATGCACTTTGAAAATAAGTATGCGCGCACTGCTTTGTCGACAACCAGTCACCAATACGTGCTAAACCGATTTTATTAGCACTGACTTGAGCAAGAAAGTCACCCGGTATGTGATCAGAATAATCGTCAGCTATTTCGACTGAAACATTAGCTGACTCATGAAAACCTTCATTGCAACCTCCAGTTTTAATGCTCATTAATAGCGTTGCACAAGTTCTCTGCAAACGACCTGCTTTGAATAAAAGTTGAGGCTTAATAAGGACACCTTCGTCATCGAGACTCTGAGATAACGGCATAGAGCCCGGTGTTCTCGCCCCAATATTGGCATGATGCGCTCGGTTTGCGACAAAACCCAAGCAAATATCGTTTATAAAAATAGGGGATATCAGCGTCACGTCAGGCAGGTGCGTGCCGCCAGAATAGGGATCATTGAGGACCAAAACATCGCCAGCTTCCCAAATAAAACCGTTCACTAAGTCCGTCATAGCGTATGCCATACTTCCCAAATGCACAGGAATATGCGCAGCTTGCGTACAAATGCGCCCTTTTTGATCAAATATTGCGCAAGAAAAATCCAGTCGGTCTTTTATATTGGGCGATAGAGCCGCCCGCTGTAATACGAATCCCATTTCTTCACAAATTGCATTTAAACGTCCTGAAAATAACGCAAGCTCAACGCCATTTAAGCTCGGCACTTCCAAATATTGCTCTCTCAAAACTGCAACCTCCCCATAAATCAAGCCACGTTTAGCGCCTTAAAATAATACCTTTGTTTATCATCACATAAGCGGCCTGTTATTTGCGAGTATCTGGACTTCTAGCTAAAATTTACTACTGTATTTAGGCAGCATCTTCGCTGCCTTTTTCATTTAACGGGATTTGGTATGAGTGAAAACTCAATAATGAATACATTCGGTCAAATGTCGGTCTCGTTTGAAAGCGGTGACGGCGTTTGGCTATACGATACCGATGGTAACAAATACTTTGACACATTTTTTGGGATTGCCGTCAGCAGTTTAGGCCATGCAAATGCCGCTATAACTAAAGCTGTAAAGGACCAAGCCGGCAGGTTGATGCATTGCTCAAATTTCTATCGCAATCCGCTTCAAGAAAAGCTTGCACATTCGCTTTGCGAAATCAGCAACATGGAAAAGGTCTTTTTCTGCAATTCAGGTGCTGAGGCGAATGAGGCCGCCATCAAAATCGCTCAGCGCTATGCCAACGAAAGAGGAATCCCAAACCCTAAAGTCATTGTGATGGACAATGCCTTTCATGGCCGAACCATGGCCACGCTCAGTGCAAGCGCAAATGCTAAACTTGGCGTTACTCCCCTGATGGAGGGTTTTCTGCGGGCACCCTATAACGATATAGACGTTGTAACAGAATTATTTTCTACACATAACGATATCGTTGCCGTGATGTTAGAGCCGATTCAAGGCGAAGGCGGCATCCATATCGCACAAATAAACTACTTAAAAGCATTACGAACACTCTGCGATGAGCAAAATGCATTACTTATTTTAGATGAAGTGCAAACTGGCAACGGCAGAACCGGCAAATACTTTGCCCATGAACATGCAAATATACACCCTGATGTGGTCACAGCCGCTAAAGGGTTGGCCAACGGCTTCCCAATCGGCGCGTGCCTTGCACGAGGACCGGCCGCTAGCATACTAATTCCGAGCTCACATGGCATCACATTCGGCGGCAATCCACTTGCGTGTGCTGCAGCCCTTGCAGTAATTGAGCAAATTACCGAACATAATTTGATAAAACGAGCCGAGCTAACGGGGGCGCATATTTTACATCGCCTAAAGGATGAACTGGGCAGTGCTGATTATGTAAAACGTATTGAGGGCAAGGGACTGATGATAGGTATTGAATTGTCAGAGCCATGCTTTGCACTAGTAGCCCTAGCCAAAGCGAAAGGGATACTATTAAATGTAACATCCAACAATGTAATTCGCCTTTTACCGCCTTTAAACATTAGCGATGAAGAAAGCGAGTTTCTGATCGAGGCATGCGTACAAATTATTCGACTATATGCAGCAGATGACCGAAGCAAACCTCGCGACTAAAATCAAACTCATTTAATGTGTACCAGTTACATATCAGCAGTAGAGACCCATCATGGCACTAAGACATTTCCTGACTCTGAACGACTTGTCCAAAGACGAGCTGAAGCAAATAATTGAACGCGCTATCATGCTCAAAAAAATGCAGAAACAAGGTGATATTTTTGAACCACTTAAAAATAGAGTCTTAGCGCTAATTTTTGAAAAATCTTCGACCCGAACACGCGTATCCTTCGAATCAGGCATGGCACAATTTGGCGGTGCGTCGTTATTTTTATCGCCGCGCGATACGCAGTTGGGACGGGGCGAACCGATAGAAGATAGCGCCAAGGTGCTCTCTCGCATGGTTGATGCAATTACCATTCGTACCTTTGAGCATCAAAAATTGCAGCTGTTCGCGGCGAACTCGAGCGTACCTGTCATCAATGCCCTGACAGATGACTATCATCCTTGCCAGTTGCTAGCTGACATGCAAACTTATCATGAGTACCGTGGTTCTATTGAAGGTAAGAAAGTTGTTTGGGTCGGAGATGGCAATAATATGTGTAACTCATTCATTAATGCCGCAAACTTGCTCGACTTCAATTTAGTCGTTGCCTGTCCAAAAGGCTACGAACCAATGGCCGAACTGTTGGCAACCAATAGCCACTGCGTCTCAGTCGAGCATGATCCCAAAAAAGCAGTGAGCGATTCAGACTTAGTTGTCACAGATGTCTGGGCGTCTATGGGCCAAGAAGAAGAGCAAAAAGCCCGGGAACAGGCGTTTGCCAATTATCAAGTTTGTCCAGCGCTGATGCAGTATGCGAGAGAAGATGCATTATTTATGCATTGTTTGCCTGCCCATAAAGGCGAAGAAATTAGTCATGATATGCTCGATCATCCCAGTTCGGTCGTCTGGGATGAAGCTGAAAATCGTCTGCATGCACAAAAAGCGCTTCTCGAATTCTTACTTTGTAACGCGTGAGGCAGCGATTAATGTCAAACTTTTTAGATGTTGCCAGCCTCAGTTGTTCTTACGGTAGTGCACCAGTCCTTTCGCAACTGACCTTTTCACTTCAAGCCGGCGAAATCGCCTGTCTACTGGGCCCCAGCGGATGCGGAAAGAGCACCCTGTTGCGCGCCATTGCAGGCTTTGAAAATCTGGAGACAGGCAGTATAACGTTAAAAGGTCAGACACTCTCTAATGTCACCCGCACGCTGGCACCAGAAAAACGTCGCATTGGGATGGTATTTCAAGATTATGCGCTCTTCCCTCACCTCAGCATCGAACAAAATATTGCCTATGGCCTGCCAAAGAAAAAAGAAACCGCAGAGCGTATACGTCAACTGTTAGCACTTATTGGGTTAGATGAGCTAGGCACGCGCTACCCACATGAGCTTTCAGGTGGACAGCAACAACGCGTCGCGCTGGCGCGGGCACTCGCACCTGAACCTGAACTGATATTACTAGATGAGCCATTTTCTAATCTGGATGCCGATCTACGAACTCGTTTGAGTCTCGATATTCGCCGCATTCTTAAAAAGCTTAACATCAGCGCAATACTGGTAACACATGATCAAGCTGAAGCCTTTGCTATGAGTGATCATATTGGCGTGATACGGGATGGAAAAATAGAACAATGGGGGACACCTTTTGAGCTTTATCATGAACCCAGTTCTAAGTTCATCGCACAATTTATTGGTAAAGGAAGCTTTATTGCAGGCACCAGTTTGAGTGCGGAAAGTTTTGCAACCGAGCTTGGCACCCTCTCCGGCAATCGTTCTTACCCCTATAAGCTAAATAGTAAGGTGGACATACTGCTAAGACCGGACGACATCGTGTTTGACTCAAGCTCGCGCTTCAAAGCCAGAGTCGATCATAAGCTTTTTGCGGGTACTGAAACCTATTATCAACTCGTACTCGGGAGCGGTGCAGAGATTCAAGCAGCCTTCCCAAGCCATCAAGATTTTAATATAGGGGATACTGTCCCCTTCGGTATAGATACTGAACACCTTATTACTTACTTATCCGAAGGTGTTAGCGAGTAGTTACCAAGGTGCTTAGTTTGCTTTGTAACTTAATACATTTGAAACAGCGTTCTTCCATGCGCTGTAGAGCTCACTGGCTTCATTATGCGTAATCGCCGGTGAAAAACGCTGGTCCGATGACCATTTTTTTGCCACCTCATCGATATTTGAAAACAAACCAGCGCCTATCGCTGCTAAATACGCTGCCCCTAAAGCCGTGGTTTCAATAACCCGGGGCTTATCCACATCCACCTCTAAAATGTCTGCCAGTAATTGTGTTAACCATACGTTCTGCACCATACCACCATCAACACGCAAACAAGAAATACGCGCACCGTCCTGCTGCATCGCCTCTAAAAGATCTCGGGTTTGGTAAGCGACTGACTGCAGCCCAGCAGTAACAATCTCTGCTAAGCCCGTGTCCCGCGTTAAACCAAAAATGGCGCCACGTGCATGCGGATCCCAGTACGGGGCGCCTAAACCTGTAAATGCAGGCACCAGAAACACCGTCTTTTGATAACCAACGCCTTGTGCGATACTCTCAGTTTCACCCGCATGTTGAATTAAATGCAGCCCATCTCTCAACCACTGCACCGCCGCGCCCGCCACAAAAATACTGCCCTCTAGCGCATAGGTCACTCTCCCATTTAAACGATAGGCGATAGTCGTCAACAAACGATGATTAGATTTAAGCGCCTTTTCACCGGTATTTAAGATGACAAAGCAACCTGTGCCATAGGTGCTTTTTAGCATGCCCGGTTCAAAACAGGCTTGACCGACCAGGGCGGCTTGCTGATCACCGATCATTGAAAGAATGGGCAAGTCAGCGCCTAAATACTCCGAATCTACCATCCCAAAATGGGCACTGCTGTCTTTTACTTCGGGCAATAAGCTCTTAGGCACATTAAAGAGCGCCAACAATTCATCATCCCATTCTTGTGTGTGTATATTAAATAGCGAGGTGCGTGACGCATTGGTTGCATCGGTCGCATGAGATTTGCCTTTAGTTAATCGCCAAAGTAGGAAGCAATCGATGGTACCAAAGGCCAACCTGCCCTGATCAGCGAGCGCTCTTGCGCCGTCAACTTCATCAAGTATCCATGCAATCTTACTCGCCGAAAAATAGGGATCGATTAATAGACCCGTCTTCTCAATCACGAGCCCTTCACGGCCTTGTGCTTTTAAAAACTCACAAAATTTAGCCGTGCGTCTATCCTGCCAAACAATCGCATTATAAATCGGCTTACCTGATTCTCGGTCCCAAACAACGCAAGTCTCGCGCTGGTTTGTAATACCAATGGCCACAATATCGGACACCACACCTTCAATCTGACTCGCAGCTTCTTGAATGACCGCCAAGGTGCTATGCCAGATATCCTCGGGATCATGTTCAACCCAGCCATTTTCGGGAAAATGTTGCGTAAATTCTTGCTGTGACGTCGTGACATGGACGGCATTATGATCGAACACTAAAGCGCGAGAACTCGTGGTGCCTTGGTCAATAGATAGAATATATTTACTCATGCGAAGACTCGTTTATAAAAGCGATGCAATAAATGTAGTGTTAACGTTTAGGTTACCTAACAGTACAGCTAATTTTAAATAGATGCATAGCTTTTAGTTCACTAACAAATCAAATGTACTTGGGATCAAATAGTGACGCAGACGCGCACCGTCATTCGAATCTCTGTTAGCATAGCGCTAATAATTTGATAATTTTTAGCACTAGGTAAGAATGACGAAGAATCAAACCCTTTATGACTTAGCCATCATCGGTGGTGGCATTAACGGTTGTGGCATCGCCGCCGATGCTGCTGGACGCGGACTAAAAGTGTATCTGTGCGAGAAAAATGATCTCGCCTCTGGCACGTCCTCCATGAGCAGCAAACTCATTCATGGCGGCTTACGCTATCTTGAGCACTATGAGTTTCGCTTGGTAAAAGAAAGCTTAGCGGAACGTGAAGTAATGCTTGCCAAAGCACCGCATTTGGTCACGCCTCTGAAATTCACGCTTCCACATCGCCCTCATCTTCGTCCCGCGTGGATGATTCGAGCAGGGCTGTTCTTATATGACAATCTCACCCGCCGAAACAGCCTACCAAAAGCAAAGAGCATCGAATTTAACGTAAAAACGAGTGTTCTCACAGATGAAATAACGAAAGGGTTTGAATACTTCGATTGCTGGACAGATGACGCGCGCCTTGTGGTAAGTAATGCCGTACAAGCCAGAGACAAAGGCGCGCACATTCATGTATACACTGAAGCAACAAGCATACAATTTGATCAACAAGACAAGGTCTGGATAGTTGAATTGCGTCACAAACTCACGCAGAAAACAACCCAAATTTGTGCTCGGCATATTATTAATGCAGCAGGACCGTGGCTAAATCAATTATATGAAGCGGCAATCTCAGAACAAAAAGCACCAAGAAATATACGATTAATTAAAGGAAGTCATCTCATCATAAAAAGAGATGGCGAGGGCGATAGCGCCTTCATTTTGCAAAATAAAGATAAGCGTATCGTGTTTGTTTTGCCATATCTAAATGACTTTCTCATCATCGGTACAACGGATAAAGAATACCAAGGTAAGCTCGATAACATTCAAATTGACGAACAAGAACAAGATTATTTACTGGATATCTACAATCAACATTTCAAACGGCAACTTAGTTCTTCAGATATTGTTTCTAGTTATTCCGGCGTACGACCGTTGTGTGATGACGAATCAAATGATCCTTCTGCAATTACGCGTGACTATACGATTGAAATGCAGACAATTGATGGCAAAAACGCACTCATCTCTATTTATGGCGGAAAAATTACTACCTACCGTAAACTTGGCGAAGCCGTTTTAAAGCATTTACACCCCTTCTATCCAAGTTTGCGTGGGCCTTGGACAGCGACTCAACCTTTGCCGGGCGTTAAACAACTTAATGAGCCTTTCGAAAACATTTTAAGCGCTGTGGCCGCTCGCTGTTCTTTTCTAAACGACGCGACCGTTAACCGCTACGCACGCTCTTACGGACACCTTGCAGAACTATTCTTAAAAGGAGCGATCAATACGAAAGCCTTGGGGATTAACTTTGGGGCAGATTTATATCAGGCTGAAGTCGACTATTTAATACGGTTTGAATGGGCGTTTTCTGCCGACGATATCCTCTGGCGAAGAACTAAGCTAGGCTTGAAGTTGAATGCCGAAGAACAGAAAAATTTAGATAAATACGTAAAGTCTGCCGTCATGAATATGAACTAATTTGAACGCATCGGTCATACAAGAAAAGATACAGCAGAAGAATCAGACTTCAATATCAGCTTCTTGCTGTTTACGAGGCCAAACCAGACTGAACTTTGCACCGCCTAATCGCTCACTGCGGCCTAAGAAGGCTTGCCCGCCGTGCCAATACAAAATTCTGCGTACAATTGACAACCCTAGGCCATATCCGCCAGAGCTTCGCGTACGACTATCATCTAAACGCGCAAAGGGGGTGAACACAGACTCCCATTGATCCTCAGGAATACCCGGGCCATCATCTTCAATGTCAACGCGACAGGTTTCTTGATTAAAACTACACGACACAAGCACGTTACCACTGGCATAGCGCGTCGCGTTTCCTACTAAATTCTGAATAGAGCGATGAATATAACGCGCTTCGACATCGGCATCAGCCCAAAGTTTAGACTCCTCTGTAAACTCCGCTCGAATGTTTAAATCGGGTTTGTCACCGCTTTGTTCACCGACCACTTGGTGAACAATATCCTCAACATTCGCCTCCTGAAACGCAAAGATCAGACCACCCTGCTCTAAGCGCGCGTATGTTAGTATTTCATCAATAAGTTCATCCAGCTCTTGGATATCGCCATCGATACCCTTAACTTGCGCTTGCAGCGCGTCTTGCGAGGGCGAATCTTCAATCATTTGCACACCGAAACGAATACGCGCAACCGGCGTTCGTAACTCATGAGACACCGCATGAATCATCTCTTTTTGTATTAACATTAAGCGCTGGATCTGGTCTGCCATGCTATTAAAGGCCGTACTTAATCGGTCTAAAGCATTTTCGCTTCCAGAACTCTTGACGCGCGCATCTAACTCGCCTCGTGCAATCCGAGAAACCACATTTTCTACTCCCCGTAACTTTCGATCAAAATTTTGAATAAGAAGGTAAACGAGTGAAAGTAACGCGATAAAGGCTAAGACCACTAATAAGGCAATGGTTAACCAAGAGGTGCTCTGGTAAGGCAGTGGAAAATCGACTTTGTAAATCTCACCGCCTGGTGCTTGCAAGTAAGCTTTGATTTCATTTTCAGAAATCGCCAGATACTGGCCTTTGTCAGCAATGCTCTCTAGAAGCCATTGTGATTCCATATCAGCAAACGTTTCGCTTACCCTGAATTGAATACCAAGCTGTGTTTGTATGCTATGCGAGGTATCGTTGGTCTCATCGCCTAACGACAGTTTTACAAGCCACAAATATAATTCATAAAAACTACGTCCACTGATATCAGATTCAAGCTCCAATAACAGTCCATCACCCAGTTTGGTGCGTGCCTTAAACAAACCATCCTCAGTATCGAGGACAACTTGCCCTAGGTTAAACCGCGCTAACGTCACCGTATCAAATTGTGACTGCTGTTGAGCCACCACTGAAAGTGAGTTCAATCTGTTATTGGTTAGCAGAGCTTGGCTTTCGGCCAAAAAACGCATGGGCGGTGTAACTAAGTCAGACCAGTAATGCTGGTGTCGAACTTGGTTTGAAAGCGAAATAACTAATATAGTCAAAAGACCCAGTGCACAGGCAAACGCAACCAGGGCTAATGAAATTCTAAACAGAAGTTTGTTCAAGACGTAAACCTGTACCTAGGCTTCTTTAACGAACAGATAACCTTTACTGCGAACCGTCTTGATACGTCGGGGGTGAACCGGATCATCTCCAATCTTAGGGCGAATGCGTGATACGCGAACATCTATCGAACGGTCCTGCCCGTCATACTCGATACCGCGTAACGCGGTGAAAATTTCCTCGCGACTCAATACGGTCCCAGCATTGCTCGATAGCAACCAGAGCAAATCAAACTCAGCACTTGTAAGTTCGATGCTTTCTTCATCTAACCACGCCTCGCGCATAGATGAATCGACAACCAAGTTATTAAACGTAAGCCGCGTTGGTCCGTCACCACCCCCCGCTTGGGCATTCGCCTCGGCTACATTATCTAAATCCTTTATACGACGTAATAAAGCCCGAATACGTGCCAACAGTACGCGGGGCCGCACAGGTTTTGACATGTAGTCGTCAGCGCCCATTTCAAGCCCAAGAACTTGGTCAAGATCATCCGTGCGTGCCGTGAGCATCAAGATCGGCCCAGAATATTGTGGTCGTACCCGTCTACAAATAGACAAGCCATCTTCACCAGGTAGCATTAAATCTAATACCACAAGGTCAGGGCTTTCATTTACAATACGGTTAACCGCCAATCCGCCGTTGGCCTCTACGGACACCACGAGGCCATTGCTTTCTAGGTACTCTTTCGTCAGGTCAGCGAGACGCTCATCGTCTTCAACTATTAAGATGCGCCATGCTTCGTTTTGTTCTTGTGTTTCCATTCGCTTATTCTTGTTTACTTGAATTATTTACAGTAAAGAAGTTCGGTTATGGTTTAAACAACCGAACGCTCGAATCTTTTTGTTACATTAAGTATATATGCTGTTTCAAAAATTACCTGACAATATATTTAAATCTTTCTTTTCTTTCAGTTTTTTATCTTTCGCTAGCTTCGATATCTTCAACTGACACAATTTCTAATTCAAACACTAAGGGCAACCCAGCTAAGGGATGATTAGCATCGACGACTACTCGATTACCGTCCACTTCCATTACCTGAACAATCTGCGTTTGCTCACCAGTGTTCGTCTGAAATTTCATCCCCGGCACGACTTTTTCTATGCCATCAAACATCGCAATATCGACTTCGCTAATAAACTCAGCGTTGTGGACACCGTACGCAAGTTCCGGCGGGATCGTGACCTCTATGCGATCACCCACTGAGCGGCCATCCACGGCTTTTTGCAAACCCTCGATACTCGTCGTACTACCCGGTACGATGACCATTGGCTCGCCTTTTTCAGAAGTATCGACGACTTCACCCGCCTCATTCATCAACCAATAGTTTACTGTATAACGCTTGCTCATACTTTTCGATTTCTCCGTCTAGAATGCTTTACTTTTGAGCGTTTTAGTAACCAATCTGCACTAATCGCCCACGTATGCTTTGGCGCTGAACTGCCGGCAAACACTCCAGCATGACCGCCTGGGGCCACGTAAAACTCTTTGTCACTAGACGACACAATATCCAACACCTTATGCGCTGCGTCACTACTAACCAAGCGATCGGCTTCTCCGGCAAACGCCAAGATTGAGCATCTGATTTTCTTAAACTGCGCCTTAGTATCACCAATTTTCATTTTATCATTAGCGATGCCATTATTAATCATCATATGAACAGCCATATCACGAATTGTTTCGCCGGGGTAATCGACCATATCATCAAACCATTTACTTATCGTAATACTCTCTTCTAAATACTCACGGTCCCATAAGTTAAGAAATTTCTCATAAGCACTGATGACAGACCCCATTGGATTGGTTAACTTAAAGACAAGTGAGGATGTCCAGCCAGGCACATGAAAGGCCTTTGCAGGCACATCAAGCAAAGAAAAATTTAACCAACCCGCCATTGCCTGTGCAGGGCGATAAACCGATGACAAAAATTTACCCGCTAAGCCACTTTGATGCATATCTATTGGGCTTGCCACCGTAATTAAGTTGCGCACCCTTTCATCGCCTCTTGTCGCCAGGTACATCATAGAGATAAGACCACCCATACAATAAGAAAAGATGGACAATTCCTGCTCACCATTTTCTTCTAATACTGCATCTAGGATCTTAGGCATCCAGTCTAAAACATAGGATTCAAGTGATAAATTTGTATGGTCAGCCGTCACATCGCCCCAGTCAATTAAGTAAACATCAAAACCACGTGCTTGAAAATAACGCACGATACTACGATGGGGCATAAGGTCGAATATCATCGATGTGGCTGCTAGTGGCGGCACCAACAACAAGGGTATATTCGACTTTACAATGGCTTTGTCGGCGACATCAATAAGCTCCCCAGCCACATCGATCGCGGGTTCAGTCAATGGCTGATAATGCCGAACCGACATAATGCCATCGCTAAAAATAAGATCATAAGGACTTAAATCTGAAATGATGAAATTTTCAGAAAACAACGTCTGCTCAACACCATGACGCACTGACCATAGCGCCTTTTGAACGACTCCTGGCTTTTCACTCATACTCTAAACCTTATTTAAAATGCGATAAGAATTGATATTGACTCATTCAGGGCACGGATAGGTGTGCTCAACATAAAGAGATTCAAATGCATTCAGTATCTCAGTATTTAATAGCAAACTTATCGACGCAATATTTTCACGAAGCTGCGTCATAGTTGTTGCACCAACGATATTGCTCGTAACGAAAGATTGCGAATCAACAGTTGCTCATGGGCTTCTAGCTGTGTGTTCTCAGCACCCCACGTCATGGTTCCTAAACAGATACGACTGACACTAATGTCTGTATGACCGAGCTTTGAATACTTTATAAGATACTCCATAAAAAAAACCCTAGCGTGCGCCAGGGTTTTTACGGGACAAAAGGGTTTTCGGTTTCAGGTTACCCACCTAAAAACTTAATCATGACACCTGCCGCCACGGCTGAGCCAATGACACCTGCTACATTTGGTCCCATTGCGTGCATAAGTAGGAAATTTTGAGGATTATTATCCAACCCTACCTTATTCGATACGCGGGCTGCCATGGGTACGGCCGATACACCGGCTGAACCAATTAAAGGATTAACCTTTGTTGCACTAAAGATATTCATTATCTTAGCCATAATCACTCCGGTTCCTGTACCGACACCAAAAGCGACCATTCCCAACACGAGAATGCCAAGCGTTTGTAGATCCAAAAATTTATCGGCACTTAACTTTGAGCCAACCGACAACCCTAGGAAGATTGTGACAACATTGATCAACGCATTTTGGGCGGTATCAGATAGGCGATCAACAACACCGCACTCTTTCATCAGGTTTCCTAGACAAAACATGCCTAAAAGTGGTGCCGCATCAGGTAAGAACAACGCAACAAGAATCAACACAGCAATTGGGAATAAAATCTTTTCCAATTGATTAACTGGTCGAAGTTGAACCATTTGTATCTTACGTTCTTCAGCAGTCGTCAGTGCATTCATAATTGGCGGTTGAAGGACCGGCACCAGTGCCATGTACGAATACGCAGCCACCGCAATTGCACCCAACAAATGAGGCGATAATACACTTGCTACATAAATTGAGGTTGGACCATCCGCGCCACCGATAATACCGATCGCCGCTGCTTCATAGATAGTGAATTCCATAACACCCGTGGTTGTTAACAGGGCTGCACCCAATACCGTACCAAAAATACCGAACTGAGCCGCCGCCCCTAACAAGATCGTTTTAGGGTTAGCTAGAAGAGGCCCAAAGTCAGTCATTGCCCCCACCCCTAAGAAAATCAATAAAGGACCCACGGTACTTCCGATAATCACACTATAAAAGTTCGCTAGCATTCCATTAGCGTAACCGAAGTCACTCGCAACGTTATGTGCTATCGCAACTGTTGTGGCGTCCGCCTCTTTTAAAGCGTCCTTGAAGGCGTAAACCGTTTCATCGAAAGCAGCACCTGATAAATCTTTTACCGCGTCAAATGGAATTTTGAAGACTTCGGCCAATGCAGCCATCACTTCCGGCTTATGAAAATGAATAGCATTTTCAGTCGCCGTCATCGCGAGGCCTGCCTCCGGTATGTTCGCAAGAACACCACCGAAGCCGATAGGTACCAATAACAAAGGTTCAAAGCCCTTCTTGATAGCCAGATATAGTAGAAACAAGCATACAACGATCATTGAGATCTGACCGCCAGTTATGTTGTAGAGACCACTACCTGTCCAGAGGTTGAGAATATTCTCCATTGTGCTTACCCTTAAAGTGTCATCAACGTATCGCCGACGGCAACAGAGTCGCCAACAGAAACACTCACAGTGCCGACCGTACCTGCGCGAGACGCACGTACCTCTGTCTCCATTTTCATAGCTTCAAGAATCAATAAGACATCGCCTTCTTGGACCGCTTGCCCAGGCTGTACCAAGACCTTAAAGATGTTACCCGCTAGCGGTGCTGGGACAGGTTCGCCGCCACCGGCGGGAGCCGCTGAAGGCGCTGATCCTGTATTAGGAGCCAGGGGCGCCGCACCATCAACAGGTACCATTCCCGTGATGTCGCCACCCTCCTCTACTTCAACCGTGTAAGATTGACCACCAACAGAAATGGTATAAACTTCTTTTCCGCCGGCAGACGCGTTTACGTCACCTTCGCTTGGCACCGGCTCAAATGCCTCTGCATTATTACGGTTCTCAAGAAATTTAAGACCGATCTGCGGGAACAAAGCGTAAGTCAATACGTCATCGACAAGATCATCTGCTAACGTAAACCCTTTTTCTTTGGCAAGCCCTTCAACTTCTGTGGTCAGCTTATCCATCTCATTTTCAAGGTTATCTGCTGGGCGGCACGTAATTGCTTCAGCCCCATCTAATACGCGTTGCTGAAGTTCAGCATTATACGCGGCAGGCGCTGCACCATATTCACCTTTCAGAATCGCTGACGTCTCTTTTGAAATAGATTTGTAACGCTCACCTGTTAGAACATTCAGGACGGCTTGCGTACCCACTATTTGTGAGGTGGGCGTTACAAGTGGAATAAAACCCAGATCTTCGCGTACGCGCGGAATTTCTTCTAAGACTGCATCAAATTTGTCGGCCGCGCCTTGCTCTTTTAACTGACTTTCCATGTTCGTCAGCATACCACCAGGAACTTGAGCCGTCAGGATACGCGAATCTGTTCCACGCAGAGAGCCCTCAAACCTTGCATACTTTTTACGAACCTTTCGGAAATAAGCACCAATATCTTCCAACGCTGGAATACTCAAACCTGTATCACGGTCAGTACCTGCGAGAGAGGCAACAACGGTTTCGGTCGCAGTATGACCATAGGTCATCGACATTGATGAGATCGCCGTATCAACACGATCAATGCCTGCTTCGATTGCCTTCAGCAACGTCATATCAGCCGTACCAGATGTTGCATGGGACTGAAGCTGAATCTCCAGATCTGTTTGTTCTTTGAGTTTGCTTACTAACTCGTAGGCGGCATACGGCAAAAGCGTTCCTGCCATGTCTTTAATAAATAGCGAATCCACACCCATATCTTCAATTTGTTTCGCCAAACTTACCCAATTATCTATGTTATGAACGGGGCTCGTCGTATATGAGAGTGTGCCTTGCGCATGCGCACCATTGTTTTTCACCGCTTTGATCGCACGCTCTAAGTTGCGAGGATCGTTCATCGCATCGAACACACGAAAAACGTCAACCCCGTTTTTCGCCGCACGCTCGACAAATTTATCGACGACATCGTCCGCATAGTGTCGATAGCCAAGCAGGTTCTGACCACGCAAAAGCATCTGCTGTTTCGTGTTTGGCATGGCCTTTTTAATTTCTCTGATGCGGTCCCATGGATCTTCACCAATATAACGAATACAAGAATCAAATGTTGCGCCACCCCATGACTCCATGGACCAATAGCCAATTTGGTCAAGCTTTTCTGCGATAGGAAGCATGTCATCGATGCGCATTCTTGTTGCCAGCAAGGACTGGTGAGCATCACGAAATACGAGTTCGGTAATGCCAACCTTCTTATTTGATTCTGTCATGTTATTAAAGCCTTTTCGTTCAAGGTTTATAATTTTTAAATGCTCACTTCTTTTGGTCGGAGCGGTATTTAGCAACTGCCGCAGAGAGTACTGCTAGCAGTTGGGCATCATTTGATGCCGTTGCAGCGATAGGGGCTGCAGGTGACGCTTTTTTCTCAGGTTCAGGCGCATATTTAAGTACCATTTTTGACATCAACGATGTTACAAAAACGAGAATCGTTAAAAACACAAAAACGAAGCCCATGCCTACGATCATCAGGTTAACGGCGTCTGACATTAATTCAGTCATATTAGATAAACCCACAGAGTTATTATCTTTAGCGTAAGTGAAGGTTAGGCGCACACCA
>ENA-OSET01000413-OSET01000413.1-sediment-metagenome-genome-assembly--contig:-NODE-413-length-48098-cov-6.265592_pt1 | contig 48098 bp, 43 predicted proteins | sample MGYA00237882_ERZ534229 | MGnify/ENA primary metagenome ERZ534229 (study PRJEB26408, sample SAMN06266212) | sediment metagenome | isolation source: Hudson Canyon methane seep mesocosm | place: USA:Hudson...
TGTAATTTTTAGAGTGCAGGGTTGATTATTACGATGTCTTTATGGGGTTCTGTTGCCGGTTTTGGCCGGGGCTTCATTGCTTGCTCTTCAATTTGCTTACTTATTCCCAGTTTTCATGTGCTGCCTCAATATATTCAATTGTCTTATTTTTATTTTCATACCCCACAAATATAATTTTCCCAGGACTTTTGTAACCTTCAAACCATAATTTTATTATTGGGATAACATTTGGTTTTTTTATTAAAAGTTCTTTAAGTGTATCAATTTTTTTAAATGCTCCGCGTCCGGTCACAGCTATAACTTTATTATCCTTATCTCCTTCATCTATAAGTTTTAGCATCCCTATAACTTTAACTTTTAGTATATCACCACGTTTTACACTTTCAGATAATACAATTATATCTAAGGGATCACCATCACCACTAATAGTCTGCGGAATAAAACCATAATTTCCTGGGTATCCTAAAAACTTTACTTTTCTAGGTTTTTCATTTTTAAACTCCCACTCTAGTTGCCCGCTTTTATGATTTACTTCCCATTTTCGACGGGAACCAGTCGGTATTTCAACTACTATTTGATAGTCACCCTCTTTTTTATAACTTATATCATCGATCAGGTGTGTATTTGAAATAAGCCTGTATTTACCTTTTTTACGGTATTCTATTTGATCATCACTTAATACAGATAAATTAAAAAATATTAATATTATTAATAAGTTAATACGTAACATTATTTTTGTAATCCAGAAGATAAGTTCAAAAGTACAATTGCATCCCTCCCCATTCATAACTGATTAGTTGGATTCCTCCAAGGGTGTTTATTATAAGCCCTAAAGTGATTTCGTACTTAGTCACCCAGTCTTTGAAATGCTAGCTTTCTATCCATTCACTTTTGACTAATAATTAAAACACATCCCGCGCACTTTGTAGTACCCCTAATTGTTCACGTCGTATTAAATACTGCCCTATAGCTAACTCCGCCTCACAGGCTTCACTGAATATTTAAAATAGCCCGCATCCGGTTGTTTTGACCATAATATACATCCGGTTTGCAATATTTGATATTGCATCACCGTTGAAGCCAAACGCATATTCAATAAACCAACATCACAGTCGGCTATCTCTGATAATTGGCTGGCAAGACAAAGCTCAACTCAAAGAGGGCAAGGTACTGCGTAGATTTTTAAGGCACCAACAACTAGACACGTCATTAAATACCAGCCACATTGCTACAATATTTAAAACGCTGGCTTAAAAGGCTAATTTAATGAACAGGCTAAGCGGAATATTTCAGGGCATTCCGCCCGTGTTGGCCGGCATGCCCACGGTTTACTTAAAGAAGGCAAAAGCCTGCCTCAAATCATGGTCGCAGGAGGCTGGAAGTCAACTGACATTGTCCTGCGGTATATTGAGAACAGTAATCTTGTTTTACCCAACTAATGGGAAACGCCATCTTTTCGAATAACTTTAATAAATGTTAACCAAATAATATACAGATCAAACCTAAAAGACTGCCTGTTGAGATACTCAACATCTAAAGCAACCTTTTGAGGTATTGGCAATTCATCGCGGCCATTCACCTGCGCCCACCCCGTTAAGCCCGGAACGAGTTTTTCCACACCTTTTTCGGTTCGAAGTGCGATCAAATCATCTTGATTAAATAATGCGGGGCGAGGCCCAACAAAGCTCATGTCGCCTTTTAAGATACACCATAGTTGAGGCAACTCATCTAAGCTGCTTTTTCTTAAAAAATCGCCAGTTGGCGTTAAAATATTTTCGGGATCTTTTAATAAATGCGTTGCTACCTCAGGGGTACCAACTTTCATACTACGAAACTTTGGCATTTTAAAAATAGCATTATTAACCCCAATACGACCGGACCAATATAGTACAGGCCCTTTTGAGGTTAATCGAACTAAAAAAGCAACAATAATAATAGGGAATAACAAAATAACAATAACCACTACAGCCAGAATTAAATCAAATAGTCTTTTCATTTGAAGCAGCATCCGCCATCTTTTTTAACTGTTCATCCATCGTAACAACAGGTTGCCAACCCAATACATCACGCGCTTTTGAACTATCCACCTGTAACGAACCAAACAAGCGATTGGCCACATCGGCCTTACCTATTATTTTTGCTAAAAATGTCATCCAACCGACTGAAATAGGTAATAAGAATGCTCTTTTACCAAACGCCTTTGCTACTTTTTTTAGTAACTCAGTTATTGACACGTCCTCACCATCAGAAATCAAGAAAACTTCATTAGCTGCCTTTGGATGGTTAATGCAATGAATAATAAAACTCACTAAATTATCTAATGCCACTAAAGACCTCAGATTATGTACTGAACCTAAAGGAAGCGGAACACCTTTATTAACCCACTTCATCATCGCTGCGAAGTTAGCTCTAACCCCTGGCCCATAGACTAATGGCGGGCGGATAATCACCACATCCATATCTGTTTCTTTAGCCAAAGCCAACAAGCCCTGTTCTGCTTCGTACTTAGACAGACCATAATGGTCCGTAGGAATAAATTTATCTTCTGGAGAAAAAGGCTCACCTTCCGTTAACTCCCCATTTACTTTAATAGAACTCAAAAATACAAACCGTTTAACCCCAGCATCAGCTGCTTGCCTAGCCAAATTTAAAGTGGCTAACGTATTCACTGCTCTAAATTCAGCCAAGGGATCATTTGCAGTGTCTGACATAACATGAACACGAGCTGCAACGTGAATTATTACATCCACACCTTTCACCATTGGAGCCCAGTCTCTTGAAACTAAAGAATCCCCTATTTCAAGCTGTTTAACTTCATTTGGCAATGCATTACTTTTTTTGCGTACAACCGTCACAACTTCTTTGCAAAAATTTAATAATTTGTGTGTAAGCGGACAACCAACAAAGCCTGTTGCCCCTGTCAATAAAATAATATTATTACCCATATTATTCACTCGATTTTATAACCGACAAGAACCATGCCTCAAGTTGGGAAATCAGTTTGTTTCTATCAAACTCTTTGTGTAAATACTGTTTTGCATTCGAGCCTAACTGGTCAAGGCTTTTTTGCTTAAGCTGGGTCATTCGCGTAATCGAATCTGCAAGATTCATATAATCGCCTGCGCTCGATGTATAACCACAATTAGCCTCTTCAATCACTCTGCTTCCCTCACCATCTAACATTGAGAGAATGGGTTTTTCTGCATCCATGTAAGATTGCACCTTACCAGGAATCGTCATCGAAAAAACCTTACTCTTTCTTAAAGTAACAAGCAGCGCATCGGCAGAAGCATAAAAACTAGGCATCATTTCTAGTGGATGACGCCCTAACAAACATATATAGTCACTCAACTTTCTTGATTCCACTTGATCTTTTACCCAAGATAACTTCCGCCCATCACCCACTATAAATATTTTAGCGCCAATATTATTTGCTTTAAGAATTTCAGCCGCATCCAAAATAGAAGGGAAGTCCTGAGCCTCGCCAACATTACCAGCAAACAAAACTTTAAAGCTATTTTTATGGCTTGTTATTGCATTAGCGTTATCGCCAGATCCTTGTCTATTTATATTATCCGACCAACTTGGGAAATATTTTATTTTTTCTTTATCGTCACAATATTGATAAATTCCATCCAAAAAGCCCCTAGACTGCCCTAGAATAAGGTCACAGCGTTTATAAATAAAAGAAACTAACTTACCTACTAACCACAAAGCCTTTTTAGACCTCACTACACCTACTGCCTCCAATGTTTCAGGCCAAAGATCCAATACCCAAAAAACTATTGGTATCTTTTTTAGTGCTTTAATAAATATTGCTGGCAAGGCTACTGTAATAGGTGAAGGTTCAAAAACAAAGGTAACATCAAACTTCATTTTACGTAGTTTAAAGAAACCAAATAGACTTGCCGACAAGGCAAAAGACACGTAGTTCAATATTAGCTTCATGGCGCTGCCACTTCCTCTCGCTACTATTGGAACTCTAACAACCTCACACCCTTGATATTGATTAAATGATAATGGGCTTTGCTTATACTCATCAAAAATCACGCCATCTGGATAATTTGGCTTACCCGTTAATACAGTAACATTATGACCCCGCTGTGCTAATTCAGCACAGAGATCATTAATACGAAAGTTTTCAGGCCAGAAATACTGAGTAACAACAAGAATACGCATACATCAATATTTTTTCCAGACCACCTTATTCACATAGTCGGTATAACTATGAATAATACGTACCACTTTATCAGACACATTCGGCATGGAGTAATCACCTACTTGACGTAATAAACGATTTTCACCTCTAGGCTGATTTTCTATTACAGCCAATGCCTGCATAACTCTTTCAACCCCTAGGCCAACCATCATAACAACAGCTTCTTCCATGCCTTCAGCTCGCTCATGCGCTTCGCGCAAATTAAGCGCAGGAAAATTCATAATGGATGACTCTTCATTAATTGTTCCGCTATCCGATAACGAAGCTTTAGCTGATAACTGGAGCTTGTTGTAATCTTTAAACCCAAGCGGTTTCAACAATTTTATCAATGGATCGAAAACCACACCCATCGAATCTATCCGCTTTTGAGTACGCGGGTGTGTAGAAACAATTACTGGCAGTTGATACGTTTCAGCAATCGTATTAAGCGTTTCTACTAAATTTAAAAAGTTTTTATCTGAATCTATATTTTCTTCACGGTGGGCACTAACCACAAAAAACTGATACTTCTCTAATTTCAATCGCAACAAAACATCACTCGCCTCAATGCCCTCACGATAGTTATTTAGCACCTCAAACATCGGACTACCAGTCTTAATCACCATGTCCGGTGGCAAACCTTCACGTAAAAGATAATCTCGAGCAATGGCGCTGTAAGTTAAATTAATATCCGCCATATGATCAACAATACGGCGATTAATCTCTTCGGGCACACGTTGATCAAAGCAGCGATTGCCGGCTTCCATATGAAATGTTGGTATTTTTCGGCGTTTAGCCGGCAAAACAGCCATACAACTATTTGTATCGCCCAGTACTAATAGCGCTTCCGGCTGAACCTCTTCTAATACTTTATCAACAGCGATAATCACATTACCAATCGTTTCAGCACCACTATGACCCGCTGCACCCAAAAAATGATCTGGCTTACGAATACCTAAGTCATCAAAAAATATTTCATTTAATTCATAATCATAGTTTTGCCCAGTGTGCACCAGAATATGCTCGCAATACTCATCCAGACGTGGAATAACGCGTGACAATCTAATTATTTCAGGACGTGTACCCACAACAGTCATGACTTTTAACTTTTTCATTTTATACCTTATAGGTAATGGTGTCCGGACAATCACGATCAAATACCTCGTTAGCCCACAACAACACTATCATGTCATCATCACCAATATTGGTAATGTCATGTGCCCATCCAGGCACAGTATCAACAATTTGAAGATTCTCACCAGAAGTAATAATTTCATAGCATTCATCTATAAGCACATTTCTAAAACCAAACCGTGCCGTTCCTTTAACAACTAGAAATTTCTCAGTCTTGCTATGATGGTAGTGACCGCCACGAGTTATGCCTGGATGTGCAGTAAAGAATGATACTTGACCACTGTCCTCTGTCTTGAGTATTTCCAGGAACAACCCTCGCTCATCCCCATAACTCGGTACATCATAAACAAATTGATCCGGTAACAAATAACTCACATAGGTAGAGTATAACGCTCTTATCAAACCAGCCCCTACTCTATCAACATGCAAATCTATTCTAGACTTTTTAAATCGTTCAATTAGTCGAGCCAACTCACCTACTGTCACTGTATATTGGGGAACAACTTCACCCGCATTAATTCCATCAGGCATATACTGCATGGTCTTAATAAAATCAGACACCAAGTCGTCCACATATACTAGTTTTATACTTGCATCTGGATTATGAATTTCTATAGGTAAATCATTGGCAACATTATGACAAAACGTAGCAACAACAGAATTATAATTTGGCTTACACCACTTCCCAAACACCCCTGACAAACGGTATATCACTACTGGACTTCCTGCATCATTTGACAGTTGCTTAACTGCCTGTTCAGCCATCAATTTGCTATGGCCATACATATTATCCAGTTCTGCTTGTACAGACGACGTAAAAATAACTGGGATTTCTTTATTTTGTTTTTTTATTACATCACAAAGTTGCTCTGTAAACGTCGTGTTTACTGCTTCAAAAGCCGAGATATCTTCTGGTCTATTCTCACCGGCCAAGTGAACAACCAAATCCGATTGCTCAACAAGTTCATTCAATCTGTCCAACGAATCATTACGTACATACTGCAAAATAATAAAATCTGATTGTTCGCGCAGCCTTATTACCAGATTCTTTCCAATAAAACCGTTAGAACCCGTAACTAACACATGCAACTTATTCTTCTGGTTCAATATATTCACCCTGACTAATTGCTTGCATGAATTTAAGTTTCATCAGCAATCCCTGCATACCAGCCACATCCAGGCGAGCTGTATTGTGTGAATTATAATCGGGAGATTCAGTTATACTAACTTCACCATGCTCAACGAATTTACCATAATTCAAATCACGCAAATCCGGCGAAATACGATAGTATCCCTCTAAATCCTCTGCCGCCGACATTTCTTCTCGACTAAGCAAAGTCTCATATAGTTTTTCACCATGACGAGTACCAATTATATTTATTTTATGATCAGACTTACCCATCAGCTCTGTCAATGCTAAGGCCAGCGTTTCAATTGTGACTGCAGGTGCCTTTTGAACAAAAATATCACCAGGCTTACCATGTTCAAACGCATACAAAACCAAATCGACAGCATCATCAAGCGTCATCATAAATCGTGTCATACTTGGGTCAGTAATTGTGATTGGCTTACCTGAACGTATCTGCTCAACAAAAAGAGGAATAACTGACCCACGCGAAGCCATGACATTTCCATAGCGAGTAATACAAATAACTGTTGAATGACTATTGCGGGATTTTGCTACAATTACTTTTTCCATCATAGCTTTAGATATCCCCATTGCATTAATAGGATAAACAGCTTTATCTGTACTTAAGCAAACTACACGTTTTACATTACTACTTATTGCGGCCTCAAGTATATTTTCAGTCCCTAATATATTTGTCTTAACCGCTTCTAATGGATGAAATTCACATGAAGGAACTTGTTTCAGTGCGGCAGCATGAAATATATAGTCAACACCGCGTACAGCATTTAATACCGACTGATAATCACGAACGTCACCAATATAGAACTTTATCTTTGAATTATTGTACTGCTTACGCAAATCATCTTGTTTTTTTTCGTCGCGGCTTAGTATTCTAATCTCTTTTATATCAGAATCTAGATACCGTCTCAGAACCGCATTTCCAAACGACCCTGTTCCTCCCGTGATAAGTATAATCTTATCCTCAAACTTGCTCATAAACATGTCTCCACTATATCAACCTAGGGTATTTTCTGTTCATCGGCAAGCTGGTTCACCCACACTTACTGTTTTAAAAACAGAAGAAAGTACCCAAAATTCCTTATCATATAATATACGTTGGCCATCCATACATTCAGAAGATTACACACAATAAAAAACCCTCGTCATCACTCTATACTGTTTGTCTTTTCAGTTTCGATAATAAAGGACAAAGTATCATCAGCACATTGCCTCCATGAAAAACCCTTAGCCCTTAAAAAAGCTCCTTCTGCCATTTGATTGCGTAGGCTTGTATTTTTAATTACCCTCTCCAGAGAATTGACTATCGACGTTTCATTTTCAGGATCAAAGTATACACCACTATCACCAAGCACCTCGGGCATCGGACCCCTATCTGAAGAAGCAATCGCCAAACTTGAGGCCATGGCTTCAAGCAGTATGTTAGGCAAGTTCTCACAACTGGATCCAAAAACAAAAGCATCGGCATCATGGTAAGCTGAATGTAACTCTTCAAACGGAACGGGGCCTTTATAAAATATAAATTCATTATCAGGATCAAGTTCTTTTTGCACTTGTTTAAGAAACTCAAGCGCTTTATGGTTAGCTGGCCCAATAAAATCAACCACAACAGGAAAACCTTTTTGACGCAATCTCCATATAGCACTAGCTATTTGCCACTGATGTTTATAAACATCAACAATGGAAACATATAAAAATCTGAATGGTAATCCCCATGTAAATGTATTGATCGCTCTAGCGTTACGCAGAGACTGGAAGAACCGTTCTTCAATACCATGAGGAATACAGGTGATCGCTGCACGACAAGGTCCAATCACTTTCAAAACTTCTTGTTGCGCATACTTTGTCAGAAATATCAGTCCCTGAGCTCTACGCATGGATCGAGATTGTATCCACCTTAGTACTTTCAACTTGAACCACATTAAACTTCCCAGTCCAAACCGCCCCATCTCTTTTGGTTCAAAGGGGAGCATATTTTGTGACATAGTGACCCCCGGTAAAGAGAGCCTGAACGGTAATGTCCCACCAGGAGAAAAAAGCACATTGCAAGCATCCCTAATCAGAACACCAGGTAAAATACATTGTTGCCAGAAGACCCTGAATATAAGAGATCTATCCAGAAGTGATACATGTGATTTCTGTAGCCAATCTCTTTCCGGAAGCCTTCCCAGAGAGGCACTTCCTCCATAGACAATAATCCTGTCGATAACACTTTTGTCAGGAGCCATTGCTACCAGCAGTTGCTGAATATGCGTAATACCGCCACCCGCTCTAATATTGGACGCATCAATACCGATCGCTAACTTCACGGATTATCTCGTCGCTGAATACCCATTATCACTTTAGATAAAAAAGGAAAATAAGTTAAAATGTTAATCTTTTCCTTCCTGCTCCAAAAGCAAATCAGACTAATTATAAAAAACACGAATATTCCCTGATACATAGCTAATGCAATCAACATATCAAGACCGGAACCAGTGAGCCACCAATAAAACGAAAAGATGATATACATATAAAACAACCCGAAGGCGGCCCCTGAAGAGGCCTTGAAATACAGAAAAGCCATTTTAATCAAAAGCAAAATAACCAAATACAATACAAAAGAAAAGAATCCAAATAGTAGATAACCCTCTCCAAACACAGTTATCACTTCAGAGTTAAGCACATTTACAGAAGGGCCATGATACGCACTATAGATTGCCCGGCTTGCGAACGGGACGCCAAACACATCAAATCCGGGAGTCATTTTATCTACAAGCGCCTTAAAATAGTAAGTGAAATTGACGTAAGGCTCATATACAGGATTTGAAATCTTCTGGATAAAAAAATCAAGGTAGCCGATTCTGTAGCTGAAAGCATTTAGTAAATCGGTCGTGTTCATGTCTTCAACAAAGAACTTGCGAAAGAGGAACACAAACCGCTGGGGGGCAAACGCGAAATCGTTTACATAAAAAAGCCGCGTTACTTTCCCGACAAAAAACAGGAAAAAAGTGCCAATTCCAACCGCACCCATGACAAGCAGTCCACGCAGCCGTAAAACCAGTGGCCCCCGCACAACAAGCAATGCTAAATAGACCAGCAGCATTGCCTGCAGTAAACCGGACTTGCTTCCTTCATGTATAGAGGGGAATAAAGCAAATAAAACTATCCCTCCGATAGCATATTTGTATTTCCTGAACACCTCTTTCTCAACCATCAGCGATGACAGGAAAATCAGCATCAGTACATTATTCTCTGTAAAAATAGTCTTCAATATCGCAGGAATATGTGACAATGTCCCGCCATGAATATCGAAAAAGAAAAAAGTCCTTACGAGATTCACCGCGACCACTATTGAGGAGAACAGTAATATTCTTTTAAAAATTGACTCGGATATAAAACTGCTAATATTTTTACGCGGTATTCTCGGATTAATGGCTAGAATACAAAGCAACAAAAACAAATACTGCACAGCAAGTACAATGAGATACCACGGTATATTGCGCACATCAACTTCTCTAAGTAGAACATCACTTATCACGCCATCGCTAAAAATAAAAGGAATGCGGCAGATATAGAACCCAACAAAAAAAACGTTTAAAATTTCAATAAATTCGTTATTAAACCGCGAATTAATGAATAGTGAAACAAGCGTGACCGCTATCAACAGGTAAACCTGAACTTCCGAACCATTTAAATACGTGCCGCTCTTATCCGCAAGAAAGAAAAAGATCAGAACTATTAAAACGAGTATAATTAGAATACTGTTAAGACTTATCTTCATAATGAATTGAATCCGCGTCTGATCGCCTTACGTATTAATGATAATGCCTCTCCATGGAACAGAAGGCGCCTTAACCCCGAAAAAATATCTCCTTTACGGATTTCAGCAGCCGCAAACGCAGTCTGGTGACTGCGGATTCCGTTACTGGCATCATCTCCGGGCATATACCGACTAACGATTGAAATGGCTTCCCTGTAATTATCCTCTAACTGTACATGGGATAAATTTGAGTCGTGAATCCTGTAGTCGCAAACGATTTCTTGTACAGCCCTGACCCTGAAATCCTTCGATATTTTAACGAACAGATCATAATCTTCAGCCTGTTTGAGTTCCGGATCAATACCGCCAACCTGCCAATAAGCAGAGCGACGAACCACACTGGACAACAAGGGTACAAAATTTTCCTTAAGCAGTTCCTGAAAAATATCACCCTCAGGAAGATATTTGTGACTCCTGTCTCGTTTAGAGACACGCATATTTTTGCCCCAACCTGTGTTTAAGCCGCTACCTTTTTCCATCAACATTCGCATATGCCCATACACCAACCCCAGGTCAGAACCTTCTTCACGAATAATATCTACCTGCTTCGCCAGTTTATCCTGCAACCACAGATCATCACAATCCAGAAAGGCGATCCATTCACCACGAGCCTGTTCGACAGCATGGTTACGTGCATGACCCAAAACGGTATGTTCTGGTGCCCAATGATAGCGAAATCGTTTGTCCGCGTAGTTCTTGAAAATCGATGCACTCTCATCGCCAGACTGATTATCCCAGAAGATTACTTCCCAGTCGGTAAACGTTTGGGCCAATACACCATCAAGTGCTTCCCGCAGATAATCGGCACTGTTGTAGCAATTCATGATCACGCTCACAAATGGAGCATCAGTTGCTTTAGTCAAGGGCTGAAATTAGTTGGCCACAAATATAACGGACATCACTTTCAGTTACATCAGGGTGGAGCGGCAGGGAAAGTAATTCAGAATACAAACTATCAGTAACGACTAGAGGGATGATTTCATCCTTACTATAGTAAGTAAGCATGTGATTAGGTTGATAGTGAACGCCTGTCTGAATACCCTGCTCCAATAAACGTAACCGCAAGGCATCGCGATCTTTTAATCCACGAATTCGCACCACATAAATATGTGGCACAACCACATCATAGTCATGAGCAAAATACTCAATACATTCATGACCTGTCAGACATGAGTTGTAAAGAGAAGCCAGTCTCTGCCGTCTCCCAGCCATTTCTGTAAAACGTTGAAGCTGTACCTGACCAATTGCAGCCATCAGGTCGCTCATATGATAGCGCCATCCCTGGTCAATTACATCGAAACCCCAGCTACGCTGGTTGGCAAAACGCCTATCAGTATCATTTTTAACACCCAGAAGACGTGCATCACGTACACGCTGAAGAACTACTTCATCATCGGTTACCACACACCCACCCTCGCCCGATGTTATGTTCTTAATACCATCAAAACTAAAACAAGCCACTTCACCGAAGCTACCTACACGACGCCCATTATAGATACTTCCAAAGGCGTGAGCTGCATCTTCAATTACACGTAGTCCATTCGATCTGGCAAAGGAGTAAATACCGTTTAGCTCACCCATTCCGCCAGCATAGTGGACTGGCATTATTGCCTTGGTATTAGGAGTCAACCGCTGTTCTGCATCTTGCCAATTCAGTGTCAGGGTCCGAGCATCCACATCACAAGCCACAGGTTTGGCACCAGTAGCTGAAATTGCCTGAAATGAGGCTATATAGGTTAGTGAAGGCACCAAAACTTCATCGCCACGACCAATTCCGCAGGACTGCAATGCCAGATGTAATGCTGAAGTACCATTAACTACGCATACAGTGGAGCGACCAAAAAACTCCGACAATGCCTCTTCAAACTGTTTAACTTCCATCCCCATACCAAAAAACTCACGGTTCATGACATCCATCACCGCACGTTTTTCCGCCTCCCCTATACAGGACTTAGATAGTCGAATCACTTTCTCTGGAGATTCAGAGTCAACAATTACCTTTTTGGCCACGGAGCATTCTCACTTTGCCAAAGTTCTTCCAATAGATCTCGATCTCTCTTGGTATCCATACACTGCCAGAAACCTTCATGCTGATAGGCCATAAGTTCCCCCATGCTTGCAGCTTGCTCCAAAGGATGTTGCTCAAGAATTGTTTTATCCCCTTCGATCAAATCAAAAAACTCGGGTTCAACTATAAAATAACCCCCATTGATCCAGCCCTGTCCCATATTCGGTTTTTCCTTGAAGTCAGTTACCAGATTTTCTTCTGTCAGTAATTCACCAAAACGTGGGACAGGATGAACGGCAGTCATGGTAACCATTTTGCCATGCGATTTATGAAATTTGAGTGCATCGGCAATGTCCACATCAGAAACCCCATCACCATAAGTCAGCATGCACGTTTCATTGCCAATAAATCTTTGCATCCGTTTTACTCTTCCCCCTGTCATTGATTCTGCACCAGTATCAACCAGGGTCACTTTCCAGTCCACGGAGTTAGTCTGATGTGGTGTTAAATCTCCCGTTGCCAGATCCACTGTAAAATCTGAATTCAATGACCGATAGTGTAGAAAGTATTCTTTAACTAATTCAGCTTTGTATCCTAAAGCAATATAAAAATCCTTATGTCCATAGTGTGCATAAGTTTGCATGATATGCCATAAGATAGGACGGCCACCAATTGCTACCATTGGTTTTGGAATAGACACGGTATACTCGGACAATCTGGTACCGAAACCACCTGCGAGAATTATCACCTTCATCCATCACCTCTAACTATTTTTACTTCTTTTTTAAATAACATTCATTGCTCCTTCGCTATTCATATTTCATTTAACTCGTCATATTTTTCTTAATATTTCCAATCATTTCGTCCATGTATTCGTAAGGAATATTACACGGAATATTGACCATGTTCTTTCCAACTTCTTCAGACGCCGAGCAGCTCTCAGATAAATAGCCAAAGTTCTCAGGAGGTTCTTTACTTGCAATAATAGGCTTCATAAACCAGATTCCCTCAGTTTCAAGCATATTAGAAAGTTTTTTTCTTATTATAAAGCCATTTTTGGGAGACCATGCAATACGCAAGGGTACGATATCTCGTGAATTATCAAAATAAGCATCAGGGAGGTTCTCACCAAGCCCACTTTCTAAAACTTCAAGTAAACGATTAAGCATTTCCTTTCTCTTGAGTGATGTTAAATGCCAGCGATTAATTTCAATAACCCCCAACGCAGCCAAAAATGTTGGCATCCGTGCAGGATATGGGTAGCTGATAGAGGAGGATCCATAATCTTCGTTTGCAAAAGCACTCTTGGTGATTCCAAATAAATTTGAATATATAAGCTGAATTAACCTCATCCGCCCATATCGATCTGGCTTGCAATATTTACGCTCCAAAATTAATTGATGCCAAAGCGCCTTTTGTTTCCTAATTGAAAAAGAGCTAGTACGTGCCTGTATCTTTCTAAGTTTGTCGAGCAAGGATGAATCCCTTGTATAAACCAGGCCACCGGAAAGTGTATTGATCGGCTTACTATGATCGGTAGAAAACAGAGCAGCATCACCAAAGTTCCCACAGACAATATCATTGATACTTGATCCGACCGTTAACGCACAATCTTCCAGCAGAAAAATCCCCCTCTTCCTGGCCAATTCAACAATGGGAGCAATCTCGCATGGAATCCCAAAAGAGTGCTGAGCTACAATTAATCGCGTTCGTTGGCTTAATACATTAGTAATCGCTTCCGCTGATGATCCAAAAGTATTCCGATCAATATCAGCGTAGACTGGAGTAGCTCCTATCCTTAACACCGCATTGGCCATAACGGAACAGGTCGCCCCCTGTAGCACAACCTCATCGCCCACCTTAATGGATAAGGCTTGCATCAAGGCATAAAATCCCATTCGTCCCGCTGCAAAACTAACGGCACGCCCATCACCAATCACGTTCGAAAACTGATTTTCAAACGCCTCTATTACACAAGAATCATCAACACCGACAAACGATCGTAATTTTTTTAATTCTTGCCGATGAAGGTACGCGTGCCCATAAACAAAACCAAAATAAGGGACCGAAAAAAAATGGCGTCCTGCCTGAAACAATGTCAGGCATATTTTACCTATGCTTAACATTCCAATCATATGGGATACTGGAATCAAAAGGAGATTTTCGGATAATTTCACCAGAGTCATGCGCCAGGGTTGCACAATTTGCAACAATTGATTCCGTAATTCCTATTCCTTTCCATCCATTCCAAACAAGGGCTGGAACAGTAAGAAGATAATAATTCTCCGGAGACATGAAGTATTCATCAATTTGCCCATATGTAGGGCTATTCTCTCGGTCATCATATAAAACACATTTTATCTGCCCGTGTATGACTGCATAGTTAAGAGTCATCTTCTTGTGCAAATGCCACGCCTTAATTACATCAGGAAAAGTACATGAAAAATAAATTTCTCCAAAGTGGGAAAACACAGAGGAGTCTTCACGCAACATATGCATAACTTTGCCACGTTCATCAAAAAATTGTTTCAGTGGGGTAACTACAACACCATTGATCATGTTAACTCCGGAAAATAGTCATGAATTTGTCTACGTGTAACATCTTCTACATTCATACCATCAAGCCAAAACTTATACCACTCTGCTGTCGCCATCAAAGTTTTTTCTACGCCCCAACGCGGATGCCAGCCCAACAGTTGACGTGCTTTATCACAATTGAGCTGTAAAAGGTTGGCCTCATGATGCAGGTTCGGTGAACCCGCTACTTCAACACCCCCTCGCCCCAGATATTGGGTAATCGTACGCGCAACATCAGATACAGTGCGTACTTCATCCGTAGCGGGCCCAAAATTCCAGGAACCTGAAAAATCCTGAGATTGCTTCCGCAACTGTGCTGCCAGGAGTAAGTAACCAGAGATTGGCTCAAGCACATGTTGCCATGGACGAGTCGCTTCCGGACTACGTAAAACAATTGATTCACCAGCCTCTGCAGCACGGATACAATCTGGCACAATACGATCCTCAGACCAGTCTCCGCCTCCAATGACGTTTCCCGCACGCGCAGTTGCGGCCCCCAACTCACTTCTTGCAGCAAAAAAAGAACGAGCATAAGCCGAAAAGACCAACTCAGCTGCACCTTTGGAAGCACTGTAGGGATCATGCCCACCCAGGCGATCATTTTCCCGATAACCCCAAATCCATTCCAGGTTCTCGTAACACTTGTCTGAGGTAATGTACACCAGCGAGCGCACCGAATCGCACCGTCTAACAACATCCAGTAAATTCACAGACCCCATGATATTAGATTGGAATGTCTCCACTGGATCATTGTATGATTTCTTGACCAGTGCCTGGGCAGCCAAATGAAAAACATATTCAGGTTGAAAGGATTCCAATACATTATTCAAACTTGAAAGATCACTAATGTCACCAACCACATGATGAATCTTTTTATCAAGCTCCAGTAATTCAAAATGGTTGTTCTCCTGATTTGGCGGTAACGCATATCCCATCACCTCTGCACCCAACTCTTTGAGTAAAAAGGTCATCCATGATCCCTTGAAACCAGTGTGCCCTGTTACGAAGACTCGCTTACCGGAAAAAGATGTCAGGACATCCTTCATATTCATCACACCCATAGTGCATTACCTTCCTTATTAACAAAATTAAATAACTGATTTTTCCAACATGTATCCATCGTTCTTAAAACATTATCATATTTATAACTAAACATCTGACAATTACCTTGCGGGTGATTAACAGGATAACGTCCGATGGGAATCATGGTTATTGAAGACATGCAGGCAAGTACCTGAGTGTAAGAGCTGCACACACATCACCAAAAAAGGCATGTTTCAATCTCTAACCTCCGAATTAATTGCAATTGTTTTGAGTAGTGCAAATGGGTCCATAGAATCAGCAAGTTGCTTTTGCCAATACAAACCATCCTTCTCTGTAAATCTTTGACACAAGTTTTTAATCAGACTATCAACGTCTTTTTCCAAAAGCATACCTTGAGAAAGAAGTATCTCTTTGAACGCATATTGAAGTTCTTCGTCATCCCAATTTTTTGCGGTAGATTTCTCTAAAATCCAAGAAAGCATAGAAGCGTGATATAAAACTTCTGTTTGGTCGATAACCTTGCTAGCTTGAAGCCCAATCTTGGCATCAAGTCTGTCATCAAACTCTCCACCTGCAGCCCATTTAAGAAATGATATTAGCATTTGTGCAAGCGGCCCTTTATTTTGCCCCCAATCAGCATTACCTTCTATAGTTCTAGAACCAGACATAATCGTACCGGGTTCATTTGTAAAATCTAACTGGAGCATATCTCCTTCAGTTGCAACTTCTATTACACGCTGACGCTGTTCATCATTTCTTATTAATTCAACACGACAAGGAATGTCACCCAACATAAGCTTGAGCTTCAAGTGAGCACCTCCCCTATGAAACTCCAATCCATCACACCGTTGAGAACCATCAGGAATTATTAGACCCAATATCGATAAAACATGTGGTAACCAGTCAGAAAATATAGGTAGACCTGGATCATAACGCTTCTTCTCACCATATCTATTCTCTGATTTTGGATCTGCCCACACTAAGCGTACACCTAGAATATCTTTAGCCTTAGCAACATGACACGAAAAAAGATTAAGATACTCGGCAAAAAGAAAAATATGTGCCGTAGCAAACACTATATTCCGACTATGTGCTATATCGACTAAACGTTGTGCTGCAAACTCGGAACTTGCCATGGGCTTTTCGACTAATACTGGAATGCCCGCAGAAAGCATCGCTTCAACTGTTCTCTCATGATCCGATGCCGCATTGACAACAATTGCAGCACTCGACTTTGTAGAGGTATATTGAGGCCACTCTGAGAAAACATGAACACGTCCATTTAACCCTTGTGCCATGACCCAGCCTGACATTTTCATGGCATTACCAAGTGAGTGGACGGATATCTCAATAGAAACAGGAAGAATACTGCAAAGAGTCTCTATCATCACCCTCGCCCAGCGTCCAGCACCGATTACAGATACTCTATCAGGATAGAGTGAACATCCATCTCTGGCACCAGTTTCATTCATAGCTATTTTCCACCCCAGATAAATTCGAAGCAGAGTTCATATTACTATGCAGACTCAAAGTCCTCAGCATCTAAGATGTCTATAATTGTTCCACTATAACCTTGTGCTAACATATAGTTCCGAATCTCACTCGAAATATGCCAAGCTAAATTTAACAAAGGCTGACTCTTATCTGGCAAAGCTAAAAGCTCATCATCAGAACAAATAGGTATTCGGGTTCCAGGTAAGTAGTGTCCAATTTTCATCGACCCCGGTTTCTCGTATACGACCGAAACCTGCTTTTCATCAAGCTCAAGGAGTTTGACTAAGATAGCGGCGCGACCCGGAAAAGCTTTTGCCAATAACGATCCGTGTTCCTTTATTAGACTGGCAAGAGCATCTTTCTTGACCGATCTCCAGGTTTCTATATTTCTTCGCAATGTCGCAAAAGCATTAAAGAAATTTTCTTCCTTTTCTTCCAGCTCAGCATGAACCGAATTGCTTTCCCCACTTCCCATACTAACATCACCCATAAAAACACGAATGTTTCCACCATAGCGTGACGGAAACTCAACATCTAAAAGTGCTATCCCCAATGACCGCGCCATATGAACAAACGAAGTATAACTATAGGTGCGAGGATGTTCGTGGTAAAAGGTATCAAATTGATTTCCATCCAGCACTGCTCCCAAATAGTGGTTCTCGATGACAAGAACAGTCTTCGGCCCCATAAGAATTTTCAGAGATTTAAGAACACCTTTCAAGTCTTCGATATGTGCAAATACATTTGTAAAGGTGATGAAATCAGGAGTACCGTGCGTATCGGCTATCTGTTTGGCAACTTCCTGAGAAAGGTAATCATTATATGCCACATGACCTTTTTCTGTAGCATCGTTGCAGGCACCTGTTGGTTCAATTCCCAATGTATCTGCACCCTGTTGTCTGAAAAAATCCAGTAGGCTGCCATCATTACATCCAATATCTAAGACTTTCTTACCCGAAAGATCGCCGAAACGTTGTACGCATGAAGAAACTAGCATTTCCATTCCTTTAAGCACATCGGCCGTAAACCTTGAACGGTAATGGTAGGTAACCGGGAAAAGATCATGCTTGGGTATCTGGAATCGCTGATGCGCAGTCCGGCATGTCTTACAATACAGTATCTCTATCGGATATTCCTGACAAACTCTGTCATCACCAACCGGAATCAAATCATCACACATAGGATGCATCCCAAGATCCAATACTGACTCAAGCTTAGTACTTCCACACACTTCGCAGTTATCAATTTCTAAGTCAATATTTTTCACATTAAAATCCAATAATTATTAAAATAAATTCAGCCAATGTTGCAGACCAGTACAAAAAAATCACAGTAACCAATTGCTACATACAGCTACCATATCAAGAGTATTCATGGTTCAGCTGCTTGATGAATAAGTTACGGGTTAAACCTCGCTTTAACTATTTCAAAAATATAATAAAACGGAGATAGCCATGCATTTGGAAACAGCAGACTATTGAGTAGTAAATGAAACGGTCGAATATAACTAAAACCCGATTCATTTTTACGAAAAATCATCCGCATATAATCAGGGAAAAAAGTTCTCAGCGCAAAGTTTTTACAGCGCAAGTATTGAAACATTGATAACCCATTCAATCTATATTGTTCCAAAGCCTCAATTAAACGAACAATATTAATAAGTGGTGACATTGGTGCCCACTCCCGTGCCCCAGATAAATTTACTGTTAATGGATCAGAATGAATATAAGCCTGAGAATCTGCAAATGCCCTAGAAAAAATTTTCACGTGTGGAAAGGTATTATCAAAGTGAGAAAACGTAAGCGGATCTGTAATTACATCATAATTCAGTGCATCTACATTTTTAATCCAATTTTCTCTTCTGAAAATAGCTAAAAACATAGCACCTATAAAATCGAACGAAACTTTTGGATCTACCAGACTAATAAAGCTTCTCTTTTCGCTTGTTTGATAAGTGGAAAATGTCGTCATTCCTCCAGGTAGATTCGCGGTATCAAATGGCTGAGGGAAAGACAAAACATACTCGGTACTTAGATTGAATGAATTCACATAAAAGAAGTCAACATCATTATACATATTAATTAGCTTTGAAGCTCTCAACAAGGTATCGGGCAACAAAAGATCATCATCACCCAATAACCAGACAAATTCACCATCGGCCATATCAACGACCTTTAAGTAATTTTTCACTCTGCCAACATGCTCGTCATGACGAAAGTACTTTATATTCAGTTCCTTCTCAACTCCACGAACAATCTTCAAAGTATCATCAGGAGAGGCGTTATCAGAAATACAAACTTGATAATCAATCTCGTCCTTTGACTGATTTAAAATAATTGATTGCAGACAGTTGGCTAAATGTGATGCACGGTTATACGTGGGTATACAAATTGATATTTTCATAATAAATACAGCCTTGCTAATTTAAGCATTTGTTAAAACCTAAATTAAGGTAGGGTAAATTAACAGGTTCGCCCCGGCATTCCTATAATAAAGTCCTGTAGTTCAACAAATTCAATCCGTCCTAAGAAAATCAAGAAAAACATCCTTGGTAAAACAATTCTCAGATTTTGGTGATGTTAAATAATCATATTTATATTTTTTATATTTTCCTGGATCCACTGTAGGTAACATAATATGATCCTCACTATAGATATCATCCACATTATAAACCTCCCCTCCTACAACTTTTGCAAGGTTCTCAATAAAAGGAAAAACCCAGCCTGGCCCATCAGTTTTCATTTCATTACTACATAGGAATAGAACAGGTTTTTCATATAAAACCGAAAAGCTAACAGAAGTGGTAATATGGCTAAGGACAAAATCACAGTCCTTCACCAGCTCATTGGTTTTATACTTAAACATTTCTCTACCATGGTAGATAGATTGTTTATAGTCTGATGTAGGATGTGCTGCAATAACTACGCGAACACCCCATTTTTTTTCCACCATTTCGAAAAAACGATTCACCCCCCGAAAATAATCATCAGCATTGATCGTTCTCATTTTTAGTATGTTCCAGTCAGGATGGTAAGGCATATTATTATCAAGAAAAACAGCATACCGACCTTTCACCAACTTTGTTGCATCACCTTTCAGCGAAAGAAAATGGTCATAATCTAAATGATTAACTTCGATAATTTGAGATTCATTCTTATTTTGTTCAATCTCCTTTCTTCCCGCAGCAAAAACTACATCGTATTTTTTTGCCATACCCTTTCCACGCAAGTACACCGCACATTTATTAAGAAATCCTTTCCACAAATGGACTATTTCTTTCTCCCTTACTCTCTGAACAATTCGACTAATCCCATTTTTCCTCTTGGGAAATGGGAGAGCTCCTCTTCCAAAAAAGGCAATATAACATCTGTTGTTTAAAAACAACCTGTACAACCACAAACTATCCCATTCATAAGGAGAACTTGGTATAAAAATAGTGTCCTCAACATCCTCACAATTGATTTTTTTTGTCACCTCATTTTTATGGTGAATTTTAACTATAATATCTGAGCTTATTGAATCAGTTATAGCAAAGTCGTGAGAATAAAGACCGCTCATATCCCAGTACTCAACTTCAATGCCATTTTGCAAAAGTTCTTTAATAAAAAAATTCCTGAAAATTTGCTTTGTTAAGGGCTCTATATTTATATAAATAACTTTCTTCATTGAACCTTTATACATTGTAGATACCCGATTTATATCCGGCCAAATTAACAGGATCAGTAAACCAGTTAATCGTTTCACTCAGACCGCGTCGAAAACCTTCACGTTCACCATACATCGGTTCCCATCCACAAAATTCACGGGCTTTGCTGTTATCTGCCCACAAACGCTCAACCTCACTGGCGGAAGGACGAAGACGCACATCATCCGTCTCTATCTCAACCTCTACACCCATCAGTTCTGCGATCATCTTGACAGAATCACCTATTGAAATCTCATAGTTACTGCCGATATTAATAACCTGTCCAATAGCCTCATCTGCTTCAGCAACGGCCATAAAACCCTTTACTGTATCCTTCACATAATTAAAGTCTCGTGTTGGATGGAGGGCACCGAGTTTCAGACGGCGAGTACCATTGGCAATCTGTGTAATGATTGTTGGGAGCACCGCTCGTGCAGACTGTCGCGGACCATAAGTATTGAATGGGCGAATAATGCTAACAGGTGTCTCAAATGAAGCATAAAAAGAATAAGCGAGTTGGTCGGCAGCAATTTTAGTAGCCGAATAAGGTGACTGCCCTTGCAGCGGATGTTCCTCCGTGATGGGTACAAATTGTGCTGTACCATACACCTCACTAGTACTGGTATGTACTACACGTGATACATTTAGATCACGAGCTGCCTGTAAGACATTTAGTGTTCCTTTAATATTGGTATCCACATAAGTATCTGGTGAATGATAAGAATAAGGAATAGCTATTAATGCCGCCAGGTGCAACACAGTATCGCAACCTTTCATAGCCTGACGGACACCATTAGGGTCACGAATATCACCGGCGAAAACATCAAGGCTCTCACGTATATCTTTAGACGCATGATCAAGCCAACCCCACGAATTAAAAGAGTTGTAATAAACAAAAGCACGCACATCATATCCAAGTCTCACCAGTTCTTCAGTAAGATGTGAACCAATAAACCCATCTGCACCCGTAACAAGAATCTTTTTCATATTATTTCTCATCCAATCCTAATAACAAAAAAACTGATCCATAACTAATAGATTAAATAGTCATCAAGTATAGCCATAGTATCTAGATACTCTTTGCTTACCAGTTCAGTATTTTCACGAAAAAATGGCTCTAAACCTGTAAAATCTTTGTACTCAATATACTTCAATGTTTTACTGGTCGAACCATTAGTAGTAATTGTAGTCAAGTCAATATATTGCTGTGCCAACTTGAAAAAATCGGCATTATAATCATCATGAGATTGAATCTTACCATGACCTTTTTCGTAAAAATGTAAAATTCGCTGTGGTGAATGCGTATAATCAAACCCGACCAGATGGGCACTTGTAAACCCCATATAAATAGCCATACCAATTAAAGCATCAAGCACCCCTCTGTAATAGAAGGCTCCTGTCATATCAAAAGTTTCTTTACCAGGATTCGGTACATTAAAGTGGTGTACATAATAGATATTGCTACCATATAGCCCAAACCTGTTAGAGAGACTGGTAAAAAAGTTTATATCTGGATGCTGTTTCTGCAACCTTTTCTGCATGGGACTATGATGATTTCGTTCAATTTTTTTTGTTATAGTATGTCGCCAAAAGGGATAGAACCAGAATGGTGCGATCGTCGCATAATATCTAACATCAAGCGCATCAAAATCTTTATGAAACCATAAGTAGGTACAACCTAATGACACCTTATCACTAAACTGCGTAAGATCCATTTCTTTAAGAGATATACCGTTCCCAAATATATAACAGCTTTCACCTTTATGACGATCTTTAAATATTTGATTTCTAGCTAAATTTTTTTTCGAACACTGAAACAGAGTTTTATTTTTCAGATTCATAGTGCTTTTCTTATGTTAACTGCAACGGTTCCTTTTTGAGTCCAGATATTTGTCTTTGCCTCTGAATTCATTGGCAAATCATTAGTGTCAATACGTGGCAAGGTTAACGAATTGTCATTTGATAAATCTGCAATATCCACTCTGGTAGTCAAACCCACTGTACAGTTTTTTTCTTTAAGAATATTCAATAACGATTCATTATACCCACCACATGGATAACACATAATCCAGCGACTGGTATCACTCCCTACTCTATCCAAAAACTGGAGCGACAAATCAATTTCTCTCCTTTGCGCATCCTCATTAATAGAATCAAGCCAGCAATGTTCATATCCATGACTACCAATATACATGCCATTAGCTTGCAAATAAGATACTTGATCCAGATTCATATAAAGCTCTTTAGAAAAAGCCTCACCATCAACCGACACAAACTTCTCAAACAACTTGTCCGCAATAATACCTCTTAATTCTTTCGGAAGATCACGTTGTAATATACGCTTAACAAAGATCGTCTCAGCAGAGTCAAAACGATTAGGCACTCCACATTTATTCCAATAAAAATCATTCGACTCGAGATTAAATGCATCTCTATATTCATCTAACGTACCAAAAACATATTCCACCAGCAGGTTCTTTTGGGGCGTTGCCGCCATAATAAAGTGAATTTTATGTACATCCAGCACCTTATTTTCAAAAATAGGCTTCGATGGAGGAAAAAAACAACCCGGTAGTTTTTCCTTTTTAAGAATTGGAAAAACATCCGTAAAATGATCAATATAACCATCATCAAAAGTAAGAAGCAGTGCATTCGGCGGCAAACAAGAACCTGATTCAATTATATCTATTAAATCATACGCACTTATGACGCTATAGTGTTTCTTGATATAAGCAATTTGTTCTTTAAATAATTCTGTTTCAAGCCCCTTAATATCTGGAAACAGAGAATGTTTCAATTGTCTAACATAATGATACATAACTATCGTAAGTTTCATTACACACCACCTTGTTCTACATAACTTAGCTTCTCGTAGGTATCCATCGTTGGCCTATCAAGATCAGAATCTTGCTTGGTTATATATAACCTGGAAATATCAGACATTTCTAAAAAGTCATCACGACTCCAGTATATTAATGAAGTCGTGGGAGGTATTCTAAGTTCCATAGGATGAAATAAATGAGGGAACTGGAAACAAAGATCGTCATTAATCGAAAACCATCCAGAACTAATAAAATGTCGACTTATTGTTGTAGCCGTACAGTAGAAATCAGCCAAATGAACTTTGTTCTTTGTGCAGTAATCATGAATGAAACTAATAGCCGCTGGCATATCACTTTGATCCCCAATAAAATCCATTACATGTAGTATTTTCAGATTCTCAATACTTGTTTCTTCTCTCAGAGCAACATAAACACCTTTACCTTTGCCCCCCTTCGAATGAATCACATATTGTTGATAATCAAAAACAGGATGATTTACATAGCGCCATTCAAGAAACTTGTAATCTCTGCTAAAAAAATTCAATTGCTTACCAATAAGCGGCTGGAGCAATTCGATACTCTCACTATCTGCAATTTTGCTTTCAAAAGGAACATCATTACCTAAAACAGACCATTGCTTTGCCAGCTTTTTAGCCAACATATCATGTTTTGCATGTGCAGCCACGGAATCAAAATCAAAAACCTTTACATAACGAGGTATTGTTCTTATATAACGAAAACCACTTCGCATATAGACGGATAAGGCTGCATCTGTTATTCCCATACCGATCAGCACATCGTATTTTCCCTGTATCTTTTTTAATATCTTGGCACCAACACCTTTCCCAAAGTGTTTCTCATCGACCATCCAAGTTGTCAACTCTGCCCCATTCACAATAGAACCGTCGATGTAAAATGGCCGAGTATTCAGACCCATGACACCAACCAATTGGTTCGAAGAATCATCCATAGCAAGCATGCAATGGTCATCTCCTGCATCAGATGGAGACCCTGTAAACTGCCATTCATAAAAAGAATGATTTGATAATGCTATCTTTCTCTTCCAGTACTGTTCGTAAAACTGACATACACTTTTACTGTTAACATTTAACTCCTTTGCATCGCCGACAACTATACCCATATCTTTTCCCTATTCAACTGCAGCCACTTAGCACAACAGTCGTTAGACATTTGGTTAAACCCAGTGTTATTTATGTTTTCTAGCGACCATAACAGAGAATGAGCTTGACGCAGCAACAAAATCCGAATTCTTACTGTCCTGGCTCCCCATAAGATGACGAACAAGCCAATTTAGCTCACCAGGATGAGGACTGACCCTTGATGGCAATAGATTGAACACCTTACGCAATCGAAAGGGTAAACTTAACATAGTCGAGCGATACAAATGCCGCCATGAAGCCTCCCTGAGTTGGACTTCTTTTTCAACCTTAAAGCCCGCTTGTTCTAGCCTCGCTACCCAATCTGCACGACGGATTTCATGCTCGCCATTCTGTCTCCGATTCAACGGGCCGCTATCGTAACCATTAGCCGCCAGCCACTCTGGACTGTACTGCACATCAAGCATAAACTCCCGTTGTTCATCTGTTACTCCATTATGATGTATGCGATCGATCATAATTAGCGGTGCTCCAGGCTTAAGCACTCGACTTGTCTCGCGAAGTGTTACTAGAAGATCATCACTATGGTGAAGGGAAGCGTACTCAAAACAGAAGTCGACACTTGAATCCGGAAGCTCTACATCATCAAAAGAACCTACCACAGGCAAAATACGCTCCGAATCATTCGGGCATAGCGCCTGAATAATTCTCGGCTGAAGCAGTTGTACCACCTTGGGCACCACTTCTAACGCGTATATAGAGCTAGTTTGCGGAAAGCGCCGGGCAATATAGGTAGAAAAGATGGAGACACCCGCTCCCAGTTCCAGTCCGACGCCATTGAGGTTTATATTTCCAGCGGCTGAAAATACCTCATCAAAGAAGTTGTCCATACCCTTTGCCGACTTACCGACATAGCCTTGCAAAATCTCATCGACAGTTTTTTCAGCATATGCTTGCGCAAATCGATTACGGTTAGATACAACTGGAGAGTCCATCCAGTCAGGCAATCGCCACTGGAGCATAGGTTGAACTTCACTTTTCATGAACGCATTTCCTTTAGCCATTACGCGAGACATAAATTCAGATACTTACTATTGATTACCATGCACCCCAGCCTCCATCAACAACAAGATCATGACCTGTCACATAACTTGATAAATCACTTGCCAGGTAAGCAATAGCACCTCGAAAATCATCTTCAGTTGCCATTCGTTTCATGGGTGTTCGTGCTTCATAGCGTTCAACAAATTTTTCAGGTTGATTACGAAACACACCCCCAGGGGATATTGTATTCACACGAATTTCTGGAGCCAGGGTTGTAGAAAGCCAACGTGTAAGTTGAGTCAGGCCACCTTTTGAAGCCGCATAAGCAGCTGAATTACCCATGAGTGTATCTTCATACAGCCGATAATCAGGACCATATATTCCATATATTGACGATATATTAATAATACAACCGCCATTTCCGTACTTAAGCATAGGGGTCAATGCTTTGGACAAATCAAAGGCGGCAGTAAGATTGACTTCAAAGGCTCTTCGCCATGTTGCAACTGACTGTTCCTCAAAATCTGTAGTCCAACCATCTAAATCAGATGTGCCGACGAATGCCGCATTATTAATCAACACATCTAGGCTATCCGTTTGTTGTTTAACAAGCTCGACTAGCGTTTCACGTTCCTGTTGACTTTCTAAATCACAATCAAACGTCTGAACTGTTACTCCCCATGTACCTGTTAGTTCATCAACAAGGTCTTTATAATTTGAACCTGGCATATCAACCAATAAAAGATTAGCGCCCATTTCCGCTAAAGTTTTGGAAAATATTTGGCCTAGACCGCCCGTGGCGCCCGTTATCAATATTGTTTTATTTTCTAGATTCATTAATTTTTTAAGGGTTACCACTTACTTATTCCTTTATATTGTTTGATTAATGAGGCATTCTGCAATTTTAAAATCAAATGGTGTATCGATATCTAATGCACGTTCGACTGGAATATGTACATGACGTACACGACCATCAAAAATCCGCTCTTGAGTTAAAACAAATTCTGGTTTCGCAACAAAAGCAACTGTTGTCATATCATAAACTAGCGGAGCATCCTGTCTTCTAAACACAGTCCCTTCTGGTGGTATTACAAGAGCCATCGTTTCATCATCATTTTGCTTTACCATATTAAAATATGGGTTACGATGTGCATCTGTAACCGTTATCACCACATCAACATTACCCTTTTCATATTCATCTAAACAGGCGTCTAAATCCTCAACAATACGTAAAGGTGCTGTGACTGGAATAGTTATCAAACCATCAGGATAATCACCCTTTGTTTCTTTTAAATAATTTAATGCGTGGCGCCAAACCAGCCATTCAGGGCTATTATCCTGCGCCAGTTCTTCCGGCCTCATAAAGGGCACTTCGGCACCTGATTCACGTGCAACAGCAGCAATCTCTTCAGAGTCTGTTGAAACAATAATACGTTCAACTCTTTTTAATGCTTGTGCCTGCTCAATAGCCCAGCTTATTAATGGTTTACCTGCCAAGGGTCTAATATTTTTACCAGGCAGACCTTTAGAGCCTCCACGAGCACAAATTAATGCGATGAATTTCATAATATTATCATGATGTTTTAAAACATCACCCCTCTATTTTAAATATACCTTTGAACCTGCTAATGAAGATTCCCGTATAGCATCAATTAACCTCAACACCATAAAACCATCATCCCCGGTTATTTGAGGCGTAGTACCTTTAACGACACAATCAAGAAAATGCTCTAATTCCGCAGTAAAACTACTATCTCTTTCGTTTTTATTTTCATACAGTAGTTGCCAATCATTTTTCCCCTGTTCAAAATATTCAACTCTCCCTTCAACGCCATTCCATCGTAACGTCCCTTTCGCAGCGATGACTGTACAACACCGTGTACTGTCATGACGTATAAAATCCATATTCAACGTTACAACAACAGGTACTTCACCCTCTTTATATTCAAACCCAAGAATTGCATGCACTGTGTCTTCTACATCTATTTCAAGGTTACTCTGCTTCAGTTGTGTCGCCGTAACCCACTCAATATCACCAAATAACCAGCGCATGTAGTCAATTTCATGACTGAGCTCCAATAAAACTCCACCACCAAGTACAGCATTCGCTGACACATCTTTTCTGTAGTCCGAATCCGGACGCCAGGATGGCAAATATTGCCCAACCTCAGAACGAACAGAAAATATTCTTCCACACAAATTTTCTTTTAAAAGACTCCTGAACTTCTGTAATGAAGGTAAGAAACGTAAGTTATAGCCAGTCATCAAAACAGTGCCTTTCTGACGGCAAGTTTCAATAAGTTCAGCTACGCCTTCCGTTGTATTAGACAGAGGTTTTTCAATTAATACGTGAACACCTTCTTTTGCTAACTGACTTGCTACATCAAGATGAAAGCTCGCAGGATTTGAAATTATCGCTGCTTGTGGCTTATGTTCCAGAGCTTCGTTTATATTGGTAACACAATTCTTGATACCCAGATCAGATAAATCCTGGCATTTTTTATGCCGCAGCACTGTAATCTCTATTCTGGGAATAACTTCCTGCAAAAGGCGAACATGCCGCCTGCCCATACTCCCTAAGCCCACAATTAAAACTCGTTTAATCATTTGGGTTCAAGTATCACTATTAGCTGTTTCATAATCTGCAATCCTGCCAACATCAAGCCATAGTTCATGCATAGGATAAACTATGGTTCTATGCCCTTCATTTTGTAGTCGAGTAAATAAAGTTGGCATATCGCAATATTCATTAACCGTTAGTAAATCAAGTGCATTTGGTTCCAGAACATAGATGCCGGCATTAATATTACTTCGAGAAATGGGTTTTTCTTCAAACCCCTTTATGTCTACACCTTCAGTATTTACAACACCAAACGGATTTTGCCATTCGTACAAACGAACGGCCATAGTAGCTAATGAGTTATGATGGGAATGAAAATCAAGCAACTCTCCATAGCGCACATCGGTTAGCACATCTCCATTAGTCACAAGAAAAGGTAATGCCGGTTTATTTTCCAACAAACCAATTGCGCCAGCTGTTCCAAGCGGAGAATCTTCACGTAAATATTCAATTTTAACTTGCCATTTACTACCATCACCAAAATAGTCTTCAATCATATGACCAAGATAATGGATAGCAATAATAAAGTGATTAACGCCATCTACCTTTGCACGCTCAATAATGTGCTCCAACATCGGTTTGTTCCCGACGGGCAATAGTGGTTTAGGACAATTCTCAGTATGGGGTCGAAGTCGAGTACCTTGTCCACCAGCCATGATAACCATAAGATTAGGTCGTTGACTTGGAGCACTCAACTCATCCCAAAGATGCAATCCAACAACACACTGATCTTTATCAACAATTGGCAATTGATGAATTTTATTGGCTTGCATTATTTGTAGTGCTGTATCCCGAACAACTGTCGAAGGCACAACCAAGGGTGTTGTATATATAATTGAGTCAATAGAACTACTCATTTCCAAGCCATGCAACAAGCCTCGACGCACATCACCGTCAGTAAGGGTTCCAATCAATTTCCCTTCAGAAGAGACTACCAAGGATATTTGCAGATGCGAATCATCAAGATTTTTAATAGCATCCTTCAATATTGCCGTCTGAGGTATTAAAGATTTTTTCCAATTATCCAATTGTGCAACCCATCAATTATTTATATAAACATACTTTAATCAACAAAAATAACCGTCTCGCTCTTCACCTTTGAGCATCATGGCTTTTCTTAATAAGGCCTGATTTAAAGATACTTCAGAAAGTACTGATGCGATTTTCTTTCCTGCATCACCCATATAATAAGGGTTAGTAGTTTTGCGACATACTCCCCGAAATGAATCATCATACAGGCAACGTTTTACTGAATCGGAAATACTTGCTTTATCATAATCGGCATCAATGACATTCTCCCCACGTAACCTTCCTTGCTGTCTCGAACCTATATTTACAGTAGGACAACCAAAAACGGGGGTTTCTTTAATTCCTGAAGAAGAATTACCAACGCAAGCTACTTTTAATTCTGAATTTTGCGCCAATGCAAGTACACCATGATAAAGGTACCTTCCCAAAGAACGATGAACTTGAATTCCAGGGCAACCCTCCTTTTTAAATTCATCTAATCCCGAGATTATTGCTCTCCCACCAGCATCATTATTTGGGTAAGTCATTATAATCTGGGTACCCTCTGCTGAAAGTTCTCGCATTGCCGCAACAGATGGTTTTAATTGATCGGCTGCTTTTTCAAACTCGGTTGTTACCGAATGCTGGGTAAATAACACAACAGGCTTTGTTAAATCTAAATTTAACTGTTCTACAATTTCATCAGGTGTCGCATAGTTTCCTTCTGAAATAAGATCAATAGCAGGAAAACCAACCGTATGTACTCGCCATGATTCTTCACCCATGCCAAGTATCCGATTTGATGCTTGTTGGTTGGTTGTGAAGTGGATGTGAGATAATTTTGTCATTGCATGTCGCACAGAATCATCAAGTGCCCCGCCTTCAGTTATATCCCCCCCTTCTATATGAGCAGTTGGAATATTCATCTGAGTAGAAGCAATTACGGCAGCAAAACCCTCAAAACGGTCTGCATAAACGACCATAATATCAGGTTTAGTTTCCTCTAGTACCTGACTAATAGACAACACACCTGAACCAATAGCCTGAGCTGTTGCAATTTTTGAATCAACATCCATATCAATTTTCACTTCAGCAGCGATGCGAAACCCATCATTACGGATTTCATCGAGAGTACGTCCAAAATTATTATCTAAGTGCGCACCTGAAACCAATAATTGATACTCAAGATCTGGATGCTCATCTATTGCTTTTAGAATAGGATACTGAAGTCCATATTCAGCACGATTACCTGTGAATACTGCTATTTTACGTTTAGTCATTTTTTGTTTTTAACCCAATATGTAGTAACTGTTCTAGCCTTTCATTTAAAGTAAATTTTGTATGCCATCCTAATATTCTAACGGTCTCTGATATATCCAGAACATTTATTGATTTTTTATGTGATGGTTGAGTTGACATAATTACTCGGTCTTCCTGATTTGCCGCTGACAATAATATTTCTGCAAGTGTTCTAATCGATGTGCCTATCCCCGAACCCACATTCAATATCCCAGAGTAACCACTTTCGATTAAAAGCCCTAAAGCTGCAACAGCGTCCGAAACATGCAAAAAATCACACACAGGTTGGTCATCGCGGATCTTGATTGGGTTACTACCTGGAATTTGCTTCAGGATATCACTTATAACATTACTGCCTGCCATACCAACACCAAACAGATTTGAAAGACGTATCACTACCCCGCCCGATTCCAAGACAATTTTTTCATTAACAAGTTTCAGCTCACTATATTTATCAACAGGATGAACTGGCATATCTACTTTACACGGCTGTTCATTACTATTCCCATACACTACAGCAGAAGATGCATAAATTATTTTTTGCCCTGCCCGTCCAGAGAAATGTTTAACAAGATTAGATGCTTTAGAAAAAGCTTCATCATCTAACATATTTACTTTTGCTCTATCAGGTTCTTCAGCCAAATGTATTAACACATCACCTGAAGGAGTTTGCGTATAGTCATCAACCTGAACTACTCCAGGATACGCTCCACGCGATACCGGTATTACATTTACCCCATTTTGTTTTAAATGCGCAGTTAAATAACGACCAACAAACCCTGAAGCTCCCGTTATTACAACTGTACTCATACTGCTAGATCACATCCTTTAATTTAAGGTGTGTATCAACAGGTATATCATGAGCAGCATTCTTACCTAGCAAATCCTCATACCCTTCTGCCAGAATCTCTCCTGAACCCGGGCGCTTAACCCAAATATTCTCTTTAGAGAAAACATCGCCAGCTTTAACTGGAGCAATAGTAACAACCGTTGCAAAGGCAAAGTCCATTGTTACCTGTTCTTCTTTTGCAGGCCCTTTAGTTCCACCTAATTCCATGTGCAGTATTCTGCTAGATTCAATTAATTCTCTGCAAGCCATCTTATCCATCGAACAGACAATGTCAGGCCCTTGCCGTTCCATATTGTCCGTAAAATGACGTTCCAATATACATGCTCCCAATGCTACAGCACCCAGACAAGCAATATTGTTTGTGGTGTGATCCGACAAGCCAACAATTACCCCTGGGAAAGCTTCAGCAAGTTCAACCATCGCACCAAGTCTTACTAAGTGTGGTGGTGTAGGATACAGGTTTGTTGTATGTAGTAGCGCATAAGGAATATTATATTCCTTGAATATGTCAACAGCCTTACTGACACTATCAATTGTATTCATTCCCGTACTAAGAATAATGGGCTTCCCAAAAGATGCTATATGTTTCAGTAATGGATAATTATTGCATTCCCCTGAACCAATTTTATATGCAGGCACCTGCATACGCTCCAAACGGTCTGCTGCTGCACGTGAAAAAGGCGTACTTAAAAATATCATCCCTTTAGATTCGACATACTCTTTAAGCTGTATTTCATCTTCCTCAGAAAGCGCACACTGAGCCATTATTTCATAAATTGACTCATTCGCATTCCCAGGAATAACCTTCTTTGCATCACCACTCATTTCATCTTCAACTACATGAGTCTGGTGTTTAACCACTTCAACCCCCGCCTCCCTGGCCGCATCAACCATCTCAAAAGCCGTCTGTAGGGATCCCCCATGATTTATTCCAATCTCGGCAATCACCAGAGGTGCATATGCAGGGCCAACCCTCCTGCTGCCAATTATAAACTCACTCATGAACATATACCCAATTTGTCACTGACAAAATCAACCAGTTCAGCAATCCTAGCAAACGTTTTTCTTGCTGTGGTGTACACTACAAAGCTGACAAAATCTTTTTCCATAACGTCATAGAATTCGTAAAAAACAATTTTGCTCATACTAGTATGTATTTCCCATTTTATTTTCCTATAAATCTTTCTTTTGTGCTAAAGAGATATTGTTGTTGTACCAGAAAAAAAGTCAATGACGCCCCCCCCCACCCCGACGTAAAAAGTCCGCTCCAACCCTAGATCGTATTTCTCCGCTCAAATCCCCATTAAAATCATACTTTGGGTAAAAGCTCCAGAATTGGTCCTGCAAGTCTTCATCTTCTTCTGTTGTTTGATAAGTTCCTTTTATTCGTTCCTCCATCTCTAACACCACATCTGCTATCTCCTCGGGCGTACTCTCAATCAGATCAATTCCTCTAGATTGGTATGGTTCAGAATGAACAAATCTCGCTACACCAGAATCAAAAATCTCACAAAATGTCATAAATCGCTTCTCACTTTTTAGCCAATGTTTTTTAGTAGTAGCTATAAATTTGCTACTAGACGTGCTCATTTCTCCTAGTGGAACCATATCCACATAAACAATTGGCTTTCGAAGAGCCCATGGAACAGCATCAATCCCTGTTGAATTGGACACAAAAAAAGCACATTTAGCACACAGGTAAATGTCCATAAAATCACTGCGTTTGCCATTCACCGCATAATCAATAATCATCGGATGAGATACATTCATTGCTTCATTCACAAAAACCCCCATGCGAATCACATAATAGCCTCTTTCCACCAATTTTTGGGCTGCCAGAATATAATTCTGGACATTACAATCCCTATAATCGTGATAATCCCATTGACGCCATGGAAGCATTTTCTTTAAATAGCCGTTGTCGCGTATGTGTAAACAAACAAAAGGAGCACCATCAGGTATCCCAAGATCACGTAGTGCAGCTTCCCCTCGCACGTCCTCATCAGGAAGAAGCCATAGATGCGCTGGAAAACGTTCAAGAAAATTATTTCTATCAATGCCAGGTGGATTTATCTGATGTGTAGCTCCTCCCGGAAAAAACGAGTTAACTAGATCAACCGGCCCCAATAACCATCTGGGTCCCACATGTAAAATGCGCGCCCACATTGCTCCAAGTTGGCTGTTACAAATTGGCCAATTATTATACCAAAGATCTATATGTGGCTTTCTTGGTACATTAATACCAGCATCACGCTCACAAAGATATAATTCTGTGTTAGTAGCATAGTGCCCGATCCGTTCACTAATCAAAACATTGATTCTGACCAAAAAAAAAGGGCTAATAACTCGAATTATTAGCGTCAAAAATAAGCCCATCGGCAAAAGAAGAATGTTAATGAATTTCAACACCAATTTAATGAGCGTTCGTCTCACCGCAATCCAATTACCAACTAGAAATTGAGCATATAATTCTGATAAAAATCGATATCTCAAGATGATTTTCATATAATCTCAATCTCTTCTACAGTTTTCTCCATAGACATTAAATTTCCTTTTTGAAGAGTCTTGGCATTTTCATATAACGAAGACTCCCCCCATCTTGAAGTAAAACTTCGAATCTTACTAAGAGCAGTAGCATCATAGTAAAATTTATATTTCACTTTATCTGTTTTATATTTTTCAGGATCAATCAGAAACATTTGTTTTGATGCTTCAATGAAATTATAAGTAAATTCACCTTCCAATGTTTTATGGGGTTCGTTAGGATTAAACTTCTTCAGCTTACTGAATATAGTTGCCTCGTTCACATACGCCCGCTCAACATCACTTAACACACCCATACTGTCAAGATATGCAATAACCGCATCTCGAAGTGCTGAGTGTATATCTTCCCAACAATCACGGTAAGCCAAAAGCCTATGAACAAGCAATTCGTTTTGCCCAAGTTCTCCATTAACATATTTATTAATATTTTCATTTTTACCTACAAATGAAATACACTCATCATAACTATCAAAAAGTGACTTAACTGAACCATCCCTAAAGCTTTGCTCTAATTTCCCGAGAGAATCGTAACGGTCTAAGTATTGCTCTCTCAATAATCTCAACACCTCAAATGATGAAATATTTTTCCTTTTAACAAGATTAAAAACTGGTCTAAACGGCTCATGATCAATATATATTTTAACAAGTAATGTCATAAGACGACATTCCATATACTCATCAAAAGACATCGTATTGCTTTGTATAGCAACTTCTTCTACCTCTGCAACCGGAACCTTAGAGGTACCAATATTGTAAACTCCTAAACACCCAACATATACACGATATGCAATTTTAAATTCAAACTCTTGTCTCGATTTAAGTGAACCAAGCTCAGAGCCTTTTAAAAGTGTTAATTGATGAACATCAATATTGTTCATCTCAAGCGTATCAATCACGTCCTTTAACGAACTATAGTGATGCTCTTTTGAATCTCCAGGCAGCCCCAAAATAAGCTCCGTAAAGAATTCCGTATTATCTTTTTGGGCATCCGTTTTGGACTCTTTCATTAAGAGAAGATCATTAAGTGAAAGATTTCTCCTTTTTACCTGAGAAACAACGTCATCGCTAGTTGACTGAAAAGAATAACCCAGCTTCAGGATTCCTGCATTTCCCTCGTTAATAATATTATTTGATTCAATCAACCGCTTTGGCTGACTTTTCCCTGTTGATGTCTCAAGTCTTTCAGGCCAATTGTACTTATCAATCATATGTTTAATTGTATGACTTGTTACAATATCCTCTTTATACATTCCAAAATTTAAATCTGTTAACATCAGCTGAGGTGCATTACTGGACCTTTGAGCCATATATTCTAATTCTTCAAAAATGAACGCATCTGATTTCCTAAATATTTTACTCCGTGAAAGGTGTCCATCATTACAAAACGTACATGAGTATGGACACCCACGCGTAGTCTCCATTATCGGAGTTAATTGGTCATCAAAAAACTCATCAAACATCCCTGTCAAATACGGAGACGGCATATCATTTAAATTATGTACACGCTGATCAGGACCTTCAAAGTAATTACCTTGCCAAACAAAACAAACATTACCTATATCCCTAACATTATTTTTTAAAGAATCAGCCTTCATGCCTCTGTTTATCAACTCTTTGAGCAAGATTGTAAGTGCAATCTCACCATCCCACTTTATATAAAAATCTATGTAAGGATGTTCTTCTAAGTAACTTTTTCGCTCCTCCTTTTCAATAGGAAAGTTTGGCCCACCTATAACGATAATAGTATTAGGATTCTCATGCTTTATGTACCTAACAAAAGCATAAGTCAGATTTTCATTCCATGCATAATTACTAAAGCACATTACATCTGGAACCCCATCTTTGAGTGCTTTATTTAACTTCTCAGGAAACTTGAATATACTTATGTTTATATCATCGCCCAATTCTTGTTTTGCATATGCCGCAACAAGACCTGCACCGTATGGAAAGTTATCTGCATTAATTACTATTCCAGTATGCGTTAAATCAGCAAAAAAAATTTTCTTTTTCATAAACCACCTACCCTAGTGTAAACACTACAAAACCTATCTACCAAAAACGCAGCTAATTCTTATCAGGGAAACGTGATTCATTGAATATAATTTCCGCACCAATCAGACAGTTAGAAATTATCTGTTTCAAGAGATATCACAATCCTGTAACTAATCCCTATCCCTCACGCCAACAAAGCCTTATTCCTACGTAGATAATCCGCACCCATCCGTGAGCGTATCTCTCCATGCATCTCGTGTCTTGGAAATAACTCCCAGAAACAACGCTGCAACTTCTCATCCTCTTCCATAGCCTCATACGTACCTTGCAACCTCTCTTCCATCTCAAGCACCACAGCCGCAATCTCCTCGGGCGTACTCTCAATAAGATCGATACCCAAATTATCAAAATTACTACTAACTGTGAGGTATGCCGCACCCGAATTGAAAATTTCTTGAAATGTCATAAAGCGCTCTTCATTACGAAGCCAATATTTCTTGCACGTGTTGATAAATTTTTCATTTTCCGTGCGAATAGGACCGAGCGGCGCAACATCTACAAACAGAAGCGGCCGGCGAAAGATATACGGGACAGCATCAAACCCTGTACTGTTGGAGATACAGAACGCGCACTTTGCCCCGAGATAGATATCCATAAAATCACTACGCATGCCATTCGAGGCATAATCGATAATCATAGGATGATCTATATTCATGGCTTCCTTAACCACTACCCCCATACGAATAACGAAATAGCCTCTCTCCACCAGTTCCTGAGCAGCAAGGGTATAGTTCTGAATATTGCAGTCCCTGTAGTCATGGTGAGTCCACTCCCTCCAAGGAATGACTTCATTCAGGTAGCTACTATCACGCACTATTAAGCAAACAAAGCGAACACCCTCAGGAACACCAAGCAAGCGAAGGCCTGCCACTCCTCGCTTCTCCTCCTCGGGTAAAAAACTCAGGTGAGGCGGGAATCGATCAAGTAAATTAAGAACGTCAACATCACTCCGAGTATTGTTACCCATTCCATGCGCCTCCCCCCCAGGAATAGAAGCATTCACCCGATCCACCGCACCCAACAAGCACCTCGGCCCCACATGTAGCACGCGGCCCCACATGCGTGCAAGTTGCTCGTTGCAGATCGGCCAATTATGATACCAAAGATCCACATACCGACAATCAGGTACATTGATGCCTGCATCACGCTCACACAGATACAATTCTGTATTGGCAGCAAAGTGGCCTATGCGCTCACTTGTCAAGATATTGATCCTAACCAAAAGCCATGGACGGATGAGACGAATAAATATTACTAAAAGAAATCCAACTGGATAAAGCAATAGGCTCATAAACCTCAGGCATACCTTTTTCATTATATAAAGAATTGCTATCCAATTTCCTGACTTTAAATGCCCGATAAATATTGACCATCTACGCCAAATGAGTAAAAAAAAATTTTCCATAAATAGCTTCAGGGACAACTGACTATCGCTCATTCCTGCCCCCCATCATCCTGACACATAAAACCCGACTCCATGTACAAGCAACTTCCACGTGTAATTTCGAAAATATCATTAACTAAGCTCCAACAAAATTCACTGATTATAGAAAGCAACCTTATACTCACTTTAACCCTACAGGGGTCTACTGTCATGCGTAAATGGATTTCTTAACATAATTGTCTTGTCAGCAACAAGACTAACAAGCATTACTACATGCTTTTAATATCGTCAGTTAATTCCAACTTCTCTCGGAAAGTCTTTAAATACTCTACTTTTCTTAACAACATATAGACAAAACCTAAAAGAGGAAATATAAAACTGCCACATCAATCACCATAGAATTTATCTCGCAAATCATCATTTGTTGCGGATAATGCAACTGAATCGACAATCAATGATGACTTTTGGTCCACAAAATAAGGATACCTTACAGACTTCATATCTACATTGTTAATGGTTATTAAAGACGGCCCATACTGATGTTTTTTATTAAATACTATAACACCCACTTCACTTGACTCAACAAAAAGGTTGGTGACAGAGGCCTCTGATTCATCTTTTCCAGCAACAGCAATTCGTGCTGATTTTATTTTTAAATTATCAATAATCACGTTACTTCCTTCACCAATACTTACTCCTTTATCGGCAACTTTATCTATGACTATATTATCCATTTCAACCTGACTACCAGAAAGATCAACACAATCCCCATTATTATCACCAAAACCACAACCTAAAAACAACGAATTACTCATAAAGCCTTTACTAAAATCAATATCTATAGCATCGGCAAAAGAATTAATTATTTTTAAATTACTTATTGAGAATTTTGATTTAACAATATTAATGTAATCATCACCATTTACATTATCAAAACACGAAACATGATATAAATTAACAGGAGACTTATAAAAATTAATAGCTCCCGTGAGAGACCACCGACCTTTTTTTGGTCTGGATAAGAAAGAGAAGTTTGTATATTTAACAAGGGATTTTTTAGTTGCACCTAGTACAGTAATTCCTTGCCCTGTTTTATCTGACGAAGATATATTCACATACTTGTTTTCTTCTCCAATTATAAATACAGGAGAGTAGGATAAAATCATGGATGAGTTAACAAGATCAATGGTGACACCTGCTGGTATATTTACTGTATACCCTTCGGGTATAATCATGTCCTCAGATAAAACCCAATCGCCGCTCTTAAAGGTTAGCTCATTTTTATTCTTATCCACAATCAAAAATGAAAAACTATCAATATTTTCTTTTTTTCTAGTAACATCCAATACATCGTAATTAGAATCGTATACTGGGTACGGGATTATGTTTACAGATCTCTTTATCCTAGTTCCGATAACTCTATAAAATATCTCCATATTCCTTAGAGTTTCAACTGATAGATCATTTAATACAGGTACAGAAAATCTATAGTTTTGTTGAGTTACAGGCTGCTGATATATTTTCCCATCAATAATCTTCCTCGTGCCAGCAATAGGTTTATAAATCTCAGCACCACCATCGCTTAAATATAAGACCTCTAATGGAATAGATTGATTATTTGCCACATCTAAACTAATTAAGTTATTTTTTTCAAAACTTTTAAAATGTGCTTGCACCCCATAATGAACATCAAGAATCGTCCGCAAGGATTTTGCATTATTATAAATATTATTCTTTGAATCTAATAAAAAACTATAGAAGGGATAGTCTTCCGCCAAAATAAAGGACTTCTGATCAATTTGATATCCCAATTCAGCAAACAACTTATCAATATAATTTATATCACTGATGCGTTCCAACTCTTCAATATATTTTTCCACAAATTTATTATCGGAGAGAATATGCCTTAAAAACTTGCTACTATTATACTGATCATTAAGTCTAAACAACCTAATTTCTGCCGCATAGTTGTAAGATCTCTCATTGTAATCATCATCTGGAACTGGTTCGAATTTAGACGTAATAGGATTATAATAAAATCTCATATTAGGAAATCCAAACCCATGCCAAGCACCTAGAACGTCAGAAATAGCAAACCATTTTGCCATTAATTCCACATCAAATATTTCACTGGTTGAAAGTTCTTCCAGCCTAAATCTTTCCATTAAATCCCTGGCATGAAGAAACTGCTCCTTTAACACATCGTCATTTAGTATTTTCTTTTCATTAAATGGAATATAATCCATCGAGAGATAGTAATCATCTCGCGTAACTTTATCATGAACGTCATTTACAAAAATTGTAGCCTGATCCACTTTTATTACGGGCCCTTCCTTTCTCTTATTTCTGGCCAACATTGTTTTATCATAACGTTCATCAAGAACATAAATACCTTTATCCTCACCATTAATGATTACCCTTGCAAACTCATATTTTCTGGAAATCAATCCTTCTTTTCGATACACCTCTCTGATAAACCATTGCCCAATAAGATTTCTTCTCAGTGGGTCCATGACTGAAAATTGCTTCATCCCTAAAATGCTGTTCTTACCTTTTAATTTCAGCTTAAATGACCATCTTTCATCTGTCATGTGCTCACCTGCGGTGGCGCCCTTCAATCTTATCTTTGCCTTGTATGAATCATTGTTATGCCTTACTTTTATATTAACCCATTCATTTTCAATACCGTATATCGTCCCTGCACGAATAACTTTATCTCTTACATACAGAAGCTTCATGTAATTATTATGCTTTATATCTATTGTTAATACTTCAGGGTTCGCGAATTGAGAATAAAATTGCCTCTTGATTATCCCAAAACCATCCATAACTATAGGCTTAGCAAATAAATTAGAAAAACCATAATTCCTTTGCAGAACAACTCCAACAACCAATCCAACGAATAACACCACCATCCACATTGTAACCAGAATAAATTTTCTGTTCACAATGTTAGCCACACACAATCCTTTACACCTATGAAATAGTTCACCGAGGAACGAAGAAAGTATTCCAGTTCTTCTTACTTTAGCTTCTTTAAGCTGCATAGTAGCCTTGATAATCTAACATACTGACTGATAGAGAATTATCTAACAAACCCAAGTGAGTTCTACACTTTGCTATGCAGCTATGATCATTAAACTCTACAATAAAACACATTTCTGTTCTAGTTATTGAAGAATCATAGCGCTGTAAAACTATTGAAGTACAGTACTTGTTAAGCGCTTCATTCACTAGATCAAAATCCAAACTGTTCTTGGAGGATATTGTCATAAACAATCCTCTATCTACACTCCTTTTTTTATTTATATTCTTTATAACAACAAACATTACAATAATAGATAATGCAATAATGGTAACCACCTTTTGGTTAGCCCCCATTCCTAACCCAATCCCAATAGTAAGAAACAGATACACAAGTTCCTCGGGTTCCTTTATTGGCGCTCTAAAACGAACAATAGATAAAGCCCCTATTAACCCAAGTGATAGAGCCAAAGAAGATTTTACTATAGTTATAATTAGCATTGTAGTGAGTGCTAACAAAACAAAATTGTTTGCAAAGTATCCTTTATTTGACTTTGTATTAGAATATTTAACAAATAATCTCTGTAGAATGTATGCAAGTAGCACTGTAATAAAAAGATTTATAATGTAGTTATATATATCTACCTGTACGCTTTGTGCCGTCAAAAACTGCTGGAATGTCTGCTCTTTATTCATAAAATACTCACCTCTAACTCCTCATTTTTAGCAAAAATAATAGTTGGCACCTATTGGATTTTTAACAACTTCATACCATATAAATATTTAGAACTTCTCGTCATCCTAAATGGTATAGCGCTTGAAACAATAGATGAATCAGATTCTAAATGTGAATCGTATTTCAACTCCAAAATTTTTGAATATGGATAATCAACCTTGTTAACAAAATAGTTTTCACGATTAGATAATTTAGTAAAACCCAGTTCTGAATCTACAGTAAGCCTAAAGTCACCATCTTGTGAAATGAAGTATTCGCGAGAATACCGATTCATTAACGAGAATTGTAATGATAATAAATATTCTCTTACAGAATCCTTAATGGGTAACAATTTGAATTGCTCATGGATCTGTTCTATCGTAAGCGATGAATCAACAATAAAATTAACCAGAGGATAACTAACTTTACTTCCAAGCATATTTTCTTTAATTTTAAATTCTAGAACAGGACTGTTAGCAATACCAAAACCATCTCCATACCATCTTATTCTAACTTTTATTCTTTTAGCCACCCCTGCTTCATTATCCCAGTAATGAGAATAATCATTAGTGTCAAGATAAATATTATTTACATATCTTGTAGGATGGGCCGAACTAAATATAGATGGGTGTTTCTTTATTGAAATTCTTATAAGGTTTTCATATTCTGAACGAATATGATATTTTTTTTCATACCTAAAACTTTTTGGTTCCAGTAAAAATAAAATACTCAAAGTATAATATCCCCTTATTAGCTAAATACAGAAACACAGTATGGTTCTTCTGTTAATTTGAAAGCATGCGACTCGAGTAAATTTATAGCCACTTTGTAGACCACATAATCTATCAACTGATACTACATATAATTTTTCACAGAAAAGTGTGGTATTGGATGTGGTTTTATAATCCTTAAGGTAGCTAAACAACCTATGCACAAGGCGTATTGTAAAGATACCCCCATTTTACAAACTCGAAAGCTATATATAGTAAAAAGTGCCTATAGAATTTCAAAGACGTCATTATCTGGATCCCCATAAAGTGCACAGATCATCTCAGAAGGCCCTGCATTCATACCAACCACTTCTTATTCCGATGCAAAAAATCTATTCCAATGCGTGAGCGAATTTCCCCATGAAGCTCAGATTTAGGGAATAAATCCCAAAATTGGCAGTGTAATCTTTCATCCTCCTTGTTCGACTTCCAGGATCCCTTCAAGCGTTCCTCCATCTCAAGCACCACCGCCGCAATCTCTTCAGGCGTACTCTCTACAAGGTCAATGCCCATAGCCTCATACTCACTAGATACCCAGAATGAACTTGCACCAGATTCAATGATCTCTCGAAAGCCCATGAAACGCTCCTCATCTCGTAACCAGTACTTTTTGACAGTAGATATATAGTCGGGACTACTTGTACGAATAAGTTCTAATGGAGAGCAGTCCACAAAGACCATCGGCCGCCGAAAGATAGACGGCACAGCATCAAACCCTATAGTGGTAGAAATACAGAACGCACACTTCGCACCTAAGTAGATATCCATGAAATCACTGTGCATACCATTATGTGCGTAATCGATAATCATAGGATGATCTATTTTCATGGCTTCCTTAACCACTGCCCCCATGCGAACCACGTAATAGCCTCGCTCCGCCAGTTTCCGAGCAGCCAGAATATAGTTCTGAATATCGCAATCCCGAAAGTTGTGCCGGGACCAATCCAGATGTGGATTCTGGTCATGAAGGTAAGCGCTATCCCTAACTGCTAGACAAACAAAGGGAGCACCTTCAGGAATACCCAGCGCACGCAATCCAACCTCTCCCTTCTTTTCTTCCTCAAAGTTGAAAAAAAGGTGTGGTGGAAACCGCTCAAGGAGGCCTTGTACATCACGGTCTTTTTTTAAATTTTCACCGACTCTATGAAGTTCTCCTCCAGGAATCATACTATTAATACAGTCAACCAATCCAAACAGGATTGCCGGACCAATACACAACACTCGGCCCCACATTCGTGCAAGCTGTTGGTTGCACGGTGCACAAGGATAATACCATATATCAAGAAAACGTCCTTCAGGCTTATTAATGCCGGCATCAAGTTCACATAGATACAGTTCTATGTTGGCTGCAAAATGACCAATACGCCAACTAATCAACCTCTGCAATCGAATCAGAAATACAGGTGATATGAGCCGAATAATTAACACTACAAGCAGGGCCGGTACAAAAGCAATCAGCAATCTGGCAATGGCATAGAAAACAAACTTTAGTTTTCGTTTACACACCTGCCACCCACCTTCCTTGATCTGCTTCAACTGCCGTATAATGAATGCTGAAATGTTAGAGAGAATAGACATCATTAATTATGAATTTGTCCCTTAACCTGAAAAAACAAATATATTCAATATTGACTCACTTTTGTACAATTTATATGCTCTATTCTTTTTGCTCTTCAAAACAACTCACGAGCATGTCTTTATATTCTTTAATTGCTTGTTTCTCATTAAAATTAGGTGCCCATTCAGGTAAAATAAAATCCTGTTTGCGTACAAATGGCCCAGATTTGGATTCGTGATATATGGTAATGTCGCTCAAAGGAAAAACAACATGATATGCATTACATTGAATACGGTGGATAAAATTTTTGCTAGCACTCAATTTGCAGATATGTATAATATTCCCGAAATCATCAAAATGAACTGCTCCTAGTTCACCTTGAATAATATGATAACACTCCGCTTTCAATGGATGTCTATGTGGGGGGAAATAACCAGCTTTGTGTTGCACAATTATCATATTGTGAAATTCACTACCACTATCGTTGTGCAAACATAGTCTAAGATCAATACCTTCAACCATTGATTTTTTCTTAAGATCTTCAATCAATTGATTGTCTATTAAAACAGGGGCTTTCATACTAAAATAAGCCACTGTAATACCACTTTCATCCCTCGAGACATCATCTTCATTATTCAAATCAATACTAGTTATATTCATAACAACTTCCAGTTATAAATGATTCAACAATATACATACAAGCTATTTGTGGGGTCATCCATTTCTTATTAATTTTCTTCATTAGCTTTCTTACATCCAAGGAAACATCTACTGGCCATTCTTCCCCCCCCAAATCAAAACTATTAAAACTGCAGGGGTTTATAGTTATTTTTGATTCTAAATACTTACTACGCTCCTTAAGAAGGAGTTCAAGTAATTCCAGCCTAGTAAAGGCTTGCGCCCCACCTAGATGAAATATACCCGTATATTTACTTTTGCTAAATTGATAGAGTACATCAACCACATCGCCTACATAAATCGGAGAAAACCTTTGATCATCAGCACAATTTATTACCTGATGCTGCTCAAGGTATTCCATCCAATTTATAAAAATTGTTTTGTCATTCTTATTTAAGCCATACACCTTCGCCAAACGGAATATTACATATTCATTAAAGTTAACTAGAATGTATTCTTCAATAAGTAATTTTTGTTCACCATAAAGAACGATTGGATTTGTGCTGTGAACTTCCTTATACCCCCCCTTTTTGCCATCGAACACAAATTCAGTTGATATGAATATTGGTCTTACTCCCCATTCTTTCAGGCGCTTAAGTATCCGTATAATGCTCTCCACATTCAATTGATGGGAGAGCTCAGGGTTTTTAAAACATGAAACAGGCTTTGTATTACCCAGAAAAATTATGCTGGTGTGTATTTCCTCAGGGTTGAGGATAACCTCACTCAAATCGTCAGTAAGTGCGTTAAACTGAATGGCATTTTTTAGTTTGTTACTATTATATGTAGCAACGATCTCCTCTCCAGAGTATTTGCTAAGAAAATGCTCCCCTACAAAACTAGAGGCCCCTATCACTAGAATTTTATCTCGCATCATCCACCCTAGAATTGATAGCTTCTCTAGTAGCGGTAATATACAGCAACTCACGCCCAAAAACAGGCTTCAGCTTTTCCATTTTCGATACTTGCTCGATAGTTAATGCATCCTTCTGAAAAAGCATTAGAAACTCTTCAATACCTTCTGCCCAGGACGATGACACTTCTGCTAGGTTTTGCTGGATTTCTTTCACGACATTTGTTATCTCATTGCTATAGTTCTGATCCTTCTTCTCTTCCATATCAACAATCAATGATAAAAGTCTTAAACAATGGTCTTCCAGAGCAATATTATTATTGGGATCACGTTGGGAGTCAAGAGTATTGTAATCATAAAAGTTATGGCTGTTCATATAATATGATTCCATATACCGCTCATTAAAACGCCGGTTTTCACCATACAACGATTTATACCATCGCCAGTCAGCATCAAATCTTGGATAACTATTATAGATGTCAAAATTATTACCCATGCCTTTCATAAACATTTCTGGAGTCGGACAAATTGTCATAAAACCTGGGTTGATCATGCAATCCTGAACCCAGTCCTCATTTGGTCGCGTCATGTCCTTCATTGTTTCAAGGTGCGATCCGAATGCTTGCACCAGAATTTCTGTTTTCTCTTCCATTGATTCAATTTCCCACGTCAGTTTATCTGACAGCAGGCGACGGAAAGCATTGGCCGCAGCACCAATAGGCGAAGCCAATGTAGTAACCAGAACACCATCAGGCTTCAGGAATGTACCCAGCTTAACCATCATATGTCTTTCATGCAGAGAAACACCCAACCAGCACTCCGAAATAACAACATCATATAGCCGTTCTGATGTGAAATCCTCAAGGCGCTGTTTAATAAGATCAGGGGATGTGTGTTCAATGGCGAATTCATCATACAACTGTGTGATTCCCGCTTGCCCCGTAGGATTTGGCTCAAGCAAGTCATAGGATTTTGGCAAGCAGCTCGCAACATAAAGACTATTATGTCCAGATCCCGGCCCTACCTCGAGAACATCCTTGCCTCTGAAAAACATTTTAGGCAAACCGAGATAGCGGTAAAGGGAACCGCGTCGGTCAAAATGCCTGGACAGATCAGCAATGTCCTGACGCACGGGCGATATATTATGCTCCATATAAAATTGCAGATGATCCACTTTTGTCTGAATTTGATCTATTTTGCTTGTCGGTAATTTATCCATAATTCTCAATTTATCACCAAAAAATTAAATTTTAGTTTAAGCTAGTTACTGAGGTTCTTCTAACTCAAAATCAAGCACCGTAAAATGCTCGTATACAGTCCACTACGTATTCAACTTCACTGTCACTCATATCTTCATGATTTGGGATGCTTATAATCTCATTCACCACACGTTTCGCCACCGGCAAATCGCAACCTGAATACTGCTCCCTATAGGCGGTATGAAATGGCATTAGAATCGGGTAGTGAACCTTTGTCTCAACCCCTCTGGAGCCCAGATAGGACTTTAAATCATTTCGCTGATCAGTACGAACTATGTAATTGTAATAAACCTGAAAGGAGTTATCTTCTTCAGGACATACAACCACATCCCTCAATGCCTCCGTATAGTAGCTAGCAATCTCTTGCCTGCGGGCAATTTTTTCTCCTAGGTACTCCATACTAACTAACAGCATCGCAGCCTGGATGGTATCCATACGTCCATTCAGGCTTGGATAATGGCAATCCTCCTTATTAATGGTTCCTCCATAACTCAATGACCTTAGCTTATTAGCCAACTCCTCATTACTGGTTACAACAGTACCTGCCTCACCATAGGCATTTAAACCCTTCATCGCATTCATACTAAAAGCACTGACATGCCCAAATGAACCCGCCATGGCACCATCAACATTTGCACCAAATGCTGTTGAAATGGCAGGGTCGCCAATCAGCGTATCCACAGCATTAAAAAGAATATTACCTGCTTCCCAACCCACTGAGTTGAATGCAAGCGTAAATCCTATTGCCGTTGGGTTCCCACCTGATGCAATAACACCATTCATTGATGTTGCGGTTAAAATAGAACTATTAGTCGCCTCTACCGTCACATCACCTTGATTAGTCGCGTCGGTATCCAGGGTAGAAATATCACTATCAACAATTGTCGCTATTGCATCACTACGCACAACATTTGATGCAATAATGCCATTGACCGCATAAGTTGTGGATAACCCTAAAGCTGAATTATTCTCTGTGTCACTCAGGGTTTCAGCTGTTATTCGAGCATTTTCTATGGCATTTATAAAAATATTGCCATTTTCTGCAGTCACAGTTGCACCATAAATGCCAGCGCTTGCGCCACCTGTCACATCATTAAAAGTGAGAATACCAGCAGCAGTAGAACCTGATCCAGAATTTGTTGTGACAGATAATGAGATAAATGACTCAATAATAGCTGAGTCGTTTGCGGTAATACTTATACTATCATTACTAAGAATGGTATCTTGGCCAGTAACAGCATTAGTTGTGCCTACAATATCGCGGATATAAGCCTCGGTAGAGCTACCTACTTTATTACCTGATACAAGCAAGCCCACATTGTTACCAAACGATAGTGGCGAACTATTATCCGATTGATATGTGTAATCCGATTGAATGCTTGATGTGTTATCAGCACTAAGCGTTAAAGTC
>ENA-OSET01000414-OSET01000414.1-sediment-metagenome-genome-assembly--contig:-NODE-414-length-48034-cov-9.118836_pt1 | contig 48034 bp, 42 predicted proteins | sample MGYA00237882_ERZ534229 | MGnify/ENA primary metagenome ERZ534229 (study PRJEB26408, sample SAMN06266212) | sediment metagenome | isolation source: Hudson Canyon methane seep mesocosm | place: USA:Hudson...
CGGACAAGGAAGTAAACAAGGATGGCCGGTTACCTAGGGAATGGTAAGGGAAGCATCAAACTGACAAGGCGCTGCATGGATTGCAGCGCCTTTTTTCGTTTAGGTTTGGACTATTTAAAATAGTAAATATTTTTATCCTGATATACTAGTAGACTGCTCCGATCTTAGAGTCAGTGACTCTTATACTCCCCCTATTATCATTGTTGAAGTTTTACCCAAATCAACTCGGCGCACAGGCCAAACAATTAAACGCACTGCATACCTTTAAATACCCACTCTTTTAGAATATGCCCTAATCAAACAAGATATTGCTGATATTGCTGATATTGCTGATATTGAAGTGGTACGAAAAAGCGAGGGCTGGCAATCAAAGCATTATTTTCTTGGAGATAAGGTCTCCTTTGATTCAGAGGCTCTAACACTCAGCGCCGAAGAAATTTATGATCGAGTTGACAATGAAGATATGGCTGACTGGTTAGAAAAGAAGGCTCTAGACGAAAGCTAGGGAGCCTGACCCCAAACTTTTATAGTGAGTGAGATAACTTTCAGGTATCACCGATCCCTTTAATTTTTAGATAGCAACTAAACGGTGACGGAGTGGGTTATTTTTCGTTTAATGTTTAATTAGTTAAAATATATACCCTCAGTCCCCTATACTTCGCATCAAGAATACCTCAAGAGCCTCACGTGATATAATTGATAGACATTACCTCTATAGCGCGACCTTAACAAGCTCACCCTTATTTCAGCTTAGAAATCACTCCAATAATCCTCTCAGCGGTATTCCCATCGCCATAGAAGTCACCTTGAATCCCATCCCAATTATCAGAATTTATTGCATCCACAATTTTCTCTTCGCTTGCACCAACCAATCTGTTAACACCAGCACGAACCAACTCAACCCATTCGGTTTCGTCTCTCATAGTGACACAAGGTTTTTTGTGGAAAAAAGCCTCTTTTTGTACCCCTCCCGAATCGGTAGCAACTAAGTGACAATGACTTTCTAGCCACACCATTTCTAAATAGCCCACCGGATCGACGATATGAATATTACCTAGTTCTAATTTAAGTTCGGCGAGGCAAGCTTTCGTTCTTGGGTGCAGTGGTAAAATGACAGGAAGATTTGAACGCTGTAAACCCTTAAAAATCGAAGCTAATCGATCGGTATCTTCTGTATTCTCAGCACGATGAATCGTACAGAGAACAAACTCACCTTGCACTACACTTAAGCCTTCAAACCATACTGGCTTGCGTGCTTTATCTTTGTAGAATATAACTGCATCGTACATCACATCACCGACAACATGAATCTTGCTATCGCTTACCCCTTCTTTAAGCAAGTTATTAAGTGATACCTCAGTCGGAGCAAACAAGTTTTCAGATATATGATCTGTAAGGACACGATTTATTTCTTCAGGCATTTTGCGGTTATATGAACGTAAACCTGCCTCAATATGAACCACTGGAATATGCAGTTTTGATGCAGCCAAAGCCCCTGCAAGAGTTGAATTAGTATCACCGTATACTAAGACAACATCAGGCTTCTCCTTCTTCAAAACCTGTTCAATTTTTTCCAATTGCTGGCCTGTCATCGCGCCGTGGCTTCCACCGCCAATTCCTAAGTTATAGTCAGGCTTAGGAATCTGCATTTCATCAAAAAACACATCACTCATATTGGCATCATAATGCTGCCCTGTATGGCAGATAATTTCCTGGATTGATGTTTGCCCCATATTTTCAGTATTGAATTGTTTGATAGCCCGGCTGACGACAGCCGCTTTTACAAACTGAGGCCTGGCTCCAACTACGGTTAACAATTTCATTTAGTATCCTTTGGGTCGATCTATATGAGTTATAATTTCAGCCAATGAAACTCCAATCTATACAGCAAGATCTGGCCGCTGCGGCGCTTTCATTAAATACCAGGAAGGTGGACTCTGTTGAAACAACTGGGCTTGTTTAAAATCCAATTTGTTCCAGTGAAGCTCGCTTACACATTCAAAGCCTTGATTTTTCCAAGCCTCTTTGTCAATTTTTTCTCCCTGAGTGAAAGCAATCACATAACCAGCATCCCACTCTTTGAGTTTAATTACCACATCATCAACTGAGCGCCCCCACCAATCCGATGCCCCTTCATAGTTGGCACTATAAATCGCCCACCAATCCGGAAATAAACAAATTCGTCGCACATCGGCGACATATAACGCAGCTTCTAATATTGAACGCTGCCCTAGAAATATATTTTCATATTTATCATCAGGATCATCAAAAGCAAACAGCACTCTGGACTCTTCACCTATAGTTTCCATAAATTGATTAAGCTGATCGGTAACAGGCTGAATATCATACGGGGCAGCTTTAGGCACAACATCAAAAACACCTGGCATAGCAGGATAACCTTGTAACAGAGGCAAGGGACTAACAACCAACCAATAGGATATAAGTAACCATAAATTTTGTTCCATTAAAACAAGACAGGTGATCACACTAAACGCAAACATTAACACCGTCTGGGGGTCAGCAAACCGTATAAATGCAGCATTAACGAGGTATATAAAAATTACCGAAAAAACAAAACTGGGGAATACACCACTCACCAGATAAAAAACAAGTGCAAACTGCGTGAACAGTAATATCTGATAAATATTAATAATTCCCAGACGTCGAGATGAATCCCTCTTGTATCTGGCAGTTTTCTGATTAGCACCGAGCAACTTCACTATATTATGAAGAGCTCCTGAATTATTGTCAGCCGTAATCAATGGAAGAAAGTGGCTTAATAATTTAATTGCTGCAGGGATTGGTACAAGTAATGCCATAGGCTCAAGGCTGTCGAGGAAAAACACAAAACAAATATAGCCCGCAAGTACCACAGCAGTAAAACTACCTAAACTGACAATGAACCACGCAATCGTTGCCAGTAACCAATACTCATTGAAAAGTGCAAATAAACCTATAGGAAATGCAGCGAAGCCCATGGCGTTATAATTTTGAACTGAAAATGTATTCCAGTAAAAACTGGTACTAATAAGCGCCAAAACTAATACGGTGACTAACCACGTGGTATCAACACTTTCGAGCCATATAAAATGACTCATCCACCAAGTCAACATTGACAGAATAATGGTAACCGCACCAGCACCGCAATAGGAAAACAACGAAATTAAGGTATATTGAAACCAACGTGAATTATCAAAACCGTCAGAGCCTACATATTGACTGGTTCCCTTTCGCCCTTCTCGATGGAAGCCTAAAGCAGGAATCCAATAAAAAAAGTTGTTCACTGCCATATGAGGGTTAAAATGGGAATATTGCTTCCATCGACCTAACAACAAAACTCGGGATGCATATAGTGCTTGTACCAAACGGATAGATGTAGTTACCAAAACACTAAAGGGATAGATGAACACCCTCAACAATCCAAACCAACCAAACTTATCAATAAACTTATTAAAATTTTTCACTTTAAACCAGTCCATGCGATTTATGCTTTTATGCTTTCTTATTTTTCCGCTGCGTTAATATGTTTAAGATTTGACTCTTACTTCCAACACTCAATAATAAAAAGATAACGATCACAGCCGACAGCCCTAACGCTATTGATCTATCCATAAGATTTTCATAGCTCAGCACTAAGCAAGTGGTGGCGATAAGGCCGACAATACTTTGTGTAAAAAGCACAATGTAGTTGAGCCCAACCCGCCAAAATTTTTCACTAATATAAATAGCTATCACGTTCCACAAAAAAAACGATAGTATCGTCGCATATGCGGCACCGTAAAGACCATAGTCCGGTACGAGATAGTAGTCCAAAACAATGTTAATCACTGCCGCTAACACCATAGTAATGGCGGAAACAGCAGTTTTTTCTGCCTTCCAGAGCCCAGCGCTACCGATCAAGAAAAAACCATAAAAAACACTTTGCCACGCCAATATGCCAACAATGGGGTACGCATCATGATAAGCCGGCGCCGTAAACCACTCAATTATTAGCGGCGATAACATGGTTAGTATCACTGCCCCTGCCGCCATTAGCCCCATATAGAAGCGAGATACAAACCTAAAGACCATTGGTCCGTCATCACTTTGCATTGAGTCCATAGCAATAGGCCACCAAGCCTTTCTGAACGTTTCAATAACAAACCCCAGCAGAATAGCAAATTTAGCCCCTATGGCATATAAACCAAGCGAGGTTTCACCGTGATAACTCACGATAAACCAACGGTCAGCTGAACTCATTACATACATGGCCAAACTAGCAGGAAGCAAAGGAATTCCAAACTTTAACAACCTAGGCCACCATGCAGAATGGAACTTCGAAAAATTAAGGTATTTACGAATGCGGTACCACCCTAAAATAGCTGAGATGGAGGCGCCCACTACCATGCCAATAAAAAAACCTAGAATCCCTTGCTCTAGCCAGACAACTAAAGTGATGGCAACTGCCGCAGACACTAATGAATTACCAAGTGTAATAATTATAAAACCTATAGGTTTGTATAATAGGCGATAGACATCCGCACTTTGCATCATAACCTGCGTGAAAAGCGCACCAGAAAACGCTATGGCAAAATGAACCCAATCTAATTGACCATTGAAGAACCAAGAATTAATCAGTGGAGAAAGCAGCATTGATATAATGACGATGCCCGAACCAAAAGTTAGCCGCCACTGTAAAATTGAAGAAATAAGAACACTCTGAGCTTCCACACCTTTCTTTTTTTGCTCAAAGAAAAAGAACGATTGCGCTGAATCCATACCCATCATCAAAAAGGCACTCAAGAAACCATTGACCACAACTAACATCTCAATAGTTCCATACTCAGCAGGCGTAAACACTCGGGTATAGATCGGTAATAGAAGAAAGCCTATCCCCTTTGCGAATATTGCTCCAACACCATAGATGACAGAATCGCTGAGTAATTGCTTATATCTACTCATACATACAGAATCCGACAGGAAACTTGACCATAATTAATAACAACTCATGTTGAGTAATATTTAGTAAAAGTGGTGTGTAAAAATCTAGTTAGCCACACGAAAAAAAGTAAGTTAAAAGACTGAGGTTTGGAGATCAATTACCGCTATAAGCTATCAAAATCTTTAACATAATCGAATCTCTTTTCACTTTCGCCTAGAGGTACTTCTTTATTTACTATCAAGACTCGCGCATAAGCAATCATGTCATAACACTTAGTATTAATAATATTTTCGCCCTCTAAGATACTACTTACTCTACCGCAACCGATGAGAGGCTTATTGGTCAACTTTTGAATTGCCTCACCTAATGAACAATTGGCGCGAAAAGCTACTTCACCTAACATTAGCTCAGAAGAATGAAACACATCTACTCCATTTTTTTCAAGAACAGGAATTAACTGATCCAAATCAACATCACTCATTCTCAAATAACTGTTGTCGATCATGTGCGTAGATAATCGATAGCATAATTTCATATGCGCAGATATTGCTTTGTTACAGCGAGCTACAAGCTCTGTTGCAAATAGAAAACCTTTAGAAAGGCCGTATTCGTCATCTCTTTTATTTGCGAACTTACTACAAAACTCATGTACTAAATACCCATGAGCGCCATGAATCTCAACACCATCAAACCCAGCTTCAACGGCCAAACGGCACGAAAGCTCAAAATCATTAAGCACTCTTTCTATATCATCCAATTCCATTTTTTTGGGTTCTACAAAAGGGGTTTTAGCTTGAAAATGCACAATTTTTTTATCTTCCTCTGGCCGCCAAAAAGAAGGCTCTCCTTCTGGCCGAATCGCAGAAGGTGCTATCGGCGCATTCTCACTAATTTCTGGAACAGTTAACCTTCCTGCGTGAAATATCTGAACCCATACTTTTGCTCCAAAAGCATGTATTTTGTCAACAATTAACTTCCAGGCTTGCGCATGCTCTTTACTATTTAACTGACATCCATTGAGGTAACCACGCGCCTCGGTGTTATTTACAGCACAACTTTCAATAATGATAAGCCCAACACCGGCTTTGGCTCTCTCTATGTAATAATCACCAAGTTCCTTGCTTGGGCCCCCCTCATGATCACATTTACATCGTGTCATTGGCGCCATTACCATGCGATTCTTTAAACCTAATTTGTCATAAGGTTGCATCAGCTTTAGTTTTTCATTTGGCATACCTTACGACTCTCCTCTAAGCTTTACTGTAAATTCGATAAGACTGACTTCCTCATCATCCTGATTAACGACTGTTATAGTAATAATTACAATAGATAGAGACTTTCTAAGTTTGGATACAACCCCGTTAAAAGTCAGCTCATCTCCAGGGTATGTAGGTTTGAAATATTTGGATTCTTGCGATAGAACAATCGATCTTAAACCGGGAAGCTCCATTCCTATTAAGCGAGAAGAAAGCGATGTTATAAGAGCCCCATGAGCTAGAACATCCTTAAAGCCGCTTCGTATTGCATAAGCATGGTCCATATGCAAAGGGTGAAAATCACCCGTAAGCTTAGCAAATGACTCAATTTGTTCTACTGTGAGTTTCACAGTGAAAGATCTAGATAAACCAGGTTTTAAATCATCTATATTAAGATTGCTAGTGAGCATGAAACACTTCAGTCGTTAGTTATAGAAAGTTTCTAATGGTTTTCTTCATATTCTTCGAATATAAATCACAGATTTGACCACTGACAGTGGTGTTATCAGGAATATCTATAAAAACAGATGTTCCTGCTGCAACAATACAGTTCTCGCCTATTGACACACCAGGATTCAGGTAACAATTACTGCCTACGATGCTATTTTTGCCAATTTTTATTGGTTTTTTCACAAATGATCTCGATTGATAATTGGTTCCAAGCGTAGAAAATTTGTGATCGTTCGTTATCATAACGACACGAGGTCCAATTGCGACATTATCACCAATTTCTATTCCTCCAAACGCAGCCAAGTGAACATCCCTGTTTATAAAAACATTGTTGCCCACGGTGAGGTTGGATGAACTTCGTATAAAGACATTCTTTTCTACCACAACACTTTTTCCACACTTTTTAGTGAAACATTTCAGGTATATTTTTCTTAAAAACATACCTTCCAGCCCGGGCAGGTGTTTTAAAATCGACCAGATATATTCATCAAAAATAGTACTAATTAACTCTTTTAACGAGTAGTTAGACAATATGTATTTAACCAATTTTATTATCCAAATATTTAACGATGGAGCCCAATGAGTTTAGTTTAGGAAGCATTTCATCTTCTACTTCGATATTGAAACTATCCTCAATCATTACAACGATTCTCATATGAGCCAATGAATCCCACTCAGGCATTGTCTCAGAAGAGCTATCGTCATTAATGTCCACTTTTAAAACTTTGGTTAATAATTCAACCACCTTATTTCTCATATTTAATTCCTATCTTTTCTGTCGATTTTGGAGTGTATTCTGCTAAATTTAAATAGTATTCTCGAACGTTTTCAGTCTCTTTATCACAGATAAACCCAAACCGGTCATATAGATCTTGTACTTGAGAGTTTTTTAACGTTTTAACATACTTTGCCCGAATTTGTTCAAATCCAGTTTGTTTTAAATCATTGATTACTGCATCCAAAAAAGCGTATTCGAGATTGCGACCAATTACTCTGCAACTCATAAGAAAGGTATCAAGAACGGCAACTTTATTTTCTAAGTCATTTACGATCACTAAGATCGTTTTTCCACTATCACCAAACTTATCCTGAACTGACCCCGAAAAAACATTCACGTTATTACTTTCAACAAGTGCTGTAATTTCGTCTTCACTATATCTTTTAGTGGTTAAATTAAATTGATTTGTTTTATTCGTCATTTGTGCTATTCGCGCAACACTGTCCAGGTCATTATTCTTAATATGAATTTCTAACTGAAGAGAGTTAATATACTCTTCTTTACTATCAAACTCAGCTTTCACATTCGTTCTTTGTTTCTCAGAGTTATAATATATCGCCCTACTTATATCTTCTTCTGTAATACTAGAAAGATTGAATAGTGGCAAAACTTGATTACGGAAGAAATTCGGATAACTAAAAATACTTTCTGGAACCTGAAGACTGGTGACTTCAGGTCTTCTTGATAGCATATTCGATATTTCAAATGAAGAGTCATCTAAAAAAACAAAGCTATCTAAGCCAATATTTAACGCCTTGGCAATCTCTTCAATATTTTTTGTTTTATCTTCCCAGTTGATTTTCACACAGCTAAATGAATCCATCGTAAGCGGTAATGCTTCTTGAGCAAAGGCTTCAGCTGCATCTTCAAAATTATTTTTTGAACACACCGCTAACAATACGCCAAGCGCAGACAGCGACTTAATGAGTTTCTGAACCTCATTAAAACATTTCCCCTTAGGACTACTGTCATCAAATTTAATCCCCTTGGCACCATCTTCTCCAACAACGCCCCCCCAGAGAGTGTTATCACAATCCAGAACAAGTACTTTTTTAACACCAATTATTTGACGCTTAATTTCTGTCGCAACTAGTTTAGCCAAATACTGTAAAAAATCATGTTTATACGGGGCGGTAAAGCGATAAAAACCTGACCAATTTAAGCTATTCACCAGACCAAAGTCAGCCAGGGCTTGATCGAAATTCAAGACAGAGTTTGTCAGTCCACCTATTGCACTATTGTATCGATGACACATCTCTTCAACATTATGATGTGCATGACTTAAACACAAAGCTGTTCCCGCCAGATTAGTAGAAATTATCTTTGGCGCGTTAACTCTTTGTAAGCTCTGCTTAAGCCTAGAGACCCTTGATTCAAAATGACTAGCTAATGAGGCTGAGTAATCTTTGTCAGTAAATCGAGCGGCGTAATCCACCGTTAAATTCAGAATATCGTTGTGTATAAATACAAAGTCCGTAGTCGCAACTTCAGCATCCATCCACACATTATCAAAGTTGGCTATCTTTACTTTAACATTAAAGGATTCTAGCTCATTTTCAAGAAATTCATCGAATGGGTGAAGTGTTACATTCGAACATACTAATACTGAAACTTGTTGATCAGCATTGTTAACGGGCATTCGAGAAGTACTCATTTAACAACTACCTTCTTCGCAAGAATCAGCTCATTTGATGAAGCGATATGCCCAATATTTAATTGATGATGTACCGTCTCAATATTTTCAACGGCCATTCCCTCATTTCCAAGCATATCAACAATTTGTCCGGCGCTGAAATTATATAAATGGTCAAACTGAGGCATATCAACTGCAGTTGTAAGTAACATACTGCCATTATTATCAAGTACCGATATTGTATTTCTAAGCAATTCAAGTGGATTTTCCAGATGTTCCAAAATTTCAACCAATAGCACCATGGAAAAACATTTGCTACCAGGAGAAAAGAACTGTTTTTTCACCTCCCCCGTATATCGATTTAACACGTAGTCACTAAGTTCCATATCATAACCAGTCAAAGAAACTTCATTACCACAGAACTCTTTGATAATTCCAAACTCGACTCCCGGCCCTATACCAACGGCCAAGAGTTCTCCCTCAAATTTTTGGTTTACCAACCAACGGGCTATCTTAAAACGATGTTTTTCTAGTAGAAACGATAAAATCAAAACGACATCATATTCTGTACGACTTAATTCAAAGTTATCAAACGGGATTTGGTAGGGGTAACTGCCGGTTTGCTCGAATGCTTTTAAATCATTAATATAACGTTGTGCAAATTTATCTTTAATCTTCAGCACATCATCAATACTTAAGTCATTAAAACGACAGTATGATTCAAGGTAACCATTAATATACTTATATAATTTAACGTCTTCTTCTTTCAAAGATCGTCTCATTCTGGAAAACTGAAATTTACATGTCTCATCAAGGCGACTAATTTCTTCTATCAACACTTAATAAACCTTATACATCCAATATTTTTTGATTGAGCGATCTTATGCTAATGATTTTTCAACAACACCATTAAACTCCAATTTTTTATGGAGCGGGAAATTTATACAATGCTCTGCATAAAAATTACTGAACGGCGTATCCGTTGTTCTATATTTTTTGTATGCAGACATGCTTGGAATAGAATATTCAATCAGTATCCCCATCTGGATACTTTTCTCTCCATAATACTCTACCCACCCAACTCTATCTTCAACAACTCCAACTAGATGGCTATATGTAGCGCCATCCATGTCGTCAATAAAGCTGACATCCTCATTCTCTTTAAAACTATCAATAATTGCTCGCGCCCAAGTTGTTCTGTCTTCAATAATTTGTTCATATGATTTTAACTGCGCTAACCCTATACGTGCTTCAATAGGTACTGGTAATTGATCCCAGTCTCCAGGAAAATCAATAACCCCATCTTCATAATATTTAACAAATTTATCCAAAAGTCCTTTTCGCTCCAACCAGTTTACCAGCGTGTAAACGATCGGCGTAAAAGCAACATTGACAGCAATAAAGTAGAGTACCCGTTTTAAGGATTTAACAACTCTTTTATTTATACATTCTTTTTCGCGCCAACTCAGTAACTTAAGATAGGTATCACGACTGTTAGTTGTAACAATTCCACCAAACACAGAGTTAATAATTTTGCTAACATTAGAACCAAAAATAGCGGCATCACCGGCCTCAGTAACCAAGCGTCCATTCCACGTTGCACCATAGCTATGAGCGCAATCCTGAACAACGTAAACCTTATGCCTATATTGTTCAGATGCTTTGTCAGCAATAGCCTGAACAGCATCGATATCCATCGGATACCCAAACAGGTGTGTGGCAACTATAACCCTGGTATTTTCTGTTATAGCGGCCTCTACACCCTGAATTGACATATTAAAGCTGCCTTCTTCACAATCAACAAAGACCGGCTTGTTACCAGATAGAACAACAGCATTTGGGACAACAACACAAGTATATGCGGGGCATATAATTTCGGTATTATCTAATCCCCATACTTTCATGAGTGCATAAAGTCCTGTACGGCCATGCGAAAACATAATCCCATGCTCACACCCGAACTTATCCGCAAAGACTTGCTCATATTTCTCAATTGACCGACGCTGGAAAACATTTATAGCCGCTAACCATTCCCGAAATCCATATCTCGGTTTTAACCTGGGTACTAAGAATTTCATTGTTTACTCTGTGTCTTGCTTCTGCCAATAACCTTTACTGGCCATATGTATCGAAACAAATTGATTGACCCCTTTTTGTAGTTCAATTGACTCATTGACTACTTTATAGGTATCTTCAATATGCAAATCGGTACCAAGCGTAATATTGCGTATATTCTGTCCTACTTTTTTTCCATTTCTGGTAATAAGTATCTTAACCAATACTTTTTTGATAAATTCCCTAAGCCAATAATGCCTCATTACAGTGATGTTCAAAACTCTTAGAACAATCATTTGCCATGGTCTAAAAAGCCTTTTTGGTACAGGTCTTATTTGAGATGTAACGGACACAACGCCGTTCGCTATAGTGTATTCATTGTCATGGCAATAGTTCTGTGTAGTAAACCCATGTTTTTTGTCGTCAAGAAAGAATTTACCTGTATCTAAATTGTCTAATTTTCCTTGATTGAAATGATATAAAACTCCCCCCTTATGAAGGCTTACGATTGTGTAATTGCTAGACCTTCGATCTATCAACAAACCAGCATCTTTAAAATGAATCTGAAACTCATCCTTACTTAAGCAAGGAAGCGACGTATCATTCGGAATATTTGATTTTCTATTGCAAAGTTCCGCCGCCCAACAGTAGCAATTAAACATAGGAGCAAGATTGGGTTCATCAATTGAGTCTAGGCCTACTACGAGATTTTGCTCTACACTTTCCCGCATAAAAACAGTCAATTGTGAAACTAAGTTACAATCTAGTGCCAAATATTCAAACCCGGCTGGGTAGTAAAATCGAGTATTTCGACTTCCGTATAGTCCTCCATACGAACCATCTGGGTGAACAAAGTATTGTAGAAACTCCATTGACTGAATTAAAGAGGTTTTAAGCCTGTCATCTCGAGTTGTTTCAAGGGCATCAGAAAGATAGTAACAACACAAAGACTGGTACCCAGGGTCTGCTCCATCATATTCCAAATACCAACCTTCATGGGACTGATTTGATATTATCCTATCAAGTATCACTTGTGCCCTTTCAGAAGTTCCTTCTCCTGTAATTTTTTCCCACTTAAACAAAGCAGCGACAGCGGTTGCTAAGTGATTTGATATAAATGCGTGATGCTCATCAGCAACCAGTAAATAACTTACCATTGGGCGCACAATATCTGTATACCGCACAATCGTCGAAGGCTCTAATCTATTTACCAACAGATCGATGCAAGAAATCAAATCGAATGCAACTAATGCAGTCACACAATATGACCCTTCATATGGGAAAGCTTCTTCCAAACTTCCATCTTGTCTTGTGAGCATTTTCGCGCCAATAAACATGGCATCTATTCTTTCAATTATCGCAGACTCACTAACCCACTTTGGCAAAAGGTTGGCCTCTAAGAGCCGTGCAAAACCATGGGCAATTCCTTGAAAAGATCCATTCCCAAAATCAATTAACCCCCATGACCAATAGAATCGGTCTCCATACCCATAACTGCTAGATGACCTATCCGTATCGAACAGCGCAAATATTCGAGGCAGGTTTCTCTCAATTGACTCCATATACGGGTTTGCGGTATTCACCATTTTTTTGTCATTTATCACTAATTGGAAACTCTATTCATTTTTTGTTTTCGTAGACAAATGAGAACACCAGATTAATATCCATAAGTGGAATGGCAAAAGGGCGATAGTTTTTTTCAACCACCTTAAAATGTGCCCCCAATACCGACTTTATATGATCAACAAAATTTGGATGCTCCCAGCAAATAACTTTATCAAAATTAAAATCGAAGTTTACTTTACAATATCTACGAGTTGTTAAAAATCGCCCCAGACCCCATGCCACACCACCTTCACATGGAACAGCCCCTACTAGGAGCCCTCCTGGTTTCAGAACCCTTTTGATTTCCTGTACATAATTATCTAAATCTGTGACATGCTCAAGCTGATTAAAGGTAAGTATTATATCCAACGAGCTATCATCAATATTAATCGTATTACCATCACTTGCAACTGTTTCTACATCACCATAACCTTGTTCAACTAGTATTTTTTTTGACTTCTCTAAAAAAACAGAGTCAATATCAACTAACATATATTTAACTGGCTTACTCAAGTGATACTGCGTGTGTTCAATTACTTCTGGCCCTAATTCAGCAATCGTTTTGCCCTTAAAATCTATTGACGATGTAACTTTATAGCCTAGATGGTTAACCCAAACACCCAATGTGCCCTTTTGAGTTTCAGAATAGAACTTATGGCAAACCGATAACCATTTTACAAAATCGATATCCTTTACATCCCTAACTAAACCATACTGTCTTCTATCCCCCCATAATCGTTTAAAAATGAAGTACGGTGAATATTTATAAATCATGCTTAAACCCCTCCTTTATTTAGTGGCCTACACAATCGTTTAATTAAAGCATCAAAGCCTGAACCCCACCCGTAATCACGCCCTAAAGTATGAGGGTGCCATATAATACTCGCCTTCCCCCCTACAAACTCTAGCTCATCAATCCATTTAGATAGTTCTTTTTCACGACCATCATCATCTAATACTTGGTAATCATATAAATGTGAGTCCATTAAAACCATGGGGATACTTTCTATAGGCAATAGCCTGTTAAAGTCGCCATTCTGTATAGGATTAAAACCTATCGCTGCACCATTTCTAAAACCGGGTCGGTCATTAAAACCCAGTGTCGTATCTTCAAGAAACCCGTTAACACTCTGTGCTTGCCATGTTTTATCGAAACTAAATCTTAGCCAATGCTGGCGGCATGTAGTAATTGATTGATTTAATGATTTTCTAACAACTTCCGATTCAGAAGAGAGTAAATCACCTTCATGCCATGCATCAAAAGACTGATGCAACCCAATTTCAATATCATGCTTTATTAAATTACGCAACTCATCAACCGTATCTCCAGCCGAAATATCATACGCTGGGTCAAAAAGCATTTGCTTAAATGTTCTTTTCCAACCGGTTTTCCCTGCATACACATTAACAATTTGTTTTGTAATTAGTGAATTTTTTTTATTTATTTTCAGCTTATCAAAATTCTGATAATCCTCGCGCCTAAAGAAAAATAGTATCGCTGTAGCTAATTTTACAATTGATGCCTTAACATTACCTTTAAGGATCTCTCTAACGGCATTAAACCCATGAAATATAGTTTGCTTGAAACGAATAGCGAAAGTTTTTTTAATAGCATCAAGATCATGAGTTAAATAAATTTCCGTAGGTAAATTTTCAACTAAGGCATGACATTTAATATTTTTATTCTCACGTTCTAACCAGCACTTTAGAAACATTGCTATACGATTAACCCAAGCGTGCCCCCACATTCTAGAATCCCAGCCTTTCAACTTAAAACTAAAGGAGTGAATAGGCCCATGTTCTTGTTCGTGTTTTCTTTCAGCCAGACAATTAAGATACCAATAAACAACATACCACCAGTTTATTTCTTTCCAATCCTTACTAGTTACCGCAACCTCCGCTGGCACCAAAATACAACCTTCGATGCCAAAACATTGAGCCCACTGAGGAAGCGCGATGGGCTCCAATTTCACCGGAATTATTATTTCGGATGGGATAGTGTTTTTTATTACCAAATTAGCTACAGACTCACTATCATTTGGCCAATATTTAGATAATGCAGAAATACCAAAGGAGACTAATTGCCTTTGGCTTAGTGAGCTAATATTATCGAAACTCATTTAAATATCGCTTGCTTATATAGTGGATGAGAGAATCTTATTTATCTATGAAGGCTTGATGCCATAACTCTAAACTTAAGATACCCCATAATTGCCTAGCTCCTACCCCTGAGAAGCTGGCTATATTTTCCAGTACTTCTTTTTTATAAATCCCTCGATTTAGACTAGCTTTTGAAAGCAAGGTATCTAAAATAAAATCTCGAACTGGCCCTTTCTTCATCCATTCAGTCAACGGAACCGGAAAGCCCATCTTATCTTTCCTATTTATAATCTGTGGAGGTAATTTTTCACGCATCGCCGCATTAAATAAAGCTTTAGTTTTTCCTCCTTGAAATTTCATCTCCGGTGGTACTTGTGCAACCAATTCGACTATTCGAGGGTCAAGTAGTGGTACCCGAGACTCAATTGAAGATGCCATACTGACTCTATCTTCAACATGCAAAAGAGCGGGTAATAGCGTTTTTAAATCAAAATTCGCCATTTTATTTAAATAGGAGCTAGAGTTAATGTTATTAAAAATTTGTTGGAAGTCACTAAATACCGAATTACGATCAAATTGCTCCAACACATCATTACAGACAATCGCAGCCATATCTGGACTTCTATCAACCAACCTAAAATATCTAGAATCCATGGAGCTAAATAAACCTTGCTTCCAAAAGCTGGATAACATTGGCTTATATTGAGCTAGTAATTCCAAATTAGGGATTATTGAAGACAAAGAGATTGAATGTTCACCTTCTTCATTACCACCCATAATAGATTGCTTAAGCCCCTGCTCTAAATATGCGACTAAATACCTAGCATACCCGCCAAAGATTTCATCCCCCCCTTGTCCTCCTAAAATAACCTTTACATGCCTGGACGCCTCTTTGCTAACCATATATTGAGGAAAAACACCAGGCCCTGCCAATGGTTCATCTAAAGAGTAAATTATTTTAGGAATAAGATCTGCAAACTCTTGTGCTGTCGGCACGATTTCTATCATGCTGCCATTAATTTGATCACTAACAACTTTTGCATGATGTGATTCATCATATTCAGGACCTTCTGCGAACTTCCCAGTAAAAACAGGTATACCTGATTTCAATACATCAGAAGCTAAAACAGATATAGCACTAGAGTCTAACCCACCGGATAGATAGGCTCCCAGAGGGACATCACTTCTTACCTGTAATTTTAAGCTATCTGAGAGGATAGCTTGTAATTTCTCAATAAAGAACTCTTCGGTATGCGAATCATCAATCGTATAATCAATTTCCCAGTACTTTACAGATTTCTCTAAATTATTACCTCTACCCTTATGATAATACCCCGGCTCTATTTTTTGCACACCTGAGAATAAGGTTTCTTCACCAAGGCAAAATTGAAAAGTAAAGTAGTGGCCCAAACCTTTATTGTTTACGGCTGGATCCACTCCTGACAATGACATTAACGCCTTAATTTCAGATGAAAAGTACAAGGCATCATTATGTTTTAATAAATAGAGAGGTTTAATACCAAAATGATCTCTGGCAATAATCCATTCACCAGTTAGCGTATCTAAAAAACAGAAAGCAAACATCCCGTTTAACTCAGATATTGCTTTTTCACCTTTAGTTATTAATAGGTTAAGTAATACTTCAGTATCTGAAAACGTTTCAAAGCTCACTCCATCTTGAATTAAAGCTAAACGTAGTTCTATATAGTTGTATATTTCCCCATTAAACACTAAAACATACCTTTCATCATGTGAATACATAGGCTGATGCCCGTGCTCTATATCAATGACCGATAAACGGGTATGTCCCATAACGCCATAGTCGCATTCCGAAATACCAGAGTCATCCGGCCCTCTATGCGTAAGGGTATTCATCATAGTTTTCACCTCAAAACTATGATGATCTTGTTTATTCTTTTTTAAAGGATTTAATACCCCTGCTATTCCACACATATTGTTATTTATTTAACTCTTTATATTTGGCTTTGTAACCTCTTCTCCAACCCCCCCAAGGCCAATGATATAGAATTGTCATAACTAGATAACCCAATGTAGTAAGACTACTCACCATTTTACTCTCTGTGACTTTCTGATCATACCTAAGCATAAATGGGACTTCACCGAACCTAGCACCTATAATCTTCAACTTAACTAGCTTCTCTAACGTACAGGTAAACCCAAGGCCTTTTAGCTGTATAAAGTCATTTCCATAGAAAGAAATTGCTGTTTGAATAATGCTAGCCCTATATGCCCTGAAACCACATGAATATTCTTTAAGCCCAGGAATAGGAAAAAATATTTTCATAAATAGGTTCGCAGCACGGCTAATAAGAGCTCGATACCCCGAAACGCCATGTTGCCCACCGCCGGGCTCAAAACGTGACGCAATAACAACATCATAATTCTGTCTGATTTTATCGACCATTAGGGGAATAAACTCAGGCTCATGAGTATCATCACAATCGAGTCTAATGATTATGTCATCCGCATGAGTTAATAAGGCGGCCTTCTCAAATAAATCCCTAGAGGTTTCACCTAACCCCCTGTTAATTCTATGAACTATTATTTCCAAAGGCATCGTTTTCTGATATTCATTCAAAAACTCAAGTGTTCGGTCTGAGCTGCCGTCATCACAAATCAGCAACGAAAATTCTTCCTTAGAGGTTTTAATTAACTGAGAAATCTTTGGCATTAATAAATGCAAAGACATTTCCTCGTTATACGCAGGTAACATTATCAAAATCATTTGTATTGCTCCTTTTTAAACGCCAATTCATTAACAACTTTAAATATATTACCGTCAGTCAAATAAGGGTGCATAGGTAAACTAAATACCTGCTGTGAGAGCTTTTCCGCAATAGGAAAATCACCGCATTGGTAACCTAAATTTGCAAATGCCGTTTGCTGATGCATACAAGTTCCATAGTAAACAACAGCAGGTATACCTTGCTCTTTATAACGCACCATAATTACATCACGATTATCATCAACTAAAGTATATTGAGCCCAAGAACTTACATAGCCTTCGGGTACTTGAGGCGTTTTAAATTTGGAGGATAATTCTTGTTCATATTTATCTGCAGATTTATTTCGGTTAATTAACTCAACAGGAAATTCAGTCAGTTTTTCTAACAAAATCGCAGCTTGGATGGTATCTAAACGGCTATTCATGCCTATGCGCACATTGTCGTATTTATCCAGACCTTTTCCGTGGACTCTTAAAGAACGCAATAACTCTGCATACTCATCACTATTGGTAAACACTGCACCGCCATCACCATAACAACCTAATGGTTTAGCCGGGAAAAAGCTGACTGTAGCTATATCACCGAAGCTACCCGCTATCCTTGCTTTACCCTTATCATCCGTAATCGAACCGCCAAATCCCTGAGCGGCATCTTCGATTAATTTTAAATTATATTTTTCGGCTATTTTTTCAATTTCAGGATAGTTTGCAGGTAAGCCAAACAAATCAACAGCAATAATCGCTTTGGGTATTAGCTCACCTTCTGCAATTATTTTTAAAATTTGTTTTTCAAGATCTTGCGGGCAAATATTAAAAGTTTTTTCATCCGAATCAACAAAGACAGGAACTGCATTGGCATAAGCAATAGTTTCTGCGGTCGCAAAGAAAGTAAAGGTAGGACAAAAGACAGCATCACCTTTCTTAATATCTAGCACCATCATAGATAATGTAAGAGCATCTGTACCATTTGCACAGGTAACAACATGCTTTACACCAACATACTCTGCTAACTTTTGCTCAAGCTCTTGGACTTCAGGTCCCATAATGTATTTACCATGATCAAGAACCTGCTGAATTCGTTTATCAATTCGAGACTTCAAATATTGGTATTGCGCCTGTAAATCTATAAATTGCATTAGCTCTACTCTGACACTTTCATTAAGTTACCATCTTTCAATTCATAAGCGGCACCAGTATGTTCGCACAAAATTGAAGAAGTCCCCTGTAATGGTAAATCCAGCTGCTCACCAAACTCACTCATCCAGCCAATTTGCTTTGCTGGCACGCCAACCATTAAAGCATAAGGTTTCACATCTTTATTGATAACAGCACCAGCCCCAACAAAGGCGTATTTACCAATAGTGACACCACATATTACAGTGCAATTTGCGCCTAATGTTGCCCCCTTCTTAATAGTGGTGTCTCGATATTCATTCTTTCGTTCGACCAATGAACGAGGATTATACACATTGGTAAATACCATGCTTGGGCCACAAAAAACTCCCTCCTCTAAATAAACATTGTCATAAACTGATACATTATTCTGAATTTTACAGTGATCTCCAATGGTTACTTTATTACCGACGAAAACATTTTGACCCAGTGACACACCTTTACCTATTATGGCTCCTGCACATACATGTACAAAGTGCCAGACGCGTGATCTTTCTCCGATAGTCGCACCATCATCAACTATGGCACTTTCATGCACGTAATACTCGTTCATTAACTAATCACTTTACTAACAAAAGGGTGAACATCAGACTTGTTTATTACAACATCTTGATTACGAATTTCACTAACAATCTCAATACTATTGCGAGCCTCTTCTAACCTAAACCCCTTGCCTTCAAGAATGTGCTGATAACTTGCAGTATGTAAATCAGTAAAGCCACCTGAAAACTCAATCTCTTTACCATCAACGGTAATAGAACGATAAGTTCGCTGCCCTGAGGCTTTAACATCCTCTGGTATATAGTCATAATTAACAGATAGAAACCAGCGTACTTTAGCGTGCTTAAACTCTAGATAACCTGCATTTACGTCTTTTTTCTTCACATGCGCTTCGTTTTTCTTGATATCACCAAACACCCAACCAAGCATGTCATAAAAATGTACGCCTATATTAGTTGCTATACCGCCTGATTTATTGTCATTGCCCTTCCATGACGTAAAATACCAATTCCCACGACTGGTTAAATAAGTTAAATCAACATCAAAAACTTTGTTTGGATTTTTTGCAATCTCAGCTGCAACATATTCTTTCAATTCAATAATACTTGGATGTAAACGAAGCTGTAAAATATTGTAAACCTGCTTGCCGGTCTCTTCTTGCACGACCTTTAAAGCATCAATATTGTGAGGATTTAACACAAGAGGCTTTTCACAAATTGCGTGTGCCCCTTGACGCAAAGCAAAACGAATATGCGAGTCATGCAAGTAGTTTGGCGATGCAATACTTACGTAATCAATATGCGTGCCTTGACGTTTCAATAGATCCAGATGTCGGTCAAAGCGCTCATATTCTACAAAGAAATCAGCATTTGGAAAGTGGCTATCGATGACACCTACCGAATCATTTTTATCTAAAGCGGCCACCAGGTTATTGCCTGTTTCTTTAATCGCTTTCATATGACGCGGCGCAATGTAACCAGCAGCACCAATAAGGGCAAAATTTTTCATTTTATTATTCCCTAACATTTAAGCATCACTAGTTTCTAGTGACTGGCTATAGAGGTTTTTGTTGAATTCTTAATACTGAAATCAAAGTCTAATATCGGTTTCTTCTGCTGAAAAAAGATATTTCAGATCATAAAATACATGCTAATTTTTACCTAGAAGTCGAATATTACTAGCCCTCCATTTCTTTAAATTCATTGCGGGCAACGGCTAGGATAATCGCATCATAATACTTGAATTAATCAAAGTGTGTGTTTATCCATGCATATAGCTCACCTAGTAACTTTGATTTATCAATGTAATCACTTGCTAATAAAGCAACTGTAGCTCTAGGTGCATGTTCTATTTCAGCGACATAATCTAGAATGTCATCAATGTTAGCTTCACCCTTTCGATAATAGCTAAAGGTCTGAGGAAATACATCTTCATGACCTGAATATACAGGTAAACCTAACATTAAGTATTCACGAACTTTTAACGTTGCAGCTTGTGTCATGCCTTTTCTATCCAGGGCAAAGGATGATAAGCCTAGACAACATTTTTGAGCAATTTCAATAATTTCATTTTGTGATTTTCGACCATGAACAATAAATCGACTATCAGTTTCCAATGCTGCCTTGTCAGAAGCATTTAACTCACCAACGACATGTACAATCAACACTCCTTCAGAGCTTTTGGCAGCTCTAATGAGTCTGTCTAGCCCTTGCCAAGGAGCAAAGTAGCTAGCTACGAAAAGAAGCTCCGGAACCCTACCTCGCTGATCTGTAATAACGTTACTCTGGTAACCAATTCCATTTGGGTATACATATACGTCTATATCTTTTCTATATGGAATTACTTCCAATTGCGCGTCACATATTTCTTGAGTTACGCCAATAATAGCAGCTGCTTTTTTTCTAATTATTCTCCCAAAAAGACGCTCAAATAAGACCTGAATTTTATTTACTAACCGATTACCCAGACGTATCTCGTCCATCTCAATTGTATGGTGAACGGTCATATATGGCGTTTTCATCAGTAAACAAGTAAAAAACAAAAATATATCACCGGGGCTGTAACGAATTAAAATAAAGTCATACTTTTTCTGATTTCTTAATAACCATAAATATGCATATACCCTAAGAGAAATATAATTCACTAATTTTCTAAAAGGGCCTTTTCTTAAAAGACGAGGCTGATACATAATATCAGATTCAGGAATATCCTCTGAAAAAGCTGTTACATGCCAGCTATTATCAGGCAAAATACTCTCCGCGGCTTTACTCTCAGCTAATAGTTGAGTTTTTATACCTAGATTAAATTTCTTAAAGACACAAAAATGAAGAACTTTCAAAAGCCACTCCTCATAGGCTAAAATTTAGTATTTGAAGCAAAAAATCAGCTACCTAGCTTAGAATAAAAACTTACTATGATTGAATTTCTTGTTTTCATTATGCATGATAGCTCAATAGTTAAATAACTTTTAAATATAACGGTCGAGATTGTCCCCATCATGTATAAAGACAATAAGATTGCAGCAGTGATTCCTTGCTACAATGAAGAAACACAAATCCAAAAAGTACTAGAAACGATGCCCGCCTTTGTGGACAAAATTTTTGTCATCGATGATAAAAGCTCAGACTTAACAGTCCAATTGATAGAAGCTTATATTATCAGCCATACAGATAAAGATATAACTCTAATCCAACATCAAGACAACCAAGGCGTTGGTGGATCAATTGCTTCAGGGTACAAAAGAGCAAGAGATGAAGAATATGATATTGCTGTAGTAATGGCAGGCGATGCCCAAATGGATCCTGATGATTTACCCGCTATTCTTGATCCTGTAGCCAGTGGTGAGTATGACTACTCGAAGGGTAACCGCCTATTCTCTGGTGATGCATGGAATATGATTCCTAAAGTGCGGTACATAGGAAATTCGCTTTTATCCCTACTAACCAAAATAGCTTCTGGCTATTGGCATGTTGCTGACTCTCAGTCTGGGTACACGGCTATCAACTTAGAAGCCCTAAAAACAATTAACTGGGATCATATGTACAAACGATATGGTCAGCCAAATGACTTATTGGTCCGCTTGAATATATACGATTTTAAAGTGCGTGACGTTCATATAAAACCAACATATGGTGTAGGTGAAAAGTCTGGTATCAAGCCTATTAGAATGATTCCTAAACTAGCCTTGCTTCTTTTTAAGTTATTTTTCTTCAGGATGAAAGAAAAATATATAATCCGAGATTTCCATCCTTTATTATTTTTCTACTTTATAGGTCTTCTTTTTTTCCCCGTCGGCCTTGTATTCGGCTCCTATCTATTTATAGAGCGTATATTTGTAGGTCCTGTAGAAGGAACCAGTGCAATGTTTGCATTTTTTTTGGTCACTATGGGTATCCAGTTTTTATTATTTGCCATGTGGTTTGATATGGAAAACAACCGAGACCTGAAATAAGTAATAACTTGTGATTAACTTTTTCGAACAAACCGACAGTTAACAATTTTTATGTGTGGTATTGCATTTTTACACAGCCATAAGGTTAACTCTGACTTGCAGAGGCAACACATGAACTCAGCTCTGAACCTCATGAGGTTCAGAGGACCTGACGCCTGCAACGTTCATCAAGAGGCTGGCGGCACTATAGGTCATGTGAGGCTGTCAATTCTAGACCTATCAGACAGCCACCAACCGATGTTTTCCAAGGATGGTCGATTTGCCCTGTCTTTTAATGGAGAAATATATAACTTCATCAACCTAAGGAAGCAATTAAAGTCACAATGGAACTTCGTAACCCAAGGAGATACCGAGGTACTACTAGCAGGGTTAATCCTTGAAGGCATCAAATTTCTCGATAAAGTGGAAGGAATGTGGGCTTTCTTATTATGGGATATCAAAGAAAAGCGCTTTCTACTTTCTCGAGACAGAACTGGAAAAAAGCCCCTGTATTATAGAGCTTTCAACAATGAATTTTCCTGTGCATCTGAACTACCCGCTCTAAAGAAGCTGTGCCCTGAAAACTGGGAAGAAGACACAGACACCACGGCAGATTACTTTCGCTATGGCTACCCATTACCTGGTTACACTTTTTACAAAAACACTTTTGAGCTAAAACCGGGGCACTACCTTCAAGGCGACGCTAACGGTATAGGTGAAGAAACCGCTTACTGGACACCTAGCACCTCCCTCTACAAAGGAAGTTATCACGACGCTGTTAGTGAACTCAGTGACACCCTCCGCAATAGCGTTAAAATCCGCCTTACCAGCGATGTCGAAGTAGGCACTTTTTTATCGGGCGGAGTAGACTCTTCCATAATTACCGCACTTGCCGCCTCAATCCAAGGAAATCACAATGTAAAAGCGTTTACAATGGGCTTTAGTGATAGTAGCTACGATGAAAGAACATATGCAAAGCAAATAGCTAACTATACTGGTGTAGAATATTTTGAGGATATTGTAAAAGACTGGGACCAACAATATTTATTAGATTTAATACTAACAAGAGTTGGCCAACCTTTTCACGACTCATCGATTCTCCCAACAGCTCGGTTAGCAAAGTTCACCAGCAACTTTGTAAAAGTTGCTCTATCCGGCGATGGGAGCGACGAACTATTCTGCGGATATCAACGTTACAAGGCTAGAGCAATACTTAAATACTACATGATGGTGCCCCAGCCACTCAGGCACCTAGTTAGAAAACTTGCATTTAAATTTCCAGAAACCGATGCTCACCATAGCCGAAGCCTAATCAGAAAAATGCACTTATTTATGGATACTGTAGATCGCTACCATGATGAGTCACCTTATATTGCACCACGTTGCTATGACAGTAAAGCTTATCAGAACCTGTTCCCAAGCTTAGCATCAAGAGGCCATAGTTATGAAATAAGCCATAATAATGCTGAAAAATGGTCAGAGGTAAAACAGATGATGGTTTCAGACCTTTCCATCTATTTACCACAGGATATTCATACAAAAGTAGATCGTGCAACCATGCATCATTCACTTGAATCCAGATCCCCATTTATGGACTCAAATGTAGTTCAGCTAGCCCTTTCTCTTCCTTCAGAGTGGACGTTGTCATTCAAAACAAATAAAAAAATTCTAAAAGATGCTTTTGAAGACCTGTTACCTAACGACATATGGAACCGGCGAAAACAAGGATTTGCAGTACCTATGGCAAGTTGGTTGAGAGGTGAATTAGGGTTCGAGCTAGAGAGACTATTGCACACCTATTCATCTAATTTGATAAACATTAAACCAATAGAAAAAATGCTTTATGAGCACCGTTCTGGAAAGAAAAACAACGATCACCGACTTTGGCTTATCTACATTTATCTTATGTGGAAAAACCAAAGTAACATGTGAGTGATCCCACCTATTGAGTGAGCATATAAAGGAAGCGGCCATCATCTGTTTCTGTTAGCAATTTTGAGTTTGATAGACAAGAATTTTCTATAATAAACTCAACAAACTCCAAGGGAGTGTAATTTTTGTAAGAACCTTTCATTTGCTCTTCCCCCATATTATGGGCGCCAAGAATAAGAACTTTCATATCCAAGTGTGAAATAAATTCTACGAGTCTATTATAATCAGCTTCTGTTTTTAGGAAATGGTGAAAAATATAGAGTGCTAAAACAACATCAAAATTTTGCTTTTCTTTATAGTCGAAAATTGACTGATTTATTATTCTGAAAGACTTATTTCCTGCCTGTTTTAATTTCTCAAGAAAATATAAATTCACAGAGTCAGATTCCACAGCGTAACAATCAAATCCCACCTCCTCAAACCTGTGGCAAAAATACCCCCAATGAGTTCCAATATCTAAAAGGCTTCCAGTTGAAAATGGAAGGCTCTGCTTGATTATTTCAAACCTGTCATGAGAGTGTGTGTGTGGAATACTAACCAAATCTGGGTGCAACAAGGGGGCATAAACTGTACCTTCATTGAGTTCGGCGTAGGCAAAAATCTCCTCGCGAAATTCCTGCCATTCTTTATGTCGAGCAATCACCCTACCAGGAACTTTGGTCAAATTGAGAAGCTTCGCAATACAAAGGCGGTGCCTACCATCTAGAAAAACAAGTTCGCCCCCACGACCAACACTAAACCCAATATCATCATAGAGCAGCTCAATAGTGCCTTCTTTTTCTGGAATATCCTGTTGAGATTTATAACCATGATCGCGGATATCTTCATATAAAGAATCAAGCCCTAGGAACCTTTGATCCAATTGTTCCTGGTTGCCACAATTCCACCTTATAGCGCCAGCTTGAACTTCCTTTAACACACTCTGATAGAATTCAGTTTCAACCCAAGCGCTCCCACCGACAAAATGTTCCCTAAAGGCTCTGAATACCGGAAGCGCCTCAAACTCAATAACATTCAAGTCCCAATCTCCGCTTAAAGATTTCCCTTGATCTTTGAACTTGTCGTGTCCGTTAAGGGAAGCATACTTAATTTTCGTAGCATCAAAGATAATAATTTGTGATTCATTAGAGTTAGTACACCTCTCATGTTCACGTTTATAGTTCCACATGTATAGCTTAAATCTATAGCGGTGAAGAAATGCTTTGAAACCAGGAAATAGATTTAGGATTTTTATTAAGTTATGACGAACCCTTGCAGATGAGACCATTTTTTATCCAAAAAATTGATGAAAATACATCCAAAAACTAACTTATTCAGAGGCTATGTTTATAAATATCTTGAAAACTTAAGTCATAATGACATTCCCTGTGGAAAAACCTCACACGTTGATATTTCTTAATAATAAATATCTAATGCTCCGTTAGAGTAGAGCTTGAACATTGTACTGGTCAAGTTCTACTGGCCACTTTATTTTCAGAAAATTCAAAAAGTAAAGAAGATAGAATACTGTTTCAGTATGTCCTCAGTCTAAGTTATTACACTTTCAAAGCTCACTTATCAAAGCTTCATATTTACTAACTACATTTTTTAATTCAAAAGTCCCAAGAAGCTGAGAATAATCTGATTTTGTATAAGTTTTACGTGAAATAACACACTCTAAAACTTGTGATAGGCTGGCTAAGTTCCCAGAAGAGAACACATCTACCCCTTCTACCCCTTCTAATTTCCCACTCATTGAACCAGGGCAGTCTGTCAATATAATTTGAGGAACCTTCATAGCCATTGCCTCCAACAGCACCAGTGGAAGTCCTTCCCATAGGGAACTTAAAACAAATACATCAGCCTTATCAAAATAAGGGTATGGATTTGAGACTCTGCCTGTAAAAAATATACTTTTTTCTAACCCAAGTGAAGAAACCAACTTCTTAAGCGAGGGGCCAAGCTCCCCATCTCCAACAATTACTAACTTAGCTACACTGCTTGCATTAACCTTATCGAAGGCATTAATGAGCAATTCAAGACCTTTCGCTTCAGTTAATCGCCCTACGGCAAGTAAATTAACTCTCTTATCTACCCCCATAACATCGCTGAACTGTAACTCCCCTGCTTTTTGTTGCGCATTTTCAACATCAACAGGATTGGGAATCACTTTCATAGCTAAATCGTTTGACCTGTCGCCCAGCCGGAAAGCCAAGTCCTTATGTACATCATCTGAAACAGAGACAATAAAGTTCGCTTTTGGGTACAAAAAACGCATAAACCAAGTTATTAACTTAGAAGGACGATTAGCCCCTGTGGATGCTTCAACCACTATTACAGGCACATGGGCACCAGTGAGAAATTTAACCAATAAAAGCAATAAATTAGTACCCGTTAGTGTTGATATAAACACACTATTTGGTTTCTTTTTGATAATCCAGGCTAATGAGAAAAAGGCAAAAAAAACGCCAGGAAACAATCTTTTTATATAAGAAAAACATAAGGGTTTAAACGTCACCTTCTTACTTAATTGGTATCGCAGCTCTCCTCGATCTAAAAGGGAGTGGAGTACCACTGTGTGCCCCTGCTGACTCAAACTATCGCTAATTTGCAAAAAAGCCATTTCTCCGCCGCCAACATCCAAGCTAGGAAGAAGCATGCGGACCACTTTAGCACCAGACTTATTACGGGAGGATTTATTCATATTTCGGGAGAATATCTTCAATCAATGAAATATATTTCTGTGCACAATCTGACCACGTTCCTGACAATTGTTTGATCTCTTCATGGCCAGCCCAAGCCAAGCTGCTTGCGTAGACAGGGTCACGAATATAACGTAACACCTGCCCTGAAAGCTCAGAGTCAGAAAGAGGATCAAATAAACACCCACTTATACCGTGTTTTACCAATGATCGGTTGGCAGGAATATCTGAAGCCAATACAGGTAAATTAGCCGCCATCGCCTCACACAGCGCATTAGAGCGACCCTCACTGTGACTTGCTAAAACAAATACATCGGCACTCAGAAGTAAACCAGCTATTTCAGGTTCATCCAATGCACCTCTAAAAAGAACGCTGTCACCCATCTCCTTTTCACTAGCTTTCTGTTTCAGCTCATCACGTAAAGGTCCATCACCCACAACATGTAATTGAACCTTCTCGCCAGATTTTCTGAGTTTTGACAGCGCCGTCATTATCAGTTCAATATTTTTATTTAAAGTGAGATTGCCAACAGTAACAACCCTCCTGATATCGTTCACAAGAGGTCTTTCAGGTGGTCTAGTTCGACCAATCTGATAAAACGTATCTGACACCCCATTAGTAATTATTTTAATTTTATTTTTTTTATCTGGAAACGCGTTAGCAAGTTGGTTGGCCATTACCTCATTCACACAGACAACGCGATCACTGATTGTAAGCGTAGCCCAAGCAATAAGCTTAGAAAGTCGGCTTGAGCTATTTACATCTGAACCTCTAATTACAGTAATAGTTGGTTTATTCAGTAACTTTCCTGCAAGCCCCGAGACAACACCTGTTAGCGTCCAATTTGCCACAATTAAGTCATATCGCCGACCTAGTTTTAATAGTTGAACGAACATGCACAGGAACAAGCAACATAACCAAACATAATTCGCTTTATTTTTCTTGACGGACTCTGGAATCCCCCCCGGCACCTGAGCAATACCGGGTAAAAAAGACGGCATATACTTGAAAGAAATTACATTAGGGCACTGTGAACTTCCCCTTGCTGATGCAGGAGTGAGCACCGAGACAACTTCACCGCTCATCACCAACTCATCAACCAGCCGTTTGATAAACAAGCCGGCCATGTCTGTTTTGTGTGATGGGTAAGACGTTGTTACCATTAATATTTTGCATTTCCGACTCAAGCAGCTATCTCCCGTCTCCACTAGTAGACTGAGTTTGGTTGCGTCCATTACTAGTTGTGAAAGATGCACGAATAGCCTCTATTTGCTGCTCCCATCGCAAAGCCTTCCCTGAACGCTCAAGGTCTACAATAATGTCATTCGCCTCATCCTCTTGCCCCTTTGCTATTAGAACTCGCGCTAACGTTAGGCACTCCAGTGCTTGTTTCTTAGCATCACAAGCAATACGTGACATCTCTTCTGCAATATCAGTTGCGCCTACAATAAGAGCAAAGTGCCCCACTCTCATATAAATGCCAACGGGGATACTCTTAGCTGCTGGGTCCTCCCGCCAGGTTCTAATTTCTTCTGCAAGCCGGTAAATCAAAGGCGCAAGCATATTACCACTACATTGCTTCTCGGACATAACCCCTTCTAAAGTATCCAAACCACCCGCAACAGACTCCCATTCATCATTTTCCCACTTCCAGTGTCGAACCCAACCATCATTAGCAGGCTCTACGCCTAACGCACAAAATGCGGAGGCCAAAAGAACCGTTGAACCCATAGCAGTGCCAGGGTATATCTCTACTGTTTTTTCAATATGATAAGCTGCCCGGTCCATTTGCTGCTTATTAATAAAATAGACCGCTAACGTTTTATGTAACCTTAATGAGCTAGGGTGATACTGTGCCTCCATAGTAAATAGCTTATCTCTAGAACTCCATATATCTGCCTTTGCACCTATCCAGTATGAATTTAATCCAACGAATACAAGTAATAAAAGCCAAACCAAAGAACGATGCTGCTGAATTAAAAGCTGACATATCAAAAATGCAATAGCGAGGTATAGTCCAACGGCGGGTAAATAGTTTCTATGCTCAAAATAGAGTTCAAGAGGGATAACCGTGGACTCTAAGCCATGACCAATGAAAAAAAACAGTATTCCAACACCCAATAGCGCGGTTTTCTTTCGAAATAGCGCCCATATCCCAATAATCAGAAGCGTGCACAAAACAACAAGGGAAATAAATGTTGAAAAAGGCTGAAATAGACTATTAGAGACTGGGAAGTCATCAAAAAATAAACTTCCGCCTCTAAATGGCAGTATTGAACTCAACATATAATCGCACAGCACCCTCAGCTCAGTAAGTACTCGCTCTGCCAAATTAAAGCTATAGCTACCGTAATTTAAAAATCGCTCGCTTTGAAACAGCACCAAGCACACTGCAACGATTAAACCAAGCAGAACCCCACCCATTACAAAGAACGAAAAAAATCGATCTTTTTTATTCCACTGAACTGACCCATGTAGATAAAGGTATAATTCGATCAAGCCAATTAAAGGAATCAGAAGCACACCATTCTGCTTACTTAATACTGCCAACCCCAAACAAACCACAGCAAGTGCTATTGCAAGAATATTATGCCTTCTCAACCTTGCTTCTAGGTACGCAAGACACCCCAGTAAACAAAATAACGTAGAGAGCTGAGCCATTCTCTGCACGACATAAAGTACAGTGGAAATCCACATAGGGGAAGTCAACCATAATACAGCTGTAAACACACTCAACATAAGTGCGCTTTTTTTATCTACCGTTACTAGAGATAACTTATAAACTAAGCGCAGAATAACTAAAAAAATAATAAGATGAATCAATAAATTGTGTAATTTAAAGTAGAAGGTATTACTGTCTTCAAACGAAAATGGCATTCCACTAACGTACTGTGAACCTACAAAACTAAGTAAGCTTAAAGGACGACTCGAAAACCAAGCAGTTCCAGAAAATACGAAGCCTTCAATATCAACGTTCCCTTGAGAAAGAAGAGTCATTGGTCCTAGGTTTGCGTAATCATCTAATAAAAACGACCCACTTAGCCCTCCCCAATATAAATAAACGACGGTAGCTGAAATGATTACTAAAAAGAGTGGAATAGAATATTTCGTTGTATAAAAACGTCTCTGACTCATAACCTAACTAACCGTTCATATCAAAACACATAAAGAAACGTAGAAAAAAGAAAGGCCGCAAAATGCGGCCTTTCAGAAACTTTATTAAAGAAGCTAATAAAATTAGTTACGACAGTTTGCAGGTAGGTACTTATCTTGCAAAGTACCACCAGAACAATCCCACTTAACTCCACCTGCTGACCCAGTTCCTTGCATCTGCAAATATCCTGCCGCACCGCCACCTAAAGTTGTTCCCGAAACAGTATACTGAACATTACTTATAGTCGTACTAACATTTGTAAATAGAATATTTGTAATGTACTGGCTCTGGGTAGCGTCAGTACTTACACCAGCAGCAGTATTTGAAGTGGGCATCTGCCCAGCAGAAATATAATACTCAGAAATCGAGGTCTTATCTTTAGCCGCTAGACCAATAATCTCGCTCACTTTCGCACGAATAGTGTAATCCTGGTAAGCAGGAATCGCTACCGCAGCCAAAATACCGATGATCGCAACAACGATCATTAATTCTATTAGGGTAAAACCTTGTTGTACTTTTTTCATAATTATTTCTCCAGAGTTTAAAGTCGACCACTTCGTTTATTCTCGCCACATTGAGAAGAGGTCAGAAGTTAGCCATGACTGAAGAGTAGCATGGCTTATGCCAAGTGCAAATAATATTTAATTTATTATTAAAATTCATACAGATACTTATACAAACTAGAAAACATCTACTTACTTAAAGCCAGCAACACAATACACTTATTTGTCAGCATGTGACCATTTACGTCACTCAGCACATTACAACAAACAAAAACAATGTAAAACTTTAAAAAAGAACACCACCGAACTACACTCCTAAGTTAGACATCAAACTTAAAGCAATTTATACGGTTTTTATGGCATCCAATAGTTCAATCTCACTCACAGGCTTAGCCCGCAAATTTGTATTAGATAATATTCTTGAAGAAGATATTGCTAAAGACGCTTTTGTTCAGGCAAATAATAACAAGATTCCTTTTATTACCTACCTTGTTCAAAACAACTTGGCAGGGGCTAAACTGCTTGCTTATTCCGCTGCGCAAGAATTTGGTATGCCGGTTATGGATCTTTCTACCTTTATGGTTGAATTGATTCCAGAGAAAATAGTCGACGAAAAATTAATAAGAAAGCATCATGCATTACCTCTATTTAAAAGAGGTAATCGTCTTTTTATAGCAACCTCTGACCCTACCAATATTCAAGCTCTTGATGAACTAAAATTTCATACAGGCCTTAGTACAGACGCAATTCTGGTTGAGGATGACAAGCTTGGCAGTGCCATTGAAAAATACCTTGAATCACAAGATACCTCAATGGGAGATCTTGAAGATGCTGATTTAGATAACCTCGATATAGATGATGGGACAGAAGAGAAAGAAGAAGCAGGCGGAAACGAAGCTGACGACGCACCGATTGTAAAATATGTTAACAAAATGCTCTTAGATGCAATTAAAGGAGGAGCATCAGATCTTCACTTTGAGCCTTATGAGAAGACCTACCGTGTGCGCTATCGTACAGATGGCATTTTACATGAAGTATCTAAACCTTCGATTAAATTAGCTACAAAAATTGCAGCCCGCTTAAAAGTAATGTCGCAACTAGATATTTCTGAGCGACGAGTTCCTCAGGATGGCCGTATTAAGTTGAAGCTGTCTAAAACGAAAGCTATCGACTTTCGTGTAAACACACTCCCTACACTTTGGGGTGAAAAAATAGTATTACGTATTCTCGACCCAAGCAGTGCAAAAATGGGTATTGATGCACTCGGCTATGAAGAAGAACAAAAAGAGCTTTATATGCAAGCCCTTGCGCAACCGCAAGGCATGATTCTGGTTACAGGCCCAACTGGTAGCGGAAAAACCGTTTCACTCTATACAGGCCTAAACATACTAAACACACCTGAAACAAACATATCAACCGCAGAAGACCCGGTTGAAATTAACCTTGAAGGGATAAACCAGGTAAACGTAAATACCAAGGTTGGCTTAGGTTTCCCTGAAGCACTACGATCATTTCTACGACAAGACCCTGATATTGTAATGGTTGGGGAAATTCGAGACTTAGAAACCGCCTCTATAGCAATAAAAGCTGCACAAACTGGTCACTTAGTACTATCAACCCTACACACCAATAGTGCACCAGAAACACTTACCAGAATGATGAACATGGGTGTTCCTGCATTCAATATCGCAACGTCCGTAAGCTTAATTATTGCACAGCGACTTGCCCGAAGACTATGCAGTAGCTGTAAAGAAAAAGCAGATATTCCCAAAGATGCGCTTTTAAAGCAAGGGTTCACAGAAGAACAAATTGCTACAGGGTTTACGTTGTATCACCCGAAAGGCTGTGATAAATGTTCTGGAGGATATAAAGGTCGTGTGGGTATTTATGAGGTTGTTAAGGTCACCCCACCTATTTCTCAGCTCATTATGGAGGAGGCTACTTCTTTGGATATCGCTGCGGCAGCCCAAAAAGAAGGCTTCAATAATTTAAGGCAGTCTGCACTAATAAAAGCAATTGAAGGTGTAACTAGCCTGGAAGAAGTGAACAGAGTCACGAAGGATTAATTATGGCAACGAAAACAGATAAGTTAGGCTCCTTCATTTGGGAGGGAACAGACCGTAAGGGCAATAAGAGCAAGGGTAAGACCAGTGGAAAAAATGTTGCTTTAGTTAAAGCTCAGCTTAGGCAGCAGGGAATAACACCTACCAAAGTAAAAAAAGAAGCTATATCGATATCCTTTGGCTCAAAAGGAAAGAAAATAACGCCTTTTGATATTGCAATTTTTACTCGCCAACTAGCAACCATGATGAAAGCAGGTGTTCCACTGATTCAGTCTTTCGATATTGTGGCGGACGGCTTAGAAAACCCCGCCCTTCGAGATATTGTGCTAGATATAAAAAATGAAGTAGCTGCTGGTAATAACTTTGCAGGCGCACTTAGAAGACATCCAAAATATTTTGATGACCTGTTCTGTAATCTGGTTAGCTCCGGCGAACAGTCTGGCGCACTGGAAACCATGCTAGACCGTGTAGCAACCTATATGGAAAAAACTGAAACCCTGAAGAAAAAAGTTAAAAAGGCAATGAGTTATCCTATTGCCGTTGTTTGTGTCGCCGTCATTGTAACCGCCATATTGTTAATTAAGGTTGTACCACAATTTGAAGAGCTTTTCTCAGGCTTTGGTGCTGATTTACCAGCATTTACTCAGTTTGTAATCGGAATTTCTGAATGGATGCAAGAATGGTGGTTTATTGCTCTTGGAATAATTGTTGCGGTTCTCTACTCATTTAAGGAAGCTAAACGTAGGTCTCCTGCCTTTGCTGACAAAGTAGACCACATCATGCTAAAAGTCCCCATTGTAGGTATTATTATAGACAAGTCAGCAGTCGCTCGATTTGGCCGTGTATTATCGACAACTTTTGCTGCTGGTGTACCCTTAGTAGATGCTCTTGACTCCGTCGCGGGTGCAGCCGGTAACGCTAAATACCGTGATGCAATATATAGAATAAGAGATGATGTATCCTCTGGAACACAACTTCAATTTTCTATGAGGTCAACAGGTGCCTTCCCTGCCATGGCTGTTCAATTAGTGGGTATTGGTGAGGAGTCTGGTGCACTTGATTCAATGCTAGAAAAAGTAGCTGATTATTATGAAGAAGAGGTTGACGCCTTGGTGGATAATCTAACTAGCTTGATGGAACCAATGATTATGTCTGTGCTGGGCGTATTGGTTGGTGGTTTAATCGTTGCGATGTATCTGCCAATATTCCAAATGGGGCAAGTGGTTTAAACCTTCTATTGATCCACCCTATGGCCTGCATTCGCAGGCCATTTGTTTTTACGAGATTTAATATCAAATGCAAAATATTGAGCTTTTTATAAACTCACCTGAATACCTTTATCCTTTCACTCTCCTTTTAGGTTTAATTATTGGTAGTTTCTTAAACGTAGTGATCTACCGCATACCTAAAATGCTAGAGCAAGACTGGAAATCACAATGCTGTGAACTGTTAGAGGTCGAAGGTAAAGAAGAACCCAAGGTTACTTTATCTACCCCTAACTCTACCTGCCCTAAATGTGGTCATGAAATTAAACCTTGGGAAAATATCCCGGTTATTAGCTATTTATTTTTACGAGGTAAGTGCTCTTCATGTAAAACCTCAATATCCCTCCGCTATCCTATTATTGAGTTACTCACAGGTGTTCTGTCCGTAGCAGTGATTTGCATATTAGGCGCAAACTGGGCAGGCCTTACAGCTTTACTCTTAACATGGGTACTTATCGCCTTAACAATGATCGATTTCGATACCCAGTTACTCCCAGACAATATGACACTACCTTTAATATGGCTGGGGCTTATCGTTAACTCACAAGGTCTGTTTGTACCCTTAGAAACCGCTTTATGGGGAGCAGTGGCGGGTTATTTAAGCCTATGGTCTGTCTATCACCTATTTAAGCTGATAACAGGTAAGGAAGGCATGGGCTTTGGTGACTTTAAGTTGTTAGCAGCTTTAGGTGCCTGGATGGGCTGGCAGTTGCTACCGGTTATTATTATTTTATCTTCATTGGTAGGGGCTGTTGTTGGTATTACTTTGATTGTTACTATGGGGCGGGATAAGAATATTCCTATTCCATTTGGGCCTTACCTGGCAGCGGCTGGGTGGCTAGCATTGCTTTGGGGTAATGATATTTCTCAGGCTTATTTGCAGTTTTCAGGAATGAGATAAACAAGAGCTATGATAATAGGATTAACAGGTGGCATTGGTAGCGGGAAATCAGCAGTGTCATCCCACTTTGAAAATCTAGGTATTACGGTTGTCGATGCGGATATTGTCGCTCGTGAAGTCGTTGAACCTGGGCAGCCTGCATTGGCACAAATAGCAGAGCATTTCGGGAGTCGTATTATCACACCTGAAGGTGCTCTTGACCGCGCTGCGCTTCGTGTACTAATTTTTGAAGATGAAAACAAGCGTAAGTGGCTTGAATCTCTTCTCCACCCTCTTATCCGTGAAGAAATAATTCAGCAGCTGGAACAAAGCCAATCGCCCTACTCTATTCTTAGCTCTCCTCTTCTTTTAGAGACTGATCAACACTCCATGGTAGATCAAATCTTAGTAGTTGATGTACCCGTTGAAGTTCAGATTGAACGAACCATTCAGCGAGATAACAATTCTCTTGAGCAAGTAGAAGCAATTATCAAGTCTCAATCTTCTCGGGCTTTTAAACAACAAAAAGCAGATGACATTATTCTTAATACAGGTACCATTGAAAGCCTGCATGAGAAAGTAAGTGTTTTACACCAACGCTATTTGCAACTATCAGTTTGAGAGCATTGAATAATGAGCGAAGATATTAACAACAAGGTAATCACCGTTGACTGCCCTACTTGTCATAAGGCTGTTGAGTGGATTGAGAAAAATGAGCACCGTCCCTTTTGCTCAGACCGCTGTCGACTGATTGACCTTGGGGCATGGGCTTCTGAAGATTATAAAGTACCAGGAAAGCCTGCATCTGAATGGGACATGCCCGATGTGACCATGGGAAACGAAAATAATACACTTCAGTAATATTTAGAAAACTTTTAAACGGACTTACCTATGCCTAACTGCCTTTTTTGTGAAATTGCTCAGAAGAAAGAACAATCTTCTATCGTTTATGAAGATGAACTGTGCATTGCGTTTATGGATATATTTCCATTAGGTACGGGGCATGTTTTGGTTATACCCAAGAAGCATGGGGTTTTGCTGAATGAACTTGAACAAAACCTTCAAGCTCATATTTTTTCTATTGGTAATAAAATCGTCAGTGCGCAACGAAAAGCGGGCTTTGGTGTTAAAGGGACTAATTTTCTACTGAATGATGGAAAAGCCGCTAATCAAACGGTTCCGCATATTCATTTGCATTTAATTCCTAGGGAAAAAGGAGATTTTTTGAAAGCAATTCCTAGAATTGCGCTTCATGTGACAGGGTTATTTGGGCGTCGAACGTCGAGGGATACCCTCAACGCTCAGGCTAAGTTAATTAGAGAGCATTTGTTAACTTAGCCCTGATTCCGTTTTACTTGCTGACTAGTGCTTATTCTGTTGTTACTGAGACAGGTATCCATTTATTCACTGTTCTAGTAATAAACCCGTTCTCCTGCCATGTTTTCACTACACCATTCAGCTCTTCTTGTAATTCAGTATTCCCATTCTTAACCGCCCAAGCTAAATACTCTTTAGTTAAAGGAGTGTATACACCAAATAAGCGTTCATCCGTTGGGTAAGAACTTGTTAACTGCCAAATAGTTGGTGCGTCATGAATAAAGTAGTCAATTTCTTTATTAATTAAGCCTTCCACACCGTCTTTTACAGAAGTATAGCTTTTGCTTTCAGGGGCTTTTAGCTCTCCGGTCACATAGTGAGCGCCCGTAGTATGTTGCAAATAGCCAACTCGAAACTTTCCAGTCTTTAATTGATCAGCTGAGGCCAGAAAACCTGCGTCTTCGGTTCTTATTACAGCCATTTGTCCTACTTCCATATAAGGCTCAGAAAATAGCATTAAGCCATTTCTTTTCTCTGTGACCGAAACGCCTGACATCACTACATCAATTTCATCTGCTTCAAGCGCCTCTAACAGCTTTTCCCAAGCATAGACTTTAACATTAACCTTTGCGCCCAGTTCATTTTCAAGGGCATTAGCAAAATCAACCTCAACCCCTTGAGGAATGCCATCTTTTTCAAAAGCTAAAGGGGCATAGTTTGTCGCCATACCTACATTAATAACGCGTTCAGACATGCCAAAATTAGAACACCCAGCCGCAACCAACGCGATGAAAGTTAATACACTCCCAACTAACCATTTATTCATTATTTTTCCTTTGAATTTTTTTGATATTTAACACTTACATTGAGTATCGCTACCCTTTCGGTTTTTCGCTATAAGCATTTTTACTTAATTTCTGCTCAAAGCTAATATTTCCCGCAAGCTTAAAGTGTTTAAACCCTAGTGAAAAGAGCATAGATTCAAAAAACTCATTGATCAGTTCATCACCTGTAAATATAACGTGGTGTATGAGGTTATCAGTTTGATAACTACAAGATGAAACCTGCTCCTGAGCCTCATTTTTAAGTAAATTCTTCACCCGCAGAGCGATTGCATCACCTGAGTCTATCCATTCAACTCCCTTAGGAGAGCTCTCTTCTAGTTGTGCCCGTAACAAAGGGAAATGGGTACAGCCCAGAACTATTTTATCTACAGTGGCACTAAGGTCTTCGCAAAAAAATGAAGATATAATTTCTCCAAGCTCCACCCCACTAACAGGCTCGCCTCTTAGATACTCTTCAGCGATTTCAACAAGACGGCTACTGCCTACACGAACCACTTCACAATGAGGTGCAAAATCAGAAATTAACTGGTCTGTATAGGAACGCTGAACCGTTGCGGATGTTGCGAGTAAGCCAATAACACCCGTTTGAGTTTCTGATGCAGCGGGCTTTATTGCTGGCACAACGCCCACAACAGGGATACTTAACCTCTCCCTTAATTCAGGAAGAACCAACGTACTGGCCGTATTACACGCAATCACCAACATATCAGGGTGATATGTTATATATTGCTCCGAAAGCACATTCACTATACGCTCTCGAAGATATTCATCCGATTTAGTTCCATAAGGAAACGCTGCATTGTCCGCAACATAAACAATTCGCACATCAGGGCATGAAGCTAAAATAGACTGACATACACTCAACCCTCCAACACCTGAATCAAATACCATAACGGTTGGAGGCTGTGCTTGTTGCTGTTTGAAGTTAGGAGGCACGTTTTCTAAAAAGCCTTATTACAACAATAAGTACCGTTAAAAGCACTGGAATCAGAAAAATATTGATTAGTTTCAGTTCAGTGCCCAGCGATTCAATATCTCTGTCTAGCTGGTGCTGAACATCACGAAGCTCTTTTCTGATTCTAATTTTTTCAGACTGGAACTGAGCTAATGCTGACTCCTGTTCTTCAGAAAGAATTGCGCTATCGTCATCTCCCCTTAACTGCTCCATCTCAAGCAGTTTGGTTTCCGTTATTTCTAGCTGCTCTTGTAGCACTTGTTGTTGGGCCGAGAATTCTTCTTCTGCACTTCTGCGTAATGCCTCTACTTTAGTAAAAGGTCTTGAGAAGCGCCCCCTGCTACGGATATTAATTAAATCTTCATTGCCTGATAAATTATCTAAAGCGTTAACCAAAAAGCCTGAGTTATCAGCCCAAGGAGAGACAACACGCTGTCCAAAAAACTGCTGTACCTGAACCCATAATCGATCCGTTAATATATCAGTGTCAGCAACCACAATAACATTGATATTCTGGTTCTCAACGACTTTAGGCGTTAACAAGCGCTTAACCATTTCAGGCTCTTTATCCGAAACATCACCTTCCTGCTCAACGGGTTCTTCAATTTCAAGCCCATCAGGGTAGGCTGATTGAGCTATTCCCGTAATTCTTGCCGCCAACATATACTGAGTGCCTGTTGGTATGAAATCATCCATCAGTGACTCAGGATTCTGTAAAGCATTAAGACGCTCAGCCAGCAATGGTTGTGATTCATTACTCGACTGTACCAAAGGAGTGATCTTTGTTGTTGCGGTATCTAGCTGTTCCAGAATACCTACAGAGGACATATTAATGCTTTCCAAGCCTGCCATAACAATATCATCTTGATTAAACGCAGTAGTATCTAACCCTAGCAAGGCAATATGTCGAGTAGGATTTGCTCCCCCTCCCATATTAACCACTAAAGAATTAGCAAAATCACCAACAATATTGTCTTCTTGTAACTTAAGTCCCCACATAGTGAGTAAAGGTTCTATATCAGAGCGTCTGCCCGCTGTTGCTATAGGTGCAGGTGGTTGATCCGTTTCAGCGAACGGGTCAACAAAAACCAGTGTTCGTCCCCCTTTCATCACAAATTGGTCAATGGCAAACAAGGCTTGTGGTTCAAGCTCTTTAGGGTGAACCAAGAGTAAAATATCAACCTCTGAATCAATTTCATCTACGTCATCTGCAAGCATTCTTACATCAAACAGGTCTTCTACCTGCTGCATCACCACCCATGCGGGTTGGCGTTGCTGGCTCATATAATCAAAACCACCATTAATTTTTACGCCACTGATTACACCAACCACAGGAAGCTTAGCGATAGAAAGGTTATAAATTAACTTGGTTAATTCATATTCAACAAACTGTTCTTTATCAGGCTGGAAAAAGCTAATAACTTCCTCTTCGTCACGACCGTTCTTACCCACTAGACCGAAATATATTTCATCCCCTCTAATACCGACAGGTATTCCCTGCAGCCCTGAAGATGAAGCTTCATCTTCATTTTCAGAAAAAGGAATAGGGTCAACAAATTCAAGCGAAATATTCCCACCCGCTAAACCTTCATACTCTTGAAGTAATTCTTTAATGCGATGAGCATAAGTTCTGAGACCAGGTAATTCAGTAGTCGCTTTTTCTGAGAAATAAAGTTTTAGGGAAACGGGACTATCAAGCTCACTTATAATTTTTTTGGTCTCATCTGAAAGCGTATAGAGCTGCCCTTCAGTGAGGTCAAAACGCACACCTTTAAAGAGCGATGTATTGAGAAAAGAAAAAATAATAAAAATGGCAAGAACAGCTATCAGGCCAGTTTTTGAATTTCCCATTGTTTTTATATAAGAGCTGTTTTTCATCGTTCTAATCCTCTTCCTTAATCGGCCTTTTTAATGTTGATAACAATGGTCGTTGCCGCTAGCCAGCAAAGTGTCATTATTAAGAAATAAAGCAGATCTCGAAGATCGATCACTCCTCTTGAAATTGCATCAAAATGAGTAAGAAAACTCAGTGAAGAAATACCATCTACGACCCATAACGGGGCCCACTCGGTAAATGCATCCTGAACCATTGAAAACCCTGCAGCAACAAAAATAAAACACACAACCAAGGTTAAAATAAAGGCAACTACCTGACTCTTAGTAGTCGCAGAGATACAGGAGCCGATGGCTAAAAAACCACCCGCCATCAACCAACTCCCCAGATAGCTAGCTAAAATCACACCATTATCAGGTTCGCCCAGATAATTTACCGTTATCCAAACGGGAAAGGTCAGCGCCAAAGCTACACCAATAAAAATCCATGCAGCCAGAAACTTACCTAATACTGCCTGAATAACCGTTATAGGAAGCGTCATTAACAACTCAATGGTGCCACTCTTACGCTCTTCAGACCACAAACCCATGGCTATGGCGGGTACAAGAATTAAGTAGAGCCAGGGAATAAAGTTAAAGAATGAAATAAGATCAGCCTGCCCTCGCTCAAAAAAACGCCCAACATAGAAAGTAGACACACCTGACATCATTAAGAATATAACAATAAAAATATAAGCTAAGGGCGTTGAGAAATAACTGCCAAGCTCTCGTTTCATAATAAGGTTAGCCCCTATAAATCCAGACATTAGGCCACCTCCCCTATCGTTACCTGACGGAAAACATCATCTAACCGCCCTTTCTCAACGTGAAACTCTTCAACTTCCCAATCTTGCGAATGTATCAATTCATTAACCTGTTTAAGTATTGTTTTTCCCGTATCTGGATAAATAGTAATCAAGCCACTCTGCTCGTCGCTCTCTACACGAAATACATTAAGTAATGACTCAAGCTTCGGTATAACATCATAGTTATGAGTAAATTTTACAGAAACTGCATTATGGAACTTTGATTTTGCCGCTAACTCATCTGGCGAACCATCAAAAACAACAGAGCCGGAAGAAAGAATAAGTGCCCGACTACATACCGCACTCACTTCTTCGAGTATATGTGTAGAAATGATCACAATTTTATCTTCTGAAAGGGTGCGAATCAGCTCTCGCACCTGATGTTTCTGGTTAGGATCAAGTCCGTCTGTTGGTTCATCTAAAATTAGTATCTGAGGGTCATGAATAATGGCCTGTGCAATACCTACACGACGTTTAAAACCTTTAGATAAGGTTTCAATACGCTGATTTAACACACCTTTCAATGAAACTTTTGAAACTACATTATCAATACGCTTAGAAAGCTCACTACCACTAAAACCACGAACACGGCCTATGAACTTAAGAAATGATAATACCGTCATATCGCCATAAGACGGAGCACCTTCTGGTAGGTAGCCCATCTGTTTTTGGGCGTTTAGAGGATCAAGATTAACGTTAACACCTAAAACACTTACATTACCGGCGCTTGGCGTAAGAAAGCCCGTTATCATTTTCATGGTTGTAGACTTACCCGCACCATTGGGGCCTAAAAAACCCAGTACCTCCCCAGGTTTCACCTCAAAACTAACATCTTTCACTGCGGTAAAAGAACCAAAGGTTCGCGTTAAATTTGAAATTTGGATCATGACGAGTAAGTAGCTCCCTCTTTTATTATGCTTCTAACACTGCAGTTTATATGCTTTTCAGATATTTAAGAACAGTTAAACTTTGGTTAAGTAACAATATCCTTCATCAACCACAATACAAGATAATAATCTCTTATACTTTTTGGTAATGCTTTTTGGCACATTCTGCTTTGCCACCACCAAGATTAGGCGATAAACTTAAGTTTAGAATTTAATACCACAATTTAACGACTTAAAGACGATACTATGGGTAATTTTTTAGGATTAAGCTCCTTTTTCTTCACATTATTAAGAAAGATGCTTTTTTTCTGGGTAAAAACAGAAGTCATTGGCAGTGAAAAAGAGCACTTGCAGCTCGACCCGGACAAACCTGTTTGTTATGTCCTTCAAAACAGCTCACTCTCGAGCAGGTTGGTGCTAGAGCAAGAATGTCTCAGAGCTGACCTACCGTCCTCTCAGGCACCGCTCTCAATAAGCGGCGAAGATATACGACGTTCTTTTTTCTTTCTCAATAAACGTCAGGGGCAATGGTTCCGGAAGCGACAAAGCCCTGTATTAACCCCCCGTCTCAAGCAGATGGTGCACGAAGCCCAGCTTAACCCTGAGCTGGATATTCAGATTGTGCCCGTATCATTACTGTGGGGACGAGAGCCTGAAAAACAGAAATCAATGTTCAAACTGCTCGTATCTGACAGCTGGTCTGTCGCTGGCCGTTTGCAAAAGTTTTTAATTATTATGGTGCATGGACGCAGAACATTTATACAGTTCAGTAAACCCATATCTTTACGTCAAGTTGTTAATGAAACTATCGAAGCAACGAGTGATGTAGAAAAAAGTGAAGAAATTGCAAGCCGTAAACTTGCACGAATATTACGTGTCCACTTTCGCAGAGTTCAACAAGCTATTCTTGGCCCTGACCTTTCACATAGGCGCACACTGGTTAACTCACTCATTCACAGTACAGCGGTTAAAGACGCCATTAGGGAGACTGCAAAAGAAGAAGACATTGCGCCAGAGAAAATAAAAGCACGGGCTATTAAATACGGTGATGAAATTGCTTCTAACCTTTCAATGGTTGCGATTCGTTTTTTGTCACGCGTATTATCCTGGGTATGGAATAAAATTTACGATGGCGTCAATATACGCAATTTAGAAACGGTACAAGAAATAGCCAAAGACCACGCAGTGGTTTATGTCCCCTGCCATCGCAGTCATATCGACTACCTACTATTGTCTTATGTTCTTTATAAGAACGGCATTATGGTTCCTCACATTGCAGCAGGCATCAACCTTAACATGCCTGTAATCGGGCCACTTTTGCGACGTGGTGGTGCATTTTTTATGCGTCGAAGCTTCAAAGACAATAAGCTCTATGCAACTGTATTTAACGAATATCTTTTCCAAATGTTCTCCAGAGGTTATTCAGTAGAGTATTTTGTAGAAGGTGGTCGTAGCCGTACAGGAAGAACGCTTCAACCTCGACCAGGCATGGTGGCAATGACCGTTCGTAGTTATCTGCGAAACCACAACAAACCCATCGCGTTTATTCCTGTATATGTAGGCTATGAGAAGGTACTTGAAGGACGTAGTTATCTGGGCGAGCTTCGTGGCAAGAAAAAGCAGAAAGAGTCCGTATTCGGAGTGTTTAAATCACTTAAAAATTTGAGAAAATCGTTTGGTAAAGTGAACGTTAACTTCGGTGAACCTATTTACTTATCTAAATTTCTTGATCAACAGCAGCCGCACTGGAAAGAACAAGCCTACGACTCGGAGTACCGTCCTAAGTGGCTCAATAGCGTGGTTAATGAATTATCTAACAAAATTGTAACCCACATTAACGATGCGTCTTCCATTAACCCAATCAATATGACTGGGCTTATTCTTTTATCTACGGCTAAGCAATCAATGGATGAAAAAATCCTGGCCAGCCAGATGGACACTTTCAGCAATCTATTAAAGAAAATGCCCTATAGTGCTCATATGTCGTACCCCGATGGTGGTGGTAAAGACTGGTTAGAGTACACCGAAGAGATGGGGTTGATATCTAGGCAAAAACAAAGCCTCGGAGATATTATTACGCTGGAAGGCAATAACGCGACATTAATGACTTATTACCGTAACAATATTCTTCACCTGTATGCGGTACCTGCACTTATCGCTACGCTATTCCAAAATAACGCCATGATGAAACGGGAACAAGTCATCTTTCTGGTGCGCTCATTATATCCCTATATAAAAGCTGAGCTATTTATACATTGGGATAAAGAAGAGGTTAAAACGATCATTGACCAATGGATAGATGTTTTGGTTGATAATGATCTGTTACACGTTGAAGGTGATAGCCTTTGCCGACCCGATACAGGCTCAGCTAACTTTGTATTATTAAGCGTATTAGCTCGTTTTATTATTCAAACGATCGAGCGTTATTATATTAGTATCGCAGTGCTTCGTAACCATGGTGCAGGCACTATAACCTCAGAAGAACTTGAAGAGCAAAGTACGCTTATGGCGCAACGAATGTCGATGCTCTACGGCTTAAATGCCCCTGAGTTTTTTGATAAATCATTGTTCCGTAACTTTATTGCCAATCTTAAAGAGAATGGAATAATTACTGTAGATGATGAGGGTAGATTGGTTTATGCCGAACGGCTTGGGGAAATAGTGGAAGAAGCGAAGCTGGTGCTTAATGCAGAAATGAGACAGAGTGTTTTGCAGGTTACTTCATTGTGTTGATGTTAGTGCAATAATTTCAGTATCAAACGGTGCGCACGGCGCACCCTACCCTTTCAAACCATCCATCGATTTTATTGTATAAATATCATAACGACTACTCTTGCCTTCCAGCTTCAAGGAAGGCTTAATGCCATCAATCTCAGGGGCTTTTCTTGGGCGTTTAACCACGACGCGATAACGCGCCTTCTCCAATGCGGCAGTCAATAGTGATTCTGCATCTAAATCACCTCCAATTATCGTTTTAAACAGTCTCATTTCTTTTTTTACCAAAGACGACTTATCTCGATCAGGAAACATCGGGTCTAGATAAATAACATCAGCCACACTTTCAGTTTGTGCAGAAAGCCACTCTATACTGTCGGCATTAATCATGCTCATATGAGAAATGATTGGAGCCACATCATACGATCGGCGAGCCAACTCAAGCCCTGCACTTAATAACTCAGCCACAACCGGTGAGCGCTCAAGTAAGGTCATTTCGCACCCTTGGCAAGCTAAAACAAAGGCATCTTGTCCCAGGCCCGCGGTCGCATCCAGTACACTAGGTATAATACCCGACTTTAGACCTACCGCTTTTGAAATAAGCTGCCCTTTGCCCCCGCCAAATTTTCTACGGTGATCAGTTTTTCCCGATAAGAAATCAGCTCTGACCGGACCAGGAGCGCCTTTACCCGTCTGCAGTAGTGAAGGGCCATATCGGTCATAAATCATCAGTAATGGAAAGCGTTTCTCTTTAGAGGGTTTAACATCTTCAAGTATTTCAAGATTTAATCGTTGCGCAAAATTAGAGGCCGCGACGGTATCGCCACCCGCATCAACAAAAACGGCCAGTAGTGACTGGATTGAAAAAGGTTCGTTCATTAAACAATCATTCATTAGACAATGAGCCATTAAATATAAAGATCAATACCTACTAAAACCCCACCATCAAACTCTTGAGACGCAAGCTCTGTTTGATGGTAAGAATTAATGGCCTGCTGGTTTTTTACGGGGAATGACTCGGGAGATTGAAAACGACTCACTTCAATCGCTTGTGATGCCTGCTTTTGCTCAACTCTGCGCTGCAATTCATCAGGGTCAACCGTCTCACGGTTAACTCGTTCTGGCTTGCGGGCAGAGGCGGCATCAACATTTAAGTTATCAACCTTAGCTTGAGGGCTTCGTTCATTAGCCCCCCCAGTGAGAGGGCGATTCACATTAGCCGGGATAAAATTGCTATTCACATCCACCGAGAATCACTCATTTAATAAGTTAGGTTTTGTATAAATATTGTTCACACTAATAAATATAAACCCAAAACAGCCCCAAGTAAAAGTCTGTAAATAACAAATGGTGTAAAACCTATACGCTCAAGGAAACTCAAGAATAAATGAATACAAGCATAGGCGCTCAAAAATGACGCGATTGTACCTACACCAACCATAACCCACTGGGCATCGGTACCTGTTTCAGCCAATTCAAGTCCTTTCAACAAGCCCGCTGCCGCAATTAACGGTATTGAAAGTAAAAATGAATAACGAGCTGCAGCATCACGACTAAAGCCAATGAGTAAAGCGGCGGTCATGGTTATGCCTGAGCGTGAAGTACCTGGAATAAGTGCTAATGCCTGAGAAAAACCGATAATCAAGGCGTCTTTCCAATTAATTGCTTTTAAGGCGCGAGAGCGACCACCCTTGATATCGGAAAACCAAAGCAGTAATCCAAATAGAACTGTTGTACTGGCAATAACAGCTGATGAGCGTAAGTTTTCACTAATAAAGTCATTAAATACGATTCCCGCTACTCCCGCAGGAATCGTCGCCAGAATAATAAGCCAGGCAAGCTTACTTTCATCACTGTGCTGCTGTTTAACGATGCTATTTGTCCAAGATACTGTGAGCTCCACAACATCTCGTCTAAAATAAAATACGACCGCTAGTAATGTGCCTACATGTACCGCTACATCAAAGACCAAGCCTTGGTCTGGCCAGCCTAAAACCTGAGAAGGTAATATTAAATGTGCTGAACTTGAAACGGGAAGAAACTCGGTTAAGCCTTGAATCAAGGCTAGTGCCAATACTTGAAACCAATCCATTAATTTTCCTTAAATATTTTTATGCTGTGCAAATAACTAACGTCCAGGCAATTTCTTCCAGGTAACAGTGTCCCGTAAATACACCGGAATAGCCTGATCTGCAGGCACTAAATCATTCTCTGAGTATTTACTTTCCGCAATTCGGGCAATATATTCTGCTTTGGCTAATAAAGTAGCATCTGTCACGGTCACAGAGTTCTGCACGGCATCGGGCATTCTGGATAAAAATCCCCAGCCAGTCCCCACACCAGAAAAAGTTTGGGATTCAGGAAGATTAACTGTTTCTGGCTTACAAACTTGCTCAGCCTGCAATGCACTTACCTGTCCGTCCTTAACTTCAAACGCCCCCCAATAAACTTCATCCATTCGAGCATCTATAGCGGTAACCACATGGGAGCACTTACCTGATGATGAAGGCAAAGATGAACCTGAAACCTCAAGCGCCATAGCCTCAAGCGTAGAAACCGGAATCACTTCAATATCAAGACCGTAAGCAAGACCTTGAGTAACCCCTGCTGCAATACGTAAGCCTGTAAATGACCCTGGGCCACGCCCAAATGCGATAGCATCTAACTGATGCGTTTCCGTTTCGCTCTCTTCAAGTACTTGCTGAATCATCGGAATAATTTTACGCGTGTGGTCTCTTGGTACCAGCGCATAAACGCTTGTTATTTTTCCGTCTTTTATCACGGCGGCTGAACAAGCCTCTGATGAAGTATCAAGTGCGAGAATACAAGCCATTAATCAGTCTCTTTTTCTATAAAAAATTATCTTCAAATTCAAAAAAGGCCGTATCGGACAAGCCAGATACAGCCTTTTTCTTTTCATGCAAGATCTTTCAGCCAAGCTCTTTAAGAGAGTTAAGCTTCTAAACCCGAGATCACCTTCTCTCGAATATCATCAACTGTACCAACACCTTGAACAGCTACATAAGCGGGCGCATTTCCTGCGTCATCTTTAGCCCAACCTTGATAGTAATCTATTAATGGTGCTGTTTGGGCATGGTAAACATCTAAACGCTTACGAACCGTTGCTTCTGAGTCATCTTCACGTTGAATCAACGCTTCACCTGTTTCGTCATCTTTACCTTCAACCTTTGGTGGGTTGTAAATAGTATGATAAATACGACCGCTTGCCTCATGTACACGACGACCACTCAGTCGGCCAATGATCTCTTCGTCATCAACGCTTATTTCTACTACAGCGTCGATATCAACACCATTAGTCTTTAATGCTTCTGCCTGAGGGATTGTTCGGGGAAAACCATCAAACAAGAAACCCTTAGCACAATCTTTGTCTTGTATACGCTCTTGAATCAAAGCAATGATTGTCTCATCTGAGACTAAACCACCAGAAGCCATCACTTCTTTAACTTTAAGACCCAACGGAGTACCCGCTTTTACAGCAGCACGTAACAT